>Ga0209052_1000452_pt1 | contig 12609 bp, 2 predicted proteins | sample WorMetHEROISLAND_2_FD_187409 | JGI IMG/M metagenome (GOLD analysis project Ga0209052, IMG submission 187409) | Marine gutless worms symbiont microbial communities from Max Planck institute for Marine Microbiology, Germany - Olavius sp. 4 HERON... | ecosystem: Host-associated > Annelida >...
ATTGGAAATAATATTTACCAGTGCTGTTGGGCAATAATTCATATTTGACCGAACTCGACCCAACCCAACCCAACCCAACCCATGGGTCAACCCAGCCCATGGCCATGTCTGCTCAACTCAACCGATCATCATCATCTGAGCGCAGTACTGCAGTACATGGACAACATACCTCGCTGGTGCCCGTCTTGTCCTAACGGCTTGGTAGTGTAACGGTTAGGACGTTGGACTTGCGATCGCGAGGTCGTGGGTTCGACTCCCGGTCAGGTCGCCCTCAAGTAGTTAGTAAACCATCTCGGTATATAATGACCAAGGTCAACTCAGTCTTCCATCCCTCCGGGGTAGGTAAATTGAGTACCGGCCTGAATGATGGGGTTAAGGCGGGGCGCATCCACCTGTGTCGGGTGGCAGGTAACACTGTGTGATCCCATATGGCAGGTAACGCTCCGTATAAAGCGCTATACGCATCTTTACCTTTTTTACGAGCTTCCATCCAAAATACCAGCATTGACGAGTGTAATTTTACCCACCGTGTGTTCTACAGTGACTGCTTTTAGCTTTTGAGTCATTAACTTTTTGAACTCGTCGACTGTTGTTGTGCACTGTGTTTGACAGCGGTGTGTCTGCTAATGTCGTCAACTAAGACTAGTCAGCACAACGATGGGATTCAATGTCGTATAAGTGCAGGCCCTGCGCTTCCAGACCACGTTACAGAAGAATTTAAAACATGCTGAAACAAAAAGAAATTAATACCAAAAAAGTAAAATAAAACAAAAATCACATTATTAGGCCTACGTGTGGTCAAAATTGTCAAAAATAGGAAAGAGACGTGACAAACGTTAAACTAAATAAAATGTTGGTAAACGCTGAATAGAATGGGTGTTCACTTTACTACTGACTACGTCCATCGCTTCAGCCTTCGGGTTACCACTTTTTCATATTCATCAAGTTGTTGACATCACACATAAGTAACTAAGTTAATCTAAATACAAAATCCAACGTATTATTTTCGTATATTATTTATTATTTGTTTATTATTTTTCTATTTTTTTTGCAACCGTGATTTTAAATCACCGTCATTTTCACAACGGCCGTTCAATTAGACGAGTTTTGGCCGGTCCCGTGAGTATGCTTAGAATGTACACATTGCATACGAATCTTTGGAGACTGAGAATCAGGGGAGGAGAAACTGGCTAGCCTGCAGGTTGACCTGGATAATGGCCATTAAAACGATGTGCGTATGTGACTTTGTGTACATTGCTGTAGTCATAAAAATTGTCAGAAAGCATTCTGTTGTTAATGCTCGAGCCTTTCATTTCAGTAATCGTGTGATAAATGACTGGAGTGCACTTAGTTATTCTCAAGTACATGCTTGTTCAGTTGCTGTTTTTAAGAGGAGTTTAACTTGTGACAATAGGTTCTGATTGAGTTTCTTTTGTGTTTTAATGGTTATAACTTTTCATGGTTTTAATGTCTCAATGTGTTTTTATTTGGTATCCGTTGTGAACTGCTTTACACCTTAGTTAAGTTTCCTTCTGTCTTTCTGTCTCTCTGAGGTTTGTGTAAGTGCTGTACTGCAGCCTTCAATGTCTCAATAAACTATTGTTATTATTATTAATCAATGAATCAGTCGACGCAGCTGACGACGCACCATAGTCTCGTACTTTATACTTTACGCCGCTATAGTAGGCTAAATAACACGCGATACTCACGGTTGAATGTTGTTGCTGCTGCTGCTGCTGCTGCTGGTTATCTTCCCCATCCTCATCCTGTCTGTCCTTGGTGCTTGTCTTGCCCGCTAGCGTGAAAGCATAGCCGCTGAACGTCGTCCCGATGTCGATGGCGACGACCACGTGATGTCCTCTCACGCCGGAAGCGGCGGGACTGGTGACGTCATCGACAGCCAGCGGGTCGTGGAGCGGTCTCAGCAGTATCCGGATCTCGTCGGCGCGACGTTTCTTCCGGAAGCTCAGCGTGACGTCATCCGGCGACGGCTTCGCGCCAACCGTCGGTTCTTCGTAATGCACGATGAACGTGACTGTTTCCGTTTCCGGCGGAGCGGCCGCTTCCTGGACCGTCTCGACAGCGGGAACTTCGACTTCTACTTCCGGTGCTGGTCCGACACGCACTTCTGCCGCCGTCTTCTCGGGAATCTCCGCTTCCGGTGGCAGCATCGAAATATCGAGTTCCGAAGGTTTCTCCAGTTCCAGAGAAACTCCGGCAGGCGGCGCAGGCGTTTCAACTTCCTCGACGCCGCCTGCAACGGTTGGAAGTTCCACCTCGTTACGCGCCTCGACTTCGAGGAGAGGCTGTACGACAAAAACATCTCTATCGACGGGGATTTTAGGCAGTTCGATTTCTTCAGGTCCACGGATGCCGACGACTTCGGTTTCTAATCCAGGCGACGGCTGAACGTTCACTGCGGCCGAGGCAGCGAGTGGACTGACAATTATTAGTTCTGTGTCCTCGACCGCGGGGACCTCGGCACCCTTCTCAACGTCCACACGCCCCAGTTCAATCGACTCATCAACCGTGACTGGCAGTGCCGCTGGCTTGGCAGGGACCGGCTCGCCGGGTCTCTCAAGCTTCTTCGTTCTTCTGTATTCGTACGTCACCTCGTAGGTTACTGTAGACTCGACTCCGGGCGTCGGTACTTCGCCAGCTTCTGGAACAACTGCCGCAAAATCGCCTTCTTCCGGTCTCGTTTCTTTATCCTTCTTGGTCAAAGAGAGTCCCAGTTTCTTCGCGCGGGTGACTCCGACGTCGGGTAGGTCGTAGTTGACGACGTACGTCACGGTGTCGCCATCTGTCGAGAGTGCGGAAGGCTCCGGGGGCGCCGACGCGGCAACGGCTGCAGCGACAGCAACTTCCGGTCGCTCGTCGTACGGAGAAGGCACGACCACATCCGGTCCCTCAAGAATGACAGCCGGGCCTGTAATCTTCACCGCGTCGTAGTCGACGTTGACCGTCTCGGACACCTGCATCTGAACTGGAATTCCGTGACCCTCCGCTACGTCGCCTGGTTGCGCTTCAAGCGTTGGCACTGGCCTTGCTTCCGGTGTCTCGGGCGCCGGAGCTTTAGACACTTTCTTCATGAGCAGTCTCGGAAATTTCGGTTTTACCACATCCGTGTTGTACTCTACCACGTACTTGACCGTTTCCTCATCCGGTGCCTCGGTCTTCTTGGGTGGCGCTGGAGTTATCACCAAGACTTCAGCTGACGGCCCTTCAACCACAACCGCCTCAACTCCAGCCACTTCCACTTCCGGTGGTTTCAGTTCGGCGCCAGGCTCTTCTTCGACGGAGGAACGTCGACGTTCCACTCTCACTTCCGCCGGCCTTCCGGCTTCTTTCTTGCCGACATCGTACGTGACTACGTACGTTATCGTCTCCGGGCCAAGATCCTCTTCTGCTTCCTTCTCCTTCGGAGCCTCAACTTCCACACGAGCCGCTTCCGGTTCGACCGCAATAAGAAGAGTTTCTCCGGTAATTGGCTGTTCAACTAGTTTCGTTTCTACTACAGTCGTCGGCGGAATACCCACAGCTGCTGCTGCTATTGGTGCGACATTCAAATCAGCAACAGTTACTACCTCGCCGCTTACTGCACCAAGAGGAGGTTCCGCTTCCACCTCAAAGTGCGGTATGATATCGACTGCCGGCGGTTTAACGGTGAAATCGGTTTCCGGCCACGTTACTTCAGATGAAATTCTCAGTTCTGGCTCTTCGACAGCCGGCGCTCTGACAACTGTTGTCTCTATCAACACCGGCTCCTGCGCGCGTCTGATTTCCAGAGAGATTTCCGGTAGAACCGGTTGCACGATTCCGGGCTTTTCGACGGACACTTCGACCTCAGGCTCGGTCTTGAGCGCCGTTTCTAGTTCGCCAGCTGAGACTTGTTTTTCCACCTTAACCTCACCCGTCGGCCAGTCGTAATGAACGATGTAGGTGTGGGTGACTTTTTCGACGGCAGGTTTAGCCGGACCTACTTCAATGTCGCCGCTGACGTCCCTTCCCGAGTCAATAGCTTGGATGGCGGCTCCAGCGGACGGTTCCGTCGTCGGAGGTCTGACCTGTATAGCAGGCCAGTCGTAGTGTACGACGTAAGTTCGTGAGATTGTATCGGCATCAGCATCCGCAGCAGCAGCGAGAGGTCGCTTAGGTACGGGCGCCACGAGTGTCACCTTGGGCCAGTCGTGATGTACGACGTATGTGTGCGAAACCGTGTCGCCGGCCGCAACCGATACAACAGGAGCAACAACGATCTCTTCCCCGTCAGTCACAGTCGCCGACGTTGCTGGCACATCCGGTGTCATTACCGCAACTCCAGCCACTTCCACTTCCGGTCGTTTCAGTTCGGCGCCAGGCTCTTCTTCGACGGAGGAACGTCGACGTTCCACTCTCACTTCCGCCGGTTTTCCCGCTTCTTTCTTGCCGACGTCGTACGTGATTACGTACGTTATTGTTTCTGAGCCAGGCACAGCAGGCTCTGCACCAATGTCAGCCGGTCTTGGCTCTTCATCAACCCTTATCTCGACTGATGCAGGCTCCGCAGCCGGCATTCGCGGCTGTTCTTGTATTTCGATCCCCGCTTCAGCTGTCTCGCCTTTCACCGACGGCCAGTTGACAACGTACGTCACTGTAATTACTCTGCTCGAAGGCGCGGATACTCCTTCATCTTCAGTCAAAGCAGGCACACCAAGTTTGCCTTTCGGTTCAGATAACGTTAGTTTAACTGTGGGCCAGTCGTGATGTACGATGTAAGTATGCGCGACTGTGTCTTCTGAGGGGGCAACGATTGCTACTGCTGGTTCAACGTGTTCCTCCTCAACGCATGTCACAGCCACGGGAGCAACAGCCACAGCAGCTGGAGGAGGAACAACAGGCGCTGCAAATGCTACGTCAATATCCGTTTCATAACGGAGCCTCAAATCCACCTCTGGCTCCGGTTCTCCAATTGCCTGAACAGTTGGTTCTGGAATTTCGAGTGGTTCCGGCTGTTGAATCCTGACTTCTGGCACTTCGTGCTGGACAACAACACCCGGCAAAGGTCTTCCACTGTCGGGTTCTTCAATAGCAACTCTCGCTGAAGGTTCAGTCGGTTGTACGACCTTGACTTTCAACGAGGGCCAATCGTAGTGAACAACGTACGTTCGTGAAACTATCTCACGGTCGGTTTCATCAGCATGAAGTCCTGTAGCGTCAAGTCTTCGTTTCGGCTGTGACAATGTCAGCTTAAAGCTCGGCCAGTCGCGGTGTACTACGTAAGTGCGAGTGAGCACGTCACCTGAAGGCGCGATTACTGATATCGCGGGTTCAATTTGTTCTCCCTTACCTTCAGAAACATACGTTACAGCTACCGGAACAGCGGCAGCAGCAGCTGAAGTAACAGCAGGCTCAGCAACCGCTACATCGATATCAGTTTCATAGCGAAGCCTCAAATCAAGTTCATGCTCCGGTTCTTCTGGAATCTCAGTTGGTTCTGGCTCGTGAATCCTTACTTCTGGTACTTCGTGCTGGACACGAACACTTGGTAAAGGTTCACTCACGGCGGCAGCAACGTCAATGTCTTCTTCGTCACGCACTGTTATTTCTTTCCCACGCTCTGGTTCTTCAACAGCAACTCTCGCGGGAGATTCAGTCGGTTGTACGACCTTGACCTTCAACGACGGCCAATCGTAGTGAACAACGTATGTTCGTGAAACTATCTCATGGTCGGTTTCATCAGCATAAAGTCCAGCGTCAAGCCTTTGTTTCGGCTGTGACAATGTCAGTTTAAAGCTCGGCCAATCGTAGTGTACTATATAAGTGCGCGTGACTACGTCACCTGAAGGCGCCATTATTGATATCGCAGGTTCAAGCTGTTCCATTTTACCTTCTTCGTCGTATCTCATAACTACCGGAACCGCAGCTGCAGCAGCTTGCGGAGCAGCAGACTCTGCAACCGCCAAATCAATATCGGTTTCATACCGAAGCCTTAAATCGACCTCCGGCCCCGGCTGTGTGATTGCCTGAAGAGTTGGTTCTGGAATTTCTATTGGTTCTGGCTGCTGAATCTGAATTTCTGGTATTTCCTGTTCGACAAAAGCACTCGGTAAACGTTCACTCACCGTGGCTGCCTCAACATCCGCACCACGCACTGTTACTTCCTCACCGATTTCTCGTTCTTCAATAACAACTCTGCCCGCAGGTTCTGTCGGTTCTACCGCCTTGACTGTCAACGAGGGCCAGTCGTGACGAACGATGTACGTTCTCGAGACCATCTCACGACCGGTTTCCGTATCGGACTCTACACGAAGTCCAGCATCGAGTCTGTTTCTCTGATCGGCGAATCGAAGTTTGACTTTGGGCCAGTCGTGGTGAACTATGTAAGTGCGGGTGACCACGTCGCCGGAACGTGCGATCACCGTCACTGCACCGGCTGGCTCGGTGCCGTCATCTCTTACTGACGGCGCGGCGATCACTTCAAGGCTTGGTTCTCGAACGCGTACTGGTTCCGGCTCTTCGATTTCCACCTCCGGCACGTCGTAGTGAAACACGACACTCGGTAGCGGTTCACTCCCCGGTGCCAGTTCTTCTCCAATCTCTCGCTCCGTTGCTGGTCCCTCGATCTTCAACGTTGGCCAGTCGTAATGAACAATGTACGTCCTTGATACCAACTCGCGATCAGTTTCTTCGCCGGTCTCAACCTGACACCCAGCATCGAATCTTCGCTTCGGCTGCGTGAGTGTTAGTTTCACTTTGGGCCAGTCGTGATGTACGACGTACGTGCGACTAACCACGTCGCCAGCAGGTGCAGCTATTGATATTGCGGGTTCAACGTGTTCATCCTTGCCGGCATCAGCATACGTCACAGCCACGGGAGCAGCAGCTGCAGGAGCGGCAAACGCTGCAACCGCGACATCGATGTCCGTTTCATAACGAAGCCTCAGATCAACCTCCGGCTCCGGCTCTGCAATTGCCCGAACAGTTGGTTCCGGAATCTCCATTGGTTCCGGTTCATGAATCTTCACTTCCGGTACTTCGTGCTGGACAAGAATACTTGGAAAAGGTTCTCTCGCCGCAGCAGCAACAACAACATCGTCAACGTCTGTTTCTCGTCGTACAGTTACTTCTCTCTCATCCTCGGGTTCTCCAATAGCAGCTCTTACTGCAAGTTGCGTCGGTTGTATGGGCTTCACTCTTAACGACGGCCAATCGTAATGTACAACGTACGTTCTTGAAACCATCTCGCGATCGGTCGTAGGATCGGACTCAGTGCGAAGTCTAGCATCAATTCTTCCTCTTGGCTCGGACAGTGTCAGTTTTACTCTAGGCCAGTCGTTGTGTACTATATAAGTGCAAGTAACCACGTCTGCAGAAGGTTCCACTAAAACTACTGCAGCAAAAGGTTGTTCGGTATCTTCATCTCGGAAAGTAGTTTCCGGCAATGATGGTCTGACAACTTCTGCTGCTTCTGCTGCTACAACTGCCTGTGTTTTTCTCGGCTCTTTTCCTCTTCTGATCTCGTACTCAACCACGTATTTGACTCCTTCCGCTTCCGGTGCTACATCCCGAACAGCTGTCGGTGCTACTGTGATTGGTTCATCGGCTGGTGGCTGTGGTTCTGTGAACGATTCGCGCTGCGGTAATACTCCTACTATCTCCGTTGTTTTCGTCGGCCGGTCGTAGTGTACGATGTACGTTTTCCGTTCTAATGTAGCAGAAACAGATTCAGCTTCAGCGTCACCGCCAACACCGCCAGAAACGGCCAGTGTTCTTTTGGGTTGCGATAGGGTAAGTTTCACACGAGGCCAGTCACGATGCACAATGTAGGTGTGTGAGGTGAATTCGCCAGACGAAGCAGCGTCACCGGCAACAGTGATATCAGCCTCGTGACCTGCACGGATGTATGTTACTTTGGGTGCTGCGACAGCTGCCCCAACTTCCGCATCAGTTACATCATCACCTCGCGTGGCAATAACTTCGATGCTTGGTTCTCGAACGCGCACTGGTGCAGGCTCTTCTATTTCCACTTCCGGTACGTCGTAGTGAAACATCACACTCGGTGGCGGTTCGTTTCGTGCTGCCGCTTCTTCTCCAATCCGTGGTTCTTGGAGGATTACCCTAGTTGGTGGCTCTGTTGCTGGTACCTGGATCTTCAACGTCGGCCAGTCGTAATGTACAATGTACGTCCTTGACACCAACTGGCGATCGGCGTCGTCGTCCGGCACAACTTGGAGTCCAGCATCGAGCCTTCGTTTTGGCTCCGTGAGTGTCAGTTTCACTTTGGGCCAGTCGTGGTGCACTATGTACGTGCGGGAGTTCACGTCACCAGCAGGTGCGATTACGGTCATTGTCGCAGGTTCAGTTACTTTGTCTCTATCACGTTGGACAGATATAGCAGCGATCGGAACATCGACATCAACAGCAGGCTCTGTTTCTACCAAGTCGATATCAGTTTCAAGGCGTTGTCTGCGATTGATCTCTGGTTCCTGCGCAACTACTGCAACTGCTGGCTGTCGAACGTGTATCGGTTCGAGCTCAGGTTGAAACTTCGCTGCCGCTATGTCGTACCGAACAGTAGGCCTAAAGTCGTCCGCGCCGCTTCCGGTCGCTTCATCGATGTCGGTTTCAAACCGAAGTCTAACTTGCGGCTCTCGTCTGGTGACAACTTCAACGGCACGCTGTTCGAACTCGACGCGTCTGGGCTCTGGTGGATATGCAAAACTCACTGCTGGTCGGTCGTCGATGGTACGTGCTGGTCGGTCGACATCGGTATCGAATTCGATATCTGCGCGACCACGGGCTGCAAAGTCGGCATCCGTGTCCGGTGGTTCCACACTGAACATTTCTGGTGACTCTTCAACACGTTCCTTCACCTTTCTCGTCGGCAAGTCGAAGTGAACTATATAAGTGACTGTATCCGACTGCCGGCTTGTGAATAGATCGTCATCGGTTATGTCTGACTTCGGTTCAGACAGAAGGAGTCCGCCTGGTGGCCAGTCGTGGTACACTATGTAGGTACGTGAAACGATGTTGTCGCCGGACGGTGCCGGTTCACTTGGTTCTTCCTCAGGTTCAGGCGGTATTACTTCTACTTCAGCTTCGCGGGATCTGTCCGGTCCAGGCAGATGAATTTTGACTCGCGACCGCTCAATGCGAGCAAGGTAAGTAGGGGACATCTCGCCCTCGTCCTCAGCTGATGCGAACGCGCCGGCATCAACTGCTGAATCATCCGTTACTGCTGGCCTTGTCTTGATCGGAGGCCACTCGACTACGTAGGTTCTGGACGTGATATCTCCGGGGTCAATGTCCGACATTAGAACATCTGTTAGCCCGATGTCTGGCGTTGTGCGACTGGCCATCTCGAGCTTCAGTTCTGGCCAGTTTCGACGGACAATGTACGTCTTGCTCATCAGCTCCCGAGACGGAACTTCAGCAGATGGGTCGAAATGGAAGCCGTCCCCGTGGTAGCCGACTCCGGAAGAAACCTTGACGGCTACGGGAGGCGGTACCTCTGGAACGGTGGTGGCTTTCTGTCTGAGGGCGGGCGAGTCCCTCTTAAACCAAGGCCAGTCCCGCTCCACGTCCGAGTCATGCGCTGACTCCACCCTGTAACTACCTTCGTCAGGTCCAGCGGCAGACACAGATATTTCGGGTACTCGTACGTCCGGCTGCTTCAATTCGACGGCTGCTGCTGACGCTGCTAGTGCCGTGGTTGTCCTCTCCGGCTGCAAGTCGTACTTGACTTCGTACGTTATCTTCGGCGCAGTTCTGACGGCATCCGGTGACGAGGCGATCAGGTCCAGATCAGTCTCGGTGACTGTCGGAGCGAAAGTGACTCTGGGTTTCGGCGCCACGTCTGCTGGCAAGTCGTAACGAACGATGTAGGATTGCGAGACTTCGCCGGCCGGTGGAGCTGCTGCTGCGGTTGCTGCTGCTGTGACTCTAACCTCTTCAGCTTCTGTCCAGCTGGGCACACCGACGACATCAGAGGCAGACGGCTGTCGTGCGTGCAGATCTACGTCCAGTGTTGGCCAGTCGTGGTGCACCACGTACGAACTCTTCGTCACGTCACCAGTCGGCGCCGGACCGATGTCGCTGGGCGTTCCTAGACGGACACTCATGCCTCGTCCAAGTTCTGGTGGCGGAACCTTCAACGCAGGCCAGTCACGTCGAACGATGTAGACGCGCGAGATGCAGTTTTCCGGCAATTCTAACGTCGACCATTCAGCGTCAGGACCCGCATCAACGCCAACGTGTGGTTTAGCAGGGACTGCAACGTCTTGTCCGGCGGTCGTTATCGGTGGTGGGCTTTCACGCTGAACAACATACATCCGAGGAACCTCCTCGCCAGATGGTGGAGTGGGACACGTCACCACATCTCCAGCCTCTTCTTCCCTCTCTGCCTCAAAAACAGCCGTTGGCTCAGCCAGTGTCGGCCAGTCATAGCTCACAACGTAGGTCGCGGTAGAGACATCGCCAGCTGGTGTAGAAGAATCCGAAACCAGTGCTTCGGCAAGTGTCCCATGCTGGGTACCTAGAGTCTGAGGAGGCTTCAGCGAAGGCCATTCGCGGTGTACCACGTAGGTTCGTGACGTGGTGTCGCTGCCAGCTGCGGTTACCTGCACGTACGCCGCTACAGGAGACGTATTCACGTCAACTTCGCTCGTCAGCGGCTCCGTACCCGACGACGTAACGTCAATAGTTGGCATCTGCTCGTGGAATAGGTACGCCCTCGTGGTCGAAATTTGCACCTCAGAGAAACCACTAACCTCCGGCATTTCGCCGGCCGTCTGATAAGTGAAGTGAGCAGAAGATTTCGGCAGCGGTTCACTGACTTCGACGACGTCCGGAATATAATCTGGACGATAAACAAGCATTTCGTCAGCTGGAGAAGCTTCTGTGGCGAGATAATGTTCTCTGTGGTCCGGTGCGGAAACGTCGGCACAGATCTCAACCTCGTACGACGGCAGAACCACGTCAGCTGCTGGCTGCTTCAGCTCAACCTCATCGTCCCGTCTCCAGCCGCGGTACTCGGTCCTTACAGTCGTCGGCGGACTGGCGTTGTCAGCCTGCTCAACTATTTCCATCGCCTCGGAGAAAACGTCCGCCGTCGTTGTCGTCGGTAGCCGCGCCCCGGCTCGCACCGGTTCCACGACCACGACTTTCTGCTTCACCCAGATCTCGTCGTCGTCGTCTTCCGGAGTGGGCGTCGGCGGCGGCGACGATTCCGCCGTCGTCTCGATCGTCGGTCCCTTCCTCGTCAGACTCAGAGTGTTGTCCGTCTCCTTGGGGAAGTCCTGCTGGGTGATGTAGGTGACCCGGCCCGCCGGCAGCTCCCTGTGCCAGTCGTCCTGACTCCTCGACGCGTAGTTGAGGATCGCCAAGTACAGACTCTCCTGTTCCTCGGTGTATGGCGGCGGACCGCCAGACAGACCGGTGAGGGTGTAGCTCTCGGCTGTGTCCTCGATGGACGCAGTCGGTCCAACTCTACCCGTGATGGTGTAGTTGGGCCGATGCAGTTCGTTGATGACGTCGTCGTCGTCCGGACCACCCACCTGGTAGCAGACGACGTAGGTGACCGTCTCCAGCACCGGTCCGTAGTCCCCGGGCTGTATCTTTCCCTTCTTCTTCATCACCGGCGACGGGGTTTCGGCCAGGTCCGTCCGCAGGTCGCGGTACGGCGTATCGTTGCTGCGAATCTTGATGTCTCCGAGCGCCATCTTCCCGGGCATCGTGTGGTGGACGACGTACGTGACTGACGTATTCTCGACACCAGGACCCTGCGAGACGTCGACGCCGCCAGGTGCCCGGTACTGCACCACACACGTCACCACCGCCGCCGGCGGGGCTTCTTCCTCGACAACGTCCACCTTCTCGATGTCTTGCGGTGCGTGGACCGATCCGGTGACGGCGAAAGTTCGACTGGGCTGGTCTACGTGTGCCGAGGTTGACGGGGTGGGTTCAGACTGGATGCGGACCGCTGCGGCTGGGACGCCGCGCCGGTGCTCGAGGGGCTCAGGACTGACGGAAGGACTGACGGACCGGTCGCCTCGCGGTCTGGAACGCTTCGGCGACTGATCCTCGTAGAACGTGCGTGAGTCGTAGACGGCGACCTCCTCGATGACTCGCCGCTTCTGACGCAGCTCCATCCGCATGCTCGGACTGACCTACATACATACGCCTCTATTGATCTCGCAACTTCACAATGGTTGGATTGGGCAGTGTGATTTTCGCTATGATTTACGTATTTTTCCGTTATCGTTTTCGTTATAGTTAACGCAAATCACACTGAACTATTTCGTCGCCTGGGATTGGGTGTACAATATACAGTAAAATATAGTAAGCACAATAAAATAGCAATGTACAATATGAATAAAACATTAAAACCTAACGTAAAAATACTGCTGCAAATTTCTTGCACAATAATGGGATAAACGAGTTTAAAAAATTGTTGGTATTTTATTTGGTTTACAGTAGTTCTCAGCGTCTATCGTCTATCAGGGTGGTCTGATCAGTAGTACCGGTTCCTCACAGCCTGATGTCCGTAGAAGAATCGGACTTGCATGTGATGCTGTTAGAAGATTGGCCAAAATATGGAAGAACAAGGCAATCAGTAAAGCAATCAAA
>Ga0209052_1000453_pt1 | contig 12608 bp, 8 predicted proteins | sample WorMetHEROISLAND_2_FD_187409 | JGI IMG/M metagenome (GOLD analysis project Ga0209052, IMG submission 187409) | Marine gutless worms symbiont microbial communities from Max Planck institute for Marine Microbiology, Germany - Olavius sp. 4 HERON... | ecosystem: Host-associated > Annelida >...
TGGCAGATCTCGTAGTGTTGTGTAGTGCTGTTATGTAGGCCTACATAATGTACTAGTATTGTATTATTGAGTGAGTCGTGTACAATGATGTCAGGTGGTGGTTTGTTGGTTGGCTATCGATACAGCGACACATTGCAGTTGCTGATGACAGCCAGCTCATCATCTCAGTCTCTCCAGGTCCATGCTCTACCCAGTCTTTACATTCTTGCTAGAACGCTGATTCATTCTGTCTTGATTAGAGTCTGGCGGCAGGAAAGCAGCAGAACAATTGCTGTCATCAAGGAAAAGCCATTGCAGGAATTACCCAGTTGTCATTATGAGTGTACAACGATATTTTACCTCGAGTAAGTCTGTGGAAAAAGTCATTTAACGTAAAAACTAGCCAGCTTTCGATGCAATCTGCATCAAGTCTGACTGCAGATAGTCTATAGCAGTATTGTTCACATTTTTATCAGATGATGGTAGGTAATAGTGATGTTCACGGTTAACCGGTTAACCGAAAATTTTCGGTTAACTGGTTTGTCAATTAACCGAACCGAAACCGGCAATATGGCGACCGTGCGATCACTAAACAAATCTTTTACTTTTGTGTAGTAAAAAAGTAAGTGCACAATTTATAAGTCGTCTCTCATTTGATTTGAGTATATTGAAAGTTTGAAATGTTGAAATTAAAAACAGTGGTCAAGTTAAGCAAAGGGAGCATAAAAATACACATTATGCAAGCTATACATGTTCAGTGTTAGAAGCTAGGCCAAACCGTAACTTACTAACTTTGTGCAGTTTTGACAACACAATGGCCGCCGCCGGTTAACCGGTTAAAACCGGTTAGCAGTTTCGGTTAACCGGTTTGCAAATTAACCGAAAAGAGCAACACTAGTAGGTAAGATATGTTGTGGTGGTGCATTGCTGATTCAGCATTAATCTGTTAGTATGAGCCAAATGTTTTTCTTTCATTGAAGACACGGTTTGGAGATGTACTTTGTGATTACTAAGGCTGTCATTCATTTGTGCCAACTGTGTATTATTATTATCTGTTTCAGACGTTTTTGCCGCTCACTAATCCTGTAGAAATCAAGCCTGGTGATTATTTGGTGAGATTTTTTTTGGTGTTTTAGTGTCATCATTTCATAGTAACACTGTCAAGTTTGGCAACCATTTGCTATTCTGAAAAGTTGGAATCAATTTAGTTTACAAATTGCTAACATGTTGTATGTTGACATTCAAATTGTTTTAATTACACCACAATAATGGCAGTTTTTCTATGCTTAATTTTTCAGTTGATTTTTTTTTTATATTTTAGTCTCTTAGAAACTGCCTGAAATTTGTTGAAACTTGTATTTTCAACAAATGATTAATAGTTACTCATATTTGCGTTTTCGATTATTCCATGTCCACATGTTTGTTGATTGTTCTCATGCATGGCAATGATTTATTACTGCTGTGATGTTTGCAGGGCGTTCGCTGCATTTTTGACACGTTCAAAGCTAGACACCATCATGTGCAAACACCGTATGAGAGTTCATTAATTTAATTTACGCAGTTTGTGTTTTAATTTTAAATTTTAATGAATGAATAAAATATCTGTTATTGCTAATTGCAACTGAAAAGTTCTACTGAGGTCTTAGGATCTTCAGAAACTTTGCTTTGTTGAATACACTTTATAACCATGTTTGCTGTTGTACAAGCCAGCTTGCATACTGATGGTGCTACTGCTGCTGTTATTTGGATCAGCGTCAGTGGGATCGTGGCACGGAGGACGGGGCAGTCCCCTAAATTTTAGCCTGTCCGAAAATTATCTTCTTGTCTGCTGGCACTACTGAGACAGTGAGACTGACTCTTGAGACTTGTCATACAAACACACACGGCTGAACTGTCATTTATCGACCGTAGTGAATGTCACATATTCTAATTACATCAGTGAAAACATGGTCACTGCTTCACACTTTTATGTATTCAAGGATTCCAGTATGATGAAAACCTGGCTTGCAACCTGTATATTGCAAGCAACAGTAGTGAGATTTATTAGAATATCTCACCCTCACAGATTTTGATAAGTATGCACTTGAACTGGTATCTTGTTGGAAATGGCTGATGGGCCCATATTGTGGCCTAAGTGTTCCAGACAGTATTAGTTGTCCTTCCTCGTATTGAATGGAACTTGGAACTTAGTTATCTTTTAGCTGTAAGTATATAAAAGACTGAAACAGTATGAAAGATTGTTTCTTAAAGTAACGGTTCTATTATTTTTTTTTGGTTTTCTGCTAATTGTCAAGAGTTTGTAGTTTTAAAAGGAACTGTGCTGCTATGTGTGGAAGTAGGTCAGAGATGTGCAGCATCTATTACATGTTCTACGTCAACTCATCAACCATCGGAGATCATTTATCACGAGAATGCCGAGATGAAGACTTGCCACATTTCACGAGATGTTTGCTAGATCACCGGACTACAGAGCTCATCTCACAGATGAAACACGCGGATGAAGTTTATTCAAGCAAGCGCAGAAGTCGACGCGGCTCTGATGGCTTCAGCGCTGCAGCTGATCCATTGGAAGCTTTGGATCCAGCAGATGATCCATTGGAAGCTTGGGATCCAGCAGATGATCCATTGGAAGCCTCGGATCCAGCAGCTGTAGCATTGAGAGATGTTGATGGTGACAAGTTGGGGACTGATGATGGTTCGGGTGAGATGATGCCACCAGCGGATGAAATAACTGAGGGTGTTGTTGATGATGCTACAGCTAGGCAGATGATGATGCCTTACGCCAGCGTTGTTTTCCCACTGCACTCCACCACTCTGCGTACGTTCAGTAAATGTCATCACAATCATCTTTGCTGTTGCCGTGTTGCATAGCAACTGCTTGTACTTGTGGCCAGTTTTCCACGTTTACCACTTGTGAGAAGAAACCGTTTATTGTTACTTGGCTAAATGTGTCGTTTTCTGCAACATTTTTTACTTTACTTAGCTATGATCTTCAATTTGTGTGCCATTGTGATAAAATATCTTTGGAAGGTATCTGCAACATTGTTAACTAACACGTAACCCAGCCTAATAAAGACACGTCCAACAGCAATCATTCAATGAGTTAACATTTGTGTAAACTAATTCCAGTGCTGGACTGAACTTGAATGAATTGACTGAAGCAGAGTTTTGCATGTCTAGTGTGTTTACGGGTGTATTTGACTGTGAGCTGTCAACTGTCACGTGCAGGAGTTGCTTGTGAAGTGAACTGGCCGAATGTTTTACTCACAAATCACGTTGCCGTCGGTGACATAACAGGCATTGCTATTAACTCCGCTGGTAACATTATTGTACTGCATCGCGGCAGCTACAACCTGAAAGACTCCGACTTCAGGTGACTGATTAGCACTACTGCTACTTACTTGCTGTATGGTTAGGTCAGGCTTTGTTTGACTGTACACTGTTTCTGAAAGAAACTAGCACAGACTCATTTTGGACTTGGTAGAGAATCATTTAATGCACTGCATGTTATTACATATTTATAGTACGGTCATTAATTAGAAACCATCGGTGATTGTTTGAGGTTATGTATCGTAACGACTGTTGACAGAAAAGACCATATTGTGTTTCAGTCCTCATCCAATAGTTAGGCTTTTGCTGATCTGTTATTTCTCATGTTTATTGTGCATTTTAATTATTTCAATACTTTTAAACAATACTTTTAATAGTGTACTAACGTCGTTGTGGAGTCTGTCTACATATCATCTCTGTCATCTATTATAATGTGGTTCTTGTCACTGAAATACGTGGAAGTCGTAGCTAATCGTTTGACGTCATGTGTTGTTTACAGCGTGGATAACCGATACATTGGTGACCAACGTCGTCCAATCAACGAGGCAGTTCTGCTGGAATTGGATGCGGCAACTGGTCAGCTGCTGAGGCAGTGGGCGCAGCACGTGTATGTTGTTTGTCTCACAATGCTCAGCATCCCTCTCTAATGTTACTTTCACTTTTTTTTCGTTAACTGCCTTTAACTGCAGCACGATCTTCTCCAAGGCTGATGTTCTTCCTATCACCTCATCATTGCTATCAAAAGAACTGGAGGAAACTCATTATAATGCAGTCGTAATAACAGTAATGTCGGTCTTGCCCGTCTGCCCGTCTGTCTGTCCTATATGGGCACCTAAGTCGGAAACAAAAAGTAGTAGTAGTAGTAGTAGTGACGCGAAGCGATCAGCCGAAGCCTCCCGCCGTTGCGATTGTTTGCCAGAACGGTCTGTCCTCAGCTAGCTGCAGGGCCTCAGTCGCTGTAACACCCGTGTCACGACAAATCTGGTGGATCCAGGTGGTGGGTGGTCGACCACTGGCACGTCTCCACTCCTGCGAGGGCCGGTCACCATCCCTCATCCTGGTACAGATTCGAAGGATCTGGTTTGCCAGTACATCACTTCGAAGTCTGGCGACGTGACCAAACAGACCCAGTCTTCGTTTGCGGACGATGTATGAGACGTCGAACAGGAAACAAAAAGGTGTAGAAAAACTATCATGCTTTTGCCATAATGATTACACATTTTGCTCTTCATTACTCCATTACGTTTGAATAAGCCACAAGTATGCCAAATGGACCAACTTGGTCATTCTTTTTTATTGAATGATAATTGCAGCCAAGTTCTATTAATAGACCTTGATTGGGAGTCGCCATGTTTATATTGTTACTAGCTGTATTCAGCATCATTGTTATAAGTGAGCTGCATGTACACAGTACATGAGTATGTATATACATGTACTGAAAATCACCAGTAATATACTAAATCCCAGTGGCGTCTGGGGACTTCGTTCCCTAAACCCATCACTGGGGCTTCGCTTTTGGACCCCACTGGGGTACTTCTGTTTCCCGGACCTCCTCATTAGGAAGTTTTTTTAAAAGTTGGCAGCTCTGATACTAGATTGGTGTGAACATTTCCATGCGTAGGGGGTAACTGGTGTGTCAGTTTTCAGCCCCGAGGATCAGAGTCAGGTTGAGAGTTGCATGGTGAAGTGTATGGCAGACGCCCGCACAGTATGATGTCACTGGACCGACATATTTTTCTAGCTAGTATTGTTATTGTCATCATCATGAGCTAAGTCTGTTGTATGATTTAATGAGCACCAGCAGCCATGGCTCAGTGGTTAAGTCAGTGGACTGTTGTTTGGTCAGATTTCCATTGAAACGTAATGCACCATTAAACAATTATTCTGTGCCTACGCCAGCCAAATTACATAAAATATAGTTGGGCACATCTACATCGTTATAGCTTGTGCCTTGATGGTACTGGCAACCAGAAGGGCATTTGGTGGAATTTATTTTCATTATCCCACAGCGTACACATTCCTGAGAAGACATATGCAAGTAGTTTTTTACGTCCTCCTCAACTGTGACGACCTAATAAACACGTCCATCCATCCACAAAAGTTTTTGTGGGTTGTCCAATTTGAATGAAATTTGGTTTATAGGTTGAGGTCGATGAGTGCTACATGATGGTACATATGACCCGATCCAAGGTCAAGGTCATGAGACATTCAAAGTTAGAAATTCTTCCATTTCAAAGTCTATCTCCATCATTTACAATGGGAGCTGGGAAATATTACCTGCAATCTTTAAACTAGGGGACAATATTGAAATGTTTGGGCCCAATTTTTAATACTTTGCGTAGTTTTTGTGTCATGTGACTTTGAACTTGCTGGTACAGAGGAGACGACCACAGTTTGGTGCGGGGCTAATTTGTTGTGGTGTTGTATGTGGCTGTAGCCTGTATGTGCCTTGGGGTCTGTCAGTGGATGCTCATGATAACGTATGGACAACTGACATTGCTCTGCACCAGGTTCAAGCTCTTTGTTTTCTGTACTGTTATCACTAGTCAGTCACCTATTTATCTTTCTGATATTGTATCCAATTTTAATCATAAAATATGTGTATTCAAAAATTGCACAGCAAAATGACTGAGTACAACAACAACAACATAAACTGGAGTCCGAAGTCCATCAAAGGTCACCAAGTACCATAAAGAACACAACTAAGCTACAGGCATACACTGTCACAACTATGCCAAATAAAAAATGTCATCGAGTTTTGCTGATGGAGCCGAGGTGAGGTCCCAGTCACAGAAGCGGCGTTGCCATGCTGGATGGCGACACTAAGGCGCTGGAAGAGGAAAGTGACGGAACGCGGCTCTGAGGTTGTGGCAGCAATCCGACGACCGAGGTCGCTGATGAACTGTGCCACTTCCTCTCCCAGCGCACCCAGTGTCTCGACGGCGATTGTGTCCTGTATTTGTTTTAAGATTAAGTGTTCAGTCAGTCGGATGTTTATCTTGCTCTTGCCTATATTTGTCTTGATGTTAAGCATTGTCTTAAAGCCACTTGTTTAGGCAACTGTAACCAACACTGTGCGTGCTCCTTGGACCATAATATCGTCAAATGATGGAGGTTATGTTTAACTTTGTCTGTATGTCTGGCTCTGTCCGTCCATCGCTCTGTAAGATTACTGCAAAGTTGTGAGCAAATTTTGATGACTTTTTTTATCATGGTGGGGCATGGCAAGGAACACTTTATTAGAATTTTATGTCGATCCTGTTCACAATCTGTATCTAGGAATTCTTAGATGGATTCTTTATTTACTATTGCATTTCTATAGACAGCGAAGCATAAGACAACAGTCTTCGATGGTGGTTCAGCTCTGTTATTTGTCTGAATATTGAACTGCATTGATATCAATATGATATGATAATATTGATTGATAATATCAACTGCATTGATGCATCATCATTCATCATCGTCATCAGCATGTAGTTGTGGTAAGACTGACAGTAACTGCGGTGGTAATTATCATTGTGGCTGTTCACTTCAGGTGATGAAATTTGTCATCAATACCGACACACCATTACTGGTCCTGGGCCAGCAGTTCAGGCCCGGAACTGACACCGATCATTTCTGTCAACCAACGGACGTGGCTGTCATTAACACCGGTGACATCTATGTGGCCGATGGGTCTGTATTGTTTACTGCTTAACACTGTGTGGGTTCTTGCTGTTGTGATGTTTGGCAGAATGTCTGCTTTGTGGTGTGAAGTGCTAAACCGTTCTCTGATTAATTACCTTGCGGTTGTTTTCAGCATAAAGTGACATGATAGCATAATTTAATGCCGCCTTCAACTCTATTTTTATCTGGATCCGAGAACTTTACTTCTACGATTGCTGCTGCAGTTACTGCTACTGCTGTTGTTTTTGTTTAAGTTACATTTTCAGATGTAACTTTATTGAAAGGTCTTCCATGAGGGAACCTCTGGATATTCATATCGCTAGTGCAGCATTTCTTAGCAGGCCAGATGTTTATGTCTGTCACCCATCATACAGCATTGAAGAACTAATTGTGATATAAAAGAACTCTATATTTTTTCTCATCCTGAACATTTAGTTGACTCCACTTAAATGTGTTTTTATTTTTATTTTTGTAATTTTTATTTGTTGTGATAGTATTTAAATGAGATGCATTTTCGACTTTTGTGTTGAGTTTTCCTGTTATGAATGTCATCAGAATTATGTTGTTGTGCAATATATTAGTCGATTGCTTTGTAGTTTGTGCAACAAGCGTATTGTTCGGTATTCCGGAAGTGGTCGATTCAGGCAACAGTGGGACATTGATAGCTCAGATGGGACAGGTTGTACATTTTGGTCATGTCTTATTCTGTGTGATGTAGATTGAAAATTATAGAATAATTAGTAGCATTTTTGAAGAAGATCCACGTTTTATGTGTTCTGTGTATTCCTTTTTGAGAAAATGGTTAAAAGGTAATTTGTTAATTTGTAAAATATGTTTGTATTCTGTCATTGGGAGATGCTTGTTATTGCTCGTGCCAATGCTAGTTTTGCACTTGCCCGTGATGGCCAATCTGTTCCACTCCATTGACATCGCAGATGTGTTCCACGACTATGAAAACCTGGTGGAATTCCTCATCTCTTCAGGGCATTTGCCTCCCTGTATAGGCACTGCCTGATGGGCTCATCACGACGACAACAACAACAAAGGCTGGCCCCCAAAAGTCTTCAGAACTTTTGGAGTTGGACGCCCATGGGATGGTCAGGATCAGGGTAGACAGTGTGATTGAGAATCAAGGTTTGCCAGGAAAAATGGCCAGTAAAATGTTGAGTGGTTTTAAGTTAGTAAGTTAGTAAAACTAAGAGTATGAGTATAAGAATAAGTAAGAGTATTAAATACTAGAGCTTGTGAAATTTTATTTTCAGAGACCAAAACAACCACTGATAGTAGTTGTCAGAAAATCCATTCACTCCTTCAAGGAAGCCAATCTTAGGTAAGTAAGTAAGTAAGTAAGCAGTTTATTACGAATGTGTCACTCGCACACGAAAAAAGAATGTAACTAAACAAGTACAAAACATGAACACAACAAAGCAGTGAGATAATATGTAACACAAGCTAGATATACTTCGAGTGAGATAATATGTAACACAAGCTAGATATACTCCGATCGAGCAAGTGTCTGTGCATTCGCAGCATAAAATTCAGAGTACAAAACGAACGAGACATATGAAAATTATCACAAAAACATGGAGATTAAACAAACATACTGCAGCCACATACGGCGCACCATTTGGAATGTTGGATAATAGGAGAGAGAAAACAGTGAGTAATACCATGAGTCTGCAGGGTCCACTTTCACGTGCAACAGCTGTGGATGTGTCTTCTATTAGTGATGAAAAGATCTGCATGAAGTTAGTAGAGCAGAGCCATTATGTGTCTGTGTGATCATGTTGGTGTGTCAGCGACGATGCAGCTGCTGTCAGTGACGGCAAACTCGCATCTACAGCAGGTCTGTGTCGGTCACAGTTCAGTTGCTGACATCATCTGTTACAACTCGTCCGGTAGACGAATGTCAGCGCTGTCAACTGCCGGCGTTGGGGTCTTTGCCATCAGTTACAACTTACTGTCAGGTTGGGAATTACATCACTGTTCATTGCGACGTTGCAGTGGATTATGATATGCATACACTGATGTACTGGGTTGACTACATCACGGGCTGTTCCAGCGTTGACGTCCAATATTAATTGACGTTTCACTTAGTTTCATATCTTGTAACTTGGTTGGCCCTCACTTACAACTTTCTGTCAGGTTGAAGAAAGTGATGCACATTTTCTGACGTTAGCGGTTGATCACGTTGAAGTTGACAGCAGCAAAATTTCCCAACTGTATGTTGACATTGTTACTAGATGCATTTCCCGGTGATTAATTGCATTGCCCAGTGGCATTCTGACTGGAAATATGAAGACGTCGTGCGATTTTTTATATAAAATGTAGCTGAGTAGTTGTGGGATGGTGTAATGGAAACAGTGTGAGTGATCAGAGTGAAGTTATCACAGCTGTCATTAGCAGCAGTTTGACATCCGCTGCCGTGGCTTGAAGTCTGCGATGTTGCTCTTGTTCAGTTTTTGGTTAGTCAAGGCTAAACAGTGGAAAATTTCTTTAGCAGAGATTAGTTGAATTCACTTGCTATGCTAACATTGACATGACGTGTCTGTGTAAATGTGACTGGTTAAGCTTAGTGTTAATTTAGCATTGTCTAATGTACTACATATTAGTGTATGCACAGTCTGATTAGTGATCATTGCTGGCAGCTATATCTATGTAAAGGAGTGGTATCTGTCTCAAGGTGATACCTATGCTGTTGGTGCATCTAGTGACTCTATGGTATCTGTCTGCAGGTGATACCTATGCTGTTGGTGCATCTAGTGACTCTATGGTATCTGTCTGCAGGTGATATCTATGCTGTCGGTGCATCTAGTGACTCTATGGTATCTGTCGGCAGGTGATATCTATGCTGTCAGTGCATCTAGTGACTTTATGGTATCTGTTGGCAGGTGATATCTATGCTGTCAGTGCATCTAGTGACTCTATGGTATCTGTTTGTGCAGGTGATATCTATGCTATCGGTCCATCAAGTGACTCAACTGTGGTTGTGTCCGTTGTTGAACCACGTCCGTATAGAATAGTTAATGCGTGGAAAATTCATAACATTACGGTAATTGCATTTGTTCTCCGGTAGATTTTTTATTTGTGTTTGGGTTTGTCATTCTCTCCGCTTTTTAACATAATTTTGTGTATTTCCGGTCTTTTGCTGAGTTTTCTAAGCCATTGTTGTCGTGTCTGTTCACGCACAGTTTGTGTCATTTCAGCTGTATCTCATCATCATCATCATCATCATAATCATTTATAGCGCTCTGTTTACAGATAATTAGGACAGCGGTGCATTACAGTGTTTGTTTGCAGAAAACTACTGACATAAAGCAATGTTAAAACAGTTTCTCACTATGTAACTTGCTGTTTTGTTGTTACACCCACCATGGTCTTGTTCTCGGTCCTGAGATTATTTGTCCATTCACGTTTGTGACTTGTCATCATCATCCTGCTTCTGTCGCCATCTGAAAACTGAACTATTTAGCAGGGCATATGGCGTGAACTAGCACGTTCGTGATAGCTACTTAGCTATTAGAATTGCGCGAACATAAACTATCGTACTAAACTGAACTGAACTGTAGTCACTGTTGCTAGTCTGTGTTTTATGTCAGGCGTCCAGTCCGCCGTATGACATAGCGACTTCGTTGGATCCCAGTCACATCTACGTCTCAACGACAAACCCACCCAACGTCTGGAAGTTCCGTGTCACCAACATCGGTTTGTCACTTCTCAGATACACACCAACTTAATTGTAACATTATTTACTGGAAAATGCCTTTTTATTGTGAAACTGGCGTGTTTTGTGGCATACCGTACATTGTTTTCATGACTATGTTGTAATGCTGTATTGTTGTACATGACTTGACGATACATATATAGGTTGATTAACAATATTTTTACATCATAGTTTGGCTGATAAGTTTAAGTTTAAGTTTCTCTTCTGGCTGGTTTATAAAGTGGCTTGTGTAGCAGATGAACTTAGATGCACTTTTCAACTTTTATGTAAATTTGTCTTCTGTGAATGTGACTGACGAAGGGAACATATTTTTGGGGGGATTTTAGTGACATACTAAGTATTGTGTGATGATATTGAACGTATTGCATTGCATGATGCTGAATGTTAATACAGCAACAAAGAGTCACCAGTCAGTGAAGAAGGCAGGCGTGAATCAGCCGGGGACACCGCACATATCAGTAGACAATGGCTCGGATGTATCGGCTGATGATGACATTGAAGAGTCCATTGAGCAGCCGAGTGTCATTGCTGCGTCGCTGGTTGTCGGAGCTCTCATTGTTGTCCCGCTCTCTGTCGCTTTGCTTGTCACTGTTTGTGCTCGACTCCACAAACAAGGTTCTGCTCCCATTTGTTGTCTAGAGTTGCAGAAATTAGCAATTAATCGCAGCTTCCACTGTCAGTATTTCTAGCAGCGCATAAACTGTGACTAATCACAGTTGGAATGACTTGCCAGTTGATGTGACGTTTACCAAGTGGCTGTCTGCATTTTGTACACTGTCCAGCCTAACTAACCAGCATACCTAGCAGTAGTTATTACTACTTTGGCACACTGAAAATGATTGATTGATTGATTGATTGATTCATCAGTTGATCTATTGATTGATTGATTGATGTGTTAACACTGCCATTAGTGCATACTTATTCTAAGTACTAGTATGTGCAGGACATGTTATTGTAGATGCACTTTGTGAAAGTCCACTTTACTTACTTAAGACTTGTCTGTCTGTTGTCAGGTAAGTTGCCGTGCTTCGGTGTAAGGCGACATAACCGCCGGCTGAACCTCGGCAACTTGTTGTCACACGGTCGCAACGGCGTCGGCTTTCATCAGTTGACGACACTTGACAACGACTTTCACGACGAGCTTGACCCACTGCGCAGTGACGACTCTGACATTGAGGAGTTCAGTAGCGTCGCTTTGCACCAGCAGAGAACTGTCTGACAGAGACAATTGACGGTATCACAGAAACGTTGAAGAGTAACGTCTGCAAAGAACTGTTTGAGACCATCCGTCGTTCAGTCACCAAGAGAGACTTCTACATTGTGAGTGTGAGAAATATGCCACAAAGTCTTTGCCATAATAACTTTGCCAAATGTTCACTGATTTCCAGAATTTTTTCACCAGTGTGTTATCCGATAAACTGCAATACGGTAATCATTAAAGATCTTGCTGCATCTGAAATGCATCACTAAACTACATTGCGAAACCAGATAACTTGGTGCAATTTGTCACATCATTTACTTGTGCAAAATGAAATTAAACAGACATTCTAAACAGTCCCAGTCGTCATTTGTATGACAATTTGTGTTATCATATTTGGTGTTCAAAATGTCCCCTTTTGCCAGCACATAAGTTCTTGCTACTTTTCTGATGATTTACAAGCTAGCATAGCACCGCATTTCGGTTGTTTGTAAGAGGTCTTTGGTGATTAATATTTACGGGTTTTTGCCGGAGAGTGTTTCAATGAAAGAATTTTGAAAACATGTTTGGTGAAGTTATGACAACTCATGCCCGGTTTTTGAATCGAGGGGTAACTCTCGGGTTAGCTAACCCGAGATTGGTGGGTTACCCCTGGGGCAAATCTCGGGGTAACTTTTGCCGTTTTTGAAACTCGGGTTAGCCCCGGGTTTA
>Ga0209052_1000454_pt1 | contig 12606 bp, 8 predicted proteins | sample WorMetHEROISLAND_2_FD_187409 | JGI IMG/M metagenome (GOLD analysis project Ga0209052, IMG submission 187409) | Marine gutless worms symbiont microbial communities from Max Planck institute for Marine Microbiology, Germany - Olavius sp. 4 HERON... | ecosystem: Host-associated > Annelida >...
GTCATACGTAACGGTTGCCCACCCTGCCCACCGTAGTACACTGGTAGAACCGACATAGAGTGTGGAGAGATAATTTAGTTTGCTTAAGATATGAAAAATTGCCAACCCTCACGGTTCTCCCTGCGACAGCACGGCCACCGCAATATTTTACCACCGAGAACTATCTTGGCCTAACTCTTAATTAATGCAGCTTTCATATTAACAAATTGTATAGAGCGTTACCAATAACAGAAAGGCTCTAACCTCTTCATTGTCTATGGCAACAACATTGAATTACCTGGAAATTGCACACAAATTGCTCGCCACTATACTTTCATTGCCAGGAAGTTTCTCGACCACGGCTAAAATTTCCAGGGTGGGCCATGCCCAGTGCCCACCCTGATTTTTTCCAGGATGGGCACTTGCCCACCCTGCTCCCCCCGTGCCGGCGCCCTTGGTATCACGGTGCTAGGACATAATATTACATCACGCACTGTACTGTGCTATGTCCCCTGAACATCGTGTGGCGTGCGATGTTTAGAAGCGAGTTGTTGCTGCGGCAAAATCCACAGTGCGAAAACGATTTAAGGAAACTGTCAGCATTTTACATCATTTCTTAGAATTCACAGTAAACGCCAGCATTAAACTGACTTCAAATTAATTTACTACTATTGTCATCAGTCAGTAGGCCTAACGTTAAAAAGTTGATGTAATGAGAGAACTAGGGCTAATCAATTTATAATACGGCAAACACAGAATGGTGTAAAATAATTTGCAACATCACAATCAAAACTTCCGGTCTCTATACAATACGATACGATACGATACGATATATTATTTGCACTGAAAAACTGACAGGCAAGCTGCCAGTTTAATCTAGCACATGAACTAAGGGAAAACTAACAAGAAATCTGAGCTAATGCTCATGAGACGGGCCACAGCATCAGTTTAATTTCATACGCAGGTTGTCTTGGTCTATCTCCAGTATATTTCAGCGAAAATTCACTCTAAGTGTGCGTCACAGCCTAAAATATCACAATTTGTTATTAATACTATCAGCAACGTCGTAGGATATATCATTGTGAAAGCAGCACACAGCACACAAATAGGCTCTAATGCAGTATATACGTGATTAAACACAACTGTCTGTACTATAGCCGCAGCACTGATCACTGGAAACATGCGGCATACAAATACAATGTCAAGTAGTGAATTACAGAAGTTCAGAGCGAAGCAATATCACTCAACAATTTCGTCAAAAGTGACACAAAACGATTAGTAATTTAGTACAAACAGTTGAACGAGGTCTAAAAAAAAATCCTGTGCTTCCGGTTGCAGTGTAGTGAAAAACGTAGGGATGGAGGGCGGGAAGTAATCTTTTTACTTCTTTATTTTTATTTTACGACATGCCGTCACATTGCCATATAATATACACAACAACTCATAAAAACAAATTGACACACCGAATAGTACCCATGAGAACTAAAGTAAAAATACTGCAGCATAACAGACTAGATGCAAACAGTTTTTATCATTAGAACTTTGAAAGCAAACAAAAACAGCACCAATATTTTGAGGGTCCAATAACAACTTTAGGGACGGAGGTTTTTAAGGCACGGACGGCAGCCAGAAGCACAGGAATTGTTTTTTACGCCTAAGCATAAGTATTAGCATAACTCTCTAACTCTAACGAAGTACGGTATATGCAGTAGGAGCTAGATATCAACTTGTGTGACATGAAACATGTCAGTAAAGGATCAACGTTCAGTAATTCGTATCATGCGATAAAATCTGAAGCTTTGAATCTGCGCTGAAACTGCACAGTTTAGTACAGCACACAAAACCGAAATACAAAGCAAAGCACTAAAAACACCATGATGATTTGAAGCAAAACTAAGTAAAACAAAAGCCAATGAGTATTAAATACATTATGATAAAATGCGAATTCAAAACGAACTTGGGACACGCAAAACCCAAGTCGAAAGTGACAAAACCTTAACAGCAATATTAAACAAAAATACAAATAATAAACTAGAGATGCCATAAAATAACTAAACAGATATCTGGAATGCCTTAAGGAGTGTAGCGAGAGACAGAAATGAACTGAACTGAACTCTCATAATGCGTGTGTAAAAAAGTAAGGCGTAATACATTAAATGACAGCATTTCAAGATCACTAATTGTTAACAGTGATGGGCAAAAGTTAACTTTAAAAAAGTTACCTTTTAGTTAAACTAATTTTTTAGTTAAACAAAAAGTTTAACTGAAACTATAAAAAGTTAGTTAATTAAAAAGTTAAACTACTTTTATTTAGTTAATAACTAAATAAAAGTTAACTAAATGTTTAACTTTTTAAACCTTCTAGCAATATCATAATTCTACTTACTGTGTGGATTTTAACCACACTAAACAGATGCGTTGTTTGAGCAAGCTGTATTTTTGCGATACAAACAGAAAGAACAGTAGTCAATGACACTTTGTCATGTTCAGTGATGTCAGATATCTGAGATATGTATTGCCTGACTTAAGGCTGACTATGCCCACTTTCCCAGTGATTAGTGATTACAGTACATGGTGATCGTCAACGGCAACAATGTTGTTTCGTTATGTTGGAAAAAGTTGGAAAAAGTTAACTTTTTTAGTTAGTTAACTCAAATAGTTTAACTACTGTTTAAAAAATTTAGTTAACTAAAAAGTGTAACTAATTTTTTTCTAACTAGTTAAAGTTAAAGTTTAATTTAAAAATCAGTTAGTGCCCATCACTGATTGTTAAAAATACAATCTGGCAACTTACACGGTCGACACTTAAGAGACAATTTTAAACGATGACGCAAAGTGCAAATGCAGTATACTAATCGACGTTGAGTTTCCTGTAGGTGCCAACAAGGCTCTCGTCTGTAGCTGCTGTTTGCGTATTGGAAATGTCATGCGGTAGCTCGATACCATAGTTCTCAAAATCTTCAAAAATTTCCACGTGTGACAACACTTCGGCCTTCCAGTTCTACAAAAGAATTACGGACCATTCGTACCACGGACTCTCCGTACCATCACTGGACTATTCGTACCATTCGTGCTGAGCACTTTGAGAGTTTATCGGCAGCACGCAGCAGCTTGGTGGTAGAGATGTGCATGGGAATGGGATTCCCAAAGGGCATGGGAATCCTATGGAATCCCATGGGAATGGAAATAAAACACGGAATTGGGGATGGAACGGGCGGGAATGGGAATAGCACACTCAGAAATGAGTCAAAAAGTTGGGAATGGGACGGGAGGGAATGGGAATTGAACAGATGGGAATGGGAGGAAATAGGAATGTTAAAAGCCATTCCCGCACATCTCTAATTGGTGGTGGAGATTTTCTGAGCCTCGTTGCGGCTACATAGTCCAGCGTTAAATAATGTAATTGATTTCACAAAATAAATACCAAGTTCAAGACGTAGTTTGACTTCTGAGTATGACCATGTAACCACAATATCAAATTTATTAGCTTGCTAACTGAAAAACTAGAGTAGTGCTGTAACCGCAACATAATTATTCGTTCTCTGAAATAACAGCAGTTCAATTATGGGCCATTTCTGGCCGCTATTAACATGCCACGAATGACAAAAACAGTGGTACGAATAGTCAACGGTACAAAAAGTTCAGTTAGCCTACAAGCAATGGACGAAATCTTTGAGTAGGTTGAAAGAGTGACTAATAAGTGACTACTAGGATGTCACTGTTTCAACCTATGAGTCCCTTGCTTGTAGGGTAACTGGACTTTTTGTACCGTTGACTATTTGTACCATTATTAACAGGTAAACCACTTCGATATATAACCAACCACCAAGGTCAACTCAGCCTTCCATCCCTCTGGGGTAGGTAAATAGAGTACCAGCTCGTCTGGCTGGGGTTAAAGCACGGCACGTTCTCCTGTGTTGGGTGGCAGGTAACACTGCGTGATCCAATACGACACGTGACGCTTTGTAGCTCTGTGATGGGTGACCATTAGGAGCTGTACACAACCTTTGACATTATCAACATTTAACTTGCAATGCAAATTATGATTGGAGGTTGGTTTTCTGAGGCTCCAAATCCTACATTCCCACGACGGATTGAGACCCCAATCCAATACAATGTTTCTTGAGACAACACAAGATCAATGTCCCGGCATAATGGCATTTCATTTCATCCGAGGGCTTTAGCACGGTGAGCAAGTGTGACTGACAGAAATACAGACAGACGGAGAGACCACACTACAGTAACGTCTATAGCAATAGCCGGGCGGCACTGTCGACGTTGTCAGTGATGGCGCATAAAATTTTGACCAAAGGCCTAAGCGTGAAAAAAGTAACGCACTGCTCTATAATCAGGAGAAACCAAGAAAGACAACCACAAAATGGATAGAAAACATAAAGGAAGACATGGACACAAGCAATACATTTTGAGCAAGCAATGGCTATTGTGCATGACAGAGCCGAGTGGACACGTCTAATAGCAGCCTCATCATCATTTTCATAATGACAGAAGAGAGAGAGAGAAGCGTGACTAATGACTAACAACTGTGAAATACAGTGTCTGGACATCGCAAGGCCATAGAGAAAGAAGAGGACCAAAGAATATGTGTCTTTGAAGATCTGGAGACAGATATGTGGACAGCAGGTACCAAACACACAGACGGAACTCACGGATCACCGACCAGCTCGTGTCTCAGAAGTCTCCGGCAATGTTAACTTTGGTAAAGTGCGGGTGATTAAGCCAACTCAGCCAGCTTCTAGGCGCACTATAAATGTTTACTAACTTGCCCACTTCACTTAATTCACTTACTGACTGACCGACCGACCGACCGACTTAGCTGGAAGAAGACGGAAGCGGAAGCACAGGACAGAGTGAATGGTTTGTGGCCTATGTTCCACCGGCAGCGACACTGCGACAGGGCATCAGTCGACTAAGTCAAGTCACCAATGCTAAGAAGACTGAAGAACGAATTACCTTGGCCAACTCATCGCCATGGGGAAGTTTGCCACCAAGCTCTTCTGGTAAGAGATCAGCGTCAAAGTGTTCATGTAGCGACTCCAGAGACGACGAATGAAAATGCAGCTGAGCATTTGCACACACACGTAACAAAATTAGAGCTGGTAATGACTGAAAAATTATAGTTTACTTTTAAAAAATGAACGATTTACTGATCACTAATTTCGATTAAAACTAACAGTGGTTACTGTGCAAGAAAAATGCGTGTTTTTATCAACTTTAATTATAAGTTATTTCAGCTACGAGCTGTCACAAATGTGCCAAAACAACGCTAGGTCTATATTATCATCAGCAGAGCTTAAGTATTTTTTTCTCAGGAGAAAGTGATTATCGTTTATCAAATGCTTGTCTTGGTATGTACGGTGTTCAGGAAAAAACGCTCAGTCACATTTTTTTCTGTATCTTTGTGAAAAATGTTCCGATTTATACAAAATTTTCAGGGAATGTTTAAGACGAATTAAGTATTCCCTCGACGTAAACGCTAAATTTTCATTGCTACTGGTGACGTAATTCTGACATCATATTTACACATTTGTAAATAGTGGGTTTTACCGTTAAAGATAGACGATAGACATTTGATAAAATGTTTGCGAGTCAGCAAAAGCTAGGGAGCCACACGTTTATGCAAGATGTTTCCGGATACATAATGGAATGTTGACGTAGTGATAACCTTAATTAAGAAAACTGACACGACCGACAGTATCGACCGACAGCGGGGAGTGGTCGTCCACGCAGTGCGCGTATGCCTGCCAACATCAATGAAGTTGAGGGTCTCGCACTCAGCCAAGGAGATAAACCACAGACACACAATTGCACGATGGATTGGCGTATCTGGGTTCAGTTAGGTAGGTAAATCAAGTACCAGCCCGCTTGGCTGGGGCTAAGGTGGGGCGCGTTCACCTGCGTCAGGTGGCAGCTAACGCTGTGTGTTCCCACATGGCAGGTGACACTTCGTAATCTGAGATGAGTTACTGCTAAAAGCTATAGGCAACCTGTAACTATTAACTGCGCTGCCAGCAACACTGGTTGTTGCATTAGCCCATTGCTCTCTGGCTTCGAAGGAACATCCCTGCTGAGACAATAAGTGTTCCTGACTGGGTAAGTAAGTAAGCAAGTAAATAAACATATACAGTGCGCCTAAAAGCTAGCTAATAATAATAAATAATAATACAAGATTTATATAGCGCCACGGAGTCCGAAGGTACAGAGGCGCTTAAAGCTGAGTTGGCTTGATCTGCAGCACTTTACCAAAGTTAACATCGTCAAAGACTTCTAAGACACGAGCTGGTCGGTGATCCGTGAGTTCCGTCCACGAGACAGAAAGGAAGAGAAACTAAGGAGGAAAAGACTTGCTGTAACCACATTGTCATGAACAGCCAGGAACAGTCACTGGCAGCAGTTTTTTTACAGGCCTAATGCTCCTCGTGTCACCCAATCAACAGTGTCGAAGTATTGCAAAACTGTAAAGCAGTGATACTGTACTGCTGAAAATAATGTTCTAAAAATTAAAATCCTATTTCAATTCGGCAGGGTTGATCTTACCTCTAAATTCTAATTCTAACAGCAAGTGCGACAACAATTGTTATCTTAATGGGTAGCCTTTTTGCCAAGTCAACTAACGGTTGTTGAACTCAGAACAAAGACTGATATGAGTAGTGCATTGCAGAAAAAAATTCTTAATTTAATTCTATTCTAACTTTTGCAGCATGAGGTCTAATTCTGATTAATTTTAATTGTTAAAATAGTTTCCAATTCCTGATTTCTATTTTCGTTTAGTGAAATCAGTCATTTTAATTCTAATTTTCATTAATTAAAAAATCGCTGCTGTAAGGCATACGAATGGAGCAATGGTAAATGGTAATTAAATTGTGCAGTGATTGATTGCAAATATCCTAAACACTGCTGCTGCTGCTGCAGCTGCTAACATCACTATCACCACCACCATTCACCAGGCTTGGCAGCAGATTCAACCGTGTTCTTCATTTATGTCAGCGCCTATCAAACCAATCTGTTCACTGTGTACTGCCAAAGAAATACGGCCAAAAGCACAAGGCATAGTAAGGTAATGCATATAAACAGTAGAGTTATTTTTATACAGAATTACAGATCAGTGGCAAATATACGATTCAAATGATACAAACCCTATTAACAGTCTTCTCTTTGAGAAAAGGCCTCATTACTGCAAATATCACACTGAAGATGGCTGGCTCATTAATCACATGAAGGCCTTTGAGGCGCATTGGAAATGCTTCCTGTAAACATCAATTATAATGTTTGCCATTAGCCACATGCAAACGTCATTAGAGCCCAATAGATTCCTGACCCTGCCCTTCGTGTACATGCATTTAGACTAAGTGAAACCAAATACAGCACAACTCATAAAACTCCACCCATTTAACATTATAGAAACATCAGGATGCATGCTGCATCAGAAGGCACAGTAAAGGCAAACAAATAAATAAATTCTTTTTACACTTATTTAGAATTACGCAGAGAGCATTTAAAATGTTAACACTAAACCACATACTCATGATGCACTAAAGACAGGCAGAGAGGTAAGAGGTAAGAGAGGTAAGTTTACTTAGGCTACTTACACTGCACATGAAATTTGATTGATTCTCAAGCATAGCGTGGCAAGTTCAGTTTCACAAGAAGCTATTTTACGTTGTTTTCTTCAATACAACGCCACAGAAACAGAAAGAGTCTGACCTGAATCAGTGACATAAAGAGTTTAGCTGTTCTGTGGTCCATGTTCCAAGCATGTGTAAGTCCCAGGTCAGACATGTTCTCAATAACCACAACTCCACACACCTGGGTCTGCTCATTCTGCACACAACCACACATTATTTAACACAACATTAACATAACACTAACATAGTATTAATAAGGCTGCGGAAATTAATAATAATAATTACACTATAAAAAAATTTTTATAATAATAATAATAATAATAATAATAATAATAATCGAATTTGTATAGCGCAAGTATGTCGAATGACTTCAGAGGCGCTAGTCAGCTTTGTAATAATTAATTAACCAATTAATCGTTAAAAACAATTGTTCTATTCATTTAATTGATTAAAATTTAAATAAAATTTTGAGAAGGACACATTGGCAAGATTTGTAGTTTTTGTACTGTTTGCATAGTGTTAGTTATGCCGCTTGCACTTTGTAAGCCCTCACGATCAGACTAATAATTTGACTACACATATACAGACTGCATCATTGTCACTTTTTTGATTTTGCTTTAGTATATGAAAAAATAACAACAACCATTAGTTGAATTCTGTAATTCTGACAGTCTTTTTGATTGACTACAAAAACTGTTCAAAAGTAATTGAGTAATCAAACCAAATTTTAGATATTAATCCACTAAATTTTTGTAATCAGTACCAGCCCTATTATTAATGTTTAATCTATACTAATCAGCAAAGTTATGTGTTATAAAAGCTTAAAGGTCGTCTATAGCTCTTAACATCACAGAGCTGCCATACAGGATCACCCGACACAGGCGAATGTGCCCTGCCTTAACTCCAGCTAAGCAGGCAGGTACTCGATTTACCAATCATGGAGGGATGGAAAGCTGAGTTGACCTTGGTGTTAGTTATATACTGAGAAAGGTTTATCTGTACGCAGACAGTCCAAGTCAAAGTAGTAACCACTTGATAGCGACCGAACCGGGAGCTGAACTGACAACCTCTTGACAACAAGTCCAATGTCCTAACCGTTATGCCACCAAGCCACCTTATGATAACTTTTGAACACTTCTGACTTGCTCTTTCCGAAGACAATGCACGTGGCATGACGCCAAGAATAGCCCAGAAACTCTGGCACAATAACGGTGCTAATATAATAAACAGACTTAGAAACACGGGACATCTAACCAATATGGCTACTTCAAGGCCCATAAGTGCTGTTTTCAATATGTCAATAAACCGGCATTCATTCGGATTCCACTTTCCTATACAACACACAAACACAATCATTTTAAAGCATATTTTCCATGCAAAAACTAGGCTGGCCAACTTCCCTATAGGGTTCACTGCTCATACTAAAAGGTGACAAAAACAGGGCAAAGTGAGATGAGAATATACAACCAGACTTTCTTGCCTTCAAACCCAAAATACAGTTTACTGTGCCTCTGGTATCACAAAATGGCGAGACTCCCCTACTACTTACAAAACTGAAAATGAGCACCCCAACTACATCCATCTTCATCTAGGACAATGGTATCAAGGTATCAAACTCAGTGAGCCTCACCAATAAACACGCATCAGTCGGCATGCCACGTTAATTTTTTTCAATGCATCATAAAATGCATCCATTATTCTAAACAACAGACAGAGGAAAGTTTACTTACATGTATTTACTCTACACTAATCATCATAAAAAGCTGGTTTGGATGTTCCTTAATTCTGACAGCTTACCTGACACAGCTTATTGGCACAATGTTTGCCAGTCCAAATACGTAACTCATAGCAGGCCACAAGCAAGTCCGTTTGACTCCCGGTCTGGTCGCTATGAAGTAGTTACTGTGGACAGGTAAACCATCACGGTATATAACTAACACCAAAGTCAACTCAGCCTTCTATCCCTCACCGGTAGGTAAATCGAGTACCAGCCTGCTTGGATGGGGTTAAAGCAGGGCACATTCGCCTGTGTCGGGTGGCAGATAACACTGTGTGATCCCATATGGCAGGTGACGCTATGTAGCTCTGTGATGGGTTTCCCATAAAGAGCTATACACACCTTTAACCCTTCAGTGCCTAGTGACTTTTTTGCTTTTACGTGCTGCATATAAATTGACTTCATTATTATTATTGGAGCACAAATATCAGTAACAAAATGCTGCAAACTCACCAGGTCTAACATACATAATACTTCGGCCCTCTCTGTCTCTGTGGGGCAACAAAGATGCAACGCCGTAATCATAAATTGGCTCTACAGAGCCGGGAGTAATGTGACCAATTAAGTCCCTATTGTTTGCTCGTATTGTGTAGTAGTTGACCAGCAGGTTGTAGGCACGATCATGATCAAATTTACGAGCACGCAGGAATCTCAACAGAAACGCATCATCAATCCGTGACTTCAGACCTGTGATTAACAACACCGAGTCTAATAAATAGCGTAGGGCTGGCACTGATTAAAAATTTTTAATTCATCAATCTCCAAAAATTAACTTTGACTAATCAACTAAATTTGAGAAATTTTTGTAGTCAGTCGGAAAGACTATGAAGTATGAACACTGCAGAATTCACCTACTGGTTGTTGTTATCTTTCACAAACTAAAGCAAAATCGGAAAAAGTGACAATGATGCAGTTCATATATTTGTAGGCAAATTATTAGTCGGATCACGAGGGCTTACAAAGTGCAAACTAAAAAATGTACAAAACTACAAATCCTGATGATATGTCCTGTGCGAAATGCACAGACTAGTGACATTACTAAAGTTAAGATTTTAAAGATTTTTTTTAAGCACTAAAAAATTTTGTTCAAATTTTGATCCATCAAATGTTAATCAAACCATTTACTAACGAATAATCAATTAATCATTAATTTCCACAACTATAATAATAGCTAACACAAATAGCACATCACATTAAGTACAGAGACACTATGGAAACTGTAACTGCTCTTTTAATTTTAGACATTTTCACTGTTGTTTAATTTTACAGAAAGAACATTATCGCAGCTGCCTAGCATCTCTCACTCTAAACAGGCAGCATACAGTAAAATGACAGAGACAAGTACGTTACTATCCATGCATTTTAGTTTCAAAAATGTACAGATTATGTGACATATTTCATCTCATGACCCACAAAGTTGAAATTTGTCACTAAAACTGTGTGTTAACGTTGTTAACACAGTTTTAGTGACAAATTTGCAAGTAGTCTATTGTTTTGTATTGGCCGGGCATACTCTGGCTTCCATGTAATTCGAGCACTGACTGTAATATCTGGGAGTTTAAAGCTATGACAATCACCAGATGTAATTTTATGTCATATCATTTGTTTGGTTTTACACATAACAACACTAGATACCAGTACAATACCTCTGTGCAGCAAGACCATATCTCTCAATGCTTGAATATCTTGCTCTCGCCGCTTTTCCTTTTCATTCAGCTCCTTCTCAGCTTTCTGCTGCAACTCTGCTGTCAGACTGCACTGATACTTCTCAGATGATGATGCCATATCAGGAGCCACAAACTGCAATCAACAATTCCAGCATATGATAGCAATTTAACAGACTAAAACTGCTGAGTGAGTAATGTAGATAACAACCCTTGGTTACCACATTTGAACTCATTCATTAATTCATTCATTCATTCAAGGTTTAATAAAACAGACAAACCGCTGTTGTACAATAACAAGAATTTAAAAAAAAGTTTAATAATTGTTAATACAAAATGTCTCTGTACAGCATTCTTGTGATAAAGTTTTTGTCTTCGAAGACTAATGTGCGATCAGGAAGTTGGAAGTTGTAGTTTTATTCACGATGACTGTAGTGCTGCTGGCGCTCAGGAGGAAGGAGCGGATGTAGCAGGTGCTGACTGTTGCCGGTAATCTGTGCCGCTAATTTGTTATCAGCATCATCACAGATACTGGCGAAGGTTGCTATACAGATAGCTCAGTAAGCAAGTTTTCCTGAACTACATACAAATGCTTCCTAGGGTTGCCAGATAGTACATGCAAAAATACCAGACACCTCATCTTCTCAACCGTGAACCAAGAACTGGGCCTAAATGAATACACTGCAATCATCAGAATATTTGACTCTTACAAAATCGGTGTCATTAAATCGAAATTGGCAGACAGAAATATGGCAGATTTCTGGCTGGACAATGCCAAAAACGTCCAGTCATTTAGCATTGTTAAGTGCAGAAAAAAATCTTTTAGAATATTTAGTGTTCTTGCGAAAAACAAGCAAGTAAGACACAGAAAATGAAATGTAGTTACTAAGACACAAATATATTTAGAGGCACGAAAAATACTGGACAAATCCTGTCCATTTTGGCCTTCATTTTTTCAGCGATTTCTGTCGTCTGCATGCCTGCGTGTTAATTTCTAGTTTTTCTTTACTGATAATGGACTGAAAAGAAAAGTAACGACAGATTACTAAAAAAGGCAGCATTACAGCGTACACTAATGAAAAAATCCATCAACGGCAGCTTGCTTTCCTGAGGCATGTCTTGAGAAGACATGGTCTAGAGAATTTGGTGGTGACTGGCAGGATAGAGGTGAGGAGAGCAATGGAGCATCAGGGTCTGAAGTATCTGGATAGTTTGTGTGCATCATGAAAGGATAACGTGAGTTCAACACAGCTCATCAGGGCTTCGGTAGACAGAGTGCTCTGGCATCGTATGGTCGCCAACGAATTATGGAACTTTCGTTCCCACGTACCTATCTGGATGACTCACAAAGCCTTGTCAGCAGTAAAGCACAGACGTTTAATTTACAGCAAGTACAAGGATTCCAGGCACCCAGCATATGCGAAAGCTGCAAAGTATGCGAGTTACCTAACCAAACAGGCTAGACAAAATTTTGAAGAGCTGTTGGCCAGGAAGATCAAAGAGGACCGTAAATCATTTTTCGCTTATGCCCGAAGCAAGAGCA
>Ga0209052_1000455_pt1 | contig 12594 bp, 8 predicted proteins | sample WorMetHEROISLAND_2_FD_187409 | JGI IMG/M metagenome (GOLD analysis project Ga0209052, IMG submission 187409) | Marine gutless worms symbiont microbial communities from Max Planck institute for Marine Microbiology, Germany - Olavius sp. 4 HERON... | ecosystem: Host-associated > Annelida >...
GGTTACAATTAATCACTAATAGGAAGTCATACACGGGTTTCGATTGACACCGAAAGCAATGACGTTGAATGACCTTGAGCAGTAAAATAGAGGTTTTTACGGATTTAACATTTGTTCGCAGTGGGCCTTCATACATGCACTGCTGTCGCGTGTTCCCTTTGCGTTAGCTGGGCTTTCTTGTACTAATATGCACCAGCCCAAAAATATTACGATGTATGCAACACAAAACCGACTTCAAAATATCACAACAACAAAATGGATTAAATCAATTGTATGCATGCACAGGAAATTAAGGTTATAGATACCTTTCGTGCCAATGCCATATCAAACATCACTAATCCAAGCTACCCCGGTACTGCCATTATTGTTTGTCAGATGACTGCTGCTACTGCGAACTGCTACTCAGAGACTGCTCGTGTGGGGATTGTACAGGCTGTCTAAACAACTGCTACTCAGAGACTGCTCGTGTGGGGATTGTACAGGCTGTCTAAACAATAGTGTAAAGGTAACAATGGGAACACCAGCAGTACATAGAACGTTTCTACCATGTCTGGTGCCAAAGCATCCATACCCACTAAACTCGTCAGTTTTATAGGGGTTGAGTGTCTTAGCACCGTATTAATTTTGTCAAATAAATGGCAAACACAGAACACCATAATTTCACAAAAAGAAGAAAATATGGCGATAATACCTTCAAAGTTTCTGACGAAAGCAGCATCTCATCCTCAGTGTGTGAAATAAACGAAGCTGTATGATCATCATCGTCTTCGTGCATGCTGGCAATAGTGTGGTAGTTCTTATGTTCACTCACAGAGAAAGCGTTGACAACCACTAGAAATCAACCACATCATTGATGCAAAGTTACAGACAGCTAAATCTATGAATTTTTTACCATTGAGACAATTTATACTTCCAGTCGTGTAATGTCAACATTGCATTTGCATGCCATTTAGAATAACATAATAGTAAACAAACTGGTGGGTGCTATTATCAGTGCATATTGACTAAATCCAAATTGGATTATCAGTGCAGTATCGTACTGATCACACTGTGGCCACACTAACCCAAACCCTAACCCCTAACCCTATTAGTACCGAATGTCCATTAACATCAGTGCTCACCTGTTTCGAGATTATGCTTCATGCGCCACTGTTATGCCGCAGTGTCCGTAAAGCCGATGAAATTAGTGTTAACAATATGATTACGAATAAAGTTTACAAACAGAGTTTGCAAATGCATCTGTATATCTCGTTGGCAAGTATTAGAAGCAGTTTTTGCAGCATCTAATGTTAAATCTATAATGAATACGAGCAAAACCTCCAATATCCAGGACAGCCAACATTTGGCACATGTACCACATACAAACTTCTTGAACTGAAAATAGACAATGCTTCAGTGCGTTTTCACGGAAAACAGCTTTTAGTAAATAAATTAGTCAGTTAATACTGTACTGGAATGTCTGCACGTTACTCACATTACTCATTATGGTAAGCACACGATGAAAGTTAGCCCGCGGTTCGAGTTCCGACACGTGGAACTGCAAACGACCCAAACCCCATCCCTAACCCTAACTCTATCCCTACGATACTATAAGCCTAAAACTTACCACCAGCCTAACTCGGATCGGATCGGTGCTTATCCATCGACGCTCATGGCATCTGGATGTGTGCACTCGCTAGAATCATGAACACGACGCTTGATGCCAGTGATGTCACACCGCAACCCCCACCAAGCAATGCCATCGTGTCAGCGGCTGTCACCAGGGAGTAGAGGCGCCTGGTGAGATGCAGAGACATTGGTCTTTCCATTGTTCCTTCAGTACGGTGGAAAAACAATGTCAACAGTCCGGGCGCTCTGCCTGAAGAAGGCATTTTGGCAGACAGGAGTGATCCATGCGACACACAAGGCCAAACCATCAAAGACGGTTCCATTGTATCCGCTTCCCAACAGTGGACTGTTTCTTGCAGTGGTGGAGCATCACATCCTTGTGTAAGCGATCACATTGAGTCACACCAAAGATTTGATGAAGGCAACTCATTTGGAAAACCTCCAGTTTCATCAGGTCGGTCACCAGGAGCATCCAGCAATCGGAAGCATACAGCAGGGTGGTGATGACGCACTGTATTATTCAAAATGGCATCACACCACCCGTAGCCAATCAGTTCACAGCTTCACGGTGCGTGTGCAGGCACTACGTGCATGCATGCGTGCACTGCACATTGCTGCTTTCTTTCAAGTGTCGCAACCCATTTGCAGTTCTGAGTGTCGGAACTCGAACCACTTCGTAATTTAATTTAATTTATAACAGATCCAATGTGATGTTTTAGGCATAAGAACGATATTTTTCCAGAACAAACAGCAATAAACGTAAAGAAGAACCTGATGCATAAACGATGTATAATGTGCACCAACGTGTACGACATAGGCCTCTGGTAAAAAGTGGATCTGCAAATATTACGTCAGGGTTATGGCTGGGGTTGGCGTTAAGGTTAGGATTATGGTTAAGAATAACATTCGGGGAATGTTAAACTGATAAATTATAGCTTAATTACAGCGCTACGGTGCTACCCGTTGCGACATCGCAGATCCGCTTTTTACCCGTGGCCTACGACATAGGCGAAAACGCGAGCTAATCCACTATCTTGGTTTCTGCTTCTGCTTCTGCTGAGATACGCTGCAGGACCAATACTGGTGTTGACGCAGCGGCTACCAGACCAGACACGGCAAAAATAAATTACTGCGTTTCATCAATAGGTGTAACTGGTATACCGTGGTGTCTCTTTAACACCAAATTCTGCATTCACAACATTTTAGCATTGATTGCGTTTGGTAAACAACAACAAACATAAACACGCACTTGACGAAGGTTACAGCTCCAATTAAACAGCGAACGGGACCGAATAATTCGTAAAGATCCGAGTGATGCGACATGGTGCGAGTGACGGGCAGCATTGCACAAATTGTGGTGGATACTATGTAAGATTTCCGATACAGAGTGCTCAAAATTTCAATTGTGCTCCTAAATTTCCCCAAATATGTTTTTTCAGCCCCAAAATGTGCATTTTTGGACGAAAAAATCTGGCAGCCGACAATTTAGGGGAGGCAATGGCGGTCCCCTGCCACGCCACTATTGGACAGTGAATACCACCGTCTTGTATAGCAACTTGTGAAGCCACTGTAACATTAGTGACTCCGTATTTACACTTCATAGATATCTGCAATTGTTTGCACATATCTAAAAATTGTACGCCTATCAGATATTTGTACCGGTATTTAATTGCACTGCAGATATCGACGAGTTAGGCCAAAAAGGAGGCCAGTTTGTTTTACAGCTTCTAACTTTAGAAGAAATATTGATCAGATTGGCACCAAATCAGGCATAAATCAATGCTATTTAAATCTCGTTAAGTCGTAATTTATGTAAAACAATTTCTCAACCTTACCATGGAAAAAGTGTTATCCTTTCATAGTTCCATAGGTGTGTATCTTTTTTGTCGGGAGTTGCATGTATTAAAATAACTTGGTCCTACTGTTAGACTGGAATTCCTGCTCAGCCTTGGCAACAGCCTGCACTCCCTATAAGTGCCTTTAGCAGTTTTCCGTTGTAAATCAATTCTAACAAACAAATTAAACAGGCTGTCATTAGCACACCGGTACTAATAAATGTGTGTAATACACACATAAATAAGCACTACCACACTGATAATACAAAAAGACTTTTCTGCAACAGTCACAGCCCCAAAGCTGTATACGGACATCCTCAGACTATTTGACACCCAATAATATGGGTCACATATCGAAATACAGTAACAACGAAGCCTAGAAATAGCCACAGAAATAGAAATCACCAAAAACAAATTAACCGGGGGAAAGTGCACCATCTTCGATCAAAAAGCTCTACATTGCAAAGCTCTGTCATTCGTGGACTGACAGTGTTCGCCCGTGTCACGATGCGTCAGTTGTAATGATTTATGAATGTACGTTTTTAGTTATAAATTTCTATCAACTGACAATTTTTGGCATCTTTTTGCGTCACTGTGATTTATATAGAAATTGCAGAAACTACAGGGATTCCAACTATTTCATGTTCCCACATCTAAGTACAACAAGAAATCTGAGCTAATGCTCATGAGACGAGCGACAGCATCAGTTTAATTTCGCATGCAGGTTCTCTTGGTCTGTCTCAAGTAATTTCAGTGAAAATTCACTCTGTGTGCATCGCAGCCTAGAATAGCGAAAAATTCACTAAAAACCCATATTTTTGGGGTTCAAGGTCGTTCAAGGACCAAGGTTATCAATGTTGGTATCCCCGGAAAGCTCATCAGCAGTGCTTATTATGATAAGGAGCAAGTCTGTGTCTGTCTGCAACCGTTGTCGTGCTAGATTAGTGCACAGTGGCAGAAACCGTGCATTTTAAGGCGGGTACCCAAATTTGATGACCTCGTACGGAGGACACCTTAAAACTAGGGGGTCGAACCTTACACCGTTGAAGTCTACGTTTAATGCCGCACATTTCATATGCAGGTTGTCCTGGCCTATCTTGAATGATTTCGGCGCAATTCACTGTTAAAATGTGTATTGCAGCCTGAAATCGCGAAAAATTCACTAAAAACCCATATTTTTGGGATTCAAGGTCGTTCAAGGTCATTGATGTTGGTACCACCAGAAAGCTCGTCAGCAGTGATTCGGTACCGGGTCGTGACACCAAAACGGACAGACAGAATTCCCATAGCTAATACGCGCTCTCAGTAGTACCTGGGGGTACAGCTGTCGTGCGTAAAAATTGGGGGATTAAGAACCTGGCAATAATATAAACCATTGTAGGTCTCCTTGGTAACACAATGCTGGCCAACAACGTTGGTCATTAAACTGACAAGCCTGACGCCACCACAGTGCTTAAAGTGTGAATGAACGGTAATGGACGGCACCCAGGCACTCACTTTCAAAGCTGGAGGCCGTCTAGCCACTTCTTTTGGGCCAATGCCTCAAAATTTCTCAGGAAAATCAGTACATTTGGTGCCACCGGACATTAAATTTTTATGCTAAAATGCACTAAATTCGATTTATGCTGGGGCTCCACCCCAGACTCCACTGGGGGAGCTTACAGTGCTACCCAGGCCCACTAGCTATATTTAAGGGGACTGACTTCTAAAGGAAAATAGGGGGAAGGGAGGGGAAGGAAAGGGAGAAGGGAAAGGAAGGGTAGTGGGGGAAGCGAGGGGAGGGTTGCCCCGCTCCAATTGGGGACTCTGCATTCGGTAGTGGAGGAGGGGTGAAAAGGAAGAAAGGCAATGAGGGGAGCTTGGGTAGGGGCATCCAGGCACTTTCTTCCACTTTAAGCACTGGGCAACACTGAGTGGAAACAAGGCTGCTGAATGATGTGACTGGACCATCATGTATCATGGGCAATACGACCATATCACTGTTAGACTCGGGAGTAGTTTTCACCGGCTATGTACACAACTTGCGCGAAGATGATGACCGCTTCTGAATAACCTTCAACTTGGTACACGAACATCAGCTTGAAACGCCGACGATTATCACTCATGCCGCAGTCAGAATTATTTCCTTCCTCCGTAGACGTACTCAGTGGCAGCTAAACAGGTCCGGTCACTCAGTCAACTGGTTCGGCGAGCTGGTACTGGTGAAACTTGTCCAGACTGTAAAAGCTGCCTTTAACGATGCGCCCGCCGAAGTACCGACCGTTGAGATCAACGACCGCTGCATGACAGAAACACCGCCACTAGTCACTAGCTACTATCAGCAGCAAGTATAACCAGACAGACGGCACACACTGACACATATGTGGAAGGTGTAGGCGAGAAAAACAGCCCAAAGCAGAAACAATACATACATACACATCTTTATTTCGCCATAATATAGCAGTGAGAACACTTAAATAATAGACTTAACTAAACATAACTAAAAAAAAATTTAAAAAATGTCACAAGGAATATAATTGAATGTCACCGCAGCGTCATATCACTCAATCACTCAAATCTTTCTGTGCAGTGCTACAGAGCAGATTGCACAATGCGTTCTGGCTATTAATGTATCCTCAATGTATACGCTCAAGTATCAGTAAAAGGTCGTAACTGCGTTTACTAGAAAACGAGATAATCGCAAAAAACGTTACTTCGTAGCGTACTGTAAAAACGCATTTTGCTACAAAATTAAATATTTCAGTACTGTATTATAAAATTAATAGTGTATCACTCTGATCACAGTTGTTCGTGCTAAATAAAACGTTTAAAATGTGATTGTAACTGCCTTTTACTACAAACGGCGTTGATATCTCTCGGCGTGCAAGAAGGTCGTATGTGATAGTTACAATGTTTTACCGCGGCAGCGTGCGCGTAAGACAACGATGCAAAGCCAAAATACGCACAAATTTATGTAACACGTTCAAAAAGTGACAATAAGAAAAGCGACACTTTCCAGCGGAGTGCAGAAACTGGATAAAAATCGCTTTAAAATGATAATTATTATTATGAAATTTTGCAGTTCCGACCTACCTCCAAGTCAACAATCAAAAAAGTGTTAGTAGTTAGAATGTTGTTACTAAAAAACGAACTGCAGATACGTTTTTCCGTGCCACAGCTACTGAATAGCGCCAAAAAGCAAGGAAGTCGTAAGAGTTTTTATCAATTTTTAATATAAAAACCGCAATAAAATCTAAAAAAAATACATAAAAATGTAGCATTTGTGACCAACTTTCAGCCTATAACCTTAACTCAAAAACCGGGACTTACGACGTTTTTTTTACTGAGCAGGACAGTCTACAGTCTGTATATCTTCCCAGCACCAAGCCAACAGTATCAAAGCACTAAATCACTAATGCCCGGTTGTTGAAACGAGGGGTAAATCTTGGGTTAGTTAACCCGAGATTGGTGGGTTACCCCTCGGGTAAATCTCACACGGTAAGTTTTGGCGTTTTTGAAACTCGTGTTACCCCTGGGGTTTACTAACCCCTGGGTTTGCTAACCCAGGGGTAACTCAGCAAAATTTGTAAACAGACATCTGATTGGTCGATAACGACCACGTGACTTAGTGAGAAACCAAGTTAATTTATCGTTTGGTCGATTCTAACGCTGCCACGTAGCGAATTACTCAAATATAAAGCGCTATTTACAACGTTACAAGCAACAATTTACTAACGACAAAATGTTTCTGCAGGCATATAGCAAACTCAATACGATGTTGAACGAAAATGATTATGTTAAACGAAATATGAGCAAAATATATTAAATATCTTTTTAAAAATGAAGATGTTAAACAAAATGTTTATGTTTCATTATCAACTTAATCAGAACACCGGCTGTAAAGTGAAATGTGTTGTTAATATGAATAGGCAGCCAAAGAGATAATCGAATCGTCGTCATCGTCCTCGATGTGAGCAGCCATTTTACTTGCCCTGGGTTACCCCGCCGATGACGCCGGTTAGAGGGTTCTAAAATGCTGTTTCCTCTTAACTCAGGGGTAATTCGAGAATTGTGGGTTACCCCTGGGTTACCCCTTGATTCAAAAACTGAGCATAAAACTTCCAGCAGTCAAATGCAACACAATACTGCCAAGGGAAAATTTACCATAAAAATAAGGAATGTACCTTTTATTGCAGATTCTAATCGATCGAATTCTAGGAAAATACGGACAGCTTCATCCTCCGTGCCCTCAGGAATCTGAACAGCATGTATACATGGAAAATACACACATTCACTCCAGATCATTTAATGGGCAACCGGCTGGTCCAAGTGAGAATAGAACAACAATACAATACATCTCACTCTCTTACATTCCCAGAGTCTTGGCTGTGCTTGTTTGTCACGGTCAAAAGTCATCAAATGACAATAAAGCAGGCAAGTAAGTAGGAAAACATAAAAGGCACGATTTAACAGTCAGTCATAATGTGTCACATTATCAACTACCAAACAGAAACAAATTCAGCAGCCGTTTAATGTGTTCAAAGTCAATACCATTTTGTCTCAGATGAACTGGAAGACTGTTCCTCAGTTTCGGGCGTGCAGTTGCAACAGTTGCAACACAGCTGTCCTGATAAAGTAGCTGTAAATGGGATATCAGATGATTGATAAAGTTGGCCGATTTATTCTGCCAATAAAATCGGCCAACAAAAATCTGTCATCTGTCGTGCGAAAATCGGCCGATAAAATCGCCCAATCGCCGCGATTGGCAGGCTGGCTGGCCCGGGCTAGCGCTCATTAATATTCATGACGTTTGCCTGAGCCAGCTAAGCAACGATTGTTTACTGCTCAGTTAGCTGACTGTTAGTCAGGAGGTTGTTCAGAAACGCGTCCACAGATAACCGTTCAGTTAACGCAAACTGTTGGTCAGCTAACTGATTAGTTAAGTAAAAAACGGGAAACGCGGCCTAAGAGAAGAAGAACACTACTGCCTACTGTTTTATCAAGTCAAGCCACGATGACAGCATACCGATATTTTATGGAACTGTTTCTCAACGACAAAACTGATTTTTACACTGCAGCTCCGCATAAATAAACCACAAACTTTGAATAGACAAAAAAAGCACCATCAAAAATGATCAGACTTACCTCAAAGATAAGACATTTAATGACTTTTCCGTATTTGCTGCACTCTTCGGCAGTTTCGGATTCTAATTCCTCATCCACTTCGCCTGGACCTACCATGTTCTGTATAAAGGCAACATGCATGCTCAGAGTGGTCGGAGTCAAGCGGGTGCACGCCAAACCCCCAAAATTCGAGGGGATAGTACCACCTAGAATTTTTGTTTTCTCAAAATTCGTATTGTGGTTCAAGCATTTGGAAAAATCAATTTTGTAAAAAAAATTCGGACGAGCCAGGCACCCTCTATACCCCCTGTATCAGAGATCACCAATTTTCCAAGTTGGCATCGAAAGCTGAAGATTTGGGGAAAATTTCACGCTGATCATTGTTGCAAACTTGAACATTGTGAGCAAAGTTGCAACTCTATGTAAATGCAAACGGATCATGAGACAAAATTTCATCGAGCATGATGGACAGCAGAAAGCAACGCAACTTAAAAGCACTGAGACAGCACAAACCTGTGCCATATCATTCAGAAAATTCCCGAATACCAATCGTAATTCGGACTGCCAACAAAACGAAATCAGTTCTTTCTAGGGCCATGCGCTATGCTTAGAAAATTTCAACAAAACCCGTTGGCAACCTTTTGAGTAATCTTCAGACACAAAAACAGAAAGACGTCTGGACAAAAATCACACAGGGCAACAAACAACCTATTTTGTGGAAGTAATAAAAAGATGCTTTTAACATATAATATGCACTAAATAACTACACATGCAGCATTTTTCACGACTACGGCCTATACAAAAATGCAGCAATAACACAACAGAGAGATCTAAAGTAGCAGCAATAGCAGTAATAACAAATGACTGTCTGCACGGATAACAGAGAACTGCGGATAAAAATACTCACACGAAGGCAAATAACTTTGGAAGGATTGCGCAGCAAGCTGGCATTACTAATTTCTTGTTTGGTTTGTGCTTGAGCTGGTGGCGGAGTGTTAGAAGCTGCGTCTAATTCTCTCTCTTTCACTGCAAGCCAGCAATGCACCAACAGCTGTAGCTATTACCAGACCATCGTACAGTGCTACCATCGGTAACTGTACGTATATCTTGCTAATTTGATTAGATTTAATTAGATCTTACACTCAACGACATAACAGCTCATAATAGCCTAGGATTACAAGTGAGCATAAAGCAGAATTAGGTAGATGCCAAAATGCACATGAATGTAGACACAAGGCTCATCAAAGATGGACAGAATGCAGCATGTTGCTGCAAAATTAATTACTGAATGATTTACAGTCCAAAGCAACAGCCAAACACTACGCAGGCCCAGGTAGAAAACACAGTGTGCTGATTTGGGAATAATATTGCGGAGATAAAATAAAGAGTTTTTTTATAAGTAGAAAACAAAACCATTTAAGACAGAAGTAAAACAGAGGACATCATGTACCCATACCGACTAATATTACGGTAATAAAATAAGTTTTTGTTAGTGGTGGCAGTTTGGCTTAGCTGGAAACATTGTTCGTCCCATCAACGAAGTTAATCAGCAGCAGGCCCGGTTAGTACTTGGATGGGTGACAGACTGCAGGCAGATAAACCATCTCGATATGTAACCAGCCACCCAGGTCAACTCACTCTGGCCATCCTTCTACGGCGCAATGAGTACCAGCGAAAGCTGGGACATAAACAGGCACACCTCGCGATTCACTAGCCCCGTATCCCTGGCCTCGCAGTGTAAACTAGTGTCTGGCTGAGAGCTAAGGAAACGTAGATCAGCGCCGCCCTATGGGCCGAATGGATCGGGAAGGACTTTACTTACTTTACGTAGTAGAAAATTAAACCACTTGAAGGTAGGGAGGTTAGACAGCACGAGACGACTGCTTCGGGATTTCTGGCTTGGACTCAAACTGACAACACTGCAAATGCTAAACCGCTGACCAACTACCACGCTGCCATGCATGACGATAAAAATTACGTTACCAAAACTCAGCAGCGAAAGGTCTCATGCAGAATTACAAAATCTCCCCTTCACCAAGGGCAGAGAGATTCATAACGTAACGTAAAAGGTAAATCAGCCATAGTCAACCTCTCCCATATACTGCCGTTACCTTCACAGCGGTTATGCCAATACCAAATTCTACTCCTTGGCGGCAGAGGTGCATGTGTGTGAACAACTTGCCCAGTGTTGTTACCTGGCAGTGGAATGGCCGGGAGTCGACATCGCAATCACTAGTTCGACACGCTACTGCTAGACTACCGAGCCACCCATTACACTACCAAGCCACCCATTACACTACCAAGCCACCTGTTAGACTACCAAGCCACCCATTACACTACCAAGCCACCTGTTAGACTACCAACTTACCAAGCCACCCATTACACTACCAAGCCACCTGTTAGACTACCAAGCCACCCATTACACTACCAAGCCGACTACCGAGCCACCCATTACACTACCAAGGTACCCATTACAATACCAAGCCACATTACGTACTCTTAGCAATATCCCGTTCATGGATGATCTTTCCTCCACGTTTGCTTGTCTTTTCCACCTGCAGCGCAATACTCATTCCCTGCTCGGATTTGCCAAGACCCTGACCTGCCCGGTATCCCATCCTCGCCATTATCTTTGATGCCACCGTTCCTCTGCACACAATAACCACAAAATCAATCAACCAATCAATAAATCACTAAAAGGTAAAAAGGTAAAGGTCGGGTACTTGCTATAGTGCTTACTACTTGCGACCAGAAGCGCTTGACAATACCTATTGGCACGAGCTAATGATACTGCAGCGCACTATGCGGTCACTGTTCCACAGACCATTTTGACATTACTGCAGGGTACAGTGAAGCTGCAATAAAAGAGCAAAAAGAATGAAAGCATTTCTGTCACACTCAATATATCCCGGATATTACTCACTTTAGTTGCAAAATAACAAAGAAACTGAAAATTTTAGTAAGTAACTAAGTAAGTGAATATTTACAGTGCACAACATCAGCCACTGGCAGAATCTGAGGCACTCGGGTGAGTAGCTAGGGGGAGCCAAAGGCCAGCTAAAAGCAGTGAGTTTTAAGAAGATGATGAAAGGTATGGTAGAGGAATAAAGAATGAATATAATCGACATATGATAGAAAGTACAGTAAAGTGAAACTTTCTACACGGTGACTGTTGCTTACATTTCTTGGAGACTGACTTCAGTAATGATGTTCACAAGCAGACTAGAAACTAAAGATACATAGAGATGACGTACGAACCCCATTCCAAACTTTGATCCTGGATCTGGACCATCTCCCTTTGCAACACCTGAAACACAGTACACATGGATTAGAACTAGTATGATTATAACTAGTGAAATGATTCAGTCGATGTTCCGAGCACAACTATAATTCTGTAGCATGTCATATTTTACGCAAGTACAGTTTCCCATTAGATATAATTCCAGCTGGATGATGCCAGTGACCACAACAGCATCCATCATAAACTAGTTGACAAAATGACAATAGATAATTAACCCTGCTACAGTGGCACCAAAGCAAAGCAACAACCGACAATTAAACTCAGTTGACGTCATCTAAAACCCATCGGCAAAAACGTTCTCAGAAAGTCACTAAAGCTCAACTGGTTGCAACTGAGACTGGCAAAGCTACTTGTTGTTCATGCGCTGTACTGTGTGTGGAGAAGTTTTGAATATTTGCATTTTATTTTGTTTTTAACAAAGCATGACTGACCACCAGTGACTCACTGCTGTTTTGTAACCTTTCTACCTTTCACGGCTGCCTTAAAGTGTCTTTATCTCATTCTATTATTATTTTCATTATTATTTTTTTTAAATTAAACCCTCAGTACTAAATTCCCGAGGGTAGGAAACTAAACAATGTGTAAATGACTGCAACGGCGGACTACTCGGACGGAAAAGTGCCTAAGAATGAGACCGCGTTTCCCCTTTGCAGAGCATGGACAGCCTCTGAAACAAGAACGTGGTTTCTCTGCTGTCCACAGTGATATCGGCGATGCGTCTCCCGATCTCCTGCACCAGTTCTATGG
>Ga0209052_1000457_pt1 | contig 12573 bp, 8 predicted proteins | sample WorMetHEROISLAND_2_FD_187409 | JGI IMG/M metagenome (GOLD analysis project Ga0209052, IMG submission 187409) | Marine gutless worms symbiont microbial communities from Max Planck institute for Marine Microbiology, Germany - Olavius sp. 4 HERON... | ecosystem: Host-associated > Annelida >...
TGGTGCACACTCGCAACCTGCGTCCATAACTGTCCGAGTATGATGTTTCGAACATGTTGTTGCCTGCGCCCGAAATGTAGACGTAGTTACTTGCTTATTTACATAACTTCCGATACAAGTTATACGTCCGATAACCTCCTCGAAATACTTGCATTGCAAATTGCCGCCAAACAGCAGCAGTTAGCGACATGGTTACTATTGACAACCTATGGGAACTTACCAACGCCCTATCCAACGGTACCATCGCCGACCATCTACGACGTACTGTTTAGCCACAATACAAAACGTTACTGACATACAGACGGACAGAACATCGTACCATAAGCGCGACCGTACTACCCACTACGGTCGGCAAAAATCATTCTGTATCGTAACGTCAAATCATACACTATGCAGTGACATGCTAATGGATTCAGCAGTGAGTGACTTCTGCATGTGTGCAAAGAGAACAATTTACAAACGATATAACAAAAAGGCTGAAAGTTACAGTGGCAACAGATATTTAGCAGCCATAATACAGACACAGTAAATGTCAGACTCTGACAGCATAACTCTCACTGAGCGATAGCATGATAGAACAGCATGCTGTTCGTGCCAAAGTAGTATCACCTATAACAGTGACGTGACAGAAATGCTGCACAAACAGCATGCCTCAGCTAAACGCTGTGATGATGCTGCATTTTGCCAGCCTACGAAAATTCAGCCGCAATTATCCGGCAACAGACCATTAGGCCTATGCCGTACAGATATTTACAGTGACACTGCAGTACAGACACATAAACAACACCCACAGGATGGTTAGGCCATGAACTGTGTTAAGCCTAACAGGATGTTGACAGACACTGCTGTACATAAGTTTGTGTCATTATTGACTAACTCACTGTTATATCTATTGCTCTTATCAATGTCTGCAGCCCTCTAGTACCATAGTAGCATCACCACACCACTTCAGCAGCCTACACGCATCTCTGTCAAAAGTAGTCACAAGACATATTTTCCTATTAATTAATAAAACACTGCAGTACAGTACAGTTACCTTTGTTTTTACCAAATGTACTGCCATTATAATAATAGTACGTTATGGTAGTCAGCATACTGGCTGACTTGTATGTCCACCTGTCATTCCAGTCTGCTGGTGGAGCGGCTGAGGCTGCAGCGAGCAGAAAATCTCAAAGCACGTATGCACGTTGTTCTGCCAGCCACTCACATTTTTCAGCCACTGGCATTTGAAACTCATGACTCAACCCCTCAGCGATAGATTGTTCGAATGCTGTGGGTGGCTGATCAACCACAGTTACTGGAGACCCTCGAGACACGTCTTTTCTTTGGCAGCGCATCTCTGTTCTGATGCAGCACTGCAACTCCATTTTAATCAGCGAAACATCTGTTGATCCCGACGAAGCACGAGACCTCTATATCACTCCAGACTTTGCTTCTTTAACTTTTGTTTTTAACCCCTAAGATCCTTATTACCAGGGGAATAAAAAATTATAATAAATAAAAATAAAACAAAAATAATAATTTTAAATCAAATTATATTGAATAACATGGGCTATTTACTACCAAGGGTAAAAAGTAATAATAATATAATAATAAAAACAATAATAATAACTAGAAAACTATGTCGGTCGAATGCAGAAATATTGTGGTCCTGATCTTTGACCTTTTGAACTGAAAATTTGGCACAACGGCTACTTCTACTGTGGGAATTTTCATACCAGTTTTGTTTTTTTCTACGCATTTTTCTTTTCGAGTTAACGAGCCCGTGCGGCACTCACAGACAGACAGACTGACGAATGGGCAAGATCAGTAATGCGCAGCTAGCCTGGGACGGCCGCATAATAATAGCAATAATAATCACGATAACCATATTACCTAATAATCAGTGGTAACTAGAAGCTAATTATAATAATCCGATCCAGTACGGCAATGTCTAGATTCATAGGTTACCGCCTTAGATCAAACATCCGTCGTGTCTGCCTACCTCTGCCAGGAGTCCAACAGAAGCAGTAACATGTCCACGCCAATAAGCACAAAACAGTGATAACAAATTTTTCTGATAATATATCTCCGGAATGGAGTCGAGTCTGCATTCTGGCTTCAACCTGATGATCACAATAAAATGCTTCGCCGACTCAAGCACTCAATACGAAAATTCGTAGGAGCTGTACACCTGTAAACAAACCGAGCACGTTGAAAACTTCCGGTAAATTCATCCTTTTGTAAACATAGCGAAATGCGCCGTCTGGCGAATGCTAGGAACACTAGAGCAGCAGGTGCGCGCTAGCAGCCAGCCTCACAGATCTCAGCGTGTTGGTTGATGACGCTGTGGTAGACGGTCAGAATACTATGTGTAGAAGAATGGGAAAAACTTATGCGTGAACTGTGAACTACCACTGCCTGTTTATAGGATATGCAATTCTTAAACGGAAGCCAGTGAAGCTGTATATCAGCAGGGAATTGAACGTAAGCCACGCGTATAGGCCTCTATATGTTTAACTCATTCACGCCGTTGTTTTGTCTTTTGAATACCGTGAACAGAGTGACATTCAAAAGTCAATACCCTTATATCTTACAATCTGCATTTATAGTAAGCTGTATTACTTCGTTTGATTAAGTATATTAATTAGTCTTTGTGTGGCTCGGTGGTCTAGTGGTTAGCGTACTTGGAATGAGAACCCGGCGACCGCGGTTCGAATCCCGTGTCGCGCCACTATTCCATTGGGCAGCAACCTTGGGCAAGTTGTTTACACAGAGTGCCTCCCCAGTTTCTCAGCTCCAAGAAACTGGGGTACAAAAGGGAGTTTTCGGCGCCTAGGTAAGGCAGTATAATACCACAGACACCGCTACATCATCTAAGTCCTACGTCATTAGGAAATACATGTCAGTTTTGTGTCTGTGCAGTAATGACTGTCTATGACCGGTTAGGTAGGCCTTGTGACTAATGACTGACTGCTCTGGAGCAACCTGGACCAGCCACGGTGCCATACGACACTGGCGTGCTCACCGACACATTGCCGTTAGCTTCACCGCAGATGCAGTCAACGTTGGCGAGAAATTAAACACGTCAAAAACGCGTTATCGATGAAAAAGTGAAAAAAACGTCTTCTTAAATGTTGAATAAAAAACCTGACCCTCGTTTACTTGACCTTGACGTACTGACTTAACTAAATCCATTGCTTCAAGGTAAAGTTTTTCGTATTCAACAAATTTTTGTCATCATAACGTAAGTGAGGAAATTTAAAGATAAAGATATTATCATTTTATCAGTAACACTTGGATTCTTGTATATAAATATTTTAAATCACTGTTATTTTCACACTGACCGCTTAACATTTATGTTAAAAATGAAAAACAAGGTTCGCACATCCTGTCAGCAAAACACAGAACTTTCTGTACCTGATTTCTGAGTTATTTAGGTTTGTATGTAAAACCTGCTCGTGCTGGATCGTACGTTATACTAATAGAATAGCCAAGTCGACTAAACAAAACACAATTAGAAAAAAATGCATACACTCTGGTCAATCGATTCTCAAGAAAATTAGTAAAATTGGTGCCACCAGATGTCATATTTTAAGGCTAAAATGCACCAAATTCGATTTCCGCTGGGGCTCTGCCCCGGACCCCGCTGGGGGAGCTTACAGCGCTCCTCAGACCCCCTAAGCTGTATTTGAGGGGGCGTACTTCTAAGGGAAGGGGGAAGGGTAAGGGAAGATCTCGGAGGGAAAGGGAAGAAGAGGGGAGGGAAGGGAAGGGAGCGGGAGAATTTCTGGCTACGCCACTGCAATCGCAGAACACATTCAAGACAACAGAAACGCAACAGGTCAACAGGGTGTATTGTTTACAAAATCACACATTTACAAAAACCGACGTCGACGAAGACGACGACGACGAATGACAATTACACGCTGCGATACAACACAACACTGTCGACTCCACAGCGCCGTGTGTACGCCTACATCTGCATGGTCAACAGTGGCAAGGAATGACAGCCACTGTCCAAGCGTTCACAATGCCACCATCACGCAGTCACTCAGTACGCCATACACTGACGTAAAAATACAGATATTACGACATCGTCCACGTCAAAAACTCAGCACAGCAATAACACAATTTACGCTACATCTAATACACCACGTACCAACCAAAATACACTTATTTTCTGCCTATTCGTCTTGTATTTGTGCAGTGCATATCTACTATGGTGTTCCAGAATTTTTTCTCGGGGAAAGAGTATCATAATGTTAAAACGCAAAAGCGCAACGCCTGCAATATGAAGAGATCAAGCACACACAATTAAGTGACTATCACGGAACTTAGCATCAGAAAGTTCATAGTTCCAGCAAAACAAACGCAAGTATACCCTACATTAAGAACTGTTCACTGAGTAAAAGGAGGCCTGCACATTTATCTATACATGCATAAACCAGCCAGGTGTTAATAGTAAACAAGATCAATGCTAACGTACGGACGATGTAAGCGGCTACCAACAACAAAGCAACTGTCATGGTAGAGCGCTGCAGCCAACACATAAACCGGCATCCTGGCACCACTGTGTTCAGTCATTCCATCAAACCAATTTACTGACATAATGTGAAACGAAGAGCACAACAGCAGCTAACACCCACAGCAAAGAAAAACAAACGATTAAGTCCCAACAAGAAGCTCAGATATTGCAGAGAAACTGCACGACGCTCCGGATCATTCAAATGTCGTTAAGCGAAAGAAGCCACAGAAATGTGCCCTGATGTGACTTTACAAACAAAAACGTCGTCTTCATGCACGCATTTTCTGCTAGACAATTCACCGTGTTTCCTGTCATTGCGATCGTGGATGGCCCACGGTCACAAAGATCACAAGTGACCTTTGGTGGCTTGAATACAGAATTTAATAACAGTAGTTCAAGCATAACTTGTGACCCACTGTCATCAACGACGTTGATGGTAATGCTTCATTTTTCAAGATGAATGAATGAGTTTATTTCGCACACTTGCGGCTATGAAGATAGCCGAATAGCTGAATAACAGTGCAGTGCAAACAGTGCAATTGGCCTTGAAATGTCTCTCTGGCAGTTAAGCTGATCTCTAATGATGACTGTTCAATGTCACTGATCATACATCGCATCTGACTTACTAGTAATGTTCTATAATCTTTATCTTGTACTGTTTCCAAGATAGCCAGACATCAGTCACAGCGGCGTCATGCGTTAAAAAGGTACCGGGCAAAAAAGTTGCAAATTTTCTGACATACGGCTGCAAATTTCGGACAAAAAAATACGGGTGCTCAGAATTTCAATTTTACCCCTAAATTTGGGGGATTTCCGGCCCCAAATTTTGTATTTTTGGAAGCAAATCGTCCGGCAAGAGAAATTTTTCCAACGGGCTAAAATTTAAGGGGGTTGGTGCTCCTGCTCCCCTGCCACGACTCCACTGATTAGTAAAAACTCAAGTCACACATTTTCATACCTAACATGCGGACAACGAACCCTCAGAATTGGACGCAAAGTTTGGTGAGAGATAATTAGAAAGACGCGGCTAGCGGATGTGGCAAAAATTATGACAATACGTTCGGTCAGTCTGATGTAGCCATTTCGACCGTGTGTACAGGTACAATAGATGGCCAGACTGGCCACACACTAAGCATCTGCACAGTGTTTGACATACAGTACAGCCAACAACCCAGATTTGCTTTGTAGGACGTTCTGCTGTAAGAACATTTGCCCATGCTACACAGATAAGCGTACTAACGCACACAGAAGCCAACGAATCGATGACTGCCAAGTTGCTAGCTGACATGACTAAATAACGTGAAAATATAATATAATGTGAAAATATAATACTGTACCAGCAACTGTTGCAATGTAAATGTAACATTTCAACTGACCTGCTAGTCAAGTTAAAGCCACTAGTTAAATTAAAGCCACTTTGCTGTTTTCTGTATAAAATTATCAGGCAAAAATTATTTTTAAAATTTCAGAATTAACTTCCGACAATTCAGTGTCAGCCACCATCAACTTGACGAGTGATATCCGTTCATATGAACAGCAAATTACAAAAGTATAAACCTTAAGGTGTACTCATCATCAATTAATGAATTTATGTTAAAAACACAGCTACTTCTCTGAATCATCCACAAACTGTGAACAAATATGATATTCTTCACAAAAATCAAAAATCTCACATGAGCCATTTTCAGCACCCCAAGTCAGTAGTGACCGTCCTTTTCTCATTTTTTACTGCTATCTTAGTAAAAAACCAAAAAGAAACACTCTGATAATTCAGGGCCATTATTAATTCAAAAACCTATAGCCATAAACTCACAGCTGACTGATAAGCCAAAAATTGATTCTGAAAACAGACGCACGTCACATCAGATTCCAAATATCATATTATGATCATCTAACAAATTAACTGATTAAATATTTACTCAGTAGGCGATTACTTAATCTGGAATATCTCCGCTTCAAAATATTAACTTACATACGCAAACGCAGTATTAACAAAATCTCTGAATCATACACATCAATTAGGCTGGAGTATACATACGACTGCAATAGTATCAATTTCTGCTGCAGTATGCACGGCAACATAAAACAACTGTACAAACATCTCGCATCAAAACCACCGTTCAAAGTCTTCGCACGACGAATTTAAATTACACACCAACGTACAAATCCACAATACAACAATGCACGGCCACGCACGTATGTATACGATACAACTCGAATCGATAACGAGCGGCCACAGCACGCCGGTCTACACTAGTAACAGCGAGCGCCACACAGCGATATGTATTCTGTACAATATTACAACAACGCTCTGTCATCATTACCCACGATCGATAACTCAACTTTGCAGGACTTGTCGTAACAAATTCAGTTAACAAAACACGATGAAAACGACATCTACATGCATGACAATCAGGGTTCCCACTCGGCCTGTGAAGAAACTCACATGCCGTAGCAGCATCAAGAGATTAAAACGAGATTCAATCATCATCATAATCCAAACTCCCTATCGTGATCTGAATTGTCACCAAAGTCTAATCGACTGTTCTTTTCTTGGGCCACACATCACCAGTCTGAGAAAATTCATCAGCTACAAAAATACAACCTCCGTGGTGATTAGTCAAAGTCCAGGCACTCACGAGTGGCAACAAATAATCAATCAATGGATTTTAAACTGATGCATTTTATACAAAATTACATTCAAATTCAACTCGATATTACCGGGTTTTCAATTGGAATAATCCTTCTTACGTGCATTTCATGCCTTGACAAATAAAGAACAAGACTGCGGGACTTGCAGGGAATTTTTAGGAAGTGTGGAAACCCTGGACAGCATAATTAGCCACCACTATGCATTAATATAAGCCAATACCGCTCAGTCACAAAGCAGATTATATACACAGCATGTCTGGGAAAAGAGTCTGCATATTCCTCATGCACTGCCAACACCGTGCTCAACAAAAACAAACAAATTTTTGCCAAAAAGTGACAAATTTAGAAAAGTAGCATGTCAGGATGATTTGTGCCAGAAGATATCAAAATATGCATAAATCGGTGAAAGTTATGCAAAAAGTTTAAGCCGTCAGGCTTATACTTAAGACTCTTCTTTTCCAGACATAATAATGCAACAATTATAACAATGCTAATACACCCTCAGCAATGGCTGCTATGCTATCCAATACTGAATTATCATAAAGCACAGCCTATATCTGTCATGTCTGTCAGCTTTGTTCAGTCGACTACCTCCCTTCGTCACTGCTAGTGACTGCAATCGTGGGATCCCAAATCTTTGGATCCCAGCTGTTTATGCCAATCCCGAATCCCAGGATCCTAGAATTTCAGGATTACAAAAAAATTGTTAAATAATACTTTTTCCACCATTAGACGATAATATAAGAACAGGATTTGTTTCAATAGACAAGTACTGTGTCTTTTAAGGACAATAACAACAAGTAATAATGATAAATAATCAGAAACAGCACAAGGGTGCACAACAAACAGTTCAGATACCTACTGGTAGAGGCCTACAGCATCCTATGCATGAAATAAGCCTAGTATGGCTACAACAAGAATACTAAATCACGACCTATCTGTAAGCCTAATCCCAAAATCCCAGGATTACCAATTTCTTAATCCCACCTTGGATTTAGAAATCACTCCCGGGTTTGCAATCACTAGTCACTACATGTCAGACTGGGTCACCACCACCATATGTATTCAAACAAGCCTCTTCAGGTTGCCACAGCAGAATTTTAGCAGGCTGGATGTGGTGCACACAATACCAAACCGATGTCAAACAAGAACCAAAGTAATTTGGTAGAGCCGGAATCGCCGAATCCTCATTTCTATTCACTGGGTGGCAGCAGCAATTTGCAAGTGTATGCACGAATGTGACAGACGACTGACAGACCACGCTACAGAGAAATGTGTAGCTATAGGCATAATCAGTCATGCTGCAAGAAGCAATTCCACCTAAAAAGTGAAGGGGCGGTTCATTTCAACAAAACAGCCCAATAATTATTACTGAACTGTCGGTTAAATATCTTACCGACGTTTACGAAGCTCATCAACACACATATTGTGACAGAATACTGGATACCTAGAAGCAATGTGGAGACAACCAGCCATAGAATGAGACCACTGGGTAACTAAAATAGCTGACAGTGATGGTGGATGGCAGCCAGTGAATAAGTGAGTGAGTAAAGTTTAATGTCCCGCTCGACACATTATAGGTCATTTTGGAGACGGTCCTCCAGGCAATCACTTGCACTGGTACGGACAACAGAAATTAACAGCAAAACCAATCAAACCAACACCAAAAAATCCCAAAATACAATAATATACTACCTACATACACATGGACACAAATGTAATTAATACCAACTAACGAAAGACGCACACACGCACAATCTAACTACACCAACACAAAACTAAAAGCCTGGTTTATGTACTATCCGGCCAGGAAACAGAGTGGGTCTATTCTACATTCCCGGACCTACACAAAGATGGATGGCAGCCAGCACGCATTATATTCAAAAACGAGTGCTTGATTAAAAAAACATCACAGACGGATAACAATACGTATTTGAACACCACACACAATACAACCAGAGCGCTCAGACCTGATAACCGCACGTGGACCAACACACAAAAAAACTTAGAAAGTGAATGATCACTTTTACCTGGCACAAGCCACAATGAATGAAACACAGGCAACATGGATACTTAGCACAAAGTGACAGCAACTCAGAATCCGCCTCCTACATCTCCATGATGGACAGCTAGCGGCTTTATCTTGATTAGCTGGTCTTGAGCCGGCAGTGAACCTATGCCTTGCGCTATAAACAGCAGCCTGCGACTGTTCCACAATCTGCTGTTACCATCTCAGCTTCTACACATACAAAGTGACACGGTTCGGTGATGGAGGCACAAGGGCGTAAAAAACTTGCCGATGTAACTTTTAATAAACTTAACCTAACATCGATAATTTTTGGGCAACAAATAGAGCAGTGAACCAACAAAGAGTCAAAAACTGATGCTCGATAATGGGTCTAACATACCACCACCAGAACATGCCATGATAAGCAAAACACACACTGAAAACTGTGTAGTCTTGCTTCATGAAACACAGGAGGATGAAAGTGAAATAAGTGCTTAGAAGATGCAGCATCATCACCGGCAGTGCCAACAATGGTGGAGGTACTACAGTCTTTGAGTCTGCAATAGTGTAGCATGATCTGCTCATAATGGTATCAAACCGACATGCAGCCCAATTAGATTACGCTGGAGTGGAGACTGAATGCACATAAACACATACAGTGTACGATCCGTCAACAATATATTGTCTTGTGAAGCAGCTTTTCAGTCGATACATTAACGAGACAATCGGTAATTTCAATTTCAATCGACATAAAATTAATCTTAACATTAGCTGATCATAAAAGCACACTAAGTAACAATGATGACCAATATGATAGTATCAACAACAAAAATGATGACGATGCTATAATTCGCACGTACGTTTTTTCACTTCTTCTCAAATTCAAACAGAATGCAGAAAGAACAATGCATAAACAGTTGCACTTTGCTGTACTGTGCAGCCAATATTCTATCAAATACCAAAGGCCTGCATACATTTTACCACACAAATTATACTGTCACATTAACAGAATGACCACTCACTACTCAAATACACAAAAACTATTTATTTTCACGTCTAAAACACATCACAAGATACATCTGCCATGCCAGGGTATACGCATACAATTAACTTTAACATTAGCATATCGTAAGTGAAAGCACACTAACTAACCATGATTACTAGTATATGATGGTATCAACAACAACAACAAAAACGATGACAATGAAAAATTCCAAAACTGTCTGTTGAACACCGGCCCCATACTGTGCAGTTATTATGCCAACACGGACGACGAAAACTCTTTCAACACTCTCAGCAGTTGTCAACAAAATTCTGTTACCTTGCAGTTTTATTTACCGGCATAAAGCCTGCGGTCATCACCCTGATTACATGGAGAGCTCTACTACAGCCCAGCTGTAGCACGCTCTGCAGAAACACAGCACAAAGCTTTACTCTACAAAAAACACCAAGTCACGTCATCGCCGGCGAAGGGTTCGGACACTAAACACTACATGAAAACAAACTGCTCAAGTATATGCTGCCAATCATCGATGGGTGGAAACAATCTAACCGGCTAGTTGTTAAATCGCGCCATGTCAAATCGCAGCAATTCAACGACTGTACTGTAGACCAGTGTTTTTCAACCTCTTCGCTTTTTTGCTGCAGCGGAACCTTCGACAGGTGTGCACATTACTCACGGAACCCCAAATATCTCCTCTGTGGTGTTTTCTAGTCCCAAAACTTTGCATGTTATTTTTTTAAATTTTTATTGACCGGTGGTGGAACCCGTGTTGAAAAACACTGCTGTAGACAGTGCCTGCCTTCTACCAGTAATGCATTACTGCTGTACACTGTGGCTAAAAAACAAACCGTTACCTGGCCCACCACTCATAACTTATGGTATAAAGAATCACTTATGAACCTGCAGTCTTCAGGTAATTCACTGGCATGCAACATTTGACATAACAAAGTTTTAGTTTAAGCAGCTTGCATGGCAAATAATCTGTAACAAATGACGTTATTAAATAAATGGGTTTGTGTGAAGATTTGCTGGACTGTCTGATTTAGATCACTTTCTGCCAACATTTTAAGAATGAACTACTAAATCTGCAACTGATATCACACTTTGTTAGACTATTATAGAACAACAGTCTCTGCGCTTTTTGCCGGTGAAAAAAACTTCAGCTGGGTTGTCTCATGTTTCTAACATACATCACAAATGGCCAAGATTAGCTAGCAATTATCTGTACCCCAAAATTCTTCACATTAGGCGAAATTTGGTAAGAGCTACTTGTTACCATCATAGGGCTCTGTGAGCCACAGTGTAGTACTGATGGACTACGCAATCAAAATTCAGTCAAATAACGGATCATGACAAGATACAGTTTGTCTCGCTCAGCAAGACTCGCGACAGCTTCACGAATCCTCCATTGGCTCTGACTCCTCTCTTATGTCGGTCGTACTGTCCGGCCGCTCTCTGCAAAACAGTGCAGCAACAGTCCAACATGCACTCCGACAAGCTCTCAGATCCTATCATAAAGCCACATCTATCACAAAGCTTCTGATATTATTCACAAATAAAATAAATGAAGCCATCTTCACGGTTCATCATTCAATCACTTACATCACGTAACTATATAAACTGCACTTTAGTAAAACCAAGCACGCAAAATGTCGATTTATACAGTGCATGCCGTTTTACCTCTAACGCGCTGGTCACTCTAGTAGAGGTTGAACAGGATTGTCTTAAGAAACTGTCTAAAACTTCTGCCAGTTCCTGCACTGTGTTTGACATATCATATCCCAACCCCATGTGATAGTACAGTGCCTGCGCAGTGACGCTCGTTGCTTTTGGACACTATAATCGTCCTTGTTACTTACTTACTTACTCTTGCTGGAGTTAGTACTGACATTTTAATAAGAATGCCACATGTCCATGTCACTAGACACAGATGACACATTTGACTAATACATTTTGTATTTTTCAGTTTTCCATTTATTGTACATAATTTAACTAAATATACAGTTTAACAATACACTCTTTCACACATGTACTTGGTTACTGTTAAAGCAGACCATTTTTCCACAGTTACTGCAGTCACACAAGCAATCTTTTTCACTGTACAGCATATCCCAGCATAGCATCGAAGATCCAACATTGACCCTGACTGGGAACAGCATACTGACACGATGGGTCACAAACCAGCGCTGGTTGCTCCACGCACTGTGCGTGCCACCATTGGTGACCGAACCTTCCCGGCGGCTGCTGCATCTGTTTGGAACAGTCTGCCAGAGTCAGTACGGGCATCGCCGTCACTGCAAGTTTTTCGCAGCAGACTGAAGACCGAGCTTTTTGCCCGGTCGTACAGCTGTTCTGACTAAGAGCGTCTCATTGCACTGACTACCATGTGACTTCACTGTTATT
>Ga0209052_1000458_pt1 | contig 12572 bp, 9 predicted proteins | sample WorMetHEROISLAND_2_FD_187409 | JGI IMG/M metagenome (GOLD analysis project Ga0209052, IMG submission 187409) | Marine gutless worms symbiont microbial communities from Max Planck institute for Marine Microbiology, Germany - Olavius sp. 4 HERON... | ecosystem: Host-associated > Annelida >...
GTTTGGCAGCCTTGGGGTTGGTCACCATGACCTCAAATCCGGCATCATCCAGGGCCAGTGCCAGATCGAGGTGATAAAGGCCGGTTGCTTCGAGGCAGATGCGGCTCACCTGGGCCTTGTGCAAGACCCGGATCAGGGCCACATGCCCCTGGGGGGTATTCTTGATGTCATGGGGTTTTCCCATCCGCTCTCCGCAGTTGATCGCCAAGGTAACGGTGGTAGTGGTGGTATCTAATTGGTAGTAAGGTGGGTTGGGTCGCTACGTAGCCCGGTAGACCTGGACTCTCAACCACACTATCAGTTAAAAATTTATCACTACAAAGAATTTGGTCTAGATAACTTCAAGCACTGCAACCGCAGTGCTGAGGTTATGTTATGCAAGGAAAAAACAAGTATTTCAGGCGCTCACACCTTGTCGGAAGCTAAATTCAGACGGATTGAACCCTATTTTGCGCACGATCTACTGGCCTTGAAAATCACCGAGCTGAGTGATGTAAGCCATCCGACGATCAATCAGTTGTTATTCAAACTACGGACCCGAATCGCTCAGCTTTGTGACGCCTCTCATTGCCCTTCTCCGGCGAGGTTGAAGTCTATGACTCCTATTTCGTCGGGTGCCGTGTTCGTTCGTGGGAAGAAAGGGCGCGGGGCCGGGGTAAAACGATTGTCTTCGGGATTCTGGAATGCCACGGGAAGGGCTACACGGAAATCGTCCCGAACGCCGCCAAGAAGCGGCTACAGGCCGCAATCCGGGGCCGCGTGGCCATCGATAGCATCATCCACTCGGACGGTTGGAGGGACTACGATGGGTTGGTGGATAGAGGGTAAAAGCTTTTCCGTGTGAATCATGGTCAGCATGAATTTGTCCGTGGTAATTTCCCTATCAATGGCATTGAATCATTCCGGTCATATACCAAACGAAGGCTTGCAAAATTCAATGGTGTTTTACGAGAAATTTCTCATCTATACCTGAAAGAATGTGAATTTAGATTCAATCATCGAGAGGAAAACTTATATGATAGAATACTTACTCTGCCGAGAGAAAACCTTCTCTAAAGTTATCTAGACCCAAAAATTTACCACTACCGTAACGGTTGGGTGGCTGACTCAATGCCGGTGGTCTTCATGTTCTGGTTCTCCAAATGGCTTGAATCGGTTAGGCTCGTGGCCTGGTTCCCCGGCCTTGAACCCGCGTCTACCGACCTTGTGTATGCAGGCTCACGAGATTCGCTCACGGCCTCGGATGCTCTCCGGTTTGGGCGATGAGGGCGGGGAGCCAATCTACTCCTTGGCGTTCCTTTAGAAACAGAACATACAAGGATGCGGTGAGCGTGGTTGACCGTTCAGGGTGGCACCGCAGCGCGAACCGCATCAATGGTGCGGGTGAGTACGGCAAGTCTTAAGGGATAACACCACCGGAAGGTGCGGACCGCATCGGGCCGGGCGCGGGCACGGAATACCCGGTGACGTGCCCAACCCCCGCTGGCAGGATCCATAAAACATGCAGACCGAAATCATTCCGGAGTTCTTACAGACGCCTGAAGGCCGAGAGGCCGACGCTATTCTGCGCGCCTGCGTCCATTGCGGTTTTTGCACCGCCACCTGTCCCACCTATCAGCTCCTGGGTGACGAGTTGGACGGGCCGCGGGGGCGCATCTATCAGATCAAGCAGGTCCTGGAGGGCCGGACCCCCACCCGAACCACCCAGCTTCACCTGGACCGTTGCCTCACCTGCCGTTCCTGCGAGACTACCTGTCCCTCCGGGGTACGCTATACTCGGCTGGCTGACATCGGCCGCGGTCTGGTCGAGACCCAGGTAGACCGGCCTCTGGGCGAAAAGCTGTTGCGCCGGGCCCTGGTCAAGCTGGTGCCTTACCCCTCCCGCTTCGGCGCCCTGCTGCGACTGGGCAGACTCGCCAAACCCCTGCTGCCGACAACGCTCAAGGCCAAGGTCCCGACACCCCGTCCGATCAGGGCTTGGCCCGCCCCTGCTGGCGGGCGCCGGATGCTTACGCTCGCGGGTTGTGTCCAATCGGTGGCAACCCCCACCACCAACGCCGCCGCGGCCCGGGTCCTGAGCCGGCTCGGGATCGACCTGATCGAGGCACCCGAAGCGGGTTGCTGCGGCGCCGCAGCCTATCACTTGAATGCCCAGGCGAAAGGGCTCGCCGCCATGCGCCGCAACATCGATGCCTGGTGGCCCCAGGTCCAGGCCGGCGCCGAGGCGATCCTGATTAACGCCAGCGGCTGTGGGGCAGTGGTCAAGGAGTACGGCGAGCTGCTGCGCCGGGACGCGGACTATGCGGACAAGGCGACCCGGATAGCGGCGCTGGCGCGGGACCCGGTCGAGCTACTTGCCGAGCTGGATCTAGAACCCTTGGGCCGACCGGGCCGTGGTCGTAAGGTCGCCTTCCACACCCCTTGCACCCTGCAACATGCCCAACAACTCAACAACCTGGTAGAGCCCATCCTCACCCGGCTCGATTTCATAACCACATCCGTACCCGATGCCCACCTGTGCTGCGGGTCGGCCGGGACCTATTCCCTGACCCAGCCGGTGCTTTCGAGACAGCTGGGAGATCGCAAGGTCACGGCGCTCGAATCGAGCAGGCCCGACATCATCGCCACCGCGAATGTCGGCTGTCAGCTCCACCTGGAGGCCGCGACCCACACGCCGGTGGTGCACTGGTTGGAACTCCTGGATGCGGGTTGATCCAGGACCTCCTGAATTATTTGGTGCTGTCTAGGGGACCGGAACCTGTTGCGTTGCGACGCACAAAGGTTTGCAGACCGTCTGCCGGGTCAGTACCGGCGTCTTAATGCAACCTGTCCACCTACCTGATCCCCCGTGCAGCCTGTGCGCGCGGACCTCTCATTGCGTGTAGGTCAGGTTAGGGGCGCTGTCCGACCCCGAAGCACGGCGACCGGGCCGATCGCGTCCTGGCCCGACACGCTGACTCCCACAACCAAACGCTGAATAATCCAGGACCGCCGAGCGCGGCTAATCCAAACACGACACCATCTCAGGCAACGCCAAATAACGCCGGATAACGTGGTCAGGGGGAACCGGACTTTTGTTGGGGTTCGTTCTCCACTCCAACCTACGGGCTCGGTTGTTCGGGCTGGGACACGATCCGACCAGGCGGCACACCGCGACCACGGGGACGCGCCTAACCCAACCTACACTCAACTGAGGTTCGATGAGGCCACGCCGCTTTGCCGGCGCTCTTCATAGCTGCCCGGTATTCATAAAGAGCCACAAGATTTACAGGATTTTTTATCTGGTTTTAACTGACTCCCGTGCATAGGAAAAATCCTGTAAATCCTGAGCATCCTGTTAATCCTGTACCATTAGGCACCTTCTCAGGCCACACCAGATAACGCCGGACAGCACGGTTCAGGGGACCGGACTTTTCTCACGCCTCAAGCTTCGCCGGTCTCGACCGTGGGCGCAGATGCTCCCGCACCGGGAAGTTCGGCCGATTGCGGGACTGCTCGCAGATATGTTTCACGTACTCACCCACCAAACCAATGCCCAGCAGGATCATGCCTGTCAGGAAGAACAGGATGCTGAACAAGGTGAATACACCCTCGGCCTCGGGTCCGATGACGAAACGCCGAAGGGCCAGCAAGACGGCAAGGATAAAGGAAACCAGCGAGACCCCGATACCTGCCAGGGAGAAGAGCCGCAAGGGGATCAGCGAGAAGCCGGTCATCAGATCCAGGTTGGGACGGATGGACTCATAAAGGGGGTATTCGGGTCCACCCGTCGCCTGTTGAGTGTTTTCGACCTCGATCTCGGTGGGGTTAGCAGCATAAACATAGGCCAGGCCCGGGGTGAGGGTTTCGTCAGCGGTCCGGATCGCATCCAGGATCTCCCGGTCATAGGCGCACGGCATACAGCCCGGATCCGTCATCCGGATCCGGGTCACCCGCTCCCGCAGACGATTCATGGTCTTGGATACCAGGGCCCGCCATCCGCGTTTCTGATACCGACAGCGAAAGCTGCCTACATAGTCGTGTCCCCGGCCCAGCTCGGCCAGGAGCCGGGGTATTGCTTCGGGGGGATGACGCAGGTCCGCATCCAGTGTCACCAGCCTGTCGCCGCCGGAGACCTCGATGCCCGCCATGATGGCCGCACGCCGGCCCGCGTTACCGCGCAGTAGGAGCACCCGGGTAACATCCGGGCGTAGCTTGTATTGCTGGCGCAGCAAGGTCGCGGAGCGATCCCGGCTGCCGTCGTCGACAAACACGATCTCATAGGCGGTACCGAGACCGTCGAGCACTGGGTAGATGCGGTCGAACAGCTTTGTCAACACCGCCTCCTCATTGGAGACAGGGATGACCACCGAAAGCTCGACGCCGGTAGTCTTATGCTTTGTCTCGTTCAAGTCGTCTACCTCTCAAAAGCCCCTCCGGGGCTTCCGGGCTTGCATCAGCCGCGCGGACCTCAGGTGAAGTGCAGGTCGGGCCAGGCGCGTCTCCGCGATTGCGGTGTGCCGCTTGGTCGGAGCGCGCCCCCGCCCGACAACCGAGCCCGTAGGTTGAGGTGGGGAACGAACCCTAACGAAAGTCCGGTCCCCCAAACTGGGCCGAATCATAACGAAATAATCTGTGGGAATCCGCGTAATTTGCGGATAGAAGTAGGAAAAAACCCGCCGGCGGCGGGTTTTTGGGGCTCTTAACATCCTATGTGGGCAAGTGGGAAAACTAGTCATGTCAAGTGGTTAGAGGAGATCCGTTTGTGGTACTGACCTAAAAGGTAATGCCGGCAGGTGGGCGAGCCTGCCAGCGACCAAGTATAAGCGAGGTAATCATATAAGTGACGCTCCATGCCCATGAGCCCTCGCTTTGGTAATCTGGATACCAGCGTTAGCTACAGCGACGCTGCCATTGGTGAGCTTCGAGTCAAAAGCATTGAGAATTCCCTGCCAGGAAGTGGCCAGTTTTTAACTGACAGCGTGGTTGAGAGTCCAGGTCCATCGGGCCGCGTAGCGATCCAAGCTATCTTCTAACAGAAGAACTCCACCACCATCCCCTACCAATGGGTTTTGATGGTCGCCGCAACCTGCTTCATTAGGTTCAAGTCGGCAGCACCGCGCCCAACCGTACCACTTGTTGAGCAGGGGTTTGGCCTCCTCAGCACTGCTGGGCGGTTTGGAATATCTCGCGCAAGCTCCCGTTGATGCGAGTGGCGCATCAATGCGAACATCTTGGATGTTGCCAGCACAGCCCCCATGGGCTTCAAGGTCGTCGGCGAATTGCTCCACGACCGCGGCCTTGCGGCCCTCATAGGCGAAGATCAGGCGTGGCCCCGTAGATCATGAAACAAGTTCACGTAAGCGCATCCGCGCCGGGCCGCGGCATCGCCCACTTCCCAAGGAAGTCGTCAGTCCGAGGGCAACGGTGAACGGGGCAGGCGCATCAAAATTGCTACATCACCGACAGGGCTAACTAAACTCCCTACTGACACAAAACGTTAAGAGAGCCGGTTTTTTCTCAGGTTACGGGAGAACATCGATCACTTAATCTTTCCCTCCTTATAGAGAACATGCTTACGCGTCACCGGATCGAACTTCCTGATCTCCATCTTGCCGGGCTGGTTGCGCTTATTCTTGGTCGTGGTGTAAAAGTGACCCGTACCAGCGCTGGAATTCAGCCGGATCTTTTCACGTGCTGCTTTGGCCATGGGGTTTTACTCCTTAGAATACGCCTTTCTCGCCGTGGGCACGCAGCTCGGAGAGCACCTGGTCGATGCCTTTTTTGTCGATGATGCGCATTCCATCGGCGGATACCCGCAAACGCACCCAGCGTTTCTCGCTTTCCACCCAGAAACGATGATAGTGGAGGTTGGGTAGAAACCGTCGCTTGGTCTTGTTGTGGGCGTGGGAGACATTGCAACCGGTAAGGGGCCGTTTGCCGGTCACCTGACAGACTTTGGACATGACGTGCCGCCTTCTGAGGACGAAAAATTTCCAGGCTGGAGCTTAGCGAGTCTACCCAAGCTCAGGTATCCTGACAAGGATAAGGTTTTTTCTACCGGGTGAGCGTATATAAATCTCTTTTCGATCAAGAAATTGCTGCCAGCTTCCAATCGTCAGCCGTGGCCGTAGTGGCCCTCCATGAGCGGTAGGCGTGGGGCAAGCCCGCGCCTACCAAATCCGGTGGTTAGGCTACACTGACAAGGTCATATTTTTGGACGGATTTATACGCGTTCGCCTTTGGCTTGTCCATCGGACAGCTACGAATCACGCGCATCCGCACGAATCGATTTTCGCGTAGATTCGCGCGATTCGTAGCTTTCCTTTGCGCCTTTTCTAAGGGTTCAAATTCCGCGGCCGACAACCCCGGCCGGTAGATCGATAAAGGGGCGGAGCCCTGTGCCCCAGGGGACGTGAGGTTGGACACGCCGCCTTCCGTGAGGATTCCCGTAACCATGACATCTCCCCAACTCCTGGCCCGGCTCGGCGGCTTGCAGCAGATGATGCGTGATCTCTTGCGCGGGGTTCCCGCGGCCCACGCCAACCAACGTTTCGATCCGCGGCTCGCCTCGCTCGGCTGGTATCTCGGGCGCTCGGTGTATCGAGAGACTTACTGGCTGCGGGAGGTCCTGACCGGCGACACCGATCTCACCGCGCGGGTGCGTCCCTTGTTCACCCCGGGCGCCCTGGCCCCGGAGCTGCAATCGGCCCGGCTTCCGTCGCTGGATCATTTGCTCAATTGGGCCGCCGAGATTCAGGACGAGCATTTACGAAGACTGGCTACGCCAGGGGCGTTGCCAGCGAGTGACCTGCTGCGGAACGACCGGCTGCAATGGTTGTTGCTCCAGGAGGGGGCCCGCGATTACGAGCGCATGCTCATGGTACTGCACGCGGCCGGGATGCAGCGGCAGGATGACGGCTATCGTGTGGAAAGGATCTTGAAGGCGCAGGTCCCCGCGGCGGATCTCGTCGTCGTCGAACAGGGTCACTACCGGGTCGGGTCCCGGGGCGAGCCCTTTGCCTATGACAATGAGCTGCCGCCCCAGGCGGTCGAGCTTTCAGGCTTTCGCATCGCCAGACGGCCGGTGAGCAACGCGGAGTTTCTGGCCTTCATGGCGGCGTGGGGGTATCGCGAAGATCGCCTCTGGAGTGAGGAGGGGCGGCGTTGGCGAGACGGTGCGGGCGCCGTCGCCCCGTTGCACTGGCGCTGCGACCAGGCGCAGTGCTGGTACAGCGTTGGGCTCCAGGGGCTCGTGGATCTGCGACCCGACGCGCCGGTCGCCGGGGTCTCCCGATACGAGGCACAGGCATTCGCCGCCTGGGTCACCGAGCTGGCCGGGGACTTAGGTGGGGCGGTGCTGCAACACGAATACCAGTGGGAGGTGGCGGCGCGCGCGGGCTTGATCGAGGGGGCAGGGCAGGTGTGGGAGTGGTGCGCGAATCCCTTTCACCCCTATCCCGAGTTCCACCCCTTCCCGGATAGCTCGATCTCTCAGGCCGACTTCGATGGTGATCGGTTCAGCCTCCGCGGGGCCAGTCTGCATACCCAGGGCTGCCTACGTCGGGCCAGCTTCCGCAATCGGGCTGCACCCGGCGACCGGCACGGTTTCACCGGCATCCGGTTGGTCTTTCCTCCTGGATAGGCAGAGGCGGGATTAATTAACCGCCACGGCCTGTCCGCGGCAGGAAATTATGTCTAAAGTTGGGGAACGGAAGAACGCAAATGGAAAACCCGTCATTCGTTACAGAGTAGGCGAGTGCTACGGATTTAACTATGCTTACGCCCACCCACATTCGTATTCCGGCTAATGCCTCCTTCTAGGTTTCAACCTTGCCTATTTCGTGGCAGGAAATTGCCCTGCAACAAGAACGGCAGGGTATGCACGCTTCGGCAGTTCTCAAAGACTGGTCACAAGGTCGAACCTGTGCAGGATGTTTCGCTCATTATACCCGATGCACGTGAATAGCCTGGTAAGCGAGGTGCGTTGATCGTGCTCGAGAGCAAGGCGCGATTGAGAAGGAAGAGCCGGCCCTATGGCGACGAATCACAATGCCGCTATCGGGTACAAGGGGCGTGCTTCGTGGCGAAATATTCGTGTGCAACGGGTATGGAAACAGCCGGGTGGTGTTCTAATTTTGTTGCTGCCGGATATAGGGAACCTGAAAACCCCTGTCATGGGGTTTTCAAGACACCCTAAAACCGGAAATAATAAAGTTAGAACACGACCTGACGAATAGTACATAACTTCCCGAGGAGAGGTCGCATCACATCAGTGGTGGCCGGACAGCTGCCGGCGCCGCTGTGCCGGGCGGCGGGTGAGCTCCCGATGCGGCGATGACCAACCGGCGAGGGCCTTACTTAATGACCAAGGAGCTTGTGATCCGCAACATGACCCGTCCCGAGGTGGATGCGCTCATCGGCTGGGCCGCCCGAGAGGGCTGGAACCCCGGCCTCAATGACGTCGACCTCTTCTGGGCTGCCGATCCCGACGCCTTCATAGCCGCCGAGCTCGCAGGAGAGTTGATCGGCGGCGGTGCCATCATCTCCTATCAGGGGGAATTCGGCTTCATGGGCCTCTTCATCGTCCGGTCCGAGTTTCGCGGCCGGGGTCTCGGCGATACCCTCTGGCACGCCCTCCGCGAGCGTCTGCTCGCGCGGCTGCGCCCAGGCGCGGGCATCGGTCTGGATGGCGCCTCGGCAATGCAGGACTACTACGCCAAGGGCGGTTTCGTCTTCTCCCATCGCAACCTCCGTTTTCGCACGGAGCTCCCTGAGCGATTGGTTACTCCCAACGTCGGCAACCAAGACATCGTCCCCTTGGCCGGGGTTCCTTTCGATCAGGTCCTCGACTACGACCGCTCCTGCTTTCCCGCCCCACGCGTGACCTTCCTGAAGGGGTGGCTATCCCAACCCGAGGCCACCGCCCTCGGTTGCCGGCGCGCCGGGAATCTAAGCGGATACGGGGTAGTCCGCCGCTGTGGCCTGGGCCACAAGATCGGCCCGCTGTTCGCCGACGACCTCCAAGCCGCCCAAGCCCTCTATGCACGCCTGGCCGAGCGGGCCGGCGGCGGGCCGCTATTCCTCGACGCCCCGGAGAACAACCCGGCCGCGCTCGAACTTGTACAGTGGCACCGGATGGTCGAAGTCTTCGGCTCTGCCCGAATGTATCTGGGCCCGGCCCCGGATATCGCCTACCGGCGCATCTTCGGCGTCACCACCTTGGAGCTGGGCTGATAGCCGAGCGCGACCTCGTCAGCTACGGCGGTCGCCCGCCCCATCCACGATGGCCAGGTGAAGCGCGCATCGCCGTGCAGTTCGTGCTCAACATCGAAGAAGGTGCGGAATCGAGCATTCCCAACGGCGATGCCCGGTCCGAGGCTTAGCTGCACGGAGTTGCCGGGCCGTCCGCCGCGGGCCGGAGAACGGAACCTCAGCGTCGTAGAAGTACGGTTCGCGCGCAGGCGTATGGCGCATCCTTGAGCTGTTTCAGGCTCGCGGTCTGCCGCTGACCACCTTCGCCGTCGGCCTAGCCCTGGCGCTCAACCCGCGGATCGCCCACGCCCTGCGTGCGGCCGGGCACGAGGTCGTCGGACGTGGTTACCGCTGGCTCGACTACCGCCAGGTCCCCGCAGCCGAAGAGCGCGAGCACATCTGCCGCATCATCATCAGAAATCATCGAGAGGCTTTGCGGCAAAAGCCCCCCTGGGTTGGTACACCGGGAGGGTCAGTCACAACACCCGCTGTCTGCTGCGCGAGGAGGGTGGTTTTCTCTACGACTCGGATGCCTACAACGACGATCTGCCCTACCGGCTCGCCGGCTCCCCTCCGCACCTTGTGATCCCCTACACTCTGGTCAACAACGACGCCCGGTATTTATTCCTGAACAGTCCTGCCTGCGGAGACGGCTTCTTCAACCTATTTGAAAGGTGCCTTCGACAGCCTGTGACAGGAAGGCAAGCGATACCCGGAGATGATGAGCGTCGGGTTACATGGTCGTATCAGTGGTCATCCGGCCCGGACGCCGGCGTTGGCACGGTTTCTCGTATGTGCAGAGCCGAGACCGGGTGTGGATCTGCCGGCGCGAAGAGATCGCCCGGCATTGGTGGATGGCTGAGCACCCGGTCTGGTACCCGTGATTAGGTTGGCAGCGGATAATTATTAAATAGTCATAGTATAGTGGTTATTTGCAAGGATCTAGATAACTTTGGCACTGCAGATGCAGTGCATAAGATTATGTATACAAGGAAAAAACAGGTATTTCAGGCGTTCACACCTTATCTGAAGCTAAATTCAGACGGATTGTACCCTATTTTGTGCACGACCTACCGGCCTCGGGAATCACCAAGTTGAGGGATGTAAGTCACCCGACGATCAATCAGTTGTTATTCAAACTACGGACCTGAATCGCTCAGCTTTGTGACGCCTCATCGCCCTTCTCCGGCTAGGTTGAAGTCGATGAATCCTAATTTTGGTGGTAGTAAATTCTTAAATGGAACACAATCAATAGTTGGCAATAACTCCGTATTATAGCGATCCGGGAAAAGCTTTAAACAGACCTATAATGATACATTATAGTGTCTTACGCACGAGCGCTGCCGCAAGGCATCATTCCAGCGCTCAATATGGGATGTTTCTCCTGTTCCTTTGCCGACAGAAAAATGCTGCTCATTCGGAATAACAGCTTGATACGTTTCCCAACAATGGTGAAAACCATGGCTTTTCTATAAGTGGACGATATGCAATCACAGAGGATTTGGCACGTTTCTTCATTGCAATCACCACAAGCATAAGCAACGACTTCCCGGGGCTCTCTATTCAAGATCCAGACCCATATTTTGTCTTTGTTGAAGACATAAGGAACAGAGCTCATCGAGCTCCAACATCGGTGTTTGCTCGGGATCGATTAGGTGTCAGCGTCGCCTCAAGGAATGGAAGCTGCTTTGCTTTTTCTTTTAACCGGGTGCTTACTGTTTGGCGACAGATTCCATGACTCCGTTTGATCCCTCGCATGCTCGATCGTTCCTGATAAGCTTTTATATACGCTCTTTCTCTATCCTCTGCGTAGCGATCATGAGGCTCAAGTACGCCATAGGCACCACAGGTTTTACAATGATATTACTGGTTCCCACACGCATTCTTGCCGTTCTTGATTACCGCCTTAACTATGACATCTGCTACAAGCATGCACTTTCTTTTCAAGAATCACGACTAAAAACTATTTGGTTGAATTTGCAAATAATCACTATATTATATCATTTAGTGATTATCCGCCACCTCCTATTTTGGCGAGCGCCGTGTTCGTGGGAAGAAAGAGCGCGGGGCTGGGGGTAAAACGATTGTCTTCGGGATTCTGGAACGCCACGGGAAAGGCTCACGGAAATCGTCCCGAACGCCGCCAAGAAGCCGCTATCAGGCTGCAATCCGGGGCCAGGTGGTCCTTGACCGCCTTGACCGCATCATCCACTCGGACGGCTTTGAGGAGCTACGATGGGCTAGTGGATAGAGGGTGCAAATGGTCAGCATGAATTTGCCCGTGGCAATTGCCCTATCAATGGCATTGAATCATTCTGGTCATATGCCAAACGAAGGCTTGCAAAATCCAATGGTGTTCCACGAGAAACTTTTCACTACACCTGAAAAAATGTGAATTTAGATTCAATCATCGAGAGGAAAACTTATATGATAGAATATTCCCTTGCTGAGAGAAAATCCTCTCTAAAGTTATCTAGCCCAATTTATATTACACCCCCTAGCTTCCTTGGGACAGCAAAGGCTCCAGGTGCTCGGTAAGGACGGCACGGGTCACCTCGCCGGCCTGCCCGTAGACCCGCTTCCCGTGGGAGTCGAAGATCACGGTAAAGGGTAGGCCCTGCATTCGGTTGCCCAACCGTCGGGATAGCTCGATGGTGCTTGTGTCGCCGAGGAGGACCGGAAAACCGACCGGGTGCTCGGCCAGGAAGTCTTCCACGTCCCCTTGGTTGTCGATGGCGATACCGACGACCTGGAGACCGGCCTCGGCGTAGGTGCGTTGCAGCTCGTCGAGCAGGGGCAGCTCCCGCAGGCAGGGTGGGCACCAGGTGGCCCATAAGTTGAGTACCAACACCTTGCCGGCCCAGCGGCTGCCGGCGATTTCCTGTCCCTCAAGGTCGGGCAGGCTGAATTGCGGCAATCGATTAAGGTGGTCGGTTGCGACGTTCCGACCACCGGGAAGCGGCAGTTCGAGCTCCGGTTTCCCATCCAGCCACCGCGAACCCAAGAGGCCGACCCCGGTCCCCAGTAGGCCGACAACGACCAGTATGATCACGAACTTGACGGTGGTCATGGTACGAGGGCCTGTTGACATTTAACCCGGGGTCCAGATAACTTTAAAAAAACACCGCAACTGCATGATAAGGTTATATCATACTAAGGAAAAAAGGTGTTTCAGGCATTCACACCTTTGCCGAAAGCTAACTTCAAGACTGATTATACCCTAAATTTTGCGCACGATTTACCGGCTTCGAAAATCGCCGAGCCGGGTGATGTAAGCCGTCCGATAATCAATCAGTTGTTATTCAAACCACGGACCCGAATCGCTCAGCTTTGTGACG
>Ga0209052_1000459_pt1 | contig 12569 bp, 9 predicted proteins | sample WorMetHEROISLAND_2_FD_187409 | JGI IMG/M metagenome (GOLD analysis project Ga0209052, IMG submission 187409) | Marine gutless worms symbiont microbial communities from Max Planck institute for Marine Microbiology, Germany - Olavius sp. 4 HERON... | ecosystem: Host-associated > Annelida >...
CAGTTTAGCTACATTAATGGTTAACATCTGGGTGAGAGTTAGGCCTATACCTAGCAAGAGAAACAAGCAATACGCTTTTTGCGTTTTTGTGCATTTTTCGTTTGACGTAAATTCCTATGGACATTTTTGCGGCCGTATACTTAGAGCTGCGAGCCTGCAACAGCCTAATTCTAACTGTAACTGTAACCCCAACCCTGGGCTATGACATCTTAAACTGTACAAATTCACATACCGGTTACTCCTGCCCTGGGGAAAGTTCACAGCGATTCTGGTTCTTCTATGCCCTTTTTTCGAGTTAGTAGCCCGTACTGGAGTGAGACAGATGGACAGAGAGACAGACGGATGGGCTGAGCAGGTAAAGGTGAGTAGCTGAAGACTGTGCGGGTCGCGTATTAGAACATGCTAACCGATGTCGGCACCAGCGTGTTTAGCCACTTAGCGACACATTTTATTTGCTCGATGAAGCAAAAACAACAAACAATAGAAATTGCAGCGTTAAAGTTTACACGAGCAAGACGTGCCAGACACGTCAGAGACTTATGTGCTATCACGTGGGACAACAATTTACACTAGAAGATAAAAAGGTGCATGCTAACAGTTATAAACACATTAAGGGCGGATTGTGTGAACTCAACTTAACAGTTGAGTCTACATAACTCGCTGATTTGAGTAGACTTCACGCAAAAACCGCAAAAAGCGATGTGGCAGGGATAAACGATAAATGATTGTGTCTTTGTTGGCTGGTACGAAGGTAACGTGGCGTCAATGGACGTGATGCCGCGGCGTGGTTGGACCGACGTTGCAGCGGACACGAGTCAGATGGACTTCCGCCGAGGTCCTGCTCACTACGTGTTCTACTCTCACACGGCTGACTCTGTCAAATGTCACATGACGTCCGAGTGCTGCGTTCAACTGCGCAACATCCAGGACTTACACATGCACGTACGACGTGAGTATATAGGCTACGAACGACACAGAAACTCCGCACTTTTGCATTAGGCCATAGAGAACTTTTCAGTTGCGCAGTGGCAGGGGGGGGGACATCTATAGATTTTTGGCGGTCGGAAAATTGTCGGACAATGTTCTAGTCGGAAAATTTTCGTCCAGAAGTGCAAAATTTCCAGCTGAACACCCTCCATTTGGAGGAACTTTAGGGGCAAAATTGAAATTTGGAGCACCGATAATCTCCCCTGTCGGAAATGTTGCAGCTGTCTGTCGGAATTCCGTCGGAAATTTGCTGTGTCTGAAATGCAACTTCCTGCCCCGCTGCAACTTTTCATTAAGTGACATTTAGCGTGATGCACTTCGACGTACAGCACAGTGTGTGTAGAGCATGGCTGTCAACCAACAAGCTGACCACATCATCAACGAAAGCTTGCGTCTGTTTTATTCACGTTTTTGTTTGCACGGCTTATTTTAGCGTGTAGATTGTGCAACATTAAAAAGAAAAATGTACAACATTAAATTTGTACGTTAAGAGTCAAATAGGGAGCAGCTGGATCGTATTGATAGCCTAGTGCAGTATTTATTCACTTCAGTGTTTACTCCTGAGTGTAGAATCACGATATGTCTGCGATGTCGACCTCAGTTTTACTTATTTATTTGTATTGCTTCGGTTGCAGTATGTTTATTGATCTCATTTTCTCTGAACAGACTGAGTGTGCAGATGTAAAACAACGAGAAGACATTTGAGTACAGTTGCTAGTAACTTAACTGAGTTCTTTGACCTGCCTGGGATTCAAACCCAGACTGACACCTTCAGGGCCACCCAGATATCCTTTTGTTACTAGTTTATTTACAACCAGAAGCAGGTTTAAAATAAACTGATGAGCAAGGAGGCGGCTGATGAGCAAGCTCTCGTCGGATGATGCTCGGATGCTGTCCCACAATAGCTAGAAAACAAATTCTGAGTGAATCCATAAACGTGAGCAAAAAGAAGCAACTCAAAAACAATACGTCATTTCATGCAAAACTATAGCATAGCAGATGCACTGAAAATGAATGTTTTAAACACTAAAATCTTATAGGCTTTAGGGGGGGGGGAGCGAAGCGCCCCTGACCCCCCACCGGGAGCTCTGCCCCTTGACACCGGCTTGGGGCTTCGCCCACAGACCCCCATTATAGGCTCGCGCTCGCCGTGGTGTGTGTATTGTTAAATACTTCTTAGAATAGTCCCCGCTTGTTTGTCATATCTGTGTAAATTTTGCTTAATTTGCGAATTCATGACGAGATTTAGCGTTATTAGCAAGGGTATGTAGGCCTACGTATAACGTTTGTGATGAATTAACTTCAAATTCAGTTAAAATAGCTGACAATATTGGTTATATACCGAGGTGGTTTACCTGTCCGCAGACAGTCACCCATCGTAGTAGTAAGCACTTGATAGCGACCTGACCTGGAGTGGAACTCACGACCTTGTGATCGGAAGTCCAGCGTGCTAACCGTTACGCCACCCACCAAGCCACCTTCCGTGGTACTTCTGCTGTCTGTAGGTCGCTTAGCTTGCAGTGTGTATATGTTGTTGCTGGGTTCATAAATGTGTATTGTATTGTGTTGGTTTAGACTGGGCTGACATCGGGTATCATTACGTGCTGGACAGCGCCGGTTACGTGTACGAAGCGCGAGATCCCCACGCATACTCGTCCTCAGTCCGCGGGTACACAACCACTGGCTGCTGTCTTGTTATGCAGTGCAGTACAACTATACAAACAACCGCCACACATACAACAGTTCATTTTCTTGTATTGCAGTTGCATTGCATTTGTGCGAACCCCGTTAATTTCTGAGATGATGAAGCACGCGTGCTTTATTAACGTCGTCTATAGCAGCCAGCATGATATAACGTATTGTTTTTCATTCGCCGTATGTCCCAGAACATTGCGTAGGCCTATGGGTAATTCGCCTCATGCTTCATGCATGAACGCCGTAAGTTATGCACATCCGTGATGTGCAAAGTAAGCTGCAGCTGCTTTATCCAGCCCGGCTTTATAACTCCAGAACGACAGATCACATCAACGTCGAATTTCTGCACAGATTTTCCAATCACTCTCGGTCAGACGTAAACCTTATCCCGGATAATAAAGTCTCTGCACGATCCTCAGACAGAAAAAGTTTTTAAACCCCTAAGGAAAGATTATTTGGGACAATTCCCACATTCAATACTGCAGAACAGAAAATGTATTTTAGCAAACACTTTCTAGTACAAATAAACTGTAAGAATTTATCAGATTGTAACCTTTATTTGCTAATTTGTTGACTATTTCACATGCCTTTACCCATTAAAAATATGGCAAATACAGCGCTGTCAAAGTGTCAGAACGATTAGCACACTTAACAAGTGTCAATTGTGCTAGTTCAGTTTCACTGATATTGGTTTCCTGATTTATTTGGCGGCTGTTCTAATAAGCCGCATTACGAGTCTTGCCCGTCCGTCCGTCTGCATGTCTGTCCCGCATGGGCTCCTGAGCACTAACGTGACAACAAAAAGGCTGAGAAACCCCAAAATGGGCGTGAACGTCCCCGGGGCAGAAATAACCGGTGTGTCAGTTTTCAGTTCAAAGGTGAAATGTCAGGGTTATAGGGTTAGAGTTGGGGTTGCGCAGTGCAGTGTACAGCTAGGTGGACGGCCGCATGTTATGTCGTTAGTGGGCCGACATCTTCGCTCGTTGTGTGACTGTAGTTGGAACAACAGTACAATGAGCGTAGCGCTGATCGGGAACTTCATGTACCAGCATCCGAGTGATGACGCAATCGGCTCGTTCGATCTGTTACTTACTTACTTCCTGCTGAAGCACTACGTCACTGCGGACTTTAAGCTTTACGCCATGTGTGAAGCTCGTCGTACGCTTAGTCCCGGCATTCTGCTCTACCAGCGACTCAACGACATCTGCCAGTCACCCGAGTTGAACATCAGTTATCCGATCATCTGCCAGCATCTGGTCACAGAAGCTATCTTGTCACTTGTAGTGTCGTTTACTGATTTTATTGTGTCTTTGCTCACAGCTTAAACTTGCCTTAAGTCCAAATTCCACGTCAATCATGGTAGCATTGAAGCAATGTAGTGATGGGTAATTTACTGTTGTTTTCGTAACGTCAAATGTGATCTTTACATCATGCATTTAGAGCTCCATTTACTGTTTTGTTGCCGTATTTTTTTTTAGAGAAAACGTAGAGATTAACAAACGATTGTTGTGTTGTCTGTCTGGTAGGGTCACAGACCGAGCGGTGTATCGCATTGCACGTTTGATCGCTACGGCGCTGAAGACAAGCGAAATACGACAACCGTCACGCACGTGTAAATCAGTAGACCTCATAGAGGTGGACTAATTATATGCGCAGAATTATGAGCATTTCATTTCAGATCAAGTGAACATAATCGCTGCATCGCTAAGTCATGAAATAAGGGTAATGGATTATTATGCTAAACGGCAATGCATATATAGTATCGTAATACGATGTCAGTCAGTCTGTGGATAAATCAGCAACGAGACTCTGAAACTAACTTGTTCGTCTGCAATAATTGTATTTGCATTTCTAATGAAGTAGCATTTTTTAAATAAATTAAATTAGTATAAGTGAACAACTTAAGCAGAGAGAGGTGGAATTTATTCACAGAAGTAAAAATTACTGTTAGCCTCATTTCGTTCAGCGGTAAAAACGGTAACAACATTGGCCACACAGGCCCAGTGCTGTGATTAAAGAGCGAAGAAAAACATCTGTGGCCCGTGTTCAAATAGTCAAAAAAAACTTTGCCTTAAGCCTATGAAATGGTTGCTGCATGGATAGATGTGTAGGCTACTAGTCTAGTTAAGATTTCTACCATTATTATGGCGAATAAAGATTTTCCATGTAGTCTGGCTGTTACTGCGACATGTTTCTGTCATAGCAGTTACTGCACGCCGTAGCCTACGTCATGTGCAGTACGGCGAGTTCATTTTTTTCTGACGTTAATTTTTCACAGCGACTTCTTTGACGTGTAGTGGGTTCTTTAGTAATTACTTCCTCCGCGCAAGTTGGCGGTATTGTGTTGAGTAGTGGACGGCGAAGCCCGATACTCCTGAATTATTGCACGAGTCATATATTATACCATTTTCGCCCACTTGACAACTTTTTAATCAGTAGCGGTTACACAGGCGGTGATATTTTACCCAGTAGCGTCGTAGCAAAGGGGAAGGTAGGGGGAACAATTGCCCCCTAAATTTTAGGCTGTCGGAAAATTTTCGTCCAAAAATGACAAATTTGGGCTGAAAGAAAACCATTTTGGGGAAATTTAGGAGCAAAATTGAACTTTTGGGCACCTAAAATCTCCTCTGTCGGAAAATTGCAACCTGCCCCGCCTATACTTCTCAAACCCACGATGCCGCTGATTTTACGGCTCCGGCAATGTACGGCATCTAGGCTCGAATCTTATAATACTACGAGGAAATTTTGCGTTCGCTTGTCTGAAATCGTTTGGTTTCTTAAATTTCCGACGTTTTGTTAACGTTTTGCTACACATATGTGTATTAAATACCGCAACGAATACTAATTCAGCCATCTTATTGAAATAATCCACACGGAAGCAACTTTATATCGCGAAAACTACGTTAATCGTTTGTGCAAAAACTTGACAGCTGTAAGAGACGGTCGGTTAATGGTCGCGCATGAGCGTATACTACTTTCGATCCAACTGCACAAAAGCCTGAACTCCTGTAACATACAGGGAAGCTATGTTCCAAAATTGGTAAAGATCGGTCCATACATAACGTCACAATCTTGTCCACAGAAGCCGGACGGACGGACGGACGTTTACGTGATTTTATATTACATGTTAGTGGCTTCGGCCCTTTGTCTTTTAATAAATATATATATATATATATATTCTGTCCAATGCATATGCATTGCATTGCACTGGACAATACAAAACAAAGTCGACGACGACCGTTCCCATTGCATTGCACTCGTGCGAACCGCACACAGTCTTCGTTGTTAGCGACACACTGTTATTCTCAGAAGTATACCAGTAAGGTAGGCTAGGTGTCTGTTTCTTTAACACTGCGTTCACTTGAAGAATGATAGTATTTTGTCCAGTTAGCGACTTATTGTGGTCAACTGAACAGATCGCGACATAGCAGATTAACGCTCTTACGGGTCGGATTACTGTTGGCAAGTGAACACACGCGCGCGGCATGTGTGTAGGCCCATAGGCGTCAATTTCCACCCGGTCCTGGGGTCAGGACCCCACCACTTTTTAGGCATGGTGGGGTCCGACCATTAGTGGACCCGACCAAGTTTTGGCACGGTCAGTAACCGATATTGCTGATTTTGCTGTCATGTCTCCAAACACTTTTGTCATTACAAACGGTTTTAGCCCGTTAGACGTCAAGCAGACTGGTTTTCGGGGCCGCACTGTGGACTAGCTTTGCATAATGTTTACTTTTGCTTTATTTTTGTTACTGTTCATCGGAGCTGTTTTTGTTACTTACTTCCGCGTGCTACCGGAAGTGCTTTGTAATATTACGTCATAGCGTACGTCAGCACGTAAAGTAAACTTGTTATTAATTGTTATTAATAATTATGGCAAGTGGGCCTCCTGTTAAGAGGCTGAAGCAATCTCTTTTATGTTTTACTTCATCAAAGTCGTCATCAACAGGTATTTCTCAGTTTCCCTTTTTCAGTGCATCGGTGGCATCATGAGACCGCACTACCGCAGCACACCTGTCAAACTGTCGTCGTGCAATGTCAACTATATCAAAGTTCTCTCTGGCAACGTAGCTTACGTAGGAGCTGGGAGCAAAAACGGCTTGCATAGGAATGACACGATGGCGAAACATTGAACCGCAGCACTGCTGGTGCCGCGAGGTCGCTTCTCAGTTTTAGCCGACCGTTACGTCAGGACTATTCCACGCCTACCCTATAGTCTGCGACTAACGTAGATTGACAACAATGACTGATCTCATCGAGTTCATTCTTGGAACACACGTTACCCTTGGTCAACCTCACACACTGTATTCACCGCACCCAATTTTCTCAAATTTACAGGGCGCTTGGGCTTGGGATGAGGAAGTTTTGGCTTCATAGAAACCATTTGGATTTTGGAAACAGAAACTCTTCTGACAGTCGAACCCCCTTTTCAACTGGGGAGCTAGGTGCATAATTAACCTCAAAAGAGACTAAGTTCGAATGCGTGAATTCTAACCCAAACTGTTAGAACTTAGCCTATCTGCACTTTATCTGGACCAGTGAAATAAGTATTAGGTACAGTGTACAAGTACGCAGAAAGTAAGTACTGGTACGTAAAGCGTGTGACAATATTTTTTTTTGTTTATTGGAATCGTGTCAAATAAGACTGATGTCAGTCATGACGCGTAATTGATGTTTTAGTGCAAAAATCGACAGTTTAGTCAACTTTAGTGCTTACAACGCATTGAACATTACTTACATTAGTGATTGATTAGCTAGCAGATGTTCAAAATATTTTGGAGCCATCTATCGCCAGGCCTGTTCAACCACTGCCTTCAAACACTAAGTTACCGAGTTATCTAAAATTTGTCGATTACCTTTATATTTCTTACACCGTTGACAGCCGAGCATACAGTGTAGTTGTGAATTGTGTTACTGTTTATCACAGGAGATAACTCAGATAAAGGTGCTTTGAAAATTGACGCCTTCAATGAGTACGACCTGACGGATGTGCCACATAATGGCGACTGTCTGTTTGCTTGTCTGGCGCTCGGACTACACAGAAATTCTGCGATGGATGTCCGCCGCGAGGTGGTCGACTATTTGAAACAACATCCAGACATGGTAGGTGTATAACAGTATGCATTCTCAAGATTTTTATACACAGTTTATCTGAACGAAAATGTAGTTCACGTGAATGAACAAGCGTTTAGTATGTAATTTTGCAGATGAATGCATCCTATATATAAAATTTAACTTATAAAGAAGCTGAAATAAATCTGTATCCATACCATAGGTGGTCATTGTCAGAAGACGCACGGACTCCAGTACACTTTCACACAGCTGCTCGCGTGCAAATTTTTATCCCACTGATTATAATGGAGTCTGGCGGATTTATAGGTACTGCTGTTGCTGTATAAGAGTTGCCCTTTAACTTGCATTCGAGTTGCTAAATTGTAAAGTAAATCAGTATTAATACAGTGTGTTTTTATTTGTTATCAGGTAGAAAACATTCCTGTTACAGAGCAGAACCGAAAATGCCTGTCAAATAACAAGAACACACCACTGATGACAAATAGTTCTGTTGATGATTACGTGGCACAGATGTCACTATCCGGACAGTGGGGAGACGGCATCATGTTAGCATGTGCATCGAAGAAATACGAACGACAGATAAACGTTTTGCTTGAAGACAGTTCACTTATTACATTTAAGCCTCATGAAGAAGAATCAGACGATGCAGAGCAGCAACACCAGCCACTCCTTTGTGGCTTCATCAGAACTGCGGGTTCAGCAAGTCCTAATCACTATGTGTTTCTACAGCGTAAGAAGGTCGAGGGAAACGTGTGTTCTACGACGCCTCTTGTTTCATCTGATGTCAAAGTAAGTAACCTGGACTTTTCAGTATCCGCATTGCACTGGAAAAGAGTTCTACTTTGTCTTGCACTTGCACTCCATTGAATAGCGCACGACCGTTATCGATATCTGATTTTTCAGAAGCTACTGTTGATGTGGCATTCACACGTTTTCAGCAGGGTCACTATAATTTTACTAATTTACTATTAGGCCTGGCACTAACAGTAAGCTGCAACATAATAGACACAGCTGCAGGATAAATTGAGTTGCGATGTTAAATACAGAAGTCTATACTTAGACACTATATCATGGAAGTTTCTGTCCAGACTCTCGGATCGATCCCCGAGGTCAATATCTGCCCTCGGCAGCACATAATTGTTATATTTTTTTCATCTCCCATTACCCTATCGTGCACTGCTGATTGCTATGCCATTTATCAGCATTTGTGGCCCTTCAGCAGTCATCAGTAACGTCCTGTAACTGTGAGTCATTTGTTCTGTTGCTGATGTATGGTCGGCCATTCCATTCCAGTCGTGTAGCCTTGACCTCCTGCCACATCTTTGCCTGATCGTCCAATCGCTTTTGCCATGGCTCACCCGCGTTACCGACCAACAACTATAACAACATCTGTAGATATAGGTCCGGGTACCTGTCTACACCAGGCAGAGTCGACAAAAAAATTTGATCTACTGTTTGTGGGCCGTATTAGACTCTCCTAGCACACTGTATAATTTCCCTGCAATTAGGGACGAAGAGTGTTTCCATAATAGTGATAGTATGCGTCGGTCGAAACACACGAGCTGAAGGAACGAGTTTCCCCAAATCCCAGTTCGTGTATGTTTCCTTCACGTTTGTCCCAAATCACGTAGGCCTACGTGTTACGCGACGAATGGGCAGACAGACGATGGGGCGGAACTTGGTTTAAAATTACCGCCGATCTAATTGCGATTGGCCGTAAAATCACAACGATGGATGCAAATTCCAATAAATTTATTTCTGTGTAGGGCAATTTGTATTTTGTATCAACAATCGATCATTTATTACATGACGTCGACTGTCACTATTGTTTCCTGCGTGTTGTAGGAGATAGGGGTCCTATCTGACATTCAAGTGGAAGGCGTTGAAAATGTGGGCACAAGTGAAGTACGCAGCAGCGCCTCCGTGGATTCAACATCAGTTTCAGTAGCAGAAAACAATGTGGTTTCATCTTCCCAAGGCTTAACTGTCAGTTCTTCGACTGATTTACCGTTCAATGAGCCAAATCAGCCAAGATCTGTAGATACATTTCCAAAGCAAACTGTAATGGGTTTGAAGGGGAAGGCAAAATTGCTGAGCTTTCAGTGTTCGTGGTATGATCGCTATCCATGGCTACACTTCAGCCCTGACCTCAATGCAATTCTGTGCTTTTACTGTTCTACAGCCAATCGTTTGTCCTTACTGGCCGTAACCACGCAAAATGAACCTTCTTTCTTGACCAAAGGCTTCACTGATTGGAAACATGCACTGCGGTCATTTTCCGATCATCAGCAATCTGCTTGCCATAAACATGCAGTTTCTCAGTTGGTACAGCTGCGCAATGCTCCTTCCGTTGATTGTCAGTTGTCTGAACAGAAGAAAAAAGAACAGGCACAGGCAAGGTTAATGCTTCACAAACAGTTCACATCAATTCGATACCTTGTCGTGCAGGGGCTAGCACTGCGAGGGCACGATTCTGATGATGGAAATTTCTTAAACCTCTTACGACTTAGAGCAGGTGACTGTACAGAATGCAACATGAAAGCATGGCTAGATCGCGTAACAAATTTTACTTCACCAGTAGCTCAGAATGAAATTCTTGAGTTGCTCAGTAATGCAGTCATTCGAAATGTTGTCAGCCAGATAAAGCAGGAATCACTGTATTTTGGCATCATTGTTGATGGCACCCAAGATTGTACTGGCAAGGAGCAGGAATGCATCTGTTTGCGTTTTATTGACAAGAATTTAAATGTCAAGGAAGCTTTTGTGGGCCTCTATGAGCCGCCAAACACCACTGGTAAAACTCTATCACTCATGATTAAAGATGTGCTGACACGGTTTGATTTGCGACTAGATAATCTTCGAGCACAAACTTACGATGGGGCGGCCAATATGGCTGGCGAATACAATGGATGTCAGAAACTAATCCGAGATGATCAGCCGTTGGCAGCCTTTTACCACTGTGCAGCCCACTGTACAAACCTAGTTGCTGAACACACAGCTGGCTGTTGTCCGTTATTACGTGACGCACTGCTTCAGGTTCAGGAACTTGGAAACGTTCATTCACGCTCTATGAAATTCAGACAAATGTACGAAGGTGTGAAACTGGAATCTTTTACCGACCAACACATCCACACAATAAAGCCATTGTGCCCAACTCGATGGTTGTGTCGAGTGTCACCAGTATCACATGTTCTTCAGAACTACGCTGCAGTACTGTCGACTCTCGAGGCAATGGCAGACACAAATGGTGAAACTGCTGCTAAATGTGGCTGTCTCCTTGCACAGTTTCGCAAAGGGGTTACTGTACTTGGCCTGAAGATAGCCGTTTCGGTCTTCAGTTTGCTGGAGCAACTAAACAAATCATTACAAGCCAAGGAAGCGACCATCAGTGGTATGATTGAAAGCGTTCAGATGGTGACAGCAGAGCTAAAACGTATGCGCAATGAAGAAGGTTTTTCTATGATCATGACTGACATCAGCAAACTTGTTGAACTGCACGACCTTGACGAAATTGTTCTGCCTCGTGCTCGCCGACCTCCGTCTCGCTTCTGTGGTCAGGCTGAACATCACACACCAACAACTGCAGAAGAACATTATCGTGCACTGTACTACTTGATTATTGATACAGCCACAGCTCAGTTGACAAGCAGGTTTTCAACAGATGGTGGTATAACTGGTCTACGGACATATATGGAGCTGGAGAACAGTCTTCTTGCAGGTGAAGTCACGAACATTTGTAATGATTACCCAGAACTGCGTGATTCTGACAATAGTTTGGATATACAGCTCAAAATGTTTCGTCATCAGTTTCAGTACCAGACATTGAGAGAAGCTCAACAGGTGATGCAATCCATGCGACCGGAAGTCCGTGCCCTGTTCCATCAAGTAGAGGCATTGGTGAGACTGCTTCTCATCAGTCCTGCCAGTTCGTGTTCGGCTGAGAGATCATTCAGCTGTCTTCGTAGATTGAAAACATGGCTCAGAAGTACGATGACGCAGAAACGACTGAACTCCGTTGTAGTCTGTCACATCCATCAGGAAATCGTGAAATCAATTAATATTGACCAGCTCGCCAAAGAGTTTGCTGAGCGTTCGCAAACTAGGCGTAACATGTTTGGAAATTATTGACTGGTTCTAAATGGAATGGAAGGTTAACGGCGCATCAGCAACTAGGCCATTAGCGCCAACGGACGGTGTTATGTCAGCGTAAAATGACTGGTTCTAAAGCGTACATTTTGCCCAATTGGGCTAATGGTGTATCTCACAGAATCTGACATTTCCTTGTAACAAGAACTGAGTAGGCCTATGATATTGCTAGTATTACAGTTTTGTGTGCGCAATGCCTCTTAGCGACAGGTTTTGTCTCTGACAAAATTCTCCAGTCTGTCTGGCACTGCCTGTGTCCGTGTGTCAGAACGCATCAATTCCTAGCACACTGTATAATCATTCGTGAATCCAGGTGGTAGTAATTGAATTTCATCAAACATTCCACCGTAAGCCCGAGGGCTGCCGGCTGTGCACTGTCAGGTGTTCGACGGCCCTCTCTCCTCAGCTTTTGAGGAAAATGGAATATCGATGCCCGATAGCCTCAGAATTCTGTTGCTGTTGGAGACTGGGTCACCGGGTCACAAAAAGTGACCCGGTCCCATGTCTGTCACATAGCTGCAAGGCAGGCAGAGCACATGGAGCATAGATTAATGCCGAAAAGGGTCAAAATTTTCCGGTTCCGTGATGCTCTGAGAAGCCAAAACCTCTTCAGCTTCAGGGGGGCTTCGCCCCCCTGACCCCCCACCGGGGGCTCTGCCCCCTGGACC
>Ga0209052_1000460_pt1 | contig 12551 bp, 3 predicted proteins | sample WorMetHEROISLAND_2_FD_187409 | JGI IMG/M metagenome (GOLD analysis project Ga0209052, IMG submission 187409) | Marine gutless worms symbiont microbial communities from Max Planck institute for Marine Microbiology, Germany - Olavius sp. 4 HERON... | ecosystem: Host-associated > Annelida >...
CAACAACAACAACAGCAGCAACATCATTGTCATCTTGTAGGCTAAACCGTTATTTAATGCAGTTTATTGTCCTTGTGCATAGTAGTAGGTTGTGCACTGTCTTGTGGCTTGTCACTGGCAAAACGTTTCATATTTAGTTATTTACGTCTTCCCTCACTCTTTCGCTCCTAACTTACTTATAATTCCACAAATCTTTGACCCCTTAGAATGTTGGCACCAACAGAACTGCTTTAGACTTTTGGACCTATACTGATTTCTTGTGCTGATTGCTGTTTGTAGTTCTCACTCATTAATATTCTGTTATAACAGGCTAGCTACATGCAGTACATTAAGCCCTCTGTACGCGTCAGTTCTTCAACTAGCGTAATGCAGATTTCACTGGTCGATGAATAAAACGTTATGCTGTTCTTCTGTTAACAGTCAAATTTGGCAAGGTATAGTATAGTGCAGGAATGAATTTGTGTTTTGTTTTTGTAGTTTCAGCTAAAGACTGTTAAAATACGTCTTCATTTGGTCCAGGATACTATTGTCGTAAAAATGCATAGTGATGAGTGGTTAATGATGATGTCGTGCCTGCGACTGTTCAGACAACAAGGAGAAGTTCGTCCTGTACATGGTGATTGGACTGTGCTTCGGCACAATCACAATCCTCGTCGCCGTGCTGTTCCAGTTCGCCATGCGCCAGCAGAACGGCGGCGGCGGCAGTCCTTCGGGCACCGGTCGCCGGGTCAAGCCTGGTCGTGGTGGCGTGGGTTCCTCGTGCGGGAGTCCGACATGGCGTGACGGTGGCGGTCACGGAGGAATGCCGGAGAGTGAGAGTTCGACGGGAGATGATCGAACCCTGCACGACGTCGAGGACGTGGAACTGACGGCGTTCAGCCACCACGTGGACTCGCTACCTCGCCGCGCTGCTGCACCGACTCCGACCGTCTCCGGCGGCGGCACAGCGACCCGCTGCCTGCACCAGCCGTCGTCAGCGTACAGCGGCAGCGTCGTCAGACCTGGGTCGTCCATGGCTGCACCGTCAACGACGGCCAACATCAACCGGTCCTACGCCACCATATCAGCAGGGCGCTGTCACACCCCCGGGCTGGCGCACCATCACCACGCTAACCAGCCAGCACTGGTCAACGGTGGCATGACGCTTGGACACGTGCCCAACGGCTACGGTGGAACGGGCGTCAGGTACACTCAGCTGCCGTCATCCGGCGCTGGCGGCCACGGCACTGGCGCTGCCGGTGGTCAGGTGATGGTCAACCGAGGACCGATGATCGGCTCGTTAAACCGCACCTACGCCAACCAGTACGGACCGCTGCATGACTTCAGCTACGCCGGCGGCGGCGGGTACGACAGCTCGCTGACAGGTGGCGCCGCTAGCGGCGGCGGTGGCGGTGGCAGACACGGGGGCGTCGACACATCGACACCCGTCACCAAGTCGCTACATCAACCAATGCCTCAGCCGCACTTCTACGACTAGTCAATACCACGGACTGCATGACACCGTAGCCGTTACCGCGGTTTTTCCTGTGTAACCGCGGTATTACCGCGGTAACGGTAACGCAGCTGATTGTCGATACCACCACCGCCAACGACGATCGTCGTCCCCCATGCACGTGAAATGAAGCAGAAATAAAACGCAAACAAAAATAATTTCGTTTTATTTCCGCTGTTTCAGACGTCCGCACCTGCGATACGCCGCGGGACAAAATGGTGTACGTCATTCTGGTCTCTCTGATTGGCTGTTATTTATAGACTGCGGCTGCTGAAACAGGCTGAAACTGTTCTAGCATTTGCGTATCTATTCCAAAAGGAATAAATATGCTAATTGAGCCTCAAACAGGCCAGAGTTATCTCAGTGTTTTATTTCTGTTTTGCGTCACATGCGCGACTGTATAACGAACAGTAGTTGCTGAGTGTGAAGGCGCGTACAAAGCCAATGAACTGAACTGAACTCAACTGAGAGCTGCGAGTTCATGAATATGCAAATCCGTGGTGCAGAAGATTGAGTAGCAACTCGACTCAGCGGAACCAAACTGTATTATAACGCATTAACGCATGAACACTTACTCTAAGCAGAGATTACATTATATATTAACTACGAAAAAACACGAGATGCAAAACAACAAAAAAACTGTTGACATGGCTACCGCGCGCCTACTTGGCTATCGAGTATCGAGCGTTGATTGGTTGAAGCCATTTGACGAACGCACATTGGTCAGTTCGGCAAAATGTCATTTAAGTTCAGTTCAGTTCATTTCGTTCGCTCTGTATGTGTCTTCATGCTGAACGCTGGAGCGTGTGTTGGATGAAATGTGAAGCTTTTTGTGCAGTCGTTTGACTGGAGATTGTCGCTGCTTGCGAGTGCCGACATGCAGACATTTGCTGCTCGTTCTCGTTCTAGAGAATACTTCTAGCGACCGGTCGTCGGTCTGACCGTAGATACACGGAGTACATTTAGTGCGGTGTTTTCTGTGCACCGCGTGGCATGCTGATCACATCAGTTATGTGTTTGGTTGTTATCAGCCAAAACTTTGGTCTTGGTGAAGACTTTACGTTTTTGTTAAGATGGTAGATGGACTAAGATGGTACACGGCGAATCAAGTGCTCGGTGAAATGGAATTCTGCGCATTCTTACTGGCAGACACGCATCAGGTAGAACCAGTCGAGAAATTCTGTGCACGGCGGTATATGTAATGTCTGTGATGAAGCATGATCTCAGATTGCACAAATCATCAGTCCTCGTCATGTGCATCTCTATGTTAAAATATTTCTTCACCATCTGTAGCACGTGACGCAAACAATGGCGTCCTGGCAAGGGGGGGGGGGCAAGTTCCCCAATAAATTTTGGCCTGTTGTAAAATTATCTTCCAAAAGTACTGAAATTTTGAGCCCCATAATCTCCTCTGCCGGGAATGCAGCTCTGTGTCACAAAATTGAAACTTTCTGCCTCTCTTCCTACTTTTTTAACCGCCGACGCCGCTGGTTGCAAACACGTTCTGCGTATTGTTGTCCGAGTCTGTTAGCAGTTGTTTGGTGACTCCCTGTCTGTCTGTCTGTTTGTCAGACTGCTCGGGCTAATTGACATTCAACCCGCGGTGCAGCATGCACGAGTGCCATCTCCCCAATCAGTGCACTGCCACTAGGTTGCCGACACCGGGTAATTTCCTATAGTTACATTTATGCTGAACACAATAATATAAAAGTAAAATACTTTATCTAATCTACATGTGATTGTTCTAGCGCATAGATGCCCAGACTTTGAGCATAGTTGATAAGTGAAGTACTAGTTTCTTTATAACTGCACTGTACAGTTGGTGCCTTTTAGTTCACAGTTGCCAATTTGTATCTGGATATTTTTGAGGGTGGGGGAGTTTCTGTCCGTAAATGCAATATTGGCATGTGTGCATCATTGAGTAACACAAGGTACCATTGGTGGGTAGTTAAATTAGTTGTCTTGGCCCTGTACTTGTGTTACCGTGTTTGTTGACTATCAGACCTCGTTCATTGTTTTCATCATCTTTTCTTGAATTTTAGTTACTCATGCAAGCAGCTAGTGCAGTGCAGCTGTTAAATAGTGGAATTTTGGCGTTTTTATTCTGGTATTTTTTTAATTATGATGTATATTAGTTATTCCTACATACGGTATAGGCTATAACGCTTGCAAAGATCGTATGATCTACTACGTGCATATTAAGCACACTGAATTGAAGGAACCAGTTCAGTGTTCTGGCTGTGTGCTATTCGCACTGTTGTCTGTCAGTTGTACTGGATTTTATCTATCAGCTCATTCAGCTGTAATCTATGTACTAAGATTGATTTTGAGTTTCTGTGCGACGTTGACTGAGCACGTTGACTCTGTGCCTGGTTTTTCATGCACATCTTTTCAGTGCAACACAAATACTCTGTTTGTTTGTCCGTGCAGTGCACCGTAGAAATTGTTTTAGTTTTTATCGCTGATAGTTAACGACTGCAGTTCGTGACCATTTCTTGCGACGCTACGTTTTTGTACATCTCGCCAACCGTGTTAGCAGATGATGTTGTGAACATATTTTTAATGTTTATATCTAAACTATTTATGATGTTAGACCAGATACGGCGTCCGAGTGTTGATAGACGGGATCAAAGGTTCAGTAGATGACTTTGCTCGTACGAATGTCAGTGTTCACTGTTTGATACGCAACGCAACTTCTGACGCTGAACGCTTTCAAACTGTAGTAGAATTGTACCGCCTTCTCGTGTTTTTACCAGCTTTTCGTGGCACAATTGGTTCTGCTATACATATCATACGTATTCTTATTTTTTTTGTTCACAAAAATATGAATGCTGTGAAAATTTCTAATGTAAACTACTTATCTTTTTTTATCTCTACATGAAAACTGCTTCGAAATTCAGCAAAATAAATTGTGTGACTTGCGTTGAAGAAAAACGAGTCCGTAAACTGTCTTTCGGTCGCTTGCTTTAATTTTTGTACGATATCATTGTTACTTTGTTTGTTATTTTACCGTCTTAAATGTAAAAAGGTACAATGTCCTTCATGTTTTATTGGCTAAAATGTGCACGATACTCTTACTGCTAGGATGCAGATACGTTGCCGACAGGGGTTAATTTGTACGGCGTACCGGCGCTTAGTCTGGAGGCGGTACGTTGTACTGGCAGTTCTTGCTGTCCGTCGTGCTGGCCGTACGCTGTACATTTGCGAGGCACAAAAATACCAAATTGCGGCGCACCAGGTTACGTTTCTCAAGCTTAGAATTATCGAAAAATAGTTTTTAGCCATGGTTCGGTGCCCCAGATGCCGTTGGGGAGCTTACGGCGCTCCCAGACCCTTAATCGGCTGGGAATTCCCTTACCCTTACCCCCTTACCCTGTCGACGCTTTCGGCGTCTCGATCTCTCGGCGTTTCCGGCGCCTCGATTGACGGTATCGCCACTTCTCTTACTACTAATCAAGGACTGCCCTTGCCGAGACGTATGCTATGCCGTGCATACTGTATATTGTATATTGTACAGTGTCATTGCTGTAGGCGTCCGCATGCATGCGTGCTCTTGTCTGTGCAATATGATTGACTGGCCGAGTAGAACTTGGTGTGTAGCGGACAACTAGAACAAAGACTGTTGTCTGTCTGTCTGTCTGTATATTGAATCTGTTGATGTCACTGCTGGCAGTTAACTGATGTTCTATCATATGAACTGAGTAGACACGAGCTGATTTGATGGGTCCAATGAGTTAACAGAATGTAAATAGTTGTCTTGTGCTGTTGGTTGGTTATTTATTAGTTCGTTCAGTCGCATCAGTTGCAAGCTCGAGCAACACATTTGCGGGCAGCAGAATTCAGAATGAGAATTCGAATTTTACGAATTTTATTGTATTTTTAAAATCACAAATAATTATGAATTTTAAAGTGTTACTAGGGATGTTCAAAAACGAATTCTAACGAATTTTGAAAATGTGGATAACTTCATGAATTTTTGCGAATTTTAAGATGGTAAGTCACGAATTCTCAGTCTGTGGTTGAGTGCACAGTATTTCGACTGTGGCGTCTGTACACTGATGCCATTGTGCTGCTACACGTCGTCTGTCTGTGCCGTGCAGTGTTTAGCCGCCGTCGTTTATTCATCGTCGCTTGTTGCTGCCGGTTTTTTGCGTCGTTCTATTCACGCAGGCAACTAACTTTGCATTTCGACGTAATGTGACCAGTCGTTGCTTATGAATGTCGTTTGCAGTTTCTCTGTCGACCGGTTTACTGCATAATATCAGCTTGAGTCGCGACAATTCCACATTGCCAGTTTGAGTGTGTTGTGGCTAAGTGGCGGTATCAGTCTTCTGCGAAGTGGTTTTTCACTCATTCTTAGCATAGAAACTCTAGTTTTGTTTCTGTCAGATTTTGCGCTAGAATGCCGAAGAAATTACCCTCTTGTTGTGGAAGTAAAGCCTGTAGTTGGTGGTATTTGCATCCGCAAGTTTAGCTTCACTCCGATGCTCGGACAACGTGCATAGAAGCGAAAGTTATTTCGCTGTGAAGTCGTTAACGGAACGTCTAACTGTGCGATCGGTGGACTGCTGCTTGTTGGCGATGCTGTTGACTGCTATACGTTCTTATCATCTCGTTAGCTGTTGTCACAGCTGTCTGTCGTTGTTCTCTGTGTATACGTGTCTGTCGGTTTAATAGTGACATTATTATGCTCTGATGCCGAACGACGCACAGCACGAGGGAACGAACTATACTGAGTTATAAGTGCCACGTGTATTTGACACTAGAATTTAGCAACGGTTACTTATAATTTATTATTTCGGTTAATTGCAATTTTTGATATTTATTTCGTTCGTTGTTTTTTTCCAGTCAGTTGTTCATGTCTAAAGATATGGCTGGAAGCATAGCCTACTGTTGCAGAGTCATCCACTATAGTTTTTGTACTATCGAGTCTCTGAAAGCCTTCCGTGCATTCAGCTTTTAACAAGTGCCAATGAGCTTCGTACTGTTACATGATAAGAGCAGTTGTTCGAAGCCTTGCTTTAACCGAACGTCGCTGAAAGCATAAACGTGGGTAATGGAATGGTAGCTGATATGTTTAATAATACCACTGCAATTTGATTTTGCCACTATTTAACCGTTTTACTGACGTAGATTTATACACTGTTCATTTTATTTTTTAACTGAGCTTATTGTTTTCGGAATAGTAATTCTTTTTCTTCAAGCGCTGTTGGTATTTTTCAGGTATAATTCTTTTCGGGTGATTGCAGTTGGCGTGGATTTTAACGTCACAATAATTATTGTTGTTCACTTTATCTCAAGTACAGTCTGTTAGTGTTGTGAAAAAGTCTCGTCTCAACAGTACAAGAGTCAGTTGTGTTCACCGCTTATTAATAGGAACCTATCATATTACAGTCAACCGTCACAGCAGACTGAGTCCGCATGTTGGCCCTGTTGTCTACATCCACCGTCGCCATTTACGATTACTCAGCCCGAAAGCTAATACTCATTTTACCATCTCATAGAGGGGAGATGGCTGAGTTGACCCAGGCTGAAACATATAACGCACAGCTTTTCGAGCATATTTGATCCGGCGGCAGTGGGGCAGTCTGCTCTTTGTTATCACACTTTTAGTCGAACTAAAACTAGGCCTACGTTCAGTGAATAGTTTAACCAAGTTTGCGAAACGATTTTCAGAAAATAAGTTATCCCGAATTATGCACTGTGTCCGGAAAAGTGTCCATAGTATTTATGCATAACTTTCACAAATGGCAGCCTAACTATTTTTAAAATAACTTTAAGCACGAATTATCTGCGACTCTGCTATATTGACAGCTTTCCCAATACGATAGAATATCATTACACAATGCTAGCGTTAAAATGTTACGTCATCGATTCAAAAATACCCAGTTCACTGGGGTAGCAGAGCTTGCAAAAGGGCGCCGCAAACGACCAGAAGTGGGCATACGTTTTGTAAGACTTGAAAAGTAAGACATTTTAACCGGAGGCCGCAAGATGCATACGACCAAATACTGTAGTATTTGATACGACTAACAATACTATGGCATGTGAGGTTGTGAGACTTGTATCACGTGCGAGATAGGCCTATGCCTATCCGCCTAGGCTTGCAGGAATATCGAGAACTGAGAATTCAACACCCCACCAAGTGACCTCATCAGTAGGCTTAGGCCTATTTTGTGAGAGAAAAACTAGCTTTGCGGTAATAAGTGGCGAAAAAGACTAACGATGTGTTTAGACTTTTTGACAGGGTGTAACAGAATGCCACGCTATAGAGGTATTAGGCTCATAGATAGTCTCAGTAACCGTTACACCCGTGCTGGCATCTGGCGAATGTCTCTTGCCGCTGGTCAGTCTCGATGCGTTGATCCGCATGCCATGGAGCTACTGACTGAGTGCAGTTGGTCCAACTAATGAAGCCAGGCATTCAAAGTCGTTGGATCAGGGTGAACTGTGAAGGTCGCTACACGGTCAAATATTTGACTGAGTTGCGGGCGGAGGCATCCACGTCGAAGTATCATATCCATTGGAAGACGTTACGCTATAGGCCTATAAATGATTTTGTAGGCTGTTAACAATGTTGCCCGGTTTCGATTAAGTGCCACCATTTACAAAATCACAGTTAACTTCGGAGTTCCAAAGTTAAGGTTATTCGTTAGCCGATAAGGCACTTCATGTCGCTGTTAAATAATGTCGGTTTTATCTCTAGCCTAAAGGTTCCGATGATATGGCGACCGAAAGTACCAAGAGTCGCCGTTTTTGACCACCCCACTGTCGTTTGACGCCCCTCTCCACGGAACCCCCACGAATGTCCGCACGAAGCTTATACTGCCTCAAAGTAGAGTCATTGGGCTACATTTTTGTCGCAGATGAGTTTATATTCTTTCGAATTTCCGTGTTTAGCTCCAAAAGACGCACTATATAGCAGAACGCGCAATGGCCGTTCAAGATCATCGGAGGTATAGAGTTGATTTTGGTGCCAATCGAAAGTGCGTGTGCGACTTCCTGTTAGCGATTAGTAGTAGTAACATTTCATTTCGTTTATTTGCAGACAAAAGACACATCGTCAATTATACATTGCAAGCTATACGAGGCTGACGTTCTGTAAAAATTAACTACATATATGTATATAGGCCTAGCTATAGCTTGACACTAACGTCGAGTAAAAACCTCAAGGTAGGCCTACCGTATGACCGGAAGGAAGAAACGTTTAATGTATCTGTGTCATTTGGTGCAGGTGTAGGGACTGTTGGCCTAAGTGTTATATCCGGTATAATTTTGTGATTTTTGTAATAAATATCACATTATTATGATGAAACTATAAATTATATTAAGGCTTATTTTTCCATAACACACGGAAAACACAACGTCTATAGTATGTGTACAAAGATGAAACTTGGATCGGTAGACAGCAGCAATACATGTAATTTCAATGATTAGTCACTAAGTAACTAATTAATTCAGTGGTACGCTGACAAATACAATGTTTTGTTAGTTGACCTACACACATCTATACGTGCAGCTGTGTAGATGTGTATAGGTAAACTCTATGAACTTGGTTGACCTTGGTTGACCTTGCTTCTGTGTTTTGTTTGACACGAGTTCAGAGTATGAAGTTCTACGTTAATGACAGATGGAGAGGCGTGGCGCGTGGCCGGTGCATTGGAGCCATTAGAGCAGTGGCGGTTCCAAAAAAAGTTTGTAGGCTCCTGACCTACCAATTTTAGGTTCGGCCTACCATTTCAACCTCTAGCTCCCATTTGCGTTCCGCGACAGAGACAGAAAATGCGCATAAATAGAAATCACTCGATTCATTCTCATTCGATTCAGGCTGTGCAAATTGACAACATTTGTAATGATTAAAATATGCAAGAAGACGCGAATTCGGAAAACTGTCTTACTACACTTAAATACTTTTTTGCAACTAAACGCACACGTATATTCGTGGCTTTCTTACCTACAAAAAGCTGGCTGGCGCCGCCACTGCATGCGACCACGGTGGCGTGCCTGCGCAGGCCTGAGCTGAGTATAGAGCCTAGCATTTCTCACGCGGTCCAAGGCGCAAGCGATCGACGAGCGTTAATGCTGCAGTAGTCGGCTTGGCTGCAGCGCTGCGTGTGCGGGACAAGAATTGCTGTGTTTACTGTTTACCGAGCACTTCGACTGATCGACTGCTGCTCCGGTTTTGCTTTTCCGCAACGGACCGTCGTCTCTCTGTTATCTGCTCGGCGTTTTTCACTCGTCTGGCGATTCGACGAGTCACGGTCAACCTGTCGTCGGAGCTTGAAAGTTACCTGCTACACCAGGTAAATTAATCAACAACGCACACCGCGGTGTCACCTGTGTCGTTGCCAATTATTCGCTCAGTAGGCTTACGGATCGGCATTCGGCCGGTGTTCGAAGTTAACCAAGTGACCTTTATTTTTTTAAATTGTGCAATAACTAATTTGCTCTCTGATTAGAGCTTTTGTATGATATTGGTATAATACATAGTGTGACGATATACGATATGTTTTTGATTCATTTCTTTATATGTAGGCTGTTTTACGCCGTTACAGGCTGCTACTGAAAGCTGTGCTTAAAATGTGCGTGAAACTCGTTTTGTCAATGCAAACAAATTTAATATTGAAATTATTGAATACTGTGAAGTCCGTAAATTTCGCACGAGAATGAGCTCGTTGCGGTTTTGCCAGACTTTCCAATCGATCATTAATCTATACGCTATACTAGCAACCGCTCACTGAATCCGTCTTGTCATTGTATTAGCGGCGCCAGGGGCTAAAAAGTTGCAATTTTCCGACAGACAGCTGCAAATTTCCGACAGAGGATCGAGATTATGGGTGCTCAAAATTTCAATCTTGCCCCTAAATTTATCCAAAATGGGGGTTTTTCAGCCCAAAATTTTGCATTTTTGGACGAAAATTTTCCTATGATAAGAAAATTTTCCGACAGCCCAAAATTTACGGGGGGGGATTGTCCCCTCCCTTGCCACGACGCCACTGATTTTAGTTTTGTTTTGGTGCATACTATTGCAAAATTTATGTAAAGTACAAAAATGATTTTTGTTCAGTGCATGGTGTGCATGTCGGCTGTCTGGGGTGGGGTAGGATGCCAATAACACGATCGATTGCGCTTGTATTTATTCGTTTCTGAGCTGAAATTCACTAATTGCCGTCACTTGAATTGCATAGGCCTAAACAAATACTGTTGCCATAAGAGACTAAGTGTGTAACGGTTTGATACCAGTCCTGTCGTGTGTTGTTGCTGATCGTTTGGTGTTAATCTGTGCTTGCTGATTTTAATGTGTCATTAGATGCAATCTGTAACATTAATACTCCCACGTGGTTAACTGCTCAGCCGTAACGGTTTGCTCACCGCATGTCAGTGGCCAATATGCGATCGTGTCTTGTTTTAGCTGTCCCGTCATGGCCCGTCATGTTTTACGTACATGACGTTACCAATACGCTTAAACATAACAAAACGTACGCCTATGGGCGATTGGGCGTAACCGATAATATTAGTAAGAGACTGCTGTTTTTTGGTCGATGTGTACAGCATTGCACCGACTCGGGTGATATTATAATTTTTGTGCACCGATCCACGTACAGTGCGTGTAATATCGTAGGCCTATAGGCTATGCTGTGCACCTTCGCCTGTCACAGGTCGCATGTCAAGCTGCGCGTAGGTGGCACCCTCATCCCACATACTGTATAGGGTCACATTACAGACATCAAAGAACTATATACACTTTACTTTTTTCATAGGCTTGGAGCTTATCCAAAAGTCTTAAACTTTGGATGTCTGGCAGCCGAAATTCTGAAGATTTTTGAAGTTAAGGTAGAGGTGAGAAAATACGTTTGGTCTGGCAGGGAAAACGGGAGATGAGCTGAATAAAGGAAAGAAATGGAAAGGGTGAGAATGTTCAACCCACTTAAACGAAACATTCGGTTTGGCAAGTTTCGGTATGTAGGGAAACGATATTGCGTGTGGGTTTCCGTCTCGAGTCACGAATCACGAGTATTATGACTGGTCATGGAGTCCTCGTCGTCGTCGTCGTCGCATTCCATCCTCAGTGCTGAGGGTCGGAGATCACGCAGTGAGCCAGTTTCCTCCATTGTTGTCTGTTCCTTGCTGTCTGAGTGCAGTGCGTCACCGACATGCCGGACCAGTCCCGGATGTCGTCCGTTCATCCGTGCTGGTTGACCACCAGGACCGTTACCAGCAATCCGTCCTTCCAGGATGTGTGTGTACAGAGATTGCGTTGATGAGCGTTTGCTCTTCTGGTAGCCCGCCTTTAGTATTTATTTGGTTTAGTTTGACATGTGATTCATTTGGCAAATAAATCTTCTTCTTCTTCTTCTTCTATGTGCTACAATACAATACAGTACTGAGGACTGCATGGACTGCATGGACTGGTGTGTACAGCAGATTGCACTCAGTCATCGCAGTCTCGTCGTCAACGGTTTGAATGCGGCGCCGGCGCCGCTGATTGGTTGACGCTGATTGCTGTATTGAGTTAGCGAGTGAGTGCGTGCGTGTTCAGTCGTTGTTATCAATCGTGCGCACGGTGCGACTGGCGTCCAGTGTACGTACCCTTAGTTGACCTCGGAGAGATGCAACCAGTGCAGCTGCAGCGTCATTGCTGCCCATTACGTTACCACCACACACGCACACAGTGAGCGTAGTGCTGAATGACCGTGGGTCTCATTTTGAAAACCTCCCACGTTGAACATAAGAAAATCTTAGGAAGAAATCAAACTTTCGACAATCTTCAGAACAAATGCGATTTTTCAAAAAAAATCCAAAAAAACTTCGGAAATACACACGCAAAACTTACAAAATAAAACTTACGACAGCTGTCCTAGGAAAACAGCAAACGCGCACATGCAAAGGCAAGTAGCACAGGCAAAGGAAAGTTGACCCTAGGTCTGCAGGAGACTCGATTACTGGCCAAGAAATTACGGACAGGCTCGGTGCCTTTAAGTCTAAGATTTTGATAGATAGCGTGCACCTCCTACACGATGTAATTATCTAATATTTTGCTGTTTAATGATTCGTCGCA
>Ga0209052_1000461_pt1 | contig 12536 bp, 8 predicted proteins | sample WorMetHEROISLAND_2_FD_187409 | JGI IMG/M metagenome (GOLD analysis project Ga0209052, IMG submission 187409) | Marine gutless worms symbiont microbial communities from Max Planck institute for Marine Microbiology, Germany - Olavius sp. 4 HERON... | ecosystem: Host-associated > Annelida >...
TCCTTTGCCATCTGTGATGGGCAGCGTTCAGCCTTTTCGTTAGTGTTGCTGTTAGAGGCCATACCTCTGCACTGTACAGAAGAGTTGATAGGACTATTGCCTCGTACAACCTCATCTTCACCTTTAGGCTGATACACTTGTTCTTCCATATCTTTCTCATTTTTCCAAAAACTCCTGTTGCTTTCCCGATGCAAACTCTGACGTCCTTTCGCAGCAAATACAATTACAGGGTTATAATGTACTGGTATGCGCCTCTGATTTGTTTGCGACGTATGGCACTATACAAATGTGTTTCGATTGATTGATTGATTGATTCAGTGATTGGAAATAGACTGGTTGGCAAAAGCTATGCTTCAAGTCAAAGTGTCTAAGTGTTTTTTTTTTCTAGAAAACTTAAATACAATTTCATAGAGGTCGTTGCTGGACAGTTGGCAGGATTATTGGAGATAGAGCATAAACTGAGACTTCGTTGTGTTCGCCAGGTGGCATCACGGTACTCGGCAGATAATGTTCTAGTCGTTGTCTGTGTTGTTTGCAGCTGTGTGTGATACTGGAGCCGATGCAGGAGCTGATGTCGCGACACAAGGCCTACGGTCTCAGTCCTCGTGACTGCCTCAAGACGACTCTGTTTCAGAAGTGGCAGCGAATGGTCGCTCCGCCTGGTGAGAAACACACGCACTTGTCATTTCTTTTTATTGCATATTATTATAATCTTTGTTGGCAGTTTGGTCTGTTGTTGTTAGCATAGCCGGCCCGGGCCGTAGCGTTGCTCCACGGTGACCACGATTGACAGCTCACCTCCAGAGGTCGGCAGGTGCGAGGTTGTTATCTCCCCGGATCTGGTCAACCCATCTGTTACGAGGACGACCCGGGGGACGGGACCACTGGTTGTTCGGTGGTCGGCCTAGCAATAGGTTGATTTGACTGCTGAGTGCCTTGTGGGCTGGAACGTCGTCTGTCAGCCTGGCTACATGGCCGAAGACGCCGTTGCGGCGGCCACTAGTGGTCTTGGAGATGGAAGGGAGACCAGTGGTAGCGGAGATCTCCACATTCTGGATGAATTGGTGCGACTAATTCAGTATGTTACCGATTGGCAGAAAATATGGTTTGGTCTAGCTGTCAATCAGTGTCAATGAAGTTAGTCTACGTTGAGCCGGGTTAGTACTGGGATGAGTGACTGTAACTAAGCCTCCTAGGTAACTCAGCCTGGCCATCCCTCTTTGGGTGGGCGCAGTGAGTACCAGTGAAAGCGTGGCATCATTATGCATGTATTTTTGTAATGGCAAAAAAGTAATCCTTGTACTTTTTTTGTACCTCGGTATGTTACCGATTGGCAGAAAATATGCCCTTGAAGTGTTCGTGATTGCTTGATGTTATACAAGGTGGGGCATAAAAACACACCGGAATTTTTTGTCGTAACATCTACAATGCCTGACCAATTTTGATAGAAACTGATATGCACTGTCTTGGATAAATTAGCCACAAAGTATGATAAAATTGTCCAACTTCGCCTAACTAACGTCGCCACACTACCTTGCAGAAACTTACATGTACATGTAATGAGAGCTTTGAACTGCTGGTGCAGATATGAGTCGTCAGCCAAACAAGCGTCGTAAGCGGAAGCCTGCGTCTGGAGCTGGAGCAGGTGCCAATGCTCTGGCTGGACCGGCGGTCGGAGCAAGAATAAAACGTTCACCGGACCCTCAGAATTTTACGCCCATCCTCGGCGTATGTTCTTCCGTTTTGCTGATATGATAATTAGTTGCGATAGATCAACGAATGGAATGTGTTAACAGTTAACGCACACATTTTTCTGACTTAAGAAATAATAGTGTGAAGGGGTAGCTGGCTAACTTATGATGGTGGCACACTGTCAAGAAACTTGTGCAAGTCGACTTGTACAAGAAACTTGAACGTCTGACATGGTTTCTTGTACAAGATTTTTCTTGTACAAGTTTCTTGCACCGAATACAAGAAACTTGCATGCACGTGACTAGAATGGTGAGCTCTGATTGGTCGGCGTGTCACTGTTTTCATTTTGTTGTGTTGATGTTGTTGACAATTTGTTGTACAAAGTTAACATAGTGTGTCTTCTGATTTATTTTTTATTTATTCTGTAATTTATGTAAGTAATTCAAGTAAAATTCTGTGTTCCCATGGAGTGGTCGACAGAAAGTATTAAGTTTCTTGTACAAGAACGTGCATGAACTTGCACGAAAATTTGATGCAAGAAACTTGTGCATGTTTCTTGCGCAAGTTTCTTGACTCTGTGTCACCGCCATTAGCAACACGTGAAAGTTGCAACTAAATGGTATCGTCATGTGGCAGACGATCATGTTCCCATGGAATGATTTTCATCTTCACCACCGAAGAAGGTGTCTATGTGTATGTCTTCACATGTCTGCTTGTCTGCTAGAGTTCTCAAAAAGTTATGAACGGATTTTAGTGACATTTTTGGACAGGTGGGCGGTGTGCCCAGGTTCAGATGACTTTGGCGGTGATCGTGTCTTCTCAATAGACACATATCTCAGCTGTATTTAAGTCTGTTGTATTCGCCAGGTGGCAGCATTATTCGGGGCAGAGGTTTGAGGTCTCTGATCGCTGCTGGTCATGTCTGTGTGTGGCTGTTCAGGATGTGATGGTCGTGGGAGAGCCGACACTGATGGGCGGTGAGTTTGGAGACAAGGACGAGCGGCTAATTGCACGGCTCGAGAACACTCAGTATGACCCAAACGAGCAACAGGACGAAGGCGGCGGTGTTGACCAGTCTGTTGAACAGTGTGTCCGACCAATCCCTGGTTCCACGGCTCAGACGGCAACTGCCTTCGGAGCTCCGCCCCCGGTGACCATCGCCCAATCACGGGCACGGCCGTGTCCGCCGGCGTCTCCACCGGGAATCCAGAGTCCATGGGGAATGGACAAAATTGCCTTGCCGCCTCAGTCGCAGACGGGCGGTACGATCCCGAACGATAAACTGTCTGGCGAGTTCGAATAAGCAGTGCATGCCGGTGAAAGTTGTTTCGTTCGGGGTTTCCTTGGTCTGGGATTTTTTTGGCAATCTTTGAATGCCTAATGAGCGGCATGATGATGCAGTACATCAGTGCTATCTGTGGATTTCGGAATTTTTGCAGCAGGCAGATAGCGTGGATAGTCTTCTACGATTCTTCACTAATTCAAAAAGTCTTTTTTTCTGTCAGGTAAAGTTTGGTAGTAGAGTTTGTAAACGTTAAGGGTGATTGCTCCGCATTGCCTGCACTTTGAAATACCATCTGTCTGTTTCTTATGATGGTTATAGTTGTGGATATATTCAAGATCATACATACTTACCTGGTATTTGTGCATTTTGAATTTAAATCTTATCTATGCCTTTTCTAACTTTTGTCTGGTAAGGGAACCTGGTTTTCTTAAAGAGTAAATTATATGTTTTAACCGTTTATGACACTCAGTGGTCTATTTTGTGCAGATGTGCCATTAAGAAACTACTCTTTCACTTCTCCTGCACTTTATGCTGCATTAAAAGTGTTGAAGTTAGTGTCCATATGTTGCAGTGTGCATGTGTTCTGGTTAAATTTGATTTACACAAAAACCGATGGGAACCCTGAACTTTGCTGTGTGCAGAAGTTAACTTGTTGCATATGCAGTCAAGCTGTCGTTACGAGACAGTTGCATGAGACTGATGGATTTGTAGTTATGTGGTGAATTTGTTTTTGCATGCTGCATGGGTTGGTGTTCAAGCTGGGAGTGGCCGAGTGTGTTGACAGTGGTCGAGTGCTGTAAGTGTGCCGGCATTGTAACTGTAAGGCAGTGCTCAGAATGTCTTGTGTCGTATATCACCCTTTGAACGATTGGTGACACGTTGCTGTCACGTTGACCCCTAATTTTGTTTACTCTTCAAGGAAGTAAATTTATCTTCTTGGTAATGTTGGATCAAGTCACTCAGTGGACCTTGGCTTCACTCACAAAACTTTTCCCATCGTCCCTGCGTAGCCATTTGTGACTAACAAACAGCAGGCAGATGTGCATGTTGTCTACCCATTCTAGATGATGGTTTGTGAAGAAACAAATAGTACTGATTTGTATCATTTTTTGCACCTCTTAGTGGACTATTTTGGGTTATATAGCAGGTCATTGAGCCACCCAGGTCCACAGATTTGAGTTTTCAGCCTAGATCATCCGCCTATTGTAGGTTTTTTTTGTACTTGGTGTTATTCCAGTTATTATGCGTGTCCATTTTTTGCTCCAGCGCGCCGGTAAAGAGCTAAGTCAGCAAGCAATACGAGAACACTCATTCATTACTTTTGAGCACTGCTTTTAACAATTACGATGGTTTTTTTAATATTGGACAGCGTTTATCGTGCAAGGTTATGCAGTCAGTTGGAAGTGTTTCGCTGCTGTTGGCTGCCGTTTGTTTCAGTTCTGTATTTGTTCAAGATGAATGCCTGTTACCGGCTGTATTTGTACTGAACTGAATTCTCACAAAGACAAAGTTGTTTGATATTATTGTATTCTACACTGTTTGCGTTTTTGTTTGTTTTTGCTACACATTGCCATTGATGTAGTTTCTTTGCTTAGAACAGTTCATAATAATTGGTTAATTTTTCATGTATTTTGTGCTTATGCCTGTCGTCATATTTATTTGTGATCTGCGTAGCTAGATGCCAAGTTTCTTGCACTGTTTTTATTATCTCCACCAAGGATGTGCTTCCATTTCCTGTTCTTTCTGTGGGTCGGCACAAAAAGTTAGGGATGAATTTTCTTTCACAGAATTTCTAGAACCAGGTAGGCTTTAAGACAGGTCAACTCATCCTTCCATCCCTCTGGGGTACGTAAGTCGAGTACCGGTCTGTCTGGCTGGGATTAAGGCCGGGCACATTCACCTGTTGGGTGGCAGGTAACACTGTGTGGTCACATATGGCAGGTGACGCTCTGAAATGGGTTCCCATGAAGAGCTGTACACAACCTTTAACCTGTAAAATGGTTATATTTTGTGGGCAACTCGCTGTCAGGGAAACGTTGACAAGCATTGTTGCAGCCAATGAATTTTGATGTTCTGCGCATCAGATTTCTGATAGTCATATTTATATGAAAGACACATTTTCGTCATCGTTGGTAGATCTGTGCTATCTTTGTGTTCTCTAGTTATGTACAGATTAATATCTGACATTCCGTTGATTATGTTAGTGAATTTGTACAGTCTGCACATGCTAAATAGTTGGATTTTATGTGATGTTACATCATGTTAGTGTTGCACCAATCATGAGATTTGTGCATTGCACGTATCGGTGCATCTCGATGTGAAATGTGTATCCTGTACAGTGTGTTTTGTGTGTTTATTATCTGTAATTCTGTACTATAGTGTCTCCGATGTCGTGTTTATTTAAGTTATTTTCGTGTGGTACTATCGTGTGTAGTCTTCGTTTGTAGTCATGCTGCTCCTTTCACGTGGTTCTGTGTAGTGTTGGGGTAGACAACTATTTTTTATATAGCCGATAAATTATTCCACACTGTTATGTCATTCATTTCTTTGACTGTACTGTTGGTGGTTGAGAGCAAGGGCACCTAACCCAGGTGTAATTCCGATAACTTCACTTTTGGTGACCTACCCAAATCAGGTGTAGTGTTCTAATAGTAGTAGCATTGATATAGTACTGGAGTCCGGCAGTGGACTCGAGTCCATATTTTTTCAGGAATCCTACTCGGATTTGACGCCCTCGTGACTTGGAGTCGAACCCACTGGACTTGGACTTGGAATTAACTGCATCATAGTTATTATTTTTAGATTTTATATCATTGCTTTGTTAACGTAGCATGAACAGACAAATGTTGTCGAATTTCCACATTCTATTATGTCGTTTCTCGCCGCATGCTCAGATTGTGAATACCAAATTTTAGAAACATTCTGTGTCATTGAAGCCGTTGTATTCGGACCTGAGCTCACAGGACTTGGACTCGAAGCCGCTGGACTCAGACTGTGGGCCGTGGTGTCCACTACATCACTGCAAGAAACTGAAGAAAGCAGTGCGGGATCCAGAAGCTGGAGGGGGGCATGGCTTGTGTGGTAGCATGAGCCTATAATGGAAGTCTGGACTCTGGAGGTTTAGCCTCCAGCGGTGTCTAAGGGCAGAGCCCCTGGTTAGGGGGAGGGGGCAAAGGCACACCACCCACCTGCCGAAGCCATTCGAGATAGACCAGGACAACCTGCGTATGAAATGTTTGGCATTAAACGTTGATTTTAACAGTGCAAGCTTTGGCCCTCTATGTTCAAGGAGTCCTCCATACGAGTGAATCAAATTTGGGTAGCCCCTTCAAAACGCGCGATTTCTGCTATTGTCGACTAATCTAGCATGACAATGGTTGAAGATAGACTGCTGCGTATCATAACAAGCACTGCTGACGAGCTTTCCGGGAGTGCCAACATCGATGACCTTTAACGATCTTGAACCCCCAAAAATGGTTTTTTGGTGAATTTTTTGCTATATTCGGATGTGACGCACACTTAGAGTGAATTTTCGCTGAAATATACTGGAGATAGACCAAGACAACCTGCGTACGAAATTAAACTGATGCTGTCGCACGTCTCATCAGCATTAGCTCAGATTTCTTGTATGATGCAGTCTGGTGCACTTTTTACAGTTCTTAATGACCGTTCCGGTGTGGGTTTAATGTTATCGTAGAGCATGCTGCTTAAGTCACCGGGGATTGTTCGTTTTCTCTGTCGTCATTTTGTTCCATTGCATTTGCACTGACATTCAGTAGCTTTTGGTGCTGTGTGGAGCTGAGCTGAGCTCTACCTGCGACCCCCAAAACTATAACCCAACAACTCAGCACCGGGCTTTGCACAGGCCTGGACTAGTTTGTGCAAAGTATTCAACCTATACTGTGAAATAAAACTAGTCATTTCTTCAGTCATTACTAATTACAATATTCTTCAGTATTTCACACACCAGATATTTAATTTATTATAGTCATTCAAAGGTTTTGTAAGTTAATGGATAATGATACCTGTTACTGTTAGAATGGTGTACACACTGTACATGTGTATCCTTCGAGCCCTAAGCCATGCACAGTGTTAGTGCACGATTTCTGCAGTTTTCGTTTTAATTTTGTGAATAGTTATACAAGTAGAATAATCTGGCTGCTAATTAGTTTCGGTATGCATGCATATTTTTCTCGCTGTATCCGGTGTTTTGTTAGTGTACCATAAGTTGATTATGGGTTGAGTATAACAGTTCTTTAATGTCAGTTAGCTGTTTTAAACCAGACAAATTAATTGGTGCACAATGTATAATTTTGTCCCTACATGTGTTACGCAATGAATGCTGGCGTATTTGGTACTGTTAATGGCTTTGAATTAGCTGTCCTTTTTCCAGTCTGATGCATACTTATAACAGGTCTGTAGCCACAATTTTCCAAAAGGTGGTTCAACTTCACACGTGGGCCCCAAACCAGCCCTCCATTGATCCAGCTAGGGGGGGGGGTGCTGGTAAGCTCCCCCAGTGGGCAAACCCCAGCTGCAAATGCATTTGGAGCTTGAAAGTCACATCTGGTGCTGGCTTTATGGTTATTTTTATGCAACGTTTCATGGTTCTGGCTATGGGCCTGTATAATGTTTCATTTTAAGTGCAGTTGTACACCTAGTCCTTTTATCTTGCTACTGCTGTATGTCAGGTTTTTAGTGGAATTTAAGCGGATTTTTGTGATGTATCATTCCATTTTTTTATGTATCGTAGTGCATGAAGTTTAGCATTTAGAGATGGTGGATATGTTCTTTGTTTGTTGAAGAGCAAAATGTGAACACATTTGTTCACCGTTTTGTACATCTTAACAGCACAATGACAATCAGTGAATCAAAACAACTAGAGCTGGAAAAGAACATCCCTGGGTCAGACATCATGATTGCTCACATTACGTAAAAAAGTTTAAAAAATAATATGGTATGCTAAATTCTAAGAATATGTTGATATGATTTACTGACAAGTAGGAATACACACATATCTGTTGAGTACACAGTAGACAGAACAGCGGCCGTGTTTTCTGCATTGTCTACTAGCAGTGGCAAGACTTTCAAATTCACACGCAGATCCATGGCCATTTGCCAAACTGAACAAAGGTGCAAAATACAAAACGCTTTTCAGCAAACACTCACTATCAAAACTGTGCATATGTACTAAAACATCTGAGCAAGAGGTAATAGCAGACACAACTGCTTCGGACAATTAGGCAAGGTCCTGAAAAGGGAAGCAAAAATTATCAGCAGCGTCATTGGTCAAAATATTTGGGCAGGGTGGGGTGGAAGTTGCAATTTTCCAGCTGACAGCTGAAAATTTCGAACAGAGGGGATTATGGGTGCTCAAAATTTCAATTCTGTCCCTGAATTCCGCCAAAATAAGAGATTTCCAGACCCAAATTTTGTACAGTTGGAGGAAATTTTCCAAGAAGAGAGTTTTCTAAAATTTATGGGCATCAATTGCCCATGCCCCCCCCCTGCCACGACGCCACAATTGCTGAAGTACGGCAGATCTTTGAAAGCCGCCCAAGAGACGGAATCAGTTAGACAAACTTAACTTCCTGTTGTAAGTCTAAGTCTGTACAGTACTAATTGTGGGCTAGCAACCGCTGCCAATAGATGGTCGTATCTTCACTTATTTTCTGAACTCGGTGAAGCTTGCTTGATCGTTTGCACAAATTTCTGCCCAGCGCCGAGGCCAGAAATTGTCTTTGTATGGCTGCTCAAATGTTTCGCCGTCGGGTGGATACATCCAGTAGTTGAGTGCCAGATGACCCGATGTGTCGTCAGCTTCTGCTTCTGACTGGCTGTCAGTGTCACTGTCATATGAAGTAACCTACGACCACATCACATGTACAACGTATGCTATGGCACAGTGCTACAACTACCACAAGCACTACTACTACAAGTACCACTACGGCAGCAACTACAGCCACTACTACAACAATAACAACCACTACTAGTACTACAACTACAACAACAAATACTACTACTACTACCTATAACAACTGCAACAACTACTACATGTTTTACAAATACTTCTGACAGGGAGGCTAGGTCCTGGAAAGTGTTTATTGAAGACCCAGCGTTTATTTGTACAAGTGGCAAATATCTTCAGTGCTTAATGGAGACCCATGGCATTTATTGGGAGACCGGGCATTTCTTAGAAGTTTTACTGTAAGAAGTTGGCACTATTTTACATATTATAAACAGGGTCCAGAAAATTTCTGGATCTAGAGTATGTCAATGTCAACAGTAAATTTATATAGCACATTCTCGTAAAAAAAACCTCTAATGCACTGGACACACTAGTAGTGCGAGAACAAGAATGTCTTCAGCGACTGTCTGAAAATGTCTGCACTGCAGAACAGTCTGGAGAGTAGCCCCAAACATTATTTGCTTCAGTCCAAAGGCTCATCCATACCAAAGCTTCATGACTATTCAGCCACTAGTTCTTGAGCAATATGGCCTTACTGTTTTATCGTTTTTTTAACTTTTTAATTTTTTGGTTTTTATTTTTTAGCTCGTGTTTTAACCTCGTGTATTGTAACGTGGTCTTGCAGTGCTTTTGCACTTATACCACGTTCATCTCATCGCTTTGATGATGATGATGATGATGATGGCCTATAAATTGACAAAAAAACGAAGACAAATCTGAGATACACAAAGATACACACACTTTCTTTAGCAAACCAGTACTACTAAAACTGTACATAGGTACTACAAACAACTCAAAACTAATAAGCTAATAGCTGAAAAATAAACATTACCAAATTAGGCCTCTAGGTTTTATACCATCACCTAAATGCATGTACAAAGCGACAGAACTAAACTGAACTGAACTGAAATGCCAGTTCAGTTGTGTTACATGGACTGTACAAAGCAAATAAATTCACAGTTCAGTTCAGTGCATTTTAGTTCATGTTGCAGAGTGTACAAAGCAAGTTCAGTTCATTTCGTTCGCTCTGTACAAACATGCTGCAAAGGGAATCAGCTCCCACGCAATGGTTCTGTCTATGCGAAATCTTCTTCTTCTCCTGTATGCACCACAACAGAAGAAATCAGTTTGAAAGATTGAACAAAGATTGAAAATAGTTGTACCAGTAGTAGTAGATGAAGTTGAAGGCAACTGAATGCAGAGTCTAGTTAACAAACAAAACTTTTTACAGTTCAAACAACAAACTTTACCTCGTGAAACCAGGAGGCCGGGAGATACAGCATCTCTCCAGCATGCAGCTGCACAACCATGCACCCAACTTGGTCTGGTTGATCGAACTGCGAGAAAAGTGTCTGCCAATCATCACAGTCTTGTGACGGGAGTTTAACATCACAGAAGTGATCTAGGACCAGTTTTTGTGCAGTGTCTGTGTTCTGTGAATATTGTTTTGGTCGTTTTGCAGGCTCCGGTTCCTCGCTACCGCTACTGCCACCATAATCATCTTCATCAGTATATTGGTCATCTGCTGCATATCTACAAACAAATAGGACAGTTATCCTGTGAAGGCAAGTGAAATGCTGCTAAAATAGTTTTCTCACCATCAAGTCTGATACACATGAAGAGTTTTGAAAAAATATCATCCTTTATAACAGGCCACAGTACAATGTCACCTGATAAACATTTGCACAATTTTCGCAAGACACATGCTACAGGTAATTTGCAACAACAGGACATATAGTATATCAGCCCACTTGATATAGTTCGTGTGCAACAGTAACGCAATTCTTGCAAAATCTCACAAGCAGTCACACACTTATGCATTTCAGTGTTCACATTCATGTATAGACAGTTTTGTCAATCTGCTTGCTAAGAAATAACAGACAATAGACAATGCATTCTATAATAATGCTCAAAATTCTACTTCTTAAACCGTTGAAAACAGCAGCATGTGTGCAAACTCGCACATTCCATTTGACAAAAAATACGTCACTTTGGAGATGTTTTCGAGGCAATCAGTTGCATTAGTGCTGGCACTAAAACTCATATGCCCAAGAAAAAATACACAGAAACAAAGACAAACTCACGACAAACTGGGCCACAAAAAAGCTAAAACAAAAGCTCACTGTTTACTGCAACTACACGCAAGCACACAATGTGACCAAATTTCACCTCAGCAGGTCTTCCATAGCGGAATCCATCTGCTGTTCACAGTCTGCTATTAACTGTTTAGCAGCTTCAAGCTTTGCCTGCATCTCTGTGCTATCATCTCCTGACATGTTGACACTGCATAACTGCTTCAGCTGGTTCTCGGCTGCTTCTAAGTTTCGTTCAGTTTCCCGCTGCCTGCAGCGAGCAATTACCGACAACGGAGCACCATCTGCACGCACTGATACAGGGGATGGCTTTCCCGATGGTGATTCATACACAATAAGACCGTTTTTGTGAATCTTTGATAAGCGACCCGATACGTGAAGGGCGTTGGCAGCTGATGGTGGAAACAGCCGAAACCGTTTCCTGCCACGAATGAGCAGGTAGAGGTTGTCGTGGAAGTCGTGATGAAGTCCCGAGGATGAACTGGAACCTTTCCCGGTGCAACCATGCCACAGAGAAACCTGATGTGGAATCAAATTACCTAGAACAGTCGGCTGTGATGGATAGCCGTCATTTAGCGTACGCAACGGTTGTGCAGCGATGCATTTTGGTATTCCGAACTCATCATACTCATCAACAAATCGCTCCAGATCTTGCGTAGTGAGGTAGTATCGAGTTTCGTGAGCAGCTACAGCTTTAACGAAGTACGCGTACTTCATTTCAATCTTCGTTGCCGATGTTCCGAACGACAGAAGACCATGCGCACATTTCCGGTCCTCCACGAGCACCTGTGCTTCTCCTGCCCAGGTGGAAAGATACGAATTTGTCCACTCATGACCTTTAAACACCGAGTCTGTAAGGAGACCACTAAACACGGCGGGGCGTCGGGTCTTAACGTAACTTTCGAAGAAATCGGCAGGTTGGATATCAGCTGAAACGCGATCAGTCACGTGCGTTATGCCATGCGGTGGACAGAAACCGTCGTACTCATTAAATGCGGCATTCTGCTCGCAAAAGCTTTCGTCGGAATCGCTTTCTGATTCCATACAACTGTCGAATGACACGACGCTTACTCAGAACAACCTATCGAAATAAAGAAATCGAAACTAAAAGAGACGATGAATCAATGTTTATTGTTTACAAAACATTTGGTGCTGCGTAAAAACTGCCCGGCTCCGATTAGGGATGGGTCAATTAGGGAAAGTTCAATTTCGGTCCGATGCAACTGAGCTTTAAAATCGTATAATATATCTTGATTTACCCAAAACTTATCCAGTCTATCTTTAAAGATATTAGTAGTGTTACCAGACACAAAAAAGTCAGGCAAACTGTTCCAAATGTCTATTATTCTGTTAGAAAAACAAAACTTTCGCAAATCATACTTAAAACGATCTTTCTGCAAGCGTAAGTTATTGCCCCGTGTAACCTGTGAATGAGATCTAATTAAGACCGTCTAGTGTAATGTATAGTTATGTATATTTTTATATATAAATAATATGT
>Ga0209052_1000462_pt1 | contig 12533 bp, 5 predicted proteins | sample WorMetHEROISLAND_2_FD_187409 | JGI IMG/M metagenome (GOLD analysis project Ga0209052, IMG submission 187409) | Marine gutless worms symbiont microbial communities from Max Planck institute for Marine Microbiology, Germany - Olavius sp. 4 HERON... | ecosystem: Host-associated > Annelida >...
TCAAAGCATGCACGCCAGTAATCCTGAAACAATTTATTCTGCCGGGTCTGGGGATTGAACCCAGGCCCGGCTGATAACCGTTTCAGGCTCAGCGCGCACTGTGCCAATGAGCCACAGAGACAAACCATATACAGTATACAGACCTTGTCGTAGACATGAGCCATCGACAGTTCTGTCTCTACGATCATCGCGACGACTCCGAACATGGCAAAGATGAGCGAATAATCCGAGATGCGTTTGCGGGTCTCGTACAGAGCTTTGCGTCGTCCCAGCTTGTATCCGGAGCCGGCGGAGCGTCCGCCGGACCGCGGCACTCCAGTCACCGACCCATCGGTCGCCCCGCCTCCACCCTCCGACGTCGAGCCGTAATGACCGCCGCGGCTGCTCACCGAACGACGGAACTTGGACGACGTGCGACGTGAACCTGCAACGCACGCAACGCGATGAACGCAACTCACGTAAGAATCGCAAGCTTCAGCCAATACCACCGAGCTGTCCTCTTTCCAGCTGAACTCAATTTTTAAGGTTTAAATTTAAAAAAAAATCTATAGTCGAAATTTTTGGTACGTTTTACTTGTTGCACAACTTATGATGCGAATCAAATTTAATTTCGATAATTTCGCGCGTCTGCCACAGTTTGGCAGCGTGCCAGCGGCATACGCCGTCGTCGCTGGCGGCTGTGATTGGCCTATCCAATAATGACGTCATTTCGTTACGTTCCTTACGTTCCTTACGTTGCGTGCGTTGCGGGCATTGCGTTGGCTGGAAACCCCGCTTAAGTAAGTAATGTAACCGTAGTGAGAAGTTAACAGAAATTGTGGGTACGGTAGTTTAAGAGTTAATGTGGTAGTAATAGCAATAGAAGGTTAAGGTACGTAGTTTATTGTAAGGATTAGTATAAAAGAAACCGCAAGCTACAGCCGGGGAGGAGGATAAAGAGCGTGTGCGTATTTGGTGAGTTTATCGCTCAATAAATGGCGGTTGTATAATATTGTTTTATTGAGTAATTGCATAATGTCGTGAAGAACGGTCCGGCGAAAGAAAATATAAAATCCAGGACCGATTAAATTTGGAAACTTAAATACAGTGTTAGTTCTGTCTTATTACAATAAGAAGTATATTGAGATTAGTTTGAAGATAACTTAGGAAAAGTAGTTAGAACTAAACTTTATAAAGTAATAGAATTTATTAGAAATGTAGGAAGAAAGTTCACAAATAGATTACGAAAGTTATTTAGTTAAAGAAAAGAAACAGTTGACATATAATTACAGAAGCTTAGATTAATTACAGGAATAGAAGAATAACACCAAATTAATAAACAAAGCCTAGAAAAGGAAGTTAAACTCAGATTAGGCTATTCATTTAGGAAATTAGAAAACTTGGGAATAATCAAGAAATCAGGGGACGGCAAGGTCATGCAAGGTCAGTGCCAGCGGGTGGCTCACCATTTCTGAGTTTGTAGTACAGACTGTACAAAGCGAACGAACTGGCAGTTCAGTTCAGTTCAGTTCAGTTCAATTCCGTTCGCTCTGTACGCGGCTTTAATGCTGCTACTACTACAACGCGGTGTTGCTAAGTTCCCAGTTTGTTTTCCTTTATAACAGCGACAGCGGCATTATTTAAAAGTCCCTTGCGCTTGCCCCACTTTGAAAAAAAACATAACGAAGAAAAAAATAAGCATAAGGAAAATGGCGTTTATCAAGCCTAACGTGATTTTTTTCTGCTATACGTAGCTTACCTGCCCGCTTTTCACAAAGTAACAGCAGACCTGAACGTCGATGAATGTTAACCGATTTTTTCATGTACAATACAAGAACAACTTGCAACAGGAAGATATATAACTACCCTTCCTGTATTTGATGCAAAAAATGATATCATATTTGCCAATTCAATCTTACGGTGTGATCTATACATTTCAACGGAGATGCATACGCAAAATACTCACACACCACGATCCCACTAGCAACAAAAGTATTCAAAATTCCTCTTTATCTTGACAATAACCTCCTCGCCTGCAAGACACTGCCACGGAGAGAGAGAGAGAGAGAGAGTCGACTGCAGTCAGGATACAGATTTGTTGCATTCTTAAGCCGAGCACATCGTTATGGTTTCTCAGCTAATATTATAACCGCATCTGATCGTTTTGACAACGTTTGGGGAATGTTGTCAACGAAATTCATTGGAATGTCTAAATATTGTATTACCTGACGATAAAAACTCCAGTCTAGCGTTACGTCGCCGTGGACATCAGTTCCAGCTCCCCAGCTGTGCTTACAGATTTTTCAAGTCATCATTTGTTAACCGTTGTCTTTTTAAGTTTGTGTAGCATATGGGTATTTATCTTTTGTGTTTTTGCATTTGTGTTTGTTTTATGCAACAAAAGATTCACTTACTTGCTTACTTATTTACTTACATATTAACGTATAGGCAGATCTTACTTCTTCTCGTAAAGCTCTCAAGACGAATGTTTCCGCAACTCTTTCCGCTAGTTACAGACGAGTTAACAAAGACTAAAGAGGGCACTATGACATTTATTTATTTATTTATTTATTTCAATGACTGAGCATATACATTTACAATGCAACATCACAGCCGGACAACAAGGCACAAATAAACGATTACGACCACGAATCAGATCTTACTTCGTCGATTGTTGGTCAGCTGGTCGACTTCGACGGGCGTTATGAGGTCGTCCTCGAACGATGCGAGTCTGATGACGCGCGCTGGCTGGTGATGTTGTTCGTCGACGTCTGCTGCCTGTGCCTGACCTCGACGTGGTTGTCCGTCCTCCTGGCCGTTGACAGCGTCTCGACAGCAGCACATCATGACGACGGCGGCGTCTACTGCGGCAAACACCAGCCTAGAAGATCATCCCGAAGACCTCGGCGTTGCCCCCTAACCAGTCAGTGTCCCGTTCCGCGCCTCAACGTCGCCGTTCCGACAGTCATTAAGGTAAACGTGTAGTTTAGCCTCCTGAACTCACAGTAGGCCGTATATGCTACATGCCGCTATGAGACAGCGCATGTGGCAGGTGCACGATATTTCTCGTCTTCTCACTTCTAAGCTGTGTATATCCCAACGTTTTGGTAACCCTAACCGTATTCCTTATTTCCAACAACTGTATGTAGCGTACGGTATGTCTTTTTATGAGTTTAGGAGCATTAACGGCAGGTTTACCGTAATTAATCCGATGACGGTGTAGACGATTAATTCCCAAGCTGCGTTGAGATCATCCTCGCGACGTACGGTAGAAGATTCATCGCAGCCGGTAATTCCAAGCAGCCGGCCGGAAATACCACAAAGTTATTTTTAACAAAAAAAACGCCCGTCTAACAGCGTGCAGCGGTTAGTAAAAGCTCAGAGAACTTCTACCGCTTCTTACATAAGCAGCATCAACATCAGCAGCAGAAACAGCAGCCGGCGTATGGAGCGCGCAACGCCGTGTTATATAGCGTTGAATGAGCTATAGGCAGGCCGCCTGCAGAGTTCTCGAGCGAAGCGCGGTGTGTAGGGCCTGCCATGTACGCCGCAGCGAACAGCGACAACTGCTATACAAGCCTGGCAGTCGCCGTCGTCGACCTGCACGCCTTTTAGACGACTATATCGGCCGCTGTGTTATTTTAGCGGTCGCTTTTTAGCAGACTTGTCGTGGATACGAAATTTCCCATCCAAATCCATATCCATCAACACATCCTGTGTACATGTAACCACTAAATTTCAGCAAAGCACGACGACTGAAACGCGTCTCGCGTCTGTTTATAACACGCACGTCCCAGGCAGAACACCGTCGATCACAGTCATGAAATAAACACGTTTCATCACCGTCTGGAGTTTATTGTGCCTTGCTACACTCGCGTAATGCATTCTATGGCAAGGGCGTCCATCCCCCAAAGACCAGGACGCAGACATACATACAATGTACACGGACATAAATACAGAGACAAAGCATATAAGCAGTCAATCAAATTGTTACGAAATAAGTGAAAGTAAAAAGATAAACGCACATTCTTGCACTGAAATAATTATGATTCGACTTAATAGCATAAACGAACGAGCAGAGGGAGAGTAAGAACAACAGATATGCAGACAGACAGACAGAGAGAGAGAGAGAGAGACAAATGGTTTAAGTAGTCAATCTAATTAGCAATTGTGCCAGGTTAATATCCATGGATATATCCACAGCATGGCCTAAGTCTGAGTACATGAGTATGCCGAAACATCAAATAATCATAAATAAATCTTGTAGTCTGATGATTTTATATAGCTTAGTAGTTACTGTTTCAACCTTTCGAAGTGTATACAGTTCACGTATATAATGAATCTATATATCCGTTTGTTATCAATATTGTTCTGATTAAAAATGCAATAAAATGCACACACAAGGATCTATTTCTTGTGCTAGTACCTTAATACTTAATTGAGTAATTGTTTTTCTCTGTAGCGTTAAATTTTAGATAGGCCTATAAGTATTTATTTTATTATATCGGTTATTGTTAGTGTCGCAATTTAACTTTATAATAAACAAGTCACAGGTACGTAAATATGAGCCTAAATGTTATTTGTTAATAACGTACAGTGAAAAGCTAAAACAGACAGCAAATACAATCGGTGCAATCATGCTGACAAGATATCAAGGAGGGAATATACCTCACTAACTGACAAAGGGTTGCATTTAGTTGTTAATATACGGTATGTTATGTTATGTTAATGCTAATGCACAAGCACCTGCCTTGATTGTCACCTGCCTTGATTGTTTTAGTGTTCTTTTTGGGTGTTTTTTGTTTATTATTACAATAGGTGGCCAGCTTGATGGGCTTATGCCTCCTCTGGTAGCCTGCCATATTGTTGTACATTATTGTCACGTATTATGTTATTGGTTTGGCGAAACAAATTTTCTTCTTCTTCTCTTTAAACATGAATTTCACGTACATGCAGGTGTAGTTATAAAACAAATTATCGTCGTTGTTGCCGTTAACGAAAATTACAGAGAATGGCAGACGATAACTTTTTTTCGTAGGCTATCGTTTCGGTCACGATTGAGCACAGTGGATGGATCGAGTGATCTATAATGTCGTTCCGTGCTGCGAACACAACCGGTTTCACCGGCACTGTTGCATTTATCCGAAATTGCTTTCGTTATCGAACCACTCAGTCAATCTGTACCCAATAGTATTATCCGTTTCTCCATTCTCCGGTGTTTTGTTATTGTGAACCGTACTGCTAAGTCGATGATACTTGCGCACGACGTAGAAACGCAATCATTTACAGTACACAATGATAAGCTAACACTGGACATCTCTGTCCTCTAGACTATAGGTTACTGAAAAAGTCATGAATTGATTGTGATCAAATTGTGTGTAGCCCGGCGGGTGGGGTCCAGGAATAGATGAACGTTGCAGATTGCATTAAGTCAGTTTTGTCTGCCAGGTGACAGCACTAGTCTCGACAGAGGTTTGTGCTGTCCGAGCGCTTCTAGTTGTCGTATATGTTGCAGGCCAGTAGCCAAAGAGTGGTTTGACCGTCTGACTTTGTTCTAGGCTGCGAAACGAGTCTCCATTAATGTAGTTAGGGGTTCTGGGGAGCGCTGTAAGCTCCCCCAGTGAGATCCGGGGCAAATCTCCGGCCGCAAACGCATTTTGCGCATTTCCGAGCTGGAAAATTGCATCTGGTGGTGACGTTATCGTTATTCTTATGCAACATTTCATTTTTCGGCTGACGAGGGGGTCGATGAACCCAACGCCCCCCCCTCTTCGCTACGGGCCTGTGTCGACTATAGGTTAGGTGTAAGCGGCGACGTGCTCGTCTGCACACTGTAGACTCAGTGCAACGGAGTTTATTGACTATCGATTAACTTGCACGGCGTGTTAAACGTGGCGAGAAGAAGACGTTTTAATACCCCACGTTGCGCAGGCCTCGAGATAATGAATCGTTTGTTTGCAGGGCCAGTGACGTCGTGCCAGGGGTGGAGGGCAGAGGGCACCTCCCCCTTTTAGCCTGTACAATGATTTTTTTTCAAAAATACACAATTTGGGGCTAGAAAAATCCCGCCTTGGGGGAATTTAGGAGCAAAATTAAAATTTGGAGCGACCGTAATTACTCTGTCGGAAATTCAAAGCTGTCTGTTGAAAAATTGCCAAACCTTTTAACCCACGTCGCTGCCAGGGGCGTCCATACACCATACAAACCTTGAAGCAAATGCCACATCACCATAACAGTAGAGAAAGATTTTTAGCCGTTCGAGGGGGGGGGGTTGTATAATTCAGGACCACATCAACGTTCTCTAGCTTGCCTCCAGACTCCACTAAAGGACCTTACAGCAATGCCGGACCTACAAAGTAGATTTGTGAAAAATCCACGAAAAAGAAACGCAAAGGGGGAAATATGGAGAGGGAACGGGGAGGGGAGGGAAAGAGGGAAAGAGAGAGAGAGAGCGGGTGGCATAACTTGTTAAGTTTTATTCTGCTTCACTGGTCTCGTCTTGTTCTTGTTTTTATAGTTCTTGGCCTCGGTCTCGGCCTCACACTACTGGCCTCGTTCTCGTTCTCGCCATATTCTGGTTTCATTAACGTCTGTACTTGAGTGATTGCTTGCTTGAGGCTCAAGACCGACCGAAACCAGTGTAGGCTACACGTTTTCGGCCGAAAACGAAACCGAAAACGAAAGTCATTGTTTTCGTTGATTATCAGTTATATTACGTCAACATCAACAGTACAGTACAATTTCATGCAGTACTTTTATTGCGATGAGTAGCCTACAAAGAGTTCAAGCTTTGAACTGGTCAACGATCGCTGCTTGAATATAGGGCTAGTGAATTTCGGTGTTTTCGTTCTGCGTTTCCACCGAAAACGAAAACGAAAACGAAATTCGGTCAGACTCTACTTGAGGCATTAGGCATTGGCGACTTCGCAGCGCTCCGTAGACGAGCGAAGTCGGAAAAAAGTTCCAGGATCGTTAAAACTATTGTTCTTCACCGTTCTATTACAGCTAACGGCAAGCGCAACCCTGATGTCTGCAAGCTAAATGTTCCACAGAGACGGGCTGGGTTACGCTAAACAAGACGAAGCTTGTGCGCAATTTAGAAGTCTGAATAGCGATACGACGTCCTTAATACGTCGTTAAATGCCGTCGGCGCTTTAATCTGCATGGGACGATACATGACAATGAAGTCTCCGGAGTGTATCTGAGAGTCTCGGCAGTCGAGATGCCGTCTGATCGTCCACGGATTGTTTGGCTTCGTCCGATAATAGAATTCGCTCGTCGTTGACCGACTAGTTGGGCGACGCCGAATTAACCCTCTGAAGCGCCGTGGCCGCTTTTGTCGGCTAAATCTAATGTCATAAATACTTAGACTATAATTTTCAATGCTTCGGTGGCAACGAAAACGTAAACAAATTGTGTGCTCGGTTCGTTATTGTTGGTAAATTTTATCCGCATCTCTATTATAGCTGCTTGTGTTAAGTTGTGCTTTATTTTTTGCGTTCGCGCGTGTTTTTCTGCTTTTGATCGTTATTGTGCTTCTAGTAAAAAAAATGATAGTTTCTTGGCATGACAAAAAGTTAAACCAGGTATTAGATTACTAGCATCAAACGTGAGCATATCTCAGATATACAGAGCGGGGCCGGATTTCAACCCGATTAGACCCTGTTCGGTACTGAGATGACTGACAGTGTTTGCTAATCGGCGTACAGAGCCCCCAGCTGCACCAAGTGAACTTTTAAATGTATCAACAGGCCATTAAAAAACAGAAAATGTCTCGCTGCTGTCTGACGTTATCTCCCACGTGGGGGCCCCTTTTGTGGGGACCTCTGTTCAGTCTAAATCCGCCTCTGGTACAGAGAGAAACATTTCCTAGTATAGCGTGAAAAACTAGTTATCATCCAACATATATCATACTATAGTTATTCTGAAAATGCCTTATAATTCTTTTGCTAGCTGTGCTTGTTCGTCCTATACGGAGAGTTAATCTTATCGTCGTGCTGGCTGTGCGACTTAGTCGTCGATTATCAGGACGATTTATGTGCCAACGTTTTTGCCGCGTCTCTAATAGCTGTGTCTTCCCAGCAATCAGCCAGAATATAAGCACGATGCTTTCATCTGTCGGTAAGAACCAACCGTCTCTGAACGACATTCGATGCTGTAATTACAGTCGCCGTGATTTACGACGACTTGTGTGCGGAGATGGGCATATCGTCGGAGATGATAAATCCGTCATCGCATTCGATAAAACAGTTTTCATCTCTGTGTTTACTGCAAATTCTCCTTCGACAGCATTTTACTAATACCGCAAAATAATATGTAATTGATGTACACTAAAGCTTGCTTTTTTTTCTGTAGATCAAAAGATTTGAGACGGAAGAAATTTCGGTGCCCGGCACCGGCCCGGGTAGTCATTTTTTTCGTGATTTCAGAGATTTACCCGAAAACGAACAAAATCCAGAAACTATATGGATTCAGATAATGATCGGGATTGTCAGCATAGTCTATACACTTGGGCTTTGCCCAAGCTTCATTCTTTCTCAAAATTTTAGGGGAATCCGTTCATAACGTTTTGTGTAATCTAGTTGAGAGACAATTAAACAGACAAACCGGCGAGGATAATCCGAGTTGTGTTAAATTGTTTTTTATTTGCCGTAGATGATAGACCTCTGTAGTGCATATAACGGATGGGCCCAAAAGTTTTCACCTTTTTCAACTGTGTCAATATAATGTAAAAGTAAAGTAAAGTTAGCTTATATTATACTGCGCTGTAAAGCTGAGCTTAGAGCTTAGCTTAATCTAGCGCACTTAATCACCATAACCACTTAGGCGCCGAAAACTCTCTTTTGTACCCCAGTTTCTTGGAGCTGAGAAACTGGGGAGGCAATATGTGTAAACAACTTGACAATGTTGCTACCCAGTGGAATAATGGCGCGACCCGGGATTCGAACCGCGGTCGCCGGGTTCTCATTCCAAGTGCGCTAACCACTACACCACCGAGCCACCGAGTGCATTATTCACGCGTTAGATAAACCGAAAAACACCAGACATTTATAGTGCAGTCTTTGAACAGTTTAGACATTTGCTATTAAGTATTCACAGTGTTTACGTGCTCATTTATTCGAAAACATTTTCATAATTTTTTTGGAAAACCCAGCGTTTCTCCAAACGCGAATTGTATATCAAGCAGCGTTAATCGTGAGTTAATCCAACCATAATGACGAAATTACATTTAGGAGCGCACAAAACAGAACTTGTTTACATCAGCAGACGAAGAACGAAGACGAAGAACGAAGAACGAAGTCATTTAATGAAAATACTATGTGAGTAAACAAAAACTGCAAATATAATGCATCTAACAGAGGAGGAAACTAAAATGCCGGAACCATTAAGTGTCAGTTTTTGACCCACCCTGTACTTGTGCGGTCCTGTCGTTGTAACACAACGTTCGCTATCAGTGTTCTCGCCGACGTTAGCGTCCGGGCCACTATCCAGGTACGATTCCTCCGTGACCTATCCCACGATCCCGGGAACAGCCCAGGGCCAGCCGTCGCCAGATAATTCGGGTCTTAGTTTATGCTGATGGATCTCTACGCCGGTCCGACGTTGCGCCTCCTAGTGCCAGGCATCGCACAGTAACTTGTCAGCAGTGGCGGCAGGTTATCTCCAGCGCCGGATTAATGTACTAGCAAAAGTATAGCAAATGCCGGTTGAGGCTCCGCGAGTCTTACAGTTAACATTTGTTCTATTAGTTATGTAGTTTATATTTTAATGACATCCGGAAACTGACACCGATGTGTCACATAGACATACCAGTACGGTACTACTGAACTGCAAAGGACTTTCTGGTGTCACGTTCTACTTTTATAAGTAAGTAAGTAAGTAAGTAAGTAATCTTTTTATTTCTCAACGGTGAAACGCCATTGGTAATAAAAGAAAAAAACTACAACACAGCAAATTGCAGAATTGCAGGGTAATACAATAAAAAGAATGACGAAAAAATGGCAAAAAGTTACATTACTAATGTTCTAGTTTTATATCGTTTTAACGCAGTCTGTTTTGTATTTCTTTGCTTGCTTTGAAGTATTAGGTCTACGTAGAAATACAGTTTCTGAAGTTTCATAGTCTTGCTACTTTTCATCTGCATAAGAAGTCCAGAACTTGGTTATTTCAGTTGAACTTGAACATTTTCAGCCCCACTTTATGTTTCTGCTACATGTCCCACAGCCAATTAATCCGCCCTGATGTGGCGACTCCCTGCCGCTGGAACTGCGCTGACGTACTGCAGTATGTAGCGTATAGCGTAGCCACTCATCGCTAAACTGTTTTAAGCTCACTAATAATGAACGCCCATCAACTTGCGTTGCAAATTGCGGCCAAACAGCTGCAGTTAGCGACATGGTTACTATTGACAGCCTATATAGGAACTTACCAACGCCCTATCCAACGGTACCATCGCCGACCCTCTACGACGTAACGTTTAGCCACAATACAAAACGTTACAGACAGACAGACAGACGACAGACGGACAGAACATCGTACCATAAGCGCGACCGTACTACCCAGTACGGTCGGCTAAAAAGTATAGGAATCGTCGTGATACCGTTGACGGAAGTGGACGGGGCACCTGCCTCGCCTGACGGCTGACGTTCGACACCGGCGCCCAATCCGATCGTGACCGGCCAACACACTGGCTGTAGGTACAGTTAGACTGTGGAATGACTCCGGTGCGGATGGAGTCGTGGCATTCCCACGTATAGCCTATACGTCTGATGAGTCGCACGCAATGCAAGTTGGCGGCGCGTGTCAATTCAACGCACGTCAGCGAAATTCTTCGCCACGATTCGTTGCGCTAGCTGCCTCCGGGACCTGTAATGTGGCGATAAACCAACGTGGCTAACTTTTGACCTGCAGTCGGTGACACTGCGCCGCGCGTACGAAATGTTCGGCATTAAACGTAGATTTCAACGGTGTACGGGTTTGACCCCATAGGTTCAAGGAGTCCTCCGGTACGAATGCATCAAATTTGGGTACCTCCTTTAAAACGCTCGGTTCCTGCTACTGTCGTCCAATCTAGCAAGAGAACGGTTGCAAATAGACACAGACTTGCTGCGCATTATAACAAGCACTGCTGACAAGCTTTCCGGGGGTACCAGCATCGATGACCTTGAACGACCTCGAACCCCCAAATAGGGGTTTTAGTGATCTTTTTCGCGATTTGTGGCTGCCACGCACATTTCAAGAGTGAACTGCGTCGACATCACCGGAGATAGACCAAGATAACCAGCAAATGAAATTTTCAGCATTAAACGTAGATTTTAACAGTGCAAGTTTCGACCCCCAAGGTTCAAGGAGTTCTCCGTACAAGCGCATCAAATTTGGGTACCTCCTTGAAACGTGCGATTTCTGCTACTGTCGACTAATCTAGCACGAAAACGGTTGCAGATAGACACAGACTTGCTGCGTTTCATAACAGGATAACAAGCACTGCTGACGAGCTTTCCGGGGGTACCAACATCGATGACCTTGTACGACGTTGAACGCCAAAAATATGGGTTTAAGTGAAGTTCTCGCTATTTTAGGCTGCGACGCACACTTAGAGTGAATTTTCGCTGAAATATACTAGAGATAGGCCAAGACAACCTGCGTACGAAATTAAACTGATGCTGTCGCGCGTCCCATGAGCATCAGCTCAGATTTCTCGTATTACTACTTTATTATTACTACCATATGAGATTTTCAAAAACTCCGGTGTCCAGGAATCACGTCGCTATTGATTTTGTACGATACGACACGATACGATATATTATTTGCACTGGTGACCAGTTTAATCTATAGGCCGGCCTCCATCGTGGTGGCCTTGATGTATACGGGATATGTCTAGGCATGCCAGAACACTTCGCTGCAACACAATCGTCATGTTTCGACATTATATTTCCACGGGTGTATAGATTAGTTATTCAGCTTTCGCAGCACTCTACCTCCGCAGTCAATCATCGATGATATTACTGCTTCAGATGGACGCTGATACAGCCATATGCGGCTCCGTTGTTCACTCTCCTGGTAACCTCCCCCCTGTCCCCCACCCTTCGCCATTTTCCGCGACCCTCGCAATGGCTCCCGCAGCGAATTTAGCGCTGTGTAACTTGTATTGTGGACAGCAGAACACAACGCTCTCGGGCTGTTCTTTCTGGCGCCTGAATAATGCACACCGTTGATAGCTGTAATAGGCAGCTGCTATCGATTATTGATTAGGGGCTAAAACAATAAAGCCCAAAGTCCACTTGCTTCGATCTGTTGTGGATTTGTTGTACAAGGTGCTGTACAACAAGTCCATGCACAACAAATCGAAGTCGTGGAGTTTGGGCATAATAGCGTAGCGTAAAACATAATACATTGTCTGGTCAGTCTGTTCCGTGGGTTAGTGTAATGAGATATCTTGGCATATTCATTGTGCGCTCACTTAAGTTTAAATGCTCGCTTGAAGCTGCAAAACGTTCTTTTTATCGCACAGCTAACAGTATTTTTGGTAAAATAGGCAGATCTGCTTCAGAGGA
>Ga0209052_1000463_pt1 | contig 12529 bp, 16 predicted proteins | sample WorMetHEROISLAND_2_FD_187409 | JGI IMG/M metagenome (GOLD analysis project Ga0209052, IMG submission 187409) | Marine gutless worms symbiont microbial communities from Max Planck institute for Marine Microbiology, Germany - Olavius sp. 4 HERON... | ecosystem: Host-associated > Annelida >...
CCCATACCCTGGCCTGCATGAGCGCATGATCGTCCTGAAAGGCGGCGCTAGGGGCCCTGTTGCGCTACTGTGGCGGGTTTTCGGGGGGCATGCGGGGATCTCGAGCCTCCCTGGGAACCTGAGGGGCGTTTAAAATACGAAATCGGCCACGAAACCTATTTTGTTTTTCTGACCGGGGCGCCGTTGCTGAGCTCCGCCAGCTGAGCGCGCAGCCGCTTCACTTCGCCGTCCAGGCGCTCTTTTTCATCTTCGCTGCGTCCCTCGCGGTCGCGTTTTTGCTCGTCTTTGCGGGCGTACGCCTGTACTATCCCGCCGGCCGCTAAAAGCAGGACGCCGAGGAATATGCAGGCCAGCACGGCCGCCCGCAGATGCTCGATGAACCCAACCACGACGACGTACGCCAGCGTAATCAGCATCGGGGCCGACAGGCATCCTATGAAGATGATCAGCATCCAGATGAGTTTGCGGCCCAGCGGATCGTCGAACATGGACGGAACATTGACAACCACGCCTTCGCCGTCCAGGCTGTTTTTCTTGACACCAACACTTTTTTTCATGCTTTCCTCCAGCAGTATGTTGTTGTTTTCATAAGAGCGCGTTATACGCTTTTTTGACCTTTTCACAGTACCGCGCCGCGCGTGCCGGCCGGCTTGAGTGGTACAGTCCGACCGCGTCCCACCATCCGCTGGCGCGTGATCTGCACTCGCGCAGGATCCGCGCGCCGGCGGTCAGGTTGCGCCACGGGTCGAAAGCCGTGGCCTCGGTCAGTTTGGAATTGTGCCAATACCAGTTGATCTGCATCAGCCCGACATCGGGGCTGATGCCCCTTCCCAGCGCGCGCCCGAAATCCAGCTCCGCTTTGGCGCGGCTGGGATAGAACATGGCGCGACCCTGTATGTTCATTGTCCAGGGCCACGGCAGTATCAGACCGGACCACGGCGCCGGGCGGCCCGACTCGGTCAGGGCGACCGCGAAAAGGAGTTTCGGGTCGATTCCCCACCCGCTCCCCGCTGCCCGGTACGCCCGCGGAACCGCGCTCATTCGGACCTCCGCTTTCTGTCCGTGCCCACCTCGCGCCGGCCGGCTTCTTCCTCAAGCGCCTTTTCAATCGCGTCTTCGAGCGCCTTGCGGACGCGTTCGGCGTCCGGCGGGGCAGTCCGCCTTCCGGCCCAGTCAACGGTCAGGTCCCTGATCAGGCAGGGACGCGGGATATCCGGCCCGCACACCACGGTCACCTCAACGCACGCCGGCATTGACATGACCGGGGGGTCGTCCGGCGGCAGCCGGGCGGGCTTCGCGCAGCCTGACGCGGCCACGCCGGCTATTAAAACAAGCAGAAACCTTGTGATGAAGCGGCGGTCCGTCAACATCATCGCCGTCCTTTCTTTCCTTTGAAGCCCTTGAAGCCATCACGCCCTTTCAGCGGCGCGGGCTTCGAAATAGGCCTGGATGCTCTCTCTTACTTTTTTGATCCTGCCGGCAGATGATTTCCTGCAAATTCCATTGCTCCCTGAACCCGAAAATCGATTTCACGCAATCCGCACCCCCCAAAGGTCGTTGAAAAAAAAAGATCTCCCCCCGACCCATACCAAGGTATACCCCCCGCTCCGATCGCAGACGACTTAGGGGGCTATCTAGCGCTTTCGGGGGACGCCGGCCAAATCTGTACGGGTGCAGCGCGCAGGTTTTAATTTCACAATGCCTCACCTGAAACTCACCGTGTGCTCAACTGGCATGGCTTCGCCCCTTTCACTTTTGGTCCGGGTCTCCGATGCCGACCTGCCGGGCGGCTTCGGAAAGGTTTTTTTTGACCGACTCCACGGCCGCGCCGGAAGCCCGCCATATCTCGCCGCCGGCAAACCACCCGAGGGCTGCCGCCGCGATCAGCCCGGCCGCGATAATCGCGGCAAGTTTTTTTTTGGCGTTCGGATCCACCGGCGCGCCGGCGTCCGGCGCGCAGCCGAACGCCTCCAGGTACTCCGGCGGGCAGGGGCCGACGTCAAAATCAGGCGGGGGCGCTTTTTCCACTAATGGACCCCTTTTTCCCGTCCGGGCGCGCTGTCCGCGAAAAGAACGGCCGGGCCGCCCGTTCTCATATTCCTGAATCTGGCGTAACGGGCCGTCAGATCCGTCAGCTTCCACCCGGCCGCGGTTTCGCCTTCGGCGACGAACGCGCGCCGCGGCTTCACGCCCGCCCTGGCGGGTATGATTAACAAGACAGCATTGAGCTGGTTAGCCCACACGTCGATGGATTCAAGGACGAACGGCGGCTGCGCTGCGGTTTTCGGGGGCGCGACCGAGGCTTCGAGTTTTTTTAACCTGGCCTCCAGCCGTCGGACGCCCGATTTGTTTGCGGCGATGCCGCGCGCGGCAGCGATGTTTCTGCCGGCGGTATCCTTTTCCACCGCCTCCAGCGCCTCAAGCCGCCGCGCCAGGTCAGCGTTCCTGGCCACCTCGGCCGGGGCCGCCTGCTCCATTGCGCGCAGCCGCGCGTCTATCGCTTCGAGCCGCGCCGCCATCTGGTCAACCCGCATGGCGGGCAGGGAGACTTTCGGCGCCGCGGCCGCAGGCGCGGGCGGCCCGGGGTGCCGGTCTTTCTGAAATCCGGGCGGCGGTACGGCTTCCGGCACGGACGCTGCGGGATCAAACGTGGCTTGCTCCGGCAGCGTCTCCGAGCCGCTTTCGCCCCGCACTATGGCTTCAAGGGTGGCCATACCCGGATCGGCGCCGGCGGATTTTTCTTCTTCTTCTGTTTCCGCGGGGGCGGCTTCCCGCGCGCTTTGCGGGTCGGGTTTTTTTCCGGTCATGAATTTGTACGAAAAAAACCCGCCGCCCGCGATGACCGCGATCATGCCAGAAACAGCGAGCTGGCGGACGCGGCGTTTCCACCGGCCCTGTTGCTCTTGCGCGGCTGCTGAATGCGCGGCAGCCGGCCGCGCGGGCGCATCGTATTCTTCCGCCTCCGCCTGTGCGGCTTCGGGCGGCTCCCTGGTGCCGCGGGCCTCATCGGCGCCCGCCTTGTCCGGACGCTCTTCAAGTTCCTCAATGGCGCTGGCCGCGCCAGGCGCGTCAAAACTGTCTTGTTTTTCGTCTGTCATGAATTAGTCACTTCTCCTTATCGCCGGGCACGGGATGGAAACAAGGACCGTACCGCCCCGGAAGAAGATCCCGCTTCGCCCGCTGCCGCCATTGCGGCATCAGCTCGGCTGAAAGCAGCCGGTTTACCGGATCCACCACGGGAATGAACACGCCGGCGCCCGCGAGGATCCGGAAAGCGTCGATCAGCGGCAGCGGCCCTATGGACCGGTGCGCTTCCGGCAGCGGCAGCTTCAGCCGCCTCAAAAACGCGGGGTCTGTGCTTTCCTCGCGTGCAAGGCGGTAGCCGGAGCGCTCGAGCAGCAGCTCGAGCGCGGCGCCTACCGTGCGCACCTTGCGCGAAAACGTGTGCTTCACCGGCGTCAGGAGGATATCTGCCTGCCACGCCTCCGGGGCGAGCGGCGCGGTCGCGTAACGTGACACCCGCACCGCTCCGGGCCCGCTTGAGGCGGACTCCGAAGGATCATCCGTTCCGCGGGCGCCGCGCCACTGCGCCCCTGCCGTGGCGTACGCCAGCAGCCACACGGTGGCGGAGAAGACCGCGCAGAAGACTGTAATCTTTTTGCTCACTCCCTGTTTTCCTTCGGCGAGCCGAATTCCACGCGGACGGCGATGATGGCCACGGACCGCCGCTGGTTGCCTTGCTCGTCCTCCCACTTGTTTTCCTCGAGACGGCCCTCGACGAAGACCCTGGCGCCTTTTGCCAGGTGCTTTTCGCAGGATCCCGCGAGCTGTCCAAACGCGGTGATGTGGTGCCAGGACGTGTTGTCTTTCTCGTTTCCGTCCTTGTCGGTGTATCTGCCGCCGGTGGCGATGGAAAATTTCGCGACCTTCACGGCCTTTTCGGTTTCCATGACATCGGGGTCGTTGCCGAGGTTTCCAGCCAAAAACACCTTGTTGATCAGACCCATTTTCTTATTTTCCTTCTTTGCGCCGCGCCTTATGGCGCGGCGGGTTGTGGTTTTTTACCGCGCCTTGCGGGCCTCCTCAAGGAGCTGCTCGAGCACCTGGGCCGCGGTTTTGTCCCCGACCTCGATTTTTCCGGCGTCAAGACCGGTTAAAAAATCGGTGAGCGGATTGCCGAGCTTGACAAGGACGTCCGCGGCGGCGTTGCGCTTCTGCGCCGCCGACCGGTCCAGAATCCTGCGCCGCTGCTTCTGCAGCTCCAGGACGCGGGATCTGGCCGCCTCTATTCTTTTGTCCACGGACGCCGTCAGCGCATCTTCCTGTCTTGCCGCTTTTTCGGGGGCGCTCTTCATCTTCAGCTCCTCCTTCCCGGGCGCGACCGGCGGGGTTTCCGGCCCGGAAGCCTTCGTCACGGGCGCGTTATTGTCTTGCCCTTTCCCTGTTTTCTCTTCAGTGCCTGGTTGGTTGAAAAAAGCCATTTTTAATACTCTCCTTTTCTTTATTTTTTAGAAATCAGTATTCTTCGGGGTCATCGGGCAAGGGGAACGGCTCAAGATTGCCCGATATTTCGGACCTGAAGAACAGCGCCGGAAGTATCGGCTTGGGGTCGAACCGCCCCCAGGCGGCCTGGCCGATATTCAATGTTACAATTTTGTTTTTTACCTTGCTGCGGTCGACGCGCAAATCCCTCGCCCAAGCCATTATTTCCTCAGGGGATGTCGTGTCGGTTATGAAAATGTCCAGCTTGGGTATGACGCCGGTGTCGACCTTCTCCAGCAGCCGCCTCGTCTCCGACTGACAGGGGCGGCAGCTATCCGTTGCGACAAAGAGCACCAGGGCCCGGCCGGCCACGCTCTTGCTGGTGACGTACTTGCTCCACTTGGGCATCAGCGCCGGGTCGAATTTCGGCTTGTCCAGCCGCTGCCACGCCGCCGCGACCGCGCGTTCGAACGCGAAGATGCGCTCCGTGTCCTCGTTCTGGATTCGCACGAAACGCTCGGCGTACTCGTAACGCTTCTCCTTGGTTTCGGCGTGGATACCGAGCACCTCGACAGGCGATATCCGGGGGTTGGAAAACGACCCTCTCGGACCCCGCATAAGCTTATTGAACCTCTCGAGCTCCTCCTGGTCGATGCCCCACATTTCCATGAGCTCCTCAGCCTCCGCGGCGAGCTGCTCCGCCGTCTTGTGCTCACCATGGGCGTGCGCCGCGGCCCCGGCGGCAAGCACAGTTAAGATAATGAGAAATGCGGATATTGCTTTGCGTCTCATTTCTCCTCCTCCAGGTCCATTTCTTTTATATAATTGCGGATCGTCGTAGTGGACGGCGTTTTCGGCACGCGGGCGGCAAGCCAGAAGTGGATGTCGGCCGGTGACCCGCCCGCACGCCACAAGGCTATGATCGCGGACCGGTGGTTGTCCAGCAGCCGCTTTTGCGGCCCACGCCGCACTTGCCGCTTGTCGCGGATCAGTCCGACCATTTTGGCGGCCCTATCCTCTGACAATGCGCTTGGCGCCGCGGTGTATTCGGGCACATCGCAAATACGCCGGATCAGCTCAGCGCACGAAAGCCCGGCGGCGAGCTCGTTTTCGATCACGAAAAGCAACTGCACGGCTAATTGCGTGTTTGCACCGATATTTCCACCCTCTGTACTTTCTATTTTCTCACGCACTTTACTGACGGCTTTTTCGAGTTCCCCGCCGGGTATCTTGCTAAAAGCCGCCAAGACTTGTGGTATAGTCATTTTACGCATAATAACAACCCTCCCCTTCCGCGTGGCCATGATGCTTTCTTCACTGCGTGACTCATTATTTATGATTTAAAAATCACGCTTTTTTGCGATTGTCAATGAAAAATTTGTTGACAAATTTATTTTTTTTTGAGTAATTGGATGGGAGCGAGGATTAACACCGCTCCGCAAGCAAAAAAAATAATTCTTTCGGGAGGCTCGATTGTGCTTGCGGGGCTGCAAATGATCACAGCAAAATGAAATATTTGAAAGAGATTGACAATGTCAAGGCCCACATCTCGAGCCTCTGGCTCGTGATCATCGTGCTGTCACTGATCGCGGTCTACGCGGTCCACGGCTGGAACAACGCGCCGAAGGATCTGCGCGTCCACATTCCGCCGGACCTGTCCACCGGGGCAACGATTTCCATCGGCGAAGTGCCAAAGCCGAACATATGGACTTTTGCCTATTATTTTTGGCGGGAGATCAACCGCTGGCCGCGCGACGGCGAAAAAGACTATCCCGCGAAACTGTACCAGTACGCGGCCTACATGACGCCCAGCTTCCGCAACAGCCTGATCCGCAATCTCGAGAAGCGCTCCGTCCAGGGCGAGCTGCGCCACAGGGAGCGGGTGATGGAGCAGCTGCCCGGGACGGGCTACACGGACGACCGCGTCGTCATCATTTCAGACGATACATGGGTCGTGTGGCTCGACGTGTCGGTGGAAGAGTCCGTCAAGGGGATGCGGGTCAAGGCCCGCAACCTGCGCTATCCCCTGATGGTGCGGCGGTATCCCGTGGACCCGGCACAGAACCCCTGGGGGATCGCGCTGTCGGGTTATTACGAGGAGCCCAGCCAGCTGGCTGAGTTCGAGGAGAACTGAGATGATTGGAGCTTTCACCGGCCGCGCACTGCGCGACGCGGTTATAACCGCTGTTGCGGTTATTTTTTTCGTCCGCGCCGCCCAGGGGCACGAGCCGGAAACGCTGCTCTGGCGGGGAGTTCCCTTGCCGCTGCAGGTCCAGCTCGGCGCCGAGCGCATCATCCGCGTCGCCGGGGCAGACGAAGTGCGCGCCGGGATACTGGGCGCGGTACCCGCGGCCGTGAGCATGTTCGTTTTAAGCGGCGGAATCCACCTCAAGTCGCACGCCATGGCGCCTTTCAGGATGATAGTCCAGCCGCGCGGCCGCGAGGCCATGCTGCTGGACGTTACGGTAACGGACGAGCCCGTGCCGGGCAGCGCGATCATTCAACTGTCCGGCCCGCCCGCGGGGCCGCGGCCACCGGCCGGCGGCGGGCTGCCGCCCCCGGCGGACCAATCCCCTGGGCAGGCGCGACCGGCGCGTGACGCGGGCGCGTCCATGGGGGATCTCGTCAGGCACGCCGCACGGACGCTCTACGCGCCTGAGCGGCTCGTACCGCAGGGATTTGCGGGCGGGATCGCGCCTGTGCCGCTCAGAAGCTACTGGCCGTTCGCGCTTTATCAGGGCGGCGCTGTGAGCGCCGTCCCGGTCGGCTGCTGGCGCGCCGCCGCGACCGCCTTCGGCCGGGCGCCCGGGTTGTGGGTGACCGCCGTCAAGCTTAAAAACAAGACCGCCCGTCCTGTTACGCTCGATCCGCGGCGCTTGCGCGGAAGACTGCGCGCCGCGGCGTTCATGCACGCGCGCCTTGCGGCCCAAGGGCAGCCCGGCGACGTCACGGTCGCGTTTCTGGTCACCGGCCATAGATTTGAGCAGGCCATGGGGCCTTTTGCGCCGCGCCCGCCCCCGGACGACCCGCGCGGCGCAAAACGGAAACAAAACCAAACAAGGAAATGAGAGAAATATGAGACACCTCCTGAAATCAGTCGGGCTGATGAAAGCCGCGTCGCGCCCCGCAAAGCCGGTGACGCGCTCGGCGGCTGCCAAACGGCAGTATGACGGCGTGACCGAATCGTTTACGGAGCTGCTGCCATGGGTCGAGTACGACCCGCAGGAAAAGATTTTTCTTCTGTCCGACGGCAAAAGCGTCGGGCAGGTCTTCGAGCTGACGCCGGTCGGCTGCGAGGGCCGCCCGGCGGATTACCTGCAGGAGGTCCACGAGGCCATGGTCGCAGTCCAGTCAACCCTGGCCGAGCGCGAGCCCGATCCGTGGATACTCCAGATTTACGTCCAGGATGAGATCGACCTCAAACATCAGGCGGATCATCTCGAGGCTTACATTACCGACGAGAAGATCCGCCGCTCCGAGTTCACCCGCTACTGGCTGAAGCTCATGCGCCGCCATCTCAGCGCCACGGCTAGAGAGGGCGGCGTGTTTCTCGACAAAATCGTGACCAATTCCATGTGGGGCGCCAAGGCGCGCCGCACGCGGCTTGTCCTCTATCGCTGGCTGAGCAAGACCGACATCAGCCAATCGCAGGCGGTGGAGGAGCTCAAGTACCAGTCGGGGCGCGTAACATCCACCCTGGCGGCGGGAGGCGTTCGGGCGCAGATCGCCGACGGGGAACACTTTTACTATTGGATGCTTCAGTGGTTCAACCCCGCCCCGGCCGTGTGCGGCGGGGACCTTAAGAAACTGCCGCTGGCCGCCCCGTACCCCGGCGACGACAATCTCCCGGCCGGGCACGATTTCGCGGAGATGCTCACGCTTTCGACGCCGGTCAGCCACCCGAAGAAAAACTACTGGGAGATCGACGGCGTCCTGAGCACCGTGATATCCGTGCAGGCGCTGCGCCGCTGGCCGGAAATTGGCCTCATATCCGCGGAACGCAACCACGGAGACCAGGTCTACGCCGTGTTCGACAAGCTGCCGCCGAACACGGCCATGGTTCTAACCATGGCCGCTAAACCGCAGGATATCCTGCGCGAGCATGTGGCCAAGGTTAAAAAAGCATCGGTTGGCGAAGGGGCCGAAGCCGTTCTGGCGCGGGAAAACGCCACGGGGGTCGAGCTGGCTATGGCCGGCGGCGACCGGCTCGTGCCGACCTATATAGGTTTCTACGTGCGCGGCAAGGACGAAAAGCAACTGCAGGTGAGGATCAATGACGTCGAGAGCCTGCTTTTGCAAAACGGGCTGCATGCGGTCGACCGCGCCAGCGAGCTTCTGGGCTGCGACGCCTGGATACGCAACCTGCCCATGAATTTTGACCCGGCGCTTGACAAGCGCGCCCGCCGCACGCGCCTGACGTTTGGATCGCACGCCATGGCGCTCATGCCGGTTTACGGCCGGTCCCGCGGCACCGGCAACCCCGGTTTCATGTTCTGGAACCGGGGCGGCGAGCCCTTGACGGTCGACCCGCTTTCTCGGTTCGACCGTAAAAAAAACGGGCACATGCTGATTATCGGTCCGACCGGCGCGGGCAAATCGGCCACGCTCGTCTACCTGATACTCCAGGTGCTGGCCGTCTGGCGGCCACGCCTCTACATCATCGAGGCCGGCAACAGCTTCGGCCTGATGTGCGATTTTCTGCAATCCAAAGGGTTTTCACTCAACCGCGTCGAGATGCAGCCTCAAGCGGATGTGAGCCTGGCACCATTCGCCGACGCGATGAGCCTTCTTAAAAGCCCGGCCGCCGCGACCGCGCTCGTCAAGGCCGAAGGCGATCTTGCGGAGGACGAGGCCGGGGCAGACGGTAACGAAGAAGATCTCGACATGGCCAACCGCGACATCCTCGGCGAGATGGAGATCGCGGCGCGGGTAATGATCACAGGCGGGGAGGCCAAGGAGGATGCGCGGATGTTCCGGGCTGACCGGATGATCATCCGGCGGGCCATATACGCGGCGGCGGAAAACGTCAAAAAAGAAGGACGCCAGCAGGTGATCGTCTCCGACGTGTCCGCCGCCCTGGCGGCCGAAAGTGATAATCCCGACCTCGACGAGAGGCGGCGGGGCCGCGCCCGCGACATGGCCGACGCCATGTCCCTGTTTTGCGACGGCATCGGCGGCCATTTTTTTAACAGGCCCGGATCCCCGTGGCCCAACGTGGACATAACCCATCTCGAGATGGGCATCCTCGCCCGCGAGGGGTACGAGGACGCCCTGACCTTGGCCTATATCGCGCTCATGAACAAAATCAACGCGGTGGTTGAGGCGCATCAGCACGACCAGAGGCCCACCATCGTCGTCACCGACGAGGGCCACATCATCACCACCAACCCGCTGCTCGCCCCTTACGTAATCAAGATTACAAAAATGTGGCGGAAATTCGGGGCGTGGTACTGGATCGCCACCCAGAACCTGGACGACTTTCCGGACGCTTCGCGCCGGATGCTGTCCATGCTGGAGTGGTGGCTTTGCCTCGTGATGCCCAAAGAGGAGGTCGACGCAATCGCCCGCTTCAGGGCGCTCAATGAGGAGCAGAAGTCAATGCTCCTATCCACCCGCAAGGAGGGCGGCAAGTACACCGAAGGGGTGGTTTTCACCGACGTGCTGGCCGCTCTTTTCAGAAACGTGCCGCCGTCCGTCGCTCTTGCGCTGGCGGCGACTGAGAAGCACGAAAAGGCCGATCGAGCAGCGATTATGGAGAAAACAGGCTGCACGGAAACTGAGGCGGCGCTGGAAATAGCAAAACAGATCGACAAGGCCAGATCCCTCGCCTGATTCACACCACTGCCGCCGGCTGCGCATGCAAGGTGCTGCTCGAGCGACAGCGCCGGAAGCGAAATTTACACCCGACCCACCGGGGAAAAAAAGCGGACGAGCGAGGATTTTTCCTCCGTTGATCAAGAGCACATTCGCCCCGTCAGAGATGGCGGGGCAATCGGAAACGAAAGGAAGAAAAACAATGAAAGCCCACGAAATCAGAAACACCACAGGCAATGTGATTTACGAGACCGAGGCGGAATCTTTCAAGGCCGCCCTGGAGCAGGGTGCGCGTGACGATGTCAGCTTCAATTACGCGGACCTGACCAATGCGGACCTGGCCGGCGCGGACCTGACCGGCGCGAAGTTGCGCGGCGCGGACCTGCCCGCCGCGAAACTGGCCGGCGCGGACCTGACCGGGGCGGACCTGACCGATGCGGCCCTGGCCGGGGCGGACCTGGCCGGCTGTGGCGCGGGGCTTGTGACGGGCGGCTGAGGTGATACAACCGCTCCGGCCGGTTTTTTCCACGCAAACCTTTGATTTCGTCCAGAAAATCAAATTTTTGCGTGGGTCGGGGGGAAGCAAGTCGGAACGAAACGGAACCGTCCAGGTTCCGGCTTCGAGACGCGCCGCTTCCCCCCGACCCGGCGGGGAAAAAAAACCGGGGAAGCGAGGATGAGTCCCATGAATATCAGCATGAGATCTGCACGCGGATCAACGCGGTTTTTAAAAAAAATGAGACACCGGATTCCAGACGAGGCCCGACATGGTTCGACCAAGAAACCGGCGTGGCCGAAATTCATGATTGCGGTTGTTGCAGCCGGCACAGCGGCCTTTATTTTCTGGTACAAATTCATGGCCGCTCCGGACGCGGATCTCGGCCGGGCCGAGCGCCTGGAGCAGGCCGGGGAGCGAAAGCAAATGCACGAGCTGCTCGAGCAGGCTCTCAAGGATCTGGAGGATGCGGAAAGCGGCGGGGACCGGGATATGGCCGCCGCGGATCTTTCCGGTCTTGCCGAGCGTTTGAAGCAGCTGGATGGCGCGCAGAATGAGCTGTCATCATCACGCCGCGATCGCGCCGAGAAACGCCTCATGGAACTGCGCAAGAAGCGTCGCGAAAATCTGATGGAGGCGCAGGCGCAGAAGCGCAGAATCGTCGCGGGGAAGATCTCCAGGCTTGGCGAGCCTTTAATCCGGTTTTTCGTGAATCTCGACCCGGCGCGAATCGAGGTCGGGGACAAAACCGCGGCCCAGGTGCTCGAGCAGCTCCTTGAGGAGGCCAAACGGCCCAAAACAAGATAAAAAATAACATAAGGCTGGAAGGCGGCACAGGCATCCCCGCTGCCGCCATTGCGGACCAAAGCGGGTTCAACTCCTTTACCGCTGCGGTCCATCAACCGCTCCCGGTCCCCGGCGGACCGGGAGCAACCTGATTTTTAACCTTTCACAGGGCGCAGCCGGCGGAGATTTTTTCTCTTCCGGCGGTCAGCAGATCATACATTCAAAGAGTAAAGATGGGGGGCCGCAAAGGCGCGTTGATTTCATGAAGGACGAGTCTGAAAAAATCGACCGCACGCCGGAGATCGTTCGGCTGGCTAACATGGACAGCAACGCGCTGCTGGCGTCGATGAAGGACCTGGCCGGTGCGCTGGAAAAATCGCCGGACGACGCTCCCGAATTTCTGTTCCTGCTGAGGCTGATTCTCGATCTCTTCGAAACGCACGGGGTTGATCCGCTCGGCGTCGGCCTCCGGCTTTTCATGATGCCGGAGGACGAACGCGCCTGGTTCGAGGTCAAAACACTGGCGCCGGGCGCCGAGCGCAAGATCGCGGCCCACTGCCGCAGAACGTGGGACAAACGCCGCCGCAAGGGCGCGTGGGAGCGCTACTTCATGGAGCACGCCGCGGAGATCCGCTATCTGCTCGCCGCCGGGGCGACGATCGACGACCTGCGGCAGTGGGCCGCGATGAGACGCGACCGGCCGGGCCCGACACCGGGCAGAACGACGGTCTACCGGTACGCGCGCAAACTGAAAAAAATCATCGCCGAGGAAGCCGCCGCCGGGACGTGACTGCTCCCTTCCCTGACGGGAGGGGAGCAGTCACAGGCAGGGTGTGATGTTCGAAAGAAAAGATGACAGACAGTCGCTGCCACCCCAGGCGGAAAAGCCCAGGGGCTGGCTCGGCAACACGATCCAGACCCTCAGGCGGGTTTTGGCGGTCCTCGCCGGCG
>Ga0209052_1000464_pt1 | contig 12514 bp, 7 predicted proteins | sample WorMetHEROISLAND_2_FD_187409 | JGI IMG/M metagenome (GOLD analysis project Ga0209052, IMG submission 187409) | Marine gutless worms symbiont microbial communities from Max Planck institute for Marine Microbiology, Germany - Olavius sp. 4 HERON... | ecosystem: Host-associated > Annelida >...
AAGTATGTCTAATCAAGCAATTAATGCACTTTTCATCCAGTAACAACTGTGACCAAAACTAGTCTCAGAAAAGTGACTGGAAACACGATATGGTATGTACAGTTATGAACAGTTTCATAAACACTTTTCAGTGCAAAGCTGGTTAAATGCGTGCTTCCGGCAGTCCCTTTCTCGCTGCATTATTGGTAACTACGTTGACTTTTGGGAGACCGGCACACAATACTGGGGTGGACCGAACTGGTCAACCCTGCATTACATGCCAGTCTCCCGAAAGGCGACTCAGTTAACCACAATGCAACAGGAAAGGGGTCTGTCAGAGCATGCATTTAACTGGCTTTGGCACTGCAAGTAAACAAATGCAAAATCAGTAACTGCACCATCATGTCATCTTTGACTACAGAAATAACGTCGTTCCCTGCAAAATGCGCCTACTCATTGAATGTTTCATACTGCTTCAATCCAGCTAGACCTAATTATGCATAACCTTCTGTGCTTTCCTGTTCTTCTTACCAGTTTGACTTATCAACGGCCTGTTAAGCAGTTTGACATTGTGATACAGAAGAATTCGCAGAAACAGACCAATCACTTTCTCAACAGTTTCCACTGTACAATCAGACAAACGGCATTCTGCAACCTCTGGCATCTTGGGAACTTCAGCAATACTTGCAGCAAACAGACGAGCTAAAATTCCTGGTTTATGCCTGAACTGTTCAAATGTGTCGGTGAAAACTGTCTGGCATTTCTGCAGAAGTGTCACAGAGAATTGCGACGGAGTAAAGAGGCTGCTGGCTGAGCAGTGACCATAGAGTTTAAACTGGAAAAAAGTGGGCAGTTCATTTTTGTCCTTGCACTGAACTAAAAGCATATCGGTGCAAAACTGACACTCGTGCTCTTTCAAGATGGTCTTGCAAGCATAACCGGCAACATAGTTCAGTGAATTCTCTTCTAATTCTGGCAGGTCACAGTCAGCACTCATTGCAAGTGGCAGTGAAGAGTGAGGCAATGCAACAGAAGTTGGAATTGCTGCATCAACTTTTTGTGTGGTCTGGTGTCGCTCCACGTCTTGCAACTTTAACAGGAAGTCTGTCATATCATCGGCACAATTAGCTCCTTTAGGTGGCGACAGCAGATGCTGCACAAGAACCTGACGGAAAGTTGCAGCAAAGGCATCTGGTGTTGGGCTGTCTCGGAAGCCACCTCGACCTCTGATCGTGGCAAAATGGTTCTCCAGACAGTCCTGGTTCAATCGGTTAGTCAACAAGAAAGAAATATCGAACTTGTCAACTAGACTATGGAACAGATGTTGCAAGCAGGTAATGGATAGGACGAAGCCAGAAATGCAAGGTACTTTACTCTTGCATCCAATTACTTCCATTGACTGGAAAACGGACTTGCACTTCTTAAGATGTTCCCAATGAGGACTGGATGGCTTCAATGCACGACGCAACTCCTTGGCATTATTGAGATTCCCTGCATTGAAGCAGTCGAACAACCCATCCACCATTTCGATAAATTCCGCAGTATATTCTGCATCAAGAACCATGGCTCCAAGTGAAACGTGTGTGAAAATTCCTGCAGCGAGAGAATGACTGAAAATCTGTGTAGCCAGTCGGACTCGCATTGATGCAAATGGTGGCAGGTTGAAGTGCTTTTCAGTCAGCTTTGGTGCTAATTTAAGCTTCTGCTTGGAATCACGAGCATAAAAGTCTAGCAAATACTGCCACTTGACTCTATGTCCGTTGAATAGTAGGTCATACTTCATGAAGTTGTTGCGAAGACACTTGACCAAGTGGGGTGGGTCATACATAAAATGAACAATATCACCATCCACGTCAACGTACGGCACATCCACAGTGACACCAAACATATCGAACATCTGTCTGTTCGTAGCGCCTTGATCGCAGATAATGCATGCCACTGTAAACCCGGCCGACCGCAACTTTCTAGTGCACTCCGTCACTATTCGATGGAGCTTTGTAGCAGGTGAGGTATTGCTGACGAAGAAGTAGGCTAGAGGTTGTTTCCACCGGTCAAACAATCCTCGTGCCATCAGGACTAGAGCATGATTGGCTGGTTTGTCACAGTCGCACCCCTCGCCAAAGTCTTCATATCCAATGATTCTGTCATTTTGTCGGCAGTACTTGAAACCAGACTTGAGCGAAATTTCGTCCAAAACAAGGCAACAAATACGACTCATGGCGCACATTGTTTCAGCTTTACGACAGAGCATGTCAAAAACGTTGCTTGTAAATCCCACACCAACTGAGATACGCCGCATCCAGACCCTGAGCATCGACACACTGGGTAGGTAAAACATTTTCGAGCATAATCTGTATGCCTTTGGGCTAGCATAGAACAATGACAGTGCAAAACGCTTGTCTGACACAGTGTAGCGACGACCTAATTTTTTCCGCCTGGAGAGTCGAGCTTGCGATGCCAAAAATTTTCCCAATGTACCTGGAGGAACAGCAGACGCAGTGGATGACTGACGGCGGTGATTGGTTGTGACTGGTTTTCGTAACTTTTTCCGCAACCTTGAAATCGTCACTCGCTGTCGACTTATTAGACGTTTCAGAATCTTCTTTCGGGGAGTGCACGGAGCGGAGATACGGCGACGACAAATCGGCTTACACATGTTCAGCGAGTAGTTGTGCTCACCTGATTAGAACACAAACAAAACAGAACGTTAGAAAGAGCCTTTAATGAATTTGGCATATTCTTCAGCTTCTAAAGGCTAAATCATCACCAGGCCTCTGCCCTTGGATCCTGTTAATGTTTAGTTCGTCAATGTTTTGTCATTCAGTATCTAGTCCTGTAATGTCCAGTTTTGCATTTTCAGCATCCCTGAAATGATCGCAACAGTTCAAACAAACAGTGACAAACATGCCTATTTTTCACATTAAAATGTGAGGTTCATTCCACGATGATTCCCAGAAGTTTACTTTGAGTTGAGGACCAGCCTAACCTGGAGTAACTCTGGCTTAGTTAGCCGGTTAAACAAAAATGAAAGGAGAGACATTGTTATTATAGTACAGAAAAGTTGAGCAGCCATGGCTTAGCGATTGGTGTAAAACGTATGCACTGTCATCTGGTAGACGTCGACCTCATGATAATTTCATGACATTACGGCCTTACATCACCAGATTCACGGAGTTTACCACAATGTCACTGTCCCTACTGTTGACATAAGACTCGGCAACATAATTAAGCATTGACAGCACTGTATTTTCACAAGACGTACAGTGGACACTATTGATGTATTTCAGTGCAGAGATGACAGCTTCATGGGTCAAAAGGTCAAAGTTCAAGGGCACCGTGGAATTAAAATGGTGTTCTATTTTTATTATTGTTAAGTGTAAAAACAAAAAAAGTCTTAATATTATTATTATTATTATTGAATAAATTGTACACACTTGAGCCAGTTTGGGATCCAGACCCCATAAAGGGGGAGGGACTCAACAGTCAACACTGTATTCCTAAGGTACAAAGTCATAACAGTTTTGTAGCAATAACTGTAGCGTAATTGTAGGCCTATAATGCAGCACCTAGCCAAAAATCACAATAAACAAGCATTTCATAACGAACATCATACCAGTAATATCATCCCAGATCATGTGTGCATTATCCACAGTGGCAACTGTATCAGTTTCCATTTCCATGCCTGAAACTGAAAATGCCTCGTTGACAACGGGCTGCATAAGAAGGGAATCCAGGTCAGCGATTTCACCATCATCAGGACCATTGCTATCCAGTCTGGAACACGTTGCATTATCCGACGTGTCTTGTTCTAAATCCATGCAGACAACATTCAGTCAACCAATTGAAACATACCACATTATTCTTGCATTTTAACACAGCTTAAAATAATTTCAAACAGAGCTCCTCAATAGTACAAAAAATATGTTTTATGCACTGGTTTTTTGGTAGTTTTAAAACAATTTTTTTGTGTTTTTTGTTGTTGTTTTTCCAGTCTAGTACAAATACTGAAACAAACTACTGCTACTGGTACCACAAGAGTATTGCACCATACGAGCACCGTTATTTGACTATCCAAACAGTGTAAACACAACTGACTGTTATTCTTGGATCTGAAGTTTAGATTGACAACAAACACGCTAAAGTCAGCTGAAAGTAAAAATAAGCAGAAAATGTCGAGCTACTTACTGAGAAAAATACGAAAATACTGAGTTGGTCATTCATCAACAATCAACACAGTCCCAACTTCCTATGCGCATATTTGACATACAAAAATCTGCCAATAATAATAATAATAATAATAATAATAATACCAGGACAATACTTATGGTGCTGTCATCATGGCACAGCCATTGCGAGAGTTCACCCGGTTCACGCGATGAATGCAGCAGAGCGCCAGGTGGCCGCCAGCCTTTGGACCAAGCCAACCAGCTTGAGCCATAGGCCCGCCTGTAGGCAGCTACAATACTACACCCACCATCGCCATTTATTATTACTCAGCCCGAAAGCTGATACTCATTTCACCATCCCACGAAGGGTAGAAGGCTGAGTCGACCTAAGAGGCTGGTTACATACCAAGATGGTTTACCTGCCCGCAGACAGTCACCCATCCAAGTACTAACCGGGCCCGGCGTAGAGTAACTTCGTTGATACGACCAACAATGTTACCACTAAGCCAAACCGCTAACCCATGTTATTAATAATAATAGGCCTGTTTTTTTATTACAATTAAAAATGGAACAACTGGATAAAAGATTAAAAGCAGAAAAATAACAATAAACAGTGCTGAAAAAAACAAACGATTAAGATAAGTTAACACAAATCTGAGTACAATTTGTACACCTTGTATTAATTATGCAATGTGCAGATTAAGTGCACCAGAAAGTTAATTACCTTGAGCTGACTGGGTAGTAGTAGTTGTAGCTGCATATGATAAGTCTGGCCACTTCCGACAAGGTCGCTGTGGTTCCAAGCATTTGGGAGGATGTGGGACATCGAACAGTGTTGGCACCGCTGTCCTAATCAGTCGTTCTCTTGCATGGCTATCAGTAAATTGGGATGATTCAAAATGATGAGCACAAAGTCGACAGTTTCTATACAAATAGAGTGGATCTCGCTTGAACTTGTGATCAAGATCCTTCCGTCGACAATTGATCAGCCACTGTTTACATCTAAAATAAAGAAATACAATCATAGCTTAAGCAGTCAAGCAGTCAAGCACCTATGTACCTCCCATGATTTGCTTCACTAGAACAATTACTGTCTTAGAGTGCAGAGCCGCTGTTCTATGGACATAGGCCTACTTCCTAAAACAAACACATCTTCTATTGTCTATGCCTAATTACTCCACTGTGTAACTCGTGATATACCAAGAAATGTACAAAAATTACTACATTAACTAGAGTGGTAGATCACCATCTTCCGATAACAGTCCAAAATTTCTAACGGCAGATTGGTAAAATACAAAGTTTAAGGAATGTGGTTCCGGGTAACAGTTACGGTTAGGATTAGTCGTAATAATTACGACTATATAACAATATTACACTCTTTGACATCTCTCAGTCAGTCAGAACAATCGCCGACCTACCGTCGATCTACCCTAATAATCCTGTACCCATGAACACAACGCAAGACAGCCGGTATACCCCTAGCACCATTCAATCAAATTATTTCCTTAGTAGGACTACATGTAAATCACTGATCTACCAGAAGAACTATCCAGTATCCAGTGCTTCGGGAGCATTTAGGGGTTAGAGCCGTGGCACATGACAGAGGGTTGGGGTAAGTGGTATAGTTAGCATTAGAGTTATGGTTATGGTTATGGTTATGGTTAGGGTCAGGGTTTAGCTCGACACGCAATGCACCCCGAACCGCTCGGTACCTTTTCTAAATTTTCGGGGGACATAGCCACCTCTATTACAAAGGCAAGTTTGGGTAGTAAGCTTCTGGGGGGGAGGGTTCACTAGTCCGAAGATCCACTACTAGAACCACTGGAATCATATTCATCAATATTCATATTCATCAACCCTAACCCTAACCCTATCCCTAACCTAACCCTAGTGGAACTTCGGACTAGTGAACCTTTGGACTAGTGAGACTCCCCCAGCTTCTGGAGCACCACGCACGGTCGATCCGTACCTCTTCTTGTCTTGCGGGAATCGGTAAAACGGCACTCCTGCAGTTTTGCTGTACAAACTACAGTTGACAGCGGCACATATCGTCCCATTTTTCACCATTTCACCGACACATATTTAATTAAAACGAACATACTATTTACAATTACAATACGTAAACAATACGTAAACAACACACTGACACTCCGGAAGTAGCAGCCGAAGCAGGTACTCGGAAAATAACTATGCCCAAATCATTCTATTATCGCCCGAATGTTATTTCAATGGCGTAGATAGGGAGCTGTCATTCTTGGCCAGCTTCGCTGGCCATATATATACTTTGATCCAAGTACGCCTTCAAGGAGCAGCGGTTGAACGACAGCAGAATGGCGTTGATCAGGGCGAAGGTAAAGTCGCACACTGTCGTCTGCGGGGACATTCGGCGACCTGCAGTGTTGTCACACATATCTCCGTTAATTAGTTCAGCAACACAATTAATGCAATAAGCATAAGTACCACATGCAGCACCTGTTGCTTAGAAAATGTCCAGTGCCCAATCACAATTTATTCAGCATGCAAAACTTGAGTAGTGCAAGTCAAAAACTGACACAACTAGCTTTAATTGTAAAACACAACAACTTTCATGGTTTTCCTTTCAATAACACAAAGCAGAGTTGAATCCGCAGATGTAGCACATTTGCTGACAGAATAAACAATGTTATGAAATGCTCTTTAGCTGTAGAAATAAGCTGAGTTTGCTACCATTTACAACCGTTATGCTGTTGTACGTGATGTATTGACTAAACGCCTTTTTTATACGCAACATTTTTGGCACCTTACACAACGTAGTAAAGGCAACAGCACAACGTGCCGTTATTTCACTGCCAACAATTTACGTTGTGCACATAATTTCTGCAAATAAGTGACATCCATTACGTGGGGGCGTCGTGGGCGGTGACAATTCTATTACAAATGATAAGTGATGCGTAAGGAATAAACGCAAAGAACACTTTTGTTTATGAAGAACACGAAAGCAATAACATCACTGCACAAAATGCTACTTTCCGACAGTGCATTGACTGTCGCACGTTCCACTTCTAACGTACAAACTCCCACATACAGTGCCATACAAAACACAGAGCCAACTGCTTACGAGATTTGTCCGCATGGAGTTGTGCATCTTTCACTTGCATCAACAGCAAGCAATGCACTAAAAAAGTAGTATGCGGCCGTTTGCCTACAGCTGAGCAAGGACACCCCAGTCTTTTTCGGAAGCGAAAATTGAGCAATCACTTACTGCTACCCCAATGATCATTCATGGAGAAGTCGGTGTGTTGTGACGTACGGCTGGGGGGGTGTTGGAATACAGGGGTTAGCTGTAAATTGGAGCACTGAGAGGCCCCCGCATCAACTGGCCCTGTGGTTGCTGGGCCCCACCCTATTTTTTTGGAATAGGGACCTCAGAGTAGTTGGGTTCCGCCAGCCCTGTGTGGCACGGGTCTTTGCATTTTTCTTTATTATTTTTATTAGCTACGATTCTTATTCGTATTATTTTATTTGTAGAATAGTTAAGCTAAGAAGACAACATTGAACAAGGCAAAAGAATTATAATTCTGAACATGCAGTATGTTATTACAGGCACGCAAATGATATATGTAATAATTTTGACATGCAAACGTCTATATGCGGTTTTAACGGGATGACTGGAGAACCCACTGAAAATTCACTAAGAAACAGTTATTGCTGCAAATTTGGGGAGTGGAGACCTAACCCAAAATTTTGGGGGACTCATAGACCGGAAGCAGATACAGCCAAAGCTGTCAGTAATAAGTTTCGGCTCTTTTCAAACCGAAGGTCTCATTACTGACAGAGCAGCTGCTCAAAGCCACCAACGACAGATTTCAGCCCTTTTCAAGCACAAAATCCGTCGCTGACGAACTAAGAACATCTGCTGCTGTGAGAGAATGAACCAATCAGTTCAACGAAGGAGTGGCTAAGGTAAATTAACTTGTATGGAGATTTTGCAGCTAATTACTGGTGTTTATTTGTGGCGTACTTAAGTAAGGCCTTGGCGCGGGGACTAAATGCACCATAATTATCTATTATGGGTAATTATATTAATTAAGGACTTGATACTGCTTGAGCTTAGGCCATTACGAACAATAATTAATAAAAGATAGTTATTGCTACAGAGGCGCCCCCGGCGAACGCGAGCCAAATAAGGCTGCTGCTGCTGCTGCGTGGATACAGCCAGGTACGGCGTGTACAATAACATCAATACACACACAATAATACGAATCGTTACAGCTAGTTAACAGTTAATAGTCTTTAGCAGGTTAAAGCAAAATACTACAGGCTAAAGGCTGGAGTACCTGCAATAATCTAATAATCACGACAGAATAGCGAAAACCGACCGACACAGTAATGGCGATGACGCTAGCAAGGAGGCCGTGGCTGCTACAGCAGCAGCCAGGCTCGCTAATGTAAACACAAGCTTGTGTCAGTTCAGTCTTATGTTATGAGGTCGTGACAGTGTCTACTGACCAATTTTGGGCAAATAGTTGCTTGACCAACAGAGCGACACAGAGTCGGACAAGCAATATCTATTTGGCTGTGTGTAAGGATTTTTGGAGTAAAATTTTCCGGCAATACTTTCACTACCTTATAGGCAGCTGTGACCGTGTTTTCTGTACTACTAATGAACGAAAAATTGCTCATCATTAGCTAACTGTTGTTGAAATACTTGGTCTCTGTGCAGTACTTAAACACTGCATCCAACGCCCAACACATTACTTACGTACTACATTGTAATTAACTAACCACGTACGTACACAACGTACAGCAATGCATACCTGCGTTCACTGACGCCACGTGTGCCAGAAACATGTCAATGACAGACATGATCCAAGCGTGGCGGTGACAGGTAGTCATGAACTCGCAGACACGCATGCTGTGCTCCGACATCACCAGCGACATCACCAGCGCGTAATAGTATGGTCTCTTCTGCCCTGGCAACCGCTTCATTACACTGCCCGTGCAGTCCACATGGACCACAGCCGAGCCACGTCGACACATCATGGAAAAACTCCACCTGGCCCTGTCCATACATCAGAACCCAGAAGGGGTCGTGGCCCAGACCTTGTTCAAAACCGGTAATACTGTTGCCCATGGAACACCGAAGCATGTCCTTTATTACCACCAGTTCCTGATGGGGGTCGTCGGCAAGACGTGTTTGCTGACGTGCGTCGAACAGGGCCTTGGCGATGACAGACGGTGTCTGTGGATCAGATAAGTTGCCGGCTGCGAGTGACGTGGTGTTTATGGCAGCCATTCGGGCCCGATGTACATACGCTGGGCTACTGTGCTTTGCTGCTGTGGCGTACTGTTTTCTCTGCGCACCTTGCAGCTGTCGATTGTGCACTGCACAAAATAATGGTAAAGTTAGTCACAGCAGCACCATATTGCCATCAAGCAGTCACACAGCCGCCATGACCAACGTCTTCCTGTGTATAGCAAACGTGCACAGTAAACTGTCAGCCCCAACAATCATACGGAGAATAGTACTTATGTGCTTCTTTGTTTTCAGCAAGGTGTGGGTGTTCAAAATGGTGAACAGCAAACAAGTTAGCGTGAAGCAATATTACATTGCATATTGCAATTTAAAATCACACATTGCAAAAAGGCGGTAAACAAAAGGGTCTTAAGTTTAATTTTGAGTGACCGGAGAAACCTTCATAATATGACTCATAATGACAAACTGCTCTGTTATGTCTGTACACTGTGAGTTGAGAAACCTGCCACCAGACTTGCCTGCTACTTTGAATTATTGTCAATGTTGCTTCACACGGAAAATGTTACAAGAACTTTGCGAAGTAACTGCAAGTATGTGCCCCAGTACACCCAAAACGCCTAGCTGCACTTCATCATGAAAAACAACTTTTTCCACAAAGACAACAATGAAGCACAGCAAAGGTCAGCTAAGCGTGCATGCATTGTACACCAGTAATCAGTGATCACGTTGTACACGCTGGTCTACTAGCTACAAGTTCGTCATTCACTACACTGACGTTCATACCGATGACTTGTTATAGTGATCTTGGTTTCAGTTAATTACAGAAATGCCTCCAGCACAACTGAGTGAGCAAGAAATCTGAGCTAATGCTCATGAGACGCGCCACAGCGTCAGTTTAATTTTGTACGCAGGTTGTCTGGTCTATCTCCAGTATATTTCAGCCAAAAATTCACTCTAAGTGTACGTCGCAGCCTAAAATAGCAAAAAATCACTTAAAACCCATATTTTTGGGGTTCAAGGTTGTTCGAGGTCATCGATGTTGGTACCTCCGCAAAGTTCATCAGCAGTGCTTGTTATGATACGCAGCAAGTCTGTGTCTATCTGCAACCAATCTCGTGCTGTATTAGTCGACAGTAGCAGAAATTGCACGTTTTCAAGAGGGTACCCAAATTTGATGCGCTCGTACGGAGCACTCCTTGAGCCTAGAGGGTCAAGGCCTACACCGTTGAAATCAGCGTTTAATGCCGAACATTTCATACGCAGGTTGTCCTGGTCTATATTGAATGATTTCGGCGCAATTCATTCTTAAGTTGTGTATTGCAGCCTAAACTCGCTAAAAATTCACTAAAAACCCTATATTTTGGGGTTCAACGTCGTTCAGGGTCATCGATGTTGGTACCACTGGAAAGCTCGTCGGCAGTGCTTGCTATGATAAGCAGCAAGTCTGTGTCTATCTGCAACCGTTTTCACGCTAGATGAGCCAATAGTGGTAAAATAACTATTTCTAAGGGGGGAACACTCTTTGATGCCCTTGTTCGAGGGAAATCTCCTCACCCAGCGGCACCAAGATTACCTCATTAGAAACTAGAGACTCTAGGCTATCATATGGTGAAGACCCGGAGTCTCTATGTCACCTGGGCTTGGTTCACCACCGGATCGTGACACTAGCTGGACGGACGGTCGGACAGAATCGCCATACCTAATACGCACCTCAGCAGTATCTTGCGGTACAGCTGCCACACGTAATGAAGCTGTAATCCAACATTTAACTGCTAAAGACAGTTATTCACTTCTGTTACTTTGATTTGGTGTACGAAAAACGCGTATGCTGCATATAACAAAAAGCCCACCAGTGTGATACTCTTCTATAAAGGCGTTCAAGTCGATTAAACTTAATTTAATTACGTTAACACTGGTTGACTGACATGTGCCAGGTAGACACCTGGCATATATCAGTCAGCGTGTGTTCATATATTTGCAAGACTATATCACAGTCATGATGTAGATATTTTTAAGGTCAGAAAATACGAAGTCATTAAGACAGTGGACTATTACATGTGCACATACTGTGATGACCATTGACTAGCAAGCATCGAATGCGGTATCTTATCTTGCGGGAAATATCATGCACATTGTGTTGAGGCAAACCATCCAATTTTTTCAACACTACCACATGAAATCCACCCACGAGACACGTCACGTCAGCTGTTGTGCAGCTACAATTTAATCGCTTCACTTTCACAAATGTGCTCGGTGTACGACAGAGTAAAGGAAAACAGCAATCAGTGGTCAGCTTAGTTTTGTCAGCAAGTGTTCCTACTACGGTCAAGTCAAAGACTGCTGCACTCGTTGGTACTGGCTATGGAGTAAACACACGGCTGTGGATGTTTGGGCTCGCTGCGAAAGAATAGAACAGTTGAATATCATTGTGCTCCACATTAGCGGTCAGTATGCCTCAAACGTCACCGATTGGCCGTACACCACCAAAATGTTGTGCACATTTCTTCAACAACACCATACCAAACAAAACCACGTTGGACATTGTGATGCTAACAATAGCTGCAGATGAAAAATTGCTACGTAATAACACAACGCCAGTGAGTACTACCTTGCGTCTGACTGGCATGACTGCATTGTCCAGTCACGCTGCACACAACTGTAAAATCAGCAGCAACGTCATCCGGTGCAACCATATTGAACTTCACTGCCACACAGCCGGCCACTTTGCACCATGCATAGGCCGTCCAGAACGGCAGTCCTAGCAACGTGTTACGTGGTGCCTTAAAGTGCTGGTGTTTGAACACCAGCCAGCCTGCAGGTAGGCCACAACTCGGTGAAGTGGGAAAAGAACGTCGACGTGCAGTCTCCAGTCAGGCGCTTTCTGCCCTCAGTGGCTGTCATCACCGTCACCGAGTCGCAGCTGAGACTGAACGTCAAGCGATGGGCGGACGTTGGTCTACAACACAAGGGTTGACAACAGTACAAACTCATCCTTCATTACCCCACTGTCAGATTGCCAGAAATTTAATTATTGTACATGTTCACATTAGTAACACCAGCAACCTATGCCTGGATTTTGAAGGGAGGGGTAAACCTGTTACTATTTAACTGCATAGCAGATGGTTACCGAGTT
>Ga0209052_1000465_pt1 | contig 12495 bp, 9 predicted proteins | sample WorMetHEROISLAND_2_FD_187409 | JGI IMG/M metagenome (GOLD analysis project Ga0209052, IMG submission 187409) | Marine gutless worms symbiont microbial communities from Max Planck institute for Marine Microbiology, Germany - Olavius sp. 4 HERON... | ecosystem: Host-associated > Annelida >...
CTTTGGAAGACCTGGGGGCCGGCTTTACCCTTGCTACCCACGACATGGAAATCCGCGGCGCTGGTGAGCTGTTGGGAGAGGAACAGAGCGGCCAGATCCAGGAGATCGGCTTCAGCCTCTACATGGACCTGCTCGAACGGGCGGTCGCAGCCCCCAAAGCCGACCGTACCCCGGACTCGACCGCCCCCCAAACCAGGGCGCCGAGATCAATCTGGCCGTCCCCGCCCTGTTCCCGGACGACTATCTGCCCGACGTGCACAGCCGTCTGATCGTGTACAAACGGATCGCCGGCGCGGCCACCGGCGCGGAGCTCAAGGAGCTGCAGGTGGAGATAATCGACCGCTTCGGCCTAGGTAATGGTGGAATTTAAATGGTAGAAGGTGGGTTGGGTCGCTACGCAGCCCGGCAGACCCGGACTCTCAACCACGCTATCAGTTATAAATTTTCCACTACCCACGATGAATGTCAGCACACCCTAGAATAACCCCCGGGTCAAAAACCCGTCCACGACCAATATCAACAGCAGGACCCCTAACCCCAACAGGGTGAAGCCCAGCAGGTGGGAGACCCGGTTCCAGGTCTTGGACGGGGGCGCGACCAGCAGTCCGTCCAGCTCGCCGGAGGCCCGCAGCCGTTCGTACTCGGCGGGGCGTTCTTCCTTGAACTCTTTCAGGTCCCAGGAGCCGGTGAACATCACCGGATCCAGGGGGAACTTGGCGGGTCGGAAGTGGTTGTTGAAGAAGTGCACCACGAACAGGGTCATGACCGCCAGAAAGGCTTCCAGGCCATGGGCCACCGTGGCCAGGTTGAAGATCCATCCGGGCAGAACGGTGCCTACCGCGTCAGCGAACCAAAGCAGGAGGCCCGACAGGCCGATGATGAGGGCCCCCCAGTACACGGCCCAGTAGTCGAACTTCTCCCAGTAGGTCCAGCGCCCGAAACGCGGCTGCTCGCCATTGCCGAAGTACCAACGGAACTGCCCTTTCATATCCTCCCAATCCTGCCTGCGCGGCAACAGGGAGTCGGGACCGAACCAGTCGAACGCCCGGTCGCGGAGGGTGCGTATCAGGACTACCCCGGCATGGCCGAAGATGTTCAGCAGGAAGACGACGCCGACCCAGTGGTGGATCGCATTGAGGAGTCCGGGCCCGCCCAGGAGGGGGACCAGGGTCTGGGCCCAGCCGGTATTCGGATACATAACGACTATGCCGGTAAAGACCAGCAACATCAGGGATAGGGCCAGCAGCCAGTGGTTGACCCGCCAGCCCCAGGCAAAGCGACGGAAGTGCACCCCGCTGCGGGGCTTCGCGCGCTTGATCCGCATAGGATAGCTGCACCCGTCGACCTTGCGGTAGATCACCGGGCGTTCCCGCTTCTCGCGCCACCACCAGAGCAGCGAGTGGGTATAGAAGAAGACCAGCACCAAAACGATCAGCGCGCCCATTCCCTTGCCCAACAGCCACAGGCCCGGGTACTTGTCGAAGTTGCGCGTGGTGCCGTGGGGCCGGTATTTGGCGAATTGTTCATTGGCCCGCTCGTGGCACTTGCGGCAGGTCTCGACGCGGTGCTCCGCGCCTGCCGGCGAGGCCGGAGCGGCTACCCGGACGATGTCGTGACCGGTGTGGCAGTCCACGCATTTGGGAGCATCCGGGCTGCCATGCCAGGCGAGCTGCCCGTGGGGACTGGCCATATAGCCGTGGCGCTCGGCGGCATGGCACTCGCCGCATTGCTCGGTGATCAACCGATGGGCCAGTAGCTGGGTCAAATCCGTGACCTTGTGGGCGCTGTGACAGTCACTGCAGGTGGCCGAATCGCCGACCCAGGGCCGCTTAAGGGCCGCCCCATGCAGAGACGCCCGGTATTCTTCCAGGGCCTGCCGGTGGCAGGCACCGCACATGGCGGGCGATTCCAAGCGATAGGTACTGGCGCGGGGGTCGGCCGAAGGGAAGACATAGTGCGCCGTGTGGCAGGTCGCGCAACCGGCGTTGTTGGGCACCGAGGTGTCCCCATGAGCGGATAGCGCATAGTCGCGGGTGAAGGTCACCAGACGCGGCGGCTCAAGCCGCAACCAGGCAGCTCGATCGGCAGGCATCCATTGCTTGCCTTCGACCTGCTCATGGCAGGCGACGCAATCCACCTGGGCGAGTCCACCTTCACGGTGCGGCAGCGCTCCGATGTCGTGGTGGCAGTCGGTGCAGGCCAGCGCACCGTGCACGCTCTCATCGAAGAAGTCGGTGGCAATGAACAATTGCTCCAGCGCGGTCTCCCCATGCTCCCCGGTCGGGACACCGAAGCCCTTGACGCCGTGGCACTCCTGGCACTGGGCGTCCTCGAACGGCTTGGCCTCACAGAGCGTGGACACCAGGAACAAGACCAGGCCGAGTCGGAATCCGAAGCTCATGGCTGCTGCTGTCCCTTCATAGACTGCAAAGGCACAAAGGACGCAAAGAAATTACACATACGAATTCGTTGCGCCCTGCGCGCCTATCTGCCGCAGCATAGGCGCGGGCCTGCCTGCGCTTCCCCGAGCCGGGAAAGTCATTCAGCGCCGATCTTGCTGACCTTAAAGCCGTGGTTGCCACTATCCTCCGGGCGCCAGAATTTGGGCGGTTCTCCCCCTTCGAACCAGCGGTGCAGCTCGGAGGAGAGGATCTCGTCGAGGAGGGCTTGGACCGCATCGGCCCCTGCCGTGTTGCCTTCATGCCGGGCCTTCTCGATAGCCTCGCGTACCTCGGGGACCAGCTCGATATAGAAGCGATGAGCGACCTCGTACATGCCCTCCCAGTGGGCATAGTCCGGAGCAAACATGGAGGCACCGTGACGCGCCCGGCGTCCCTCGTGGTGCCACAGATAGAAATAGGTCCACTCCACCGCCTCGTTGAACTTCACCGGGTCGCGCAGGCCGTGTTCGGCCATGGCCGTGACCAACCGCTTGGTGGGGAGCGCGAACTTGTCGTTATAGAGATTCACGAAGGCATCCAGCTGCTCGAAGTGGGCATCGGCGATCTTGCGCCCGTGGCAGGATCGGCAGATGCTCTTCATATCCTTGCGCCGGTCGATCCAGGACTTGACCTCTTTACCGGCGGCCCTGGCCTTCTCGTCGATCTTGAAGGAGACCGGGGCGCGCAGATTCCAGGAGATGCGATCGCCGATGTCGTGGGTAACCGGCAGGTCCTTGGTGCGGGACATGTGGCAGGTGGCGCAGGTCGGGGCGGCGTTATAGTCCTCACCCACCACCCACTTGGCCGAGTTCAGGTTCATCCGGTCCAGATTGGCGCGGAAGGCGACGCCGTGGGCCGACTCCTCGAAAATTTCTTTCTGCGGATGGTCGGGACCCAGGTGGCAGCGGCCACAGTTGTCCGGGCGACGGGCCTGCGCGGCGGAGAACTTGTGACGCAAGTGACAGGCGGAGCAGGCACCCTTCGAGCCGTCCGGGTTGATGCGCCCGACGCCCGTGTTGGGCCAGGTGGCCACATCCAGGGTACCGTCGGAATTGACCTTTACGATGGAGCCGTGGCAACCGGCGCACCCCATGGTCACCACCGGCGAGGTGCCGTTCAACAGGGGGCCACCTTCCACCACCTCGGCCAGGACATTGTCCAGAGAGCCCAGGATGTTTCCCGCCGAGGCATGGTGCGAGACATCGAACTCGGCCACCTCGCGCTCGTGGCATTGGGCGCAGTCTTGCGGGGAGACGATGGTCGCGATCACAAAACCCTTGTGCAGAATGGCGTCCAGGTCCAACTTGTCCGCCGCATGGCACTCGTAACAGCCCACGTTCGCGGCGAAGTGCTTGGAGTGGCCCCACTCGCTGTAGATGCCGGGGCTCTCCTCGCGGTGGCAGGACATACAGGTCGCGCTCTCCTTGCTGAGCTGCGAGAAGCCCCGGAGGATCTGTACCGGCTCCGTATCCTCCCGCGGCGTCGACGCGGAGGGTTCGGGCTCCGCCGCGGCCCGGAGCACCGCCGCCGACAGAAAGAGCAAAGCGGCGCCGGCGAGCAGCCGCGGCACGTCTGGGAATACCGAATACATCTGTGCTGTTCCTCCTTTACCCTAACGAATCTTGAAACGCAAGGATGGGGCCAGTCTCCGGGGTCCGGAATGATTTTCTTCAAGCGCCGTGAAAACCCCGAGGTACCTGTCCGGGACCGGGACATGCCCCCCGTTCGTACGCACAGGTATACATCGAAATGCAAAATGCCCGGAACCGGCATCGCCGCCGCCAACGCCATCCAACTCTTCGGCGAACGCCTGGTCCTGCCCGACGACATGAGCGCCAAGCAGTGGGTTGCCATGGCCGAACTGATCCACGCCACCACCAGTGCATCGCCCTCATATATGCCCGCACTCAGCGCCTCTCGCCATGATTTTAACTGAGGGCCTACTACCGCCACCTCGAGACCCGTGGCCTCAAGAAAATCCAGGCCGTTTGTGCCGTCATGCGCAAGCTATTGCAGGCCATCCACGCCATGCTCAAGAACCGCACTCCTTTCGGCAGCTGCCGCTTCCATTCTCCCTCCGATGCGGTGGCCGATTAACCCAGTTGGTGGTGGATAATTATTAAATTATAGTGGCCACTATCGGAAATTCAGCAGATTATGATAGGCAGGTGAAGATCGCGAGCCGCGTCCTATCCAAATCCCGGTATCCGCGCCCGCGGCTTGGCCCGTACGGTCGCGCACGATCGCTGCGGGTTACGGCGCAATCCGTTCAGGCGGTGCACAGCGGCCGCGAGGACGCGCCTACGCGACCGGGGCGCCGGACCTCTGATCCCTACACCAGACCCGGAGTGGCCGGAGCGGTCGGCGAGGTGGGTATGATTCCCACCTCGTCCCCGTCATAAAGCCGGGAGAAGCCCTCGGCGAATTGCTTGTTCAGGGTGACTCGGACCCGTTCCCGGTCGAACAGCGGGACCGCGCCCAGCTTGCGCCGGCCGAGCCAGGTAAGAAGGGTATCTACGTCCACGACGCTCGGCGGGGCCATGAGCTCCTCGGTCTCTTTGCGCAGCTTTTGGGCCACCCAGCTGAAGTAAAGGAGCCTGATCCGCTTCTCCTCCGGCCGCGGCTCCCGGCGCTGGTATCCGATCCGCTCCAGCTCCTCCAGATAGGCCGCCCAGTTCCGCTCGCGGTCCACCCCCAAGGTGTAGAGGGTGTCCCAGGAATAGATGCCGGTATCGTGACCGTCGTCGAAGAGGATCCGGACCCCATACTGCCCCTGGGGCTCGATATACTCGATATTCACCGCCTCCTTAGCGGTTACAGGCCGGCCCATGGTCCGCACCTCGGCCGCCTTGGAGAAGACCCGCAGATACTCGTAGGGTAGCTCGAAGGTTACGCCGTCATCGAAGGCGATGGACAGGAGCCGGGATTTACGGTGAAGGCTGATATCCGTCGGATGATGTCTTGCGGGCGGCTCGGTCATTGGGGGCTGCCTCCGGTTTGTTCGCCTCCGGGCCAACGGTACGGCGCCGTGGCGGTTGTATCCATGGTACAGCGGTGCCGAAATCTATAGAAATCATGTTGGGGTGGTGGTGGTCTTTAACTGGCAGAAGGTAGGTTAGGTCGTTACGTGGCCCGCTAGACCTGGACTCTCAATCACGCAATCAGTTAAAAATTGACCGCCACCGGTTAACTTTGTGATAATTCTAATAAAAACTCTTTGGTTGAATTTGCAATTAATCAATATACTATACCATTCGGATTAAGCTCCGGGGAATAGGCTGACAGGAACGCCAGCAAAATGCTGCCTTCCTGTTGTTCGATGAAACGCGGAGTTTCTTTGCTGTGGTGATAGCGGGCGTTATCGGTGATGACCAGGATGGGTTTGCCGGCGTCCTTATGGACGCTTTTTTAAGAACGCTGGGCCACCGCCCCGGGAAAGGTTTCGGCGAGATAGTGCTCGACTTTTCGCGGATCCTGCTTATTAGGACTTGTAGAGCGGCCGCTGCGGGCTCAGCCCCAAATGGCCCAGCAAGCGGCTGAGCGAACTCTTACTCAGTTTGATCCCTAATTCGCACGCAAGGTATTGAGCGTCCACAGGCAAAACTCAAACTGAAACTGTCTCGGGTTACCCAGGGTCAGGGTCACGGTCTTGTTTATCCATTTCATGTCCGCGGCCGCCCTCTGCGACCACCCTCTTTGAGCGCATCCCAACTACCACAGCGATACCGGGAAAGCCAGTCGAAAATCGTGCGCTGCGGGATCTGGTAGATTCGGGCTGCCAAATGGATAGGTTCCTGGCGAATGACAATTGCCTCAACGACTTCCTTTCGCTTTCGATTTCTCAGTTCAGTTCTCGCGCCCATAAGTCAATTATAATACTGCGAATACTTATGTAACAATTAATACAAGGTCACCATAATTCGCTTTCAAGGCCCCCACTTTGCAGCGGCGGCAGCGGGAACCTGGGTTTCGGGAGTAACCTGGGCCGGTTCTTCGATGACCTGCAGAAACAACTCGCCTCGTTTAATCATCCCGAGCTCGCTGCGGGCCCGCTCTTCCAGGGCGTCCAGGCCCTCCTGGAGGTCGAGGACCTCCGCTTCGAAGATCTGGTTGCGGGCCCGCAGCTGTTCCAGCTCGGCCTTCTGCGCACCGATCTCGTCCCGCAGTGCCCGGACTTCCGCCAGGGTGCCGTCGCCGGTCCACAGGCGATACTGCAACGCCAGGAGCAACAGCAACAGGATGCTCGGGAACCAGCGCATCACATCAGGACGAGTAGACCATCACAGCCAGCGGAAGGCGCCCTTGCCCGCGTAGCGGGCGTCGCTTCCCAGCTGGTCTTCGATGCGCATCAGCTGGTTGTACTTGGCGACGCGGTCGGAGCGGGACAGGGAGCCGGTTTTGATCTGTCCGGCCCTGGACGCTACTACCAGGTCCGCGATGGTGGTGTCTTCGGTCTCGCCGGAGCGATGGGAAACTACGGCGGTGTATTTGGCTTTGTGGGCCATTTCGATGGCTTCCAAGGTCTCGGTCAGGGTGCCGATCTGGTTCACCTTGATGAGGATGGAGTTGGCGATTTTCTTGTCGATGCCTTCCTTCAGGATCTTGGTGTTGGTCACGAACAGGTCGTCGCCCACAAGCTGGACCTTATCGCCGACGGCGTCCGTGAGCAGCTTCCAGCCGTCCCAGTCCCCTTCGGCCATACCGTCTTCGATGGAGAGGATGGGGTATTTTTTCACCCAGTCGGAGAGCAGGTCGCACATGCCCTGGGAGTCGAGGGTGCGGCCCTCGCCTTCCAGGGTATATTTGCCGCTCTTGTGGAATTCGGTGCTCGCCACGTCTAGGCCCAGATACATGTCCTGGCCGGCCTTGAACCCTGCCTTTTCGATGGCCTCCAGGACCACCTCGACGGCTGCCACGTTGGAGGGCATATCGGGGGCAAAGCCGCCCTCGTCGCCAACGCCGGTGGCCAGCCCCTTGCCGTGGAGCACCGACTTGAGGGCATGGAAGACCTCGGCCCCGTAACGCACCGCCTCGCGCAGGCTGGGGGCGCCCACAGGCATAATCATGAACTCCTGGAAATCCACGCTGTTGTCGGCGTGTTCACCACCGTTAAGGATGTTCATCATGGGCACCGGGAGCAGGAAGTCGCCGTCGCCGAGGGACTTGTACAGGGGCATCGACCGTTCCTGGGCGGCGGCGTGGGCGGCGGCCATGGAGACGCCGAGGGTCGCGTTGGCGCCGAGACGGCCTTTGTTGTCGGTGCCGTCGAGCTTGATCATCTTGTCGTCGATGTCTTTCTGGGCACTGACCTCGGTACCGACCAGGGTGTCGCGGATCTCGCCCTGGATGTTGGCGACGGCCGTCAGCACGCCCTTGCCGAGGTAGCGGGATTTGTCCCCGTCGCGCAGCTCTAGGGCCTCGCGGGACCCGGTGGAGGCGCCGGAGGGGACCGCCGCGCGCCCGATAGCGCTGGTGGCGGTGATGACGTCGGCCTCGACGGTGGGATTGCCACGGGAATCCATGATCTCACGGGCCCGGATGTCGACGATCTCGGACATTTTGGTTTTCCTCTTGGGGTAAAGACTTACGGTTCAGCAAGTCGGGTTGGATGATCGATTGAGATTACGGGGGTACCGGGTTTCATTCCTCGGCCCAGCCTACGAGCTGCAGCTACTTTTGACATAATAGTGCCAACCGCTAACAGGGCAAGATTGACAGGGTGCTCAAGATCAACAGGATTATTTTTGACTAATCAATTATAATATTTTGTGGTAGTGGCGGTCTTTAACTGGTAGTAAGGTAGGTTGGACTGCTGTGCGGCCCGGCAGACCTGGACGATCAACCACGCCATCAGTTAAAATTTACCACTACCGAATTTTGCAAGCCTCCGTTTGGCATATGACCAGAATGATTCAATGCCATTGATAGGGCAATTACCACAGGTAAATTCATGCTGACCATGATTCACACGGAAATGCTTTATTGTACTCCCTATCTACTATAGCCCATCGTAGCCCCCCAGCCGTCCGGGTGGATGATGCGGTCACAAGTGGCACCTGGCCCCGGATTGCGGCCTATAGCGGCTTCTTGGCGGCGTTCGGGACGATTTCCGTGTGGACTTTCCCGTGGCGTTTCAGAATCCCGAAGACAATCATTTTACCCCCAGCCCCACGCCCTTTCTTCCCACGAACACGGCACCCGACGAAATAGGATTCATCGACTTCAACCTCGCCGGAGAAGGGCGATGAGGCGTCACAAAGCTGAGCGATTCTAGTTCGTAGTTTGAATAACAACCGATTGATCGTCGGACGGCTTACATCGCTCAACTTGGCGATTACCGAGGCCGGTAAATCGTGCGCAAAACAGGGTACAAATTGCTGTCTCGAGGCGGCACCGTTATGTTGGACCCTTGGCCACGCGGCCATCGTTCCACCCCGTAGGTTCCATACCAGTGGTCGACTTGGGCATGGTTCCAAATGGATGCAGGCTCGATCCGAACGAGGGACCTGACAAGCGAACCAAGCCTAGTCTATCAACCAAGGGCTGGTGACATAATCGTCGTGCCAGCCGCTAATTAGGACAAGATTGACAAGATGCTCAGAATTAGCAGGATTATTTTCTGAATAATCACTTAATAATACCCTGTTAATCGTGAAAATCCTGTGAATCCTATATCATTAGGAGATAAGCTCGAAGATGGGAAGAAGCTCTGTTTCGATCAACCTACGGGCTGAATGTCAACAGGCCCTCGGGTCCGTCCTCGGGAAAACCACGGGATTTGGTTACCCGGTCCAGCTCCACCAGGGTCTCCAGCAGCTCACGCATGCGGTCCAGGGGCCAGGAGTTGGGGCCGTCGCTCAAGGCTTCGTCGGGCCGGGGGTGGGTCTCAATGAATAGACCCGAGATCCCGGCGGCGACCGCGGCGCGGGCCAGTGCCGGTACCATTTCCCGCTGACCGCCGGAGCTGTCTCCTCGGCCGCCGGGCAATTGGACGGAGTGGGTGGCGTCGAATAACACCGGACAACCGGTGGCGCGCATCAGAACCAGGGACCGCATGTCCGCGACTAGGTTGTTGTAACCGAACGAAACGCCGCGCTCGCAGACCATGATCACCTCATTTCCGGTGGAGCGCGCCTTCTCGACCACCAGCCGCATATCCCGGGGGGCCAGGAACTGTCCCTTCTTGATGTTGACGGGCCGTTTTTGGGCGACCACGGTCCGAATGAAGTCGGTCTGACGACATAGGAAGGCCGGGGTCTGGAGCACGTCCACCACCGCGGCGACCTCATCCAGGGGTGTGTTCTGGTGGACGTCCGTCAGCACGGGGACGCCGATCCGCTCCCGCACACCGGCGAGAATTCGCAGGCCCTCTTCGATCCCAGGTCCGCGGAAGCTGTCCAGGGAGGAGCGGTTGGCCTTGTCGAAGGAGGCCTTGTAGATGAAGGGGATGCCGAAGGCGTCGGTGAGTTCTTTGAGCACCCCGGCGCTCTCCTGCACCATGGTCTCGCCTTCGATGACACAGGGGCCGGCGATCAGGAACAGGGGCCGGTCGAGCCCGACCTGGTAATCGAGCAGCCGCATCATGGTGCCGGTTCCTTCACCGCCGCGCGCTGCTCGAGTGCGGCCAGGATGAAGCCCTGGAAGAGGGCGTGACCGTCCCGCGGAGTGGAGGTGAACTCGGGGTGGAACTGGGCGGCGATGAACCAGGGGTGATCCGGGATCTCCACGATTTCCACTAGCTTGCCGTCCAGAGACCAGCCCGAGAAGCGCAGCCCGGCGGCCATCATGCAGTCCAGATAACGATTGTTGAACTCATAGCGATGCCGATGGCGCTCCCGGATCTGGGGTTGGCCATAGACCTTGCGGGCCAAACTGCCGGCCTCCAGGCGACAGTTCTGTCCCCCCAGGCGCATGGTACCGCCCAGGTCGGTATCCGCGTCGCGCCGCTCGATATGGCCGTCCGCGTCTTGCCACTCGGTAATCAGGGCGATAATCGGGTGCGGCGTCACGGGGTCGAGCTCGGTGCTGTGCGCCCCCGCCAGGCCGGCCACGTTGCGCGCATATTCGATGACCGCCACCTGCATCCCCAGGCAGATGCCGAGATAGGGCACCAGGTTTTCCCGGGCGTAGCGCACCGCCGCGATCTTGCCCTCGACTCCCCGCTCACCGAAGCCGCCGGGAACCAGAATTGCATCGAGATCCTGGAGACATCCGGCGCCCTCGTCCTGGATCCGCTCCGAGTCCAGATAGAAGATCTTCACCTTGGTGCGAGTGTGGACGCCAGCATGGGCCAAGGCCTCGGAGAGGGACTTGTAGGCCTCGGTGAGGTGGGTGTACTTGCCCACCATGCCTACCGTCACCGCGTGCTCGGGCTGGTCGAAGCCCTGGAGCACCCGCTCCCATTCGCGCATGTCCGCCGCCGGCGCCGTGAGTCCGAACTGCCGCACCACCAGGTCGTCGAGCTCCTGGGCGTGCAGCAGGAAGGGAATACGATAGATGTTGTCCGCGTCCACGGCGGAGATCACCGCCGCCTCTGGGACATTGGTAAAGAGCGCGATCTTCTTGCGATCCGCTTCCGGCAGATAGCGCTCAGCCCGGCACAGCAGGATGTCCGGCTGAATTCCGATGGAGCGCAGCTCCTTGACCGAGTGCTGGGTGGGCTTGGTTTTGATCTCCCCGGAGGTCTTGATGTAGGGAACCAGAGTCAGATGCATGAACAAGGCATTCTCGCGCCCCATCTCGACCCGCAGCTGGCGGATCGCCTCCAGGAACGGCAGCGATTCGATGTCCCCTACCGTGCCTCCGATCTCCACCATGGCGATGTCCGCGCCCTCCGCCCCCAGGCGGATGCTGCGCATGATCTCGTCGGTGATATGAGGGATCACCTGCACCGTACCGCCCAGGTAATCGCCCCGCCGTTCCTTCCTGATGACGCTGTCGTAGATCTGGCCGGTAGTGAAGTTGTTGCTGCGCCCCATGCAGGTGCGCAAATACCGCTCGTAATGCCCGAGATCCAGATCGGTCTCCGCGCCGTCGTCGGTCACGTAGACCTCGCCGTGCTGAAACGGGCTCATGGTGCCCGGATCCACATTGATATAGGGATCCAGTTTGACCATGGTTACCAGCAGTCCGCGCGCCTCCAGCAAGGCGGCCAGGGACGCGGACGCAATGCCCTTGCCCAGCGACGACACCACGCCGCCCGTGATAAAGATGCATTTGGCCATACTGACAAGGCGTCGAGGATTGAAGAAGGACCGGTCCGGATACCGCGGATAAACTAACAAATTCCCTTGAGTGCCTCAATTCGAGATTCGGCATGAGCAGGACCGGGCGAGCGCGTAAATTTTAAGAAGCTGTTTGGTTGAACAGGATCGCCCCCGCAACACCTCCGCGCTCCTTAGCCGCACCGGATCATTCAGGACTGCTGTTAATCGGACAGCTTCTCAAGGCGCCCTATGGACCACGAACAACAGTGCTGAAACAGCACCCTTGCGGCTCAAATGCCGCCGGGCAAACCACTCGCCGTGACCATTCCCGCGTGAGAACCCGCGGGCCAGTTCAATTTCCTATCTTCCGCCGGTTCGCTTATACTCACCGTGCGCCGTTACGGCGCGATCTTCCAAATCACTATGCCGTTACCTCCCTGAGGTCCGTGGTCGTGGTTCCCGCGGAAGATACCCTTCTGTCTCGATCAGGAGCGACAGACTATGCAAAAACTTTCCAAGACCCTGGGCGTTGTCGCCATCGCCGGCGCTGCCGCTGTTTCCATGAGCTCCGCCCAGGCCTGGTGGGGTAGTAGCCCTTGGGGTGGTGGGCCGGGCTCCGGCTATAACAGCAATAACTGGATGAACGATATGTTCGGTGACGGCTATGGTGATTTCAACATGAGCATGAGCGGCGGCGGTCGCGGAAGTGGCCGCGGCTACAACCGCTATCGCGATTGGTACGGTCACGGACCCTATGGCTGGGGTGGCCCCTATGGTTGGGGGGGCTATCCGGGCTACGGCGGTTGGGGCACCCCTTACGGCACGCCCTATGCCGCCCCCCCCCCTCC
>Ga0209052_1000467_pt1 | contig 12491 bp, 12 predicted proteins | sample WorMetHEROISLAND_2_FD_187409 | JGI IMG/M metagenome (GOLD analysis project Ga0209052, IMG submission 187409) | Marine gutless worms symbiont microbial communities from Max Planck institute for Marine Microbiology, Germany - Olavius sp. 4 HERON... | ecosystem: Host-associated > Annelida >...
GTCATTAACCTTGAAGTAGCTCTGCTACTAAGGCAACCTCGATTGATTGATTGATTGATTGATTGATAATTTAGTGATAATTTATAAACAAAATAACTTACTGTTTATCAACACGTCATTGTGACGTCATCGGCAGTAACCTGGTAACCCGTTTTTGAAAATTAAATAGCATTTCAGCTTGAACATTTTTGAACGCTGAAAAATCGGTAGGCGGTGATGTTAAAAAGTCTATAACTTTGTCGTTTTTCAACAGAATCACATTTCACTTAGCAGCTAGATGTAAAACTCGCAACCTTTTGACCACAAGTACCAAGCCACTATTAACTAATACACTTGGGTGGTTGAGATAATCTCACCTGTACTCAGCAGTGACGTAAAGTTCAGAGGAATTAAAAGTAGCTGACACTGGTACTAACCGACTGGAGTCCAAGTGAGGTCTGGCTTGTACTGAAGTTCCTTGAGTACACTGGCCAGCTGACCTCTGAAGCTGGTAGCCTTCGGCTCTTCATCCATTTCTGCCTGTACAGACATTCATCATAGCAATTAGGACCAGTTTCTGGCTCTTAACCAGTGGGCCATATACTTCATTAATATTCATGACATATGTGCCTGCACTCGGTGATTGGTGTGCTTAAGTCATGTGATCAGCGTTGTCCAATAACAGCTATTGCTAAATAGCAACGAATGAATGCAAACTGGTGGCTTATAGTTAACTAAAAGAAAGTGAAACAAACAGACCCTCAGTCACTGAACTGTGCCAGCCGACACTACGAAGGTTGTCCCAAAACAACACAACGCTACATGTTCAGTTCAGTACAATAGTTCATGGTCGCCCAATTGTAATAGCAAGTAGCTATCACGAACGTGCTAGCTTACGCCATAGGCCCCGCAAATAGTTCAGTTTTCAGATGGCGACAGAAGCAGGATGATGATGACAAGTCACTGTGAATGGCTGTTGGAAGTGAGTTCCAGGCTGTGGGACCGGACACAGAGAAACTGCATGATCCGTATCGTGACAGTCGATAGCGTGGCATTCATGTGTTTAGTTCTCGCCATCTTAGTTGTTATTGGTGCTTGAAGTGGGACGGTATGGACATTAGCTGTATTACAATCATTAGGCATGTAGTAGTAGTCCATATGAAAAATCAATTGTCAACAGTAAGTTTAGTGTCTGCAATATCAACTGCCAATAAAAGTTAGGTTTACAAAATTTCAATTTTTACGCGCGACAGTTGTACCGACAGGTACTGCTGAGAGCGCGTATTAGCTATGGGAATTCTGTCTGTCTGTCTGTCCGTCCGTCTGTCACGACCCGGTACAAATTCAATGCCAGGTGAGATAGAGACTCCAGGTCTTCACCATATGATAGCCTAGAGTATCTAGTCTCTTATGAGGTAATTTGGTGCCAGTGGGTGAAGAGAGTCCCCTCAAACGGGGGCATCAAAGAGGGGTACCCCCTTAGAAATCGTTATTTTACCACTATTGGCTCATCTAGCGTGAAAACGGTTGCAGATAGACACAGACTTGCTGCTTATCATAACAAGCACTGCCGACGAGCTTTCCAGTGGTACCAACATCGATGACCTTGAACCACCTTGAACCCCAAAAATAGGGGTTTTTAATGAATTTTTAGCGATTTTAGGCTGCAATACACACTTTAAGACTGAATTGCGCCAAAACCATTGAAGATAGACCAGGACAACCTGCCTACGAAATGTTCGGCATTAAACGTAGATTTCAACTGTGTAAGGTCTGACCCCTAGGTTCAAGGAGTCCTCCGTACGAGCGCGTCAAATTTGGTACCCCCTTGAAAACGTGTGATTTCTGCTACTGTCGACTAATCTAGTACGAGAATGGTTGCAGATAGACACAGACTTTCTGCTTATCATAACAAGCACTGCTGACGAGCTTTCCGGGGGTCCAACATCGATGACCTTAAACGACCTTGAACCCACAAAATAGGGCTTTTAGTGAATTTTTAGCGATTTTAGGCTGCGACGCACACTAAGAGTGAATTTTCGCTGAAATTAAACTGATGCTAGTCACGTGTCTCATGAGCATTAGCCCAGATTTCTTGTCAACAAAGTTAGAATAAATTAACAAAATACCCGACATAACTAACTACGCTAACCTTCTCATCAAGTTTTTTGCCTTTCTCCTGGCCTCTGGAATCAACGCGCAGACGATACGGCATCGGCTTGGTGGTGTCGCGATACATATCAGGCAACGGCTTCGCATGGAACTGACGCAACTACACACATCCAAACAAACACTCAACTTCAAACCTGCCACTTTGCAGTTAAACGTGCACGGTGCACATACAGATTGGGCCCAAACAAGCAAGCCTCCAACTTTTGTCCCTATCTTCGCCAAATATTGATCGAGTTTCAAAATTCTTCTACCGGCACATTCAGTGGAAAATTTGCAATAATACGCAGTTACCAAATATCCCACAACCTTAACTGCATCGATACACTAACTTGTAAACTATTATTTAACCTTAGTTTTGTTGTAGTTTTCATTATAACGAGTGTTAGTATCAGTTATTGTTATCAAATTTGTTATTCCTTGCCAATTGGCAATTTCCATTATGTCGTTAAACAAAAATTTGCCCCATATGGGACTGCGGTTTACTCCTTGCAGTGTTGCATACCGGTGTAATTCAAACTCATGTGACACAACAACTAAGCATAGAAACCTTGACCTATGGTCGGGTCACATGGCATGATGTCGTATAGCACTCGTCGACCCCTACCTACACACCAAATTTCATTTGAATTGGGCAAACCACAAAAAGCTTTTTGTGGACGTAAGAACGCCAGACCGGCTACAAACTCGATCGTAAACGTCGGCCGAACAACAATTCAGCTGGTGAGCATTTGGTAGCTTTCTGTGGCGTGTTACGGTAACTGAACAAAAACTTGTTCAGGGTAACATCAATATTACTGAACGATTGTCCAGCAGCCCGCATACGCTCTTTGAAGGTTCGCACCAGACGTTCTGCCAACCCATTGGTACGTGGGTGATATGGCGTACTTCGAATGTGTGTAATGTTCAGTTGCTTACAAAACTGAGTGAATTCCTCACTTACAAACTGAGGACCATTGTCTGAAACCACACTGCGTGGAATTCCAAACCGGCAAAACAACTCGTGCAACACCTTAACCGTCACGATTAACGCTTCAGTAATGCTACCAGTTCATCTACAAGCTTAATGGCTTGTTCTTCATCGTGTACTGACTTCAAACAGTCATCTACATAGAAATTTCTGTGCACCGTGTTAATCGTCTCTGGCGAAAATTCTGTTTCATTGTCTGTGGCCACCTTACGCAATGCAAAACCACAGCAGCTGGGACTCCATGTACCCCCGAATAAGTGCACATTCATTCGGTAAGTATCTGGTTCTCTACTGTAATCTCCATTTGGCCACCACAGATATCACAATACATCTCTGTCAGAGACTGAAACTCTCACCTGATGAAACATAGCTTGAACATCTGCCATTATAGCAACTGGCTCCTCTCTAAATCTCAACAAAACTCCAATCAACTGATTAGTAATGTCTGGTCCCTGAAGAACCTTATCATTCAGCAATGTGCCACCAAAGTTCGCTGCGCAGTCAAACACAACACGAACCTTGTCTGGTTTCTTCGGGTTAATAACAGCATGATGAGGCAAGTACCATACCATACATCACTCCTGTCTATCTCTGACTCTTCAACCTTGATCGAGAAACTATTGGCTACTAATTCATCCATGTTCTGGCAATATATCTCATGCAAATCTGTGTCACGACTCAGTTTACGTCTCAGACTCTGCAGCCTGATATCAGCAAGTGACCTATTATTGTGTTACTGGTCGATGTTTAAATGGTACTGCCAGCTCATAGTGTCCATCATCTGTCATTCGTACAGTGACTTCCATCATCGCTAATGCTCCGTTATCTTCGATAGACATTCCCTTTGTGTCATCATCGAGAGAGTCTAATCTCCAGAACTTTTCCACTGACTGTCTCAGTTCTTCCTGGACAAAGTTCACAACAGCCGCTTGACTGTTAGATGCATCAAAGGCGCCCTGTACTGTCCACCCTAGCGCTGTTCTGACAGCATAAGGTGCCCTCAAATTGTCTTCATCTCTGCGTACTTCCAATGGCTGCAAGGCTTCGGCATAGTCTTGTCCTATTAACAGCTCTGCTTCCTGCAACGGAGCGTTATAAAAATCGATATCTCTCAAGTGTGGCCTTTTCTCAATGTCATCGACAGTGGCTCGATATTCAGTACTAATCGGCAGACTTGGCCTTGTGTAAACTTCCATTCTCAAATCAATCTGTCCGTCCATGTTCAATACTTGAATGCTCACTGCCTGTGTCTTCACCTTTCTACTAGGATTTTCCATAGTACTCAGAGTCAGTGTTTCTGGCTTACCCTGCAGATTAAGTGCTCTCGCCAGTCTTGCAGTGCAAAAGGTCGTCGTTGACCCACTGTCCAAGAGTGCCAGAGTTTTGACGCACTGTTGCCCATCAGTTGCTTGCACATTGACTGGAATCAAAGGTAGCATCACTGTTCTTGCTCCGGCCCCTGTGACAAGACACGTTTCTTGAGCCTCCGGCAACTGACCTGCTGGTGGTCTAACTCGTGTCACCGTTGGAGGGGGCTTATGTAGAAGTGGAGAGTGTTTTCTGCCGCAGCCTGAAACAGGGCATCTCCTTGCTACTTCGTCAGAAGTACGATTGATGTTCGGTAGTGATGGAACGACTTTCGCCGGATGAGGTCTGCGACTGGCGCAGTTCGCAGCGTTTGCGTGACTACGTTGCAAGGATGGAAGCGAAAGAACAGGCAGCGAAAGCCGCCGCCGCTTCTGCTGCTGCGACAGTCAACTCGTCACGTCGACTCAACACGGCAGCCGACGAAGTGATCTGTTTGTCCTCGGACAGCGAAGACGAAGTCACTGAAATTCCGTCGAAACAAGATCACGTGTTCCGCTGCCACCAGTGCGACATGCAGCTGTCGTGTGGCAACAGTTTCCATAGTCTGATGTGCGACCATTACCGAACGTGCCACGGCATCGACAACATCGACATTGTGCGCATCGTGCAGCCGGATGGCTCCGAGTCGATGCAGGTCGTGCATCTGCCACCAGCGTCGACTGGTTCACCGAGGTCCTCACCTGCGTCCAACAGTTTGTCCGTCGGTCCATCCACGTCCTCGTCGCCAGCCCCTCCGCACGGCAGTTCATCATACCTTCAACGGCCCACCCTGAGCCAGTCACGCAGATACCTAGTCAGTCGTCCAGTGCCTGATCAGACAGCATGGAACTCTTCCGCAGCCAACGCAATCACCGGTCGGATGCAAGCTGCCAGTGGCGATACAGATCCGGCACCAAGCCGTCCGTACAGTCACATGTTGAAACAACTGACGCAGAATATTCAGTCACGTGAATCGACGCCGAGACAAGTCCTACTGCTGAGACGGCTGTCTTGTAGAAATTCTGCTCTGCTGAATGGTGACAGGATGTGTCGTGGCGATGGTGCCACCTCGCAGTCTTCTTGTGATGCTGACGTAATATGTCTGGACTAATTACAACAATTATGCCCGGTTCAGCTGTAGCCTGGCCAGGGTCAGTACTGTCACGTGACGTCAGTGCAGCCCAGGTCTCTGACAATCATATTAGTGCGAACAAACAAGTTCTTAATCTCTCTTCGCATGTCATCATCATCAGTCATGCTATTGCACAGCATATGTCCAAGATAACGGAACCGTGACACAAAGTTGAGCTTACGACCATTAATAGCAAAACAGGGAAATCATCTGTGATATGTTTATCTCTACTCTTTGGCTTGAAAATCATACAAACAGTCTTTTTGATATTACATACAATATCAAGTTTGGTACAGAATAACTCGAGCAGTTTAATAAGTGCCGGCATCGCAGGCCATGATGGACTGGGCAGAACCATATCATCAGCATCAGCTAACAAATTGACAAACAAACCGCCAATGTTGCATCCCAGTTTACTTTGTGTTATTGCTGCAATTAATGGGCGAACAAAACGTGTGAACAAATAAGGAGAGAGGACGCCTCCTTGCCGTGTACCATTGGCAACAGTAAACTTTTCAGAGCAAAATCTCTGCCAGTATACACAGTCTTTGACGTGAATGCCAACATGCTAATAACTGCACCAAGCGCCGGATTCCACACTGCCATCATCTAGCATTTGATTGAATAACTTCCAGTAGTTGACCCTGTCAAATGCTTTTTGAAAGTCAATAAAACATGCAAAAACATAACTACCTCGTTTCAGATAGTAATCTATCGTCCGTTTTACCACACTGGTACACAAGCCAGTCGAGTGCTCTTTCTTGAAACCAAATTGGTAGATATCACAGTCATTGCCATCATTAATATAATGCAAAATAACTGTCTCAAAGATCTTGGTCTCTGCATTAGATAGAGCTATAGCTCTGTAATTATCCACATCTGCAAGATCACCACATTTATTTTTCACCTGCGGTAGTATAACAGAGTCCATAAATGCACAAGGTAAATAGCAATGTCTCACACAAAAAGTAAGCAACAGACTCAGGTGCACATTTAATTTGTCACCAGCAAATATGAGAGACTCCATGTATATCAATCAATCAATCAATCAATGTTTATTACGCCAGAAGGCAGCACATGCAGAAACACACAATAAAAACAAACACAAACTACAAACTAAATTGACAGCAGTGAAGCAAAAAAAGACCAGAAGGTCCTCTTAACATCAGTGTAACTCGTATGCCAAGGCAGTATGTTATATGCAGAAGAAAGTCTCTGAATCTCATTAAAATATAAACTACATACTGTTCTTACCACAACATTGCTTCCACAAATAGACTTTTTATAAAAAAAAGTATCTTTCTCTGAACAGTATCTTTCTCTGATCAATCAGTAGAGATGCAGACAAGTTATTGCAGTAATATAAAAGCGGCTTTGCACTCTCTCGCCAACACGCATTAAAAATTTTTCTGAAACAGTTATTCCAGGCGACATTAACTTTGTGCATATCAGAAGGAGACGTGTGCCAGATTTCACAACCATAAAACAGGCAGACAATATATAATTTATATATAAATATATGCCATTTAACCCTGCACTCTTATTTTTCTTTTGACAAGTAATAGCAGCAGACACCTCATCAACAGTTATAGTACGATAGTACTGTTTATTTGCAGAAGATTGCAACTTGTCATAAAATGCATGCATTGATCATATCATACTGATGATGATTTAATGACATTTGCACATACAATCATAGGTCACAAAAGTTTCCCACCTGAATCCTAATGCTAAGCCTAACCCTCTAACTTTACCCTGTACTCTAAGCCTAACATGAGACTTGAAAGTCAGCTGTGAGTTATGAAAGCATCAAACAGTTGGTACAGTTTCCAACTGTCAACTTTGTCACATGCGCACTGCAGGAATCTGGCTTTGGCACTTGACTGCAGAGTGTGAATAGTCATTGTGAACTTAGAGCACTGAGCTACTTGTGTGTCTGTAGCTGTATATACTGTGTGTGTTTGACAGGTGATATTGACATTACTAAGTCTGATATTTTCCACCCGAGTCAGTCATCTCATTGCGACAAAGGAAAAACCACAGAGCTCACAGGTATGCATGCTTTATTATCTGTAGGTTTATGTAGCAAAATACCGGTTTACTATGAGAAGTGTGAAATTATTCTACAGGTTGTCACCAGCCGATGAATTTATGATGTTTGCTAGTGACCGTCAGTGATATCATCGGTGAAACAATTGATTTTGCAGCATGTTGGCATACCTGAGCTATGCAGTAGCACTAGTAACAATGGCTAGACCAAATGTATCTGTTCATCAGCAAAGCAGGAGAGTCATGACAGACAATGCCTATCTATCACCTGACTGACTTCATTGCCATCATCCTCATGTAGGTCTTTGAGTAATTGCTCATCATCGAGCATGTCGTCAGCACCAGCACCATCATCCTCATCATCGACATCATTCATAGCTTTCAGACGAAGCAGCTCAAATGCTCTGCACCTGTTACTAGCATTATCGCTCACTATGTGAACTACTTTTCTATGCAGACTGTGATCCCCAGTTAGCATTCCCAACTCAGCTGCTGTACGTGCTCCTGTGTGAGACCCATTGATGGCTGCAGAGTGAAGGAGATGGGACTTTGCTTCACAGTTGACAAATGTGTCAGCAGTAACACCGAAGTAGCTGTTAGAGTTAGACAGATACCAGAATTTACCGATACCACCGATACCGATACTTTAGACCTTCACCGATACCGATACCAGTAGTGACAGCACAGCGGGCATGACGAAAGTGGTTTCACGCTATTATGCGTGAGCACGCAGCAGGCCTGCTGAAGCATAGTAAGAATGTAACTTGGTACAATACGGGAGGGGGTGTTCGGACGAGACATCACAGCACTGGGCTATTTTTGGGCTATTTTTTCATATGACCACTCACTTTAACGGGGAGGCAATTTCCAGGCAGGCGTATTTTTTTGTGCTATTTTTGAGCTACGACACACCGTTTTCCAGATATTTGCGAAAGTGTAAAATTTTAGCGAAATTTGAGAAATGCAACAAGTGCACCAAATACGTGCTGAAATATTTATTTACTAAAATTAAACTATGCCGAAACGAACGAATCTGCACAATGCATCATCAGTTCATCACTGTCCACGCCATCATCGTCATTGAGGCTACTTAATGTGAATCAAAGCAGTCACTCGCTAATGTATTTAAAGTTTAATGTTCTCACAGATGAAAAGTAGCATCTCCGCATGCATCGCACGCATCCGACTAATTAACGCCGCATGCCGCCGGTTTCGTCGCGCTGTGCTGTAGGAGGTGCACCCCCATCCTCCTATGACACTGCCTCAGGGCATGTATACACAGGAAGCTTACGTCAAAAAATTCCCAAACTATACTATTGCACGACATGACTGCTATAAGCCTAACAAAGATTAGTTTCGTATAACAAAAGATGTTAGGTGTGAATTACGATGACCTATAGTCCGTTAATCTGATCACGACAATTAAGGATCAATTGAGGTTTGACTTTATGTGCTAGTGCTTTGAACAATTGCACTTGGTGGTTGGTTGGAGTGGGAACCAATCATTAGCGAATACTGCGTTCACGACTAGACTATGTGACCAATAATAACTTCAGTCTATGAATGATTGACCAAATTTACCGACGAGATAGGAAGCAGCAGACGCGGCACGACGCACACACTTGTCACTTGTCAAACATCGCCGTACGTGGGCCGTTACGTCCGACGGTCAGGGGAGGGGGATGTATTGGCAGGGCCGCTTCAGTGTACAGGGAGAGATGCAGATCTGTCGCGCCTTTAAGACGCCGACGACGTTGCTTCATTTCCTGCTGCGAGTGAATAGTCAACAAACAGCGGCCGCCCAGTGTCGGTGTAGTATGCCTTCCTAACAGAAACTCTTGAAAGTCAATCTGATGTAAACTTTGAGTGACGTCGCGAAACATAGACTGGTGCCTGTGGTGAGAATGCAATACAAGTGTCATTTTGGGCACAGTGGCGTGTCGTAATTATTCACATTTGTCACTCCTGTTCCTCCTCCACAGTCCAATGGACACCCTGGGCATACAGCTCCTCACTTTCAGCCCGACTAAGACCATCAGCTGCGTGTATGGCGGTCACCACAGCCTACAAATGCTTTGCAACACATCACATAAACAACAACTTTGTGTCTGCGATGGAGACTACCATACGCAGTTACAAGTTCTTGCTGGAAGGCTTTGTTCATGACGTAGAAGGTGAGCTGTATGATTGTTGCTCGTGAAGTATCTTAAGAGTCGATACAGTCAAAGAATTTTTTTGCAAATGTGAGATCTCAAGAAATTGGGCATTATCCAACTTTAGCCCCCACCGGGGGCTGGACTTTTTTCCTACTTATTTCAGCTTACTCAGCTATAAAAAGTTACATTCACAATGTTCAATGCATTTACATACTCAATGTTGCCGCTTATTCAGTAAAAACGTAGCTAGTTTTCATAGCTGAATAAGCAGCAACACAGTATTTGGTTTTTTTATGAAGATCAATGCATTTACATACTCATCACTTGACGTCGGGTGCTATTAAGCGCACTTTCTGCAGCCACTGTAGTATGATGTCGTTGTTGCTGAGTAGTAAAGTAAATCGGTTAAATGGATTATTCATATCAGCAAGGCTCACGTGTACTATGTTGTCTTTCGATATTCGTGTGGACCATGGAGATCTTTGGTCCACTAGTCTATTCATTACTGCTGAATCTTGGCGTAACAGAATGTCATGTAAAAATAAACTGCAGTACAAACAATCTGTATAGATTTTACAAATGTCTTATTAGTTAATATAGTTTACAGTAACGAAGTGCCAAATGTACTATAGACGGAGATGAAGTGTCAGTATCGTTGAATTGCAAGCAACAACACCGTTTGATGAAAAAAAAATTTTAAAAAAACGTGTGAACAAACCTTTAAGTTGCTCTGGCACACCTGCAGACACACGATATAAACTGCCAACGTCAGTGACCAAACTGTTTTTGTTAGGCCTAAAATCTAATCAAATGTCATACTGTCTGGCTGAAGAAGACTATGCCCGGGAGCTATTCCTGGAGGTTATATGAACATCTTTATTCGCCAAAACAGGCAGCAAGACAGACAGAGGACAGAGTATATACATGGTCGGTTATATATATCGACGATTGATACCAGCGCTATATAATCTGTAGGAATAGCCCCCAGACGCTTATTTTGTCTAAGTGTTTATTTTACTCTTTGTCGGTTTGTTAAGGCTCTGAAAAGATCCGGGTTAGAGTGGTGGAACTTGTGTGTAGTTATTATTCAGAGTGGTTTCTTCCATGGATTCTTATTGTACCATCGAGCCATTCGTAACGTTTGTTTAACACATGCCATGACCACAGTCTATATCGACGGCCTTCGCGAAAATATCCAAAAAGTTGTTTGAAGTGGCGATGACTGGGTGAGCCTCGGTGAAAAAATCGCTTCAGCTCACAGGAGTCGTAGTAGATTTCAGGATTTAAGCCATTGATCCAGATGAAGGCCGCTGTCAATATTCTGTCAAAGTGTGGCAAATCCCGAGTCCAAAAATTTCGTCGTATACGTCGTGGCGAAAAACTGGCCCACTCGTACGACGTACAGCCACTCGTCAGCCAACGTTGTGTTGCTTAAAAAGACACGTTTGATTTTACCTTTCATTGAAAACAGCTGAGTGTACGAAGTATTCAATTCATGTAGCCCTGGGTATTGGTTGCACAGCTCGTACATCTGGATGTGTCTGTAAACATAGCTTCTGCATGCCTTAACCTTTTCATTTAGCCAGGATTTCCAAGTACTGGTAAATTTTCCATCTTTTTTCTTCAGCATTTTAAACAGCTGCTGATAACGCTGAAATACTTTACCAGCGTCAACGTGAGCGTTTAGTACCCGGTTGTCTTTCTGGTTCATATCTTTATAGATTTGTTTAATATTATTCGCCATTTCATCTCAATTCTTAGGATCCTGGTATGCAACACCTGGGCCTGTGTCGACAGTAGCACTACGAGGATTTCTCAGCTTGCGCAAGTTATCAATAAACTCCGAATTGCTCATTACTGTTATTGGCATAGTGCTTATACAGAAATTGGATAACATTACCTTTGGGTTTCTTTTTCATGTCCTTCTTGTCTATAGGTCCGTACTTAAGCGTTTTTTTCAACAGTTCTGCCTTATCATTCAAATGATTAATTTCTTGTTTAATGTGACTTCCGAAAGTCCGCGGCTTCGGCATGAACGAATAACGACGGTAAAGTTATTTACAGTTTTTATATTTACACAGACGACTCATGTAGACATCAGACAAAGTAAATCCGAAATCCGCGACAACTCCGCAAACCAGAAACAGCAGCGAACAGGTAATCCACGGAACGACAGCGAAACGGCGAGTACAGGAAGAAGAGCGACCATCCTTGCCGTTCAATTTGTTCCTCATACAACACATCATCAAGATACATGTCGTCCAGAGGCTGAGAAATGTTAGTAGACATCTCACCTATCTTACCTAAGCTGGTGCAAACACACAACGACTAGGCATGATGTTGCTGCAGCTGGCTGAGTCATTTCACGAACATTCGCCAGCTGGTTCTCCGCTACTGCTGTAGTACAACGAATGTTTAACTCAGCGTGCCGCGGCCCATCCAGCCCAATAGCTTCCGCCGCCTATGCACTCGCGGACCCACACGGGGTTAGATTTTTAACGAATATAAAAAGGGTGCCGTATTCCAGAGACACAGTGTGGCTTCATTAAAACAATGAACTGAAGCAGCAATTAAGGAACTGTCAGTTGAGCAAAAGCTGTGAAAACAAAACAACACAATACAAGACCAGAGTTGTCAGTTTCTTACCGATGTCTGTGTTGACAACACGCTGTAGCCGACAAAGTCTTCG
>Ga0209052_1000468_pt1 | contig 12489 bp, 6 predicted proteins | sample WorMetHEROISLAND_2_FD_187409 | JGI IMG/M metagenome (GOLD analysis project Ga0209052, IMG submission 187409) | Marine gutless worms symbiont microbial communities from Max Planck institute for Marine Microbiology, Germany - Olavius sp. 4 HERON... | ecosystem: Host-associated > Annelida >...
ATACCGAGGAGTGTAGATAGCGGCTCTGTGTATTGTGTTGTAGGTTCTCTGGGTCAGCTGGCTGCGGCGTCGACAGTCTCCAATGAGAGCTTCCCATGGCAGACGACGTCGTGCCTGACGTTCGCCGACACTATCAGTCTCCACCAGTATCCCGCAGGTGCCGTCATTTCTCGCGGGGCGCCTCCTAACGCCGTCGATAGCAACGAGAATTTGGACGATGCCAGACAAGACTCGTCACTGTGGAGACCCTACTGACAGCAGGAGACCAATGGGAGCAGGATTTGCGCGGTTTCATTTGGAGTGAGGATAAAAAATCGGATCGAAGCTATACACGTGTAGATTTGTACTAAACAGTGGCATAGCGGCAGGGGGGGGGGCAATTGCCCTCTAAATTTTAGCCTATCAAAAAAATTTCTTGTCCGAACATGTTCTTGCAAAAATACAAAATATGGAGTTTGAAATCCTCCATTTTATAGTAATTTATGGGCAAACTTTAAAATTCTGAGCACCGTGCATAACCTCCTCTGTCAAGAGTTTGCAGTTGTCTGTCGGAAAATTGGAAATTCCTTTCCTCCCCCCTAACATTTAGCTCACGACGCCGCTGGTGCTACACTAGGGCATGTGAAGCAATTTGCCGTAGTTCATTGAATACTGCGAGGCGTAGCTAGAGTATTGCGTGCGTGGTCTGTCCGTCTGTCTCTGCAGTGTGTGATGGCTTACTCGTGCAGCTTGTGCACTTTGCTATGATCGTTCTGCGGAATGAACTGCTATTTAGCAGGGGCACTCATGTGGACTCAAATAACATTACATAAGACAGACGGAGGCCCTCATCCCCCTCTGGAAGGGGAGATTTGGGGGTCGGACCCCTGCGGTCAAAATTTGCATTACAAGTTGCGGGAAAACTGACGTCGAAGGCACAGTGATGTCGCGCCAATTGACTTTGGCCCATTGTTTAAAGAAGCATCCGGTACTTATTCTTATTGCCACTCGCAGATTCACTCCTGGAAGCTTAGGTTTTGTTCCCAGATTTTTAGGAACATGTTACGCCATTCAGGGACAGTTTTTATGCGGCGTTTTGGTAAATAGATAATACTGTATTTTTCTAGTGATGTATTTTGTTGCGTTAGTTGATATGCATGCAATGTGCTAGTATTTTACACATTTTCTGGCAAACTCATAGTAATATTAGAGACAATTTGCCATTTTGCATATGCGTAGCCTAACGACATAATCTTTTGGGACATATTGCTCAATTTATTATGCTTTTTACGTTGGCTAACGTGAATTAGTTTTGTTGTACGTATATTTATATTTTGTATGCCAAATGTTAGTGACTTAATATACTCGTTTTTATCTGCGTGTGTACGTTACTGCGGGACCAATGTATGGTTTCAGTAGAACAGTATTGTGCTTATTTGCAATAAAACGTTTTATCATTGTAATATTTGTCGACTGTGTTTTTCTGCAGATTGTGTAATGTACTAATTGCACAGTTTCTCAAAAATATCCCCGATATTATAGGTTATGGCTTGAATAAGGAATATCCAATTTTAATAATTTTTCGTACGAATATTCCTGACACAACTGGCTATCAATCAAACGACTGTTCAGTTTCCCACCTCACTCAATGTCTGAGCTATAGACAGAGACTCTACAAAGTATAGCAGCTACTATAGGCCTACGCCGAAAAGACAGTTACACAGATTGTGCACCACTTCGCCGGTTAGCTTTGATCCCTGGAGTTCACCACTTCGCCGGTTACGGTGGTCGGACAGGAGTCTCGCGACGCTGCCAGCTTGTTGGTGCTATGTGATGATGAACAGCGGTGTAGGCCTATAACGGTTTTGACGAATTATGGGCATTAATAACGCAAGTTTAGGCATAAAAAATTGTTGTTTGGTTTATTTCACACACTGTACGTGATTTCTGCTGAATTCAAATTATAGGTCGAATTCAGCATGCCGATACTGCAGCCAATGGGTACACTTGGCCTCGCCTACGGTCTACCGTAGCGCTTTTGGGGCGTGGCGAAAGGGCGCTATATAAATGTCCTTAATAATAATAATAATAATACGGTCAAGTCTCCGGCCGCGCCCCTCCCGCCGCCGACCCCCGTAACCGGCGAAGTGGTGCACTACCAGTTACACAGTCATCGCCGAAGACGTCAATTTGGTGTCATACGGATCACTTTTTCACCATGGCACAATTCTTGGTTTGAACTTTAAAGTGTTTAAAGAGATAGCTGCTAATACCTGCCGGTAAACTGCGTGACTGAATTATCGCCATGCATGAAACAGCTATTCAAAACAGTTGCATGCGATGTTATCTTTATTTGCTTTAGTGAGAAAAAGCGAATCGCATTAGCTGCACCTGAAAATGTAGAGAATAAAATGAGCTGTATGTGCATCTAGGCTACTGCGAGTGTAGAACAAAACGGAATTTTCGCACAAGAATGGCGTTCAGTGCAGACACCTGCGCGTCACGTAGGGGCTGAAATATCGGCCCTGAAAATGTGAAAAGTCTTCAATGACAGTGTCTTCTGCGTGTATCCTTCTGCCCGGTTTTGGCCTTGTTAAGTTGCTGAATTCATTAATTCACAATCACATGGATCGACTTCGTATTTTAACAGTCAATCACAATTTAATTTATTATCACTATCGCTTAATGTGTAAAAGCATTGGTGCGCAGGCTGCAATTAAGCGACGTTTATAGTGCAACACAGAAATCATGAACTACTCGAATCTGCACAGAATCGAATCGATTATGTAGCAGAATGGCCCAGCTCTACTAACCGGATGTTGTCTCGAACGTCGGTGCCTGGATTTGATATCTATGGTTATTTGTTTATGTTCGTGTGGTATATTTCACGGTGATTATATCAGTCGTATTGCATAGTTTTACAAAAACTCATAGACAGAACATTAAAGAATCACATTTTCGTCGGTAGGTATTACAGTTGGAGTGTCAGTAAATACGGTATCCTCGCTGTCGGCCGTTGGCGAGTTGGTCTCCTCTGTCATCTCTTCGGGTGACACTTATGGTTATCCTGCAGTTTACGGTTACAAATTTATGATTTTCTTTGTACTGTACATATATGCGTCAAATCACGCCAGTGACCAGTGCATGAAATGTGCCCTCATGTTACGTGACGAAAACATACATACCATAATCACTGTTGACGAAATTGACCATTTTATGTCGTATTTACCGCCTTTGTGTACGTAATGGCTGCCACGCCACCGCTCAAGTACATCACTGTGTCGTGCGGAAAGCTAATTAATGGAGGTGTGCTGAGTAATCGAGTTTCAATTTTTTGCAAAAATGTGCGATGGCGTTTTCCTTCCAGTTTTAGCGCGAAACCGTAGCCGTATATACTAAAACTGACTCTAACCCTAATTGTAACTGTAACGCTAAACCTAACCCTAAGCCTAACCCCAGTAGCGCAACCCAACAGTTTTTGAGAATTGACGGAGACGACAGCACGGCACATGATGAACTAACGGCGGCGGTTATCGAAAGTTAGTAGCGGACTTCAAGCGCGTCGGCATCTCACACATGGCGAGAAATTCGTGAAATGCTGCCACATAAACCGAATTCAAATAATTCGCACACCTCCACGACTCACGTCAGGCATACCATAGATATGTAAATAATGTACGTTGACTGGTGGGTGTGGCTGATATGGCAAAGTCAATGGGCGTAAACAACGCACTAAAGGGGGTCGATTGCGCGTACGGGAAATACTGAATAGATGCCGATGACATGTGAGTTTATGACAAACAGGGTCTACTGGACACATACATGCCGTTAATGCTTGGCTTCTCACTGGATCTAGATGAGGGGACCACATCTTGCCAGTGCTGTGCCCGTTGCACTGGCTTTCTGTCTGGAGATGTGTCAACTTCAGACTGGGATTCTTTGTCTTCTCATCTTTGTCTAGCCAGGCACCTCTGTGCCTGGCTGATGATGTGCACTTAGTCTCGCAATCAACGCTGCAGTCGACGTCGGCTCCACTTGTCCACCCGCAGATTGTGCGCTTTTTAATACTGAGGGTTTTAAAAATAATAATAATACAAGATCTATATAGCGCCATGGAGTCCGAAGATATAAGGACATGACTTTCCAGCATTTACTCAGAACATATTTTTTGCTAATGTTGCTCCCGCGGAATATTTATATAATGCAATGCAATTAAGCACTATGCCCGTGTAGGACGAAACCAGAGGAAACTCTGGTGGAGGTCCGCAGCGAATCTGACGTGCAAATCGATCGTCAAACTTGGGTATAGGGGAAAAGACTAATCGAACCATCGAGTAGCTGGTTCCTGCCGAAGTTTGCAGTTTCCCTCAGGATAGCTGGCGCTTCGTGCAGTTTTATCCGGTAAAGTGAATGACTAGACTCTAGAGGCATTGGGGATGAAACGTCCTCAACCTATTCTCAAACTTCAAATGGGTAAGAAGTCCAACTCGCTCGATTGGAGCCAGGCAGCGAATGCGAGTGCCAAGTGGGCCACTTTTGGTAAGCAGAACTGGTGCTGTGGGATGAACCAGTTTACGTTCAACCAAATATTCCTACTGAAGTGAAGTGACTGTATAGTACACGTGTACCTGCATGTTGTTATGACCTGGCCTGGCCAGCAGTGTTTGAAGTGGCCCGTGTTCAAGTGGTCAAGTATCTCTCTAGTAGCTTAGTCAAGTGATTGATATGTTCTCTGTTGGTGGCAGACTTGTGTGTGATCTTAATTATTTGACCAGGTTTGACCAGGTACTCAACCCAGATTTCCATTGCCATTTTTCAAAATGAACAGTTACCCAGAGCTGGCCGTTGGCTAATGGAACGACTGGATGGCCATTTTGTACAAGTCAAATGCACCTTTTGGCTGAAGTTGGAGCCCAAACTCCACTACTTTGATTTGTAGTTGATTCGTTGTGCAACTTGTTGTACAGCATGTTGTACAACAGGTGCACAGTGAATCAAAGTGAGTGAAGCTCGGGCTTAACTTATTTGACGATTTTGATCTTTGGGTGTGGCCTTGGTTCATTTTGACCCAGCCATGTTGGTGGTCTGGCTGCTAGAGAAAAAGACCACCCTAGAGAAAGGGGGGGGGAGATTTTGATAGTTGTGAACTGTGGTCTGTCTGTGACCTGGTGGGGTCATGCAGGACTTGCTTGGGCTGGTTTATCTAATGGCTATTCCAGAGGTCATCACCGTCAACTGGCCTCATTATAGCAGTGTTAACTGTTAAGTGTGGTGATTAGGGCTGTGCTATCCAAGTAATTTATTAGTCCAGTACAGGGCAAGTAAGTGTAAGTAGGTACTAGCTATGGAACGACAGGGGATGGCTGATGGACCCGCATTGTGATATAAGCCCTCGGGGTGAGAGATCGCCCTGCCCCATGCTGGAACTATGGAACTATGAAAGGTACTAGCTATGTATGTAAAATGGCTATTTCTATAGCACAGCAGTGCTGTATATGATAGTAGCTTTACAAGTACTCAAGTACTCGTTTCATAAAATATCATAAATTAGTAGGTCAATTGTTAAAAACCATTAATACCCGGTACTGCTTTACATATGTGTTATTGTGTGCCAACTGTATGTCTACATGTTGACCTTGGATTTGGAAAATGTGCTAATTTTTGCAACCACAGAATTTGTTATTGCATGCACCATAACGAAAATCCCAATATGATGGAGTCAGAAGATTTTTTTTACACATAGCTTGTTTGATAATGTTTGTTTTAATTTGAAGTATTTTATTAAATATTTTTTCACAAAGTATATATTTTGTCTGAGTACTTGAGTCCAAAACATTACTGGAGTTAGTGGTCTAATTTTGTGTGACTCAAGCTACTCTGAGTACTCACTACTCAGCACATCCCTAGAGGTGATTATTGCTACCTGGGAACATATGTTTTCTACTTGTAGACACTATAACTAGTGACTAATCATGATGCTATGCTCAGCCGCTGGTGCTGTTTCTGTTTCTGTTATTGTCTGTCTGCGGCCTCCTGTGTGAAGATTGGCTTTTACACACCACACACTACTGCTGTTGCCTAAACAATAACCATCATATTAATATTCATGATGTGTGTGATTACAATATGCATCAATTCAGCAGCCAATCAGTGCAGCCGTTGCAGCAGCAGCAGTCTTTAGTCCAGGGTGCACACAGATTCTGGAAAGTCATGGAAAATAGACCAAATGGTTGCTAGTGCTACATTCTAGACCTGTGTGCATGTTTTTGTCCTTTAGATACGTTATCATTGTTTAGTGTCAGACACACACTGATCTGTGGTTTAGTATAATAATTATGTTACGTATTAGGTGTTATGTGCCACATGATTTGTGCTTTCATTAATTGATTTAGTAAATGTATGTGAAAATCAGACCTGTTCGACATCCACTCGATTAAAGAGTCTGGGAAAGACATGGAAAATGGACATAAATGGTCCTGGAAAGTCCCGAAAGCCACTTTCACTGTTCTGTGTGCACCCTGGATAGCAGCAGGGTGAGTGTGTAGCATCGAAGGGGGGACAGATGCGGATTTGGTGGCCTTTCCATTTGTGGCTTGTTTGAGTTACGAATTAACTTAGTTTGCTTGCAGGTGCAAAGCCGGGAAATAGTGCTTTACCCTCGAGACTGAAATTAACTGAACTTGGGCTGTCCTTTTCCTGGCCACCCCTTGGACTTTGTGTAAGTCACAAATTGCTGGCGCGCGTCACTCTGCACAAGTCGCTACTCAATACTGCATCCGCCTCTTTGACAGAAAATACCCTTAACGGCAGTATTGATATTTCTCAATCAATCTCTCCCTGCAGTATCGATCGCCTTGTTTATTTTTAGTCAGTAGAAGACACGGCAACGGAGCTAGTCGGCGATGATACATACGTTGTTGAGCTACTAGGGTGGATTTCCTTGCTGTTGATATTTATATGCACTAGAACGAGGTAATTAAAGAGGCCTTGAGTGGCCTGGCTGGGTCACGTGTCTGTCCAGTCAGCCTCTCCCCCCCTCCAGGTGCTTGAGGCATCTTGTCAGTGGCCAGGGTTCAGTGTCTTGTCAGGTGATGGTCTGTTAACGAGCAAGGGGTGCAGACAAATCCTCCCCAAGCGACAAAACCCCTCATCTATGTCCCCAATGTTGTCGCCAGGTTTCCAGTGCACCCGTTAGCTACTGTTAAGGAAAGCTAACAGAAACACGTGTGTGTTTGTGGAACAGAATACTGAAGAATTTCCGACAAATTTGCGGTGTCAGTGAACGTGAAATAGAAGCTTGATCTGCAGGAAAGCGGGTTAGCTGCAGCTGCTAATAACTTACTGATGTAATCTGTTTTTGAAAGCCGACATTTCACCAGTGGAAGGGGTTTCGTCGTGGGGGGTTTTCGTCGCCAAGCCAGCCAAGCTGGCCACTTCTGACTACAGCATAGCTGCTGCTATACGGCAGACTGATAATTGCCATGCGGCGTTGCTTTGCTGTCTGCATCAGGATGCGTTAAGTCCGTGTCTTAAGCCGGTGTCTTAGCAGGTGCGTTGGACTTGTCGCTTTACCGTCGAGATAACCAGCGGCTTTCTGTCGCCATGGCGACTGCTGGTGGCTTAAGCCCCATTTATAGCGACACAACTCGATGTCTAGTTGAGTTGAGTTGTGTCGCTATAAACGGGTCCAACGACGCTGCTTTACCGGTTAGAGCTTACGTCGTACAGACACTCATTCTTCTGACAAAGATCTGTAAATTTTTCTTCTAACTCATCAGACCAAGGAAAATTTTCCGTAATTATAGCGATAAAAAGAACGAAAAAAAACGAAAAATAATGCTCACATATGAGTCACATCACAGATGACGTCATGACCCACATAGTACATACTACGTAAACTGGGTCAACGACGTTCAGAACCGCCGACGGAGCGTCGTTAGCAGTTGAGTTGAGTTCAGTTGTGTCGCTGTTAATGGGGCTTTAGAGAGAGGCTAATCTGAGGATTTTATCCCCCAGTAGCTAAAAGGCGCATGGTTCTAACAGTTTGAGACAATTCTGTGGCTCAGTGGTCTAGTGGTTAGCGCACTTGGAATGAGAACCCGGCGACCGCGGTTCGAATCCCGGGTCGCGCCAATATTCCATTGGGTAGCAACCTTGGGCAAGTTGTTTACACACATTGCCTCCACAATTTCTCAGCTCCAAGAAACTGGGGTACAAAAGGGAGTTTTCGGCGCCTACGTGGTTATGGTGATTAAGTGCGATAGATTAAGCTAAGCTCTATGCTAAGCTTTAGAGCGCACTATAATATAACCTAACTTTACTTTACTTTTACTTTTCCTTGAGATAATTCCGTTGAGCCTGAACTGGCTTGAGCAGCGCATGGTTACGTTCTTGTGCTGTCTGCTTTATGCTCAAGATAACTCGAAAATTACGAATACGTTTTGATGAGGGGACAGAGGGGTTGGGCTTGGCACAAGAAGGCAGTGATTACTGCATGCATGAATTATATTTTGGTGGTGATCCGTATTCTGTTGTGGATTCTGGATAATCCAGGATTATTTACCGTTAATGGATAGAGCGTTGTGTTCGCCAGGTGGCAACATTGTTCTCGTCGGAGGTTTGAGATCTGTGGTCGCTTCTGGCTAACTGTTACGATTCCCATATAAACCCAGAGCAGTCATATGACGGACGTATGCGCTCTGTGTCGATTGCTGTCTAGTAGTTTGTAGTTGCCGGCGCCGCGGGGAGACACCTGTCATAACAGGTTGCCGGTAGGAAGCGGACAGCAATTAAACGCGAGTGAAGTGTTTGCTGGTCGTCAGTCGGTCGGCGGGGCTCGTCGTTAGCTAGTCGCCGCCGGTCGTAGAGTCGTGTCTGCTGATTGTCGCTTGCTGCCACGTGGTCTCTGACGCAGCGGGGACTCGCATAGATCTGTCGCGTAGAATGTGACATCACGGCGACGTCGGTGACGTCGTGCAGAGACGTGGCCTCCGGACCACAAATGTAAACGAGACCGAAATGTCAACAGGAAGAAGAAGATTTTCGCGTAGACCTACAGTAAAGTAAAAGTAAAGTAAAGGTAGGTTATATTATAGTGCGCTCTAAAGCTTAGCTTAAAGCTTAGCTTAATCTAGCGCACTTACTCACCATAACCACTTAGGCGCCGAAAACTCCCTGTTGTACCCTAGTTTCTTGGAGCTGAGAAACTGGGGAGGCAGTGTGTGCAAACAACTTGCCCAAGGTTGCTACCCAATAGAATAGTGGCGCGACCCGGGATTCGAACCGCGGTCGCCGGGTTCTCATTCCAAGTGCGCTAACCACTAGACCATTGAGCACACAAACTATATTAAAGTCTGTTGCGCTGGGAGTATTGCGGGGCTTTGAGCCGGCGATGGTTAAACCCAGTTAAGTGAGTGAGTGATTAGTGTGTAAGGTTTAAGGTTTAAGGTCCCGTCGACACATTATTGACATTATAATTATAGGTCATTTCGGAGACGGTGAAATTCCAGTTAAGCTTGGGTGGTTGACCCACTGGGTCGATATGCCAGCAGTCCTGGTATATGACGGGACCTACTTATACGCAGAACTCGCCGTTTCTTCCCTAGCGGTGGCTATAACCATCGCCACGACTCCCATAGAGGGATGGCCAGGCTGAGTTGGCCTGGGTGGCTTGGTAGAATACCAGGAGGACGGTCAGCGGTCACCCATCTGAGTACTAACCTGGCTGGATGTAGGGTAACGTCGAGATCAACGCGTTGAAGACTGTAGTGGAGCGTCACCTGCCATATGAGATCACGCAGTGTTGCGATGTTGTCTCTTGGTGTCCCCGCCATGCGAGACTCAGGGTTTCCACGCCTCCTGGAAAGTTCTGGATTTTTTTCTTGAAAATTCCAGGACCTGGAAAGTCCTGGAAATTAAAGCTTAAGGTCCTGGAAAGTCCTGGAAAAATATACTTGAAAGTCATGCATTTTTCCAGTGGTTCAAATAGAAAACACGGAGCAATAGTATAGCACCCAGTTTGTGTTGACTATTGCTTACTTAAATACAGTTGGAATGTTGATGCCGTTTTTTTCTTTATATTTAAACATTCGCGGGCTTCGAAAAGGTCCTGGAAAATTTTTCATGGGGGTGCTGAAAAGTCGTGGATTTTTTGTCACTAAGAGAGTGGGAAACCTGGAGACTGCAAGCTTGCCGGTTATCCCCGTCAGTGAGCTGCTGATGAGTGAGTGGCGCCGCCTCGCGGTTAAACGTTAGCAGGTGCACGACCGTTATTAGCGTTGGAGGCCGTAGTTGAGTTGGGTTAGCTGCTGACCTGAGCTCCGGCTTCCAGGTGAGGTGAGTCAGTGTAAGTAGCCTGGCATCCAAGGCTATCTGCGTGTTCTAAGCGCCCAGACATGAGGCACTTGGACCTGTTGTGGACTTGTTGTATGAAGCTCGACTGTTCGCGTACGCCTAAATACGCTGCGTCTCAGAAAACGTCCCACTCGGTATTGTCCATATTTTTGCCGAATATTAACCGATTTTCAAAATTCTTTCACGGGCGCACTCCCTGAAAAATTAGCAATAAAGTGATCTGTGAATATCCCACCACACCTTAACGGCGTCGCTACACTGTCTTGCGAAATATAGGTGTAAGAAAAACTAACAATAATAGGCAGAATACGTTGAAGGGTTGAAGGTGTCATCGTGGGAACCCTTTTGGAGCGTGGAGCGTCACCTGCCATACGAGATAACGCAGTGTTGCGATGTTACCTGCCACCCGACACAGGTTAACGCACAGCGCCTCAACTCCAGCCAGACAGGCTGGTATACCGAGCTGACCTACCCCGGAGGGATAGAAGGCTGAGTTGACATGTGTGTGTGTGTGTTTGTCAGAGCTGGAGTGTCGTTGCTGTTGATGGGTGATTGATATGAGAGTGGTGTCCGATGGCTGCTGGGAATGGTGTGCTGTCAGCCTCTGACAAGCTGATGACAGCCGCATCGACCGGCAATACTGAACTAGTGCTTCAGCTGCTGACGGCTAACAACTCGACTTCTGCACTTGAACCAGACGAGGTCTGATACACAACCTGCAGTGTAAAGTTAAACGTAAAGTCCTTTCCGAGCCATAAGGCCCATAGGGCGGCGCTGATCTCCGTTTTTCAGCCCTCAGCCAGACACCAGTTTACACTGCCAGACGGCGGATACGGGGCTAGTGCATCGCGCGGTGTGCCTGTTTACGTCCCAGCTTTCGCTGGTACTCATTGCGCCTACCCACAAAGGGATGGCCAGGCTGAGTTGACCTGGGTGGCTGGTTACATACCGAGATGGTTTACCCGTCTGCAGACGGTCACCCATCCAAGTACTAACCGCGTCCGGCGTTGATTAACTTCGTTGATGCTGCGACCAACGACGTTACCAACTAAGCCAAAGCGCTACTTCAACTTGCCCTGAGCAGTCTGTTGAAAAAGACGTATCGGTACTGTCAGTGAGACGCCGAGTGGGGGGAATGGGAGAGTATCTCCCACTCCAGCCGACTGGGTCTGGGAGCGTGGTAAGCTGCTGTCTTAACTGGGTCTGGGGCATACCCAGGCCGGAAAAAAAGTTTCAGTGCATTTTGATCCTAAGAAACGCTTCTCTGCGTTGCAATTTAGTATTTTTTTGTGACATTTTGAACCTGGAAAATGCATAGCGAACCACCATTGGGACAACAAAGGACTGTCAGTACGGCGTACCGCCTCCAGAATAACTGTCGGTACGCCGTACTGGACAGTAACAGCACAAATGAGACCCTGGCCATGAGAGCAGTTCATTGTTGACTTCGCTGTTTGCAGCATCACCGGTTAGTGCTTGGCAGCATTGTTGTAAGATGGTAGTCTGTGGGAACGTGTGGTTTAGGTGGTCCATTTTTGCTGAGCATTTGTTTCGTATTATTGCTTCTGTCAAAGAAGGTTTTGTTTTTACTTGTCTTTGTCTGTCCCTCCGTCGCTCTCTCTCTCTCTCTCTCTCTCTCTCTCAGTCTCTCTGCATGTCTGCAAGATCTTCAAATTTGTTGTAATTTTTCTCAAGGAGTGGGAATGGATCTGGGACCAATTGATTAGATTTTGGTGGGATTTTAAGATTGCAATTCAGATCCTCGGTATTCGGATCTAGATCCAGATGCCTTTTAAAGCATTTTTACGCGCCACAGCTGTACCGGCAGGTACTGCTGAGAGCGCGTACTAGCTATGGAAATTCTGTCCGTCTGTCTGTCTGTCACGACCCGGTACGGATTCAAGGCCAGGTGAGATAGAGACTCCGGGTCTTCACCATATGATAGACCAGAGTCTCTAGTTTCTTATGAGGTAATTTGGTGCCATGGGGTGAAGAGATTCCCCTCGAACGAGGGCATCAAATAGGGGTACCCCCCTTAGAAATCGTTATTTTACCACTATTGGCTCATCTAGCGTGAAAACGGTTGCAGATAGACACAGACTTGCTGCTTACCATAACAAGCACTGCCGACGAGCTTTCCAGTGGTACCAACATCAA
>Ga0209052_1000469_pt1 | contig 12481 bp, 9 predicted proteins | sample WorMetHEROISLAND_2_FD_187409 | JGI IMG/M metagenome (GOLD analysis project Ga0209052, IMG submission 187409) | Marine gutless worms symbiont microbial communities from Max Planck institute for Marine Microbiology, Germany - Olavius sp. 4 HERON... | ecosystem: Host-associated > Annelida >...
ACTTACTTAGCACTTAGATCCTCCAGTCCTTGTCAGGACAATGGGCAGCAAGAATTCGCCATCTGTGCCTGTCTGTAGCCACCGCCCGGACGCTGTTCCAATCGACTCCTCTGTCCACAAGGTCTTCTTTGAATGTGGACCGCCATGTCTTTGTTGGCCGACCTCGTTTCCTGCCACTTCCATGAGTCAACACTGCTACTACAACAACTACTACTATAATACCTGGTTCCTGTAGCAAGGACTCCACAAACGTTGGCTCGAGCGCCTGACTGATGAGAATCTGAGTGAAGATTATAAATGCTTCGCGAAGAGACTCCAACTCCTCATCTCTGTCACACAACAACAACTACAACCACTACAACTATCAACACTACCACTACAACAACTACTACAACTGTCAATACCACAACCACTACTACAGGTACGACTGTCAACACCCCAGTACAACAAATGCAACTCCCCATCTTTGTCACACAACAACAACAACAACCACAACCGGGTACTGGGTAGTGGGTACTACAACTATCAACACTACCACTACAACAACTACTACAACCACCACTAAACTACTACTGCCAACACCAAAGTATAATAAATGCCTCATATAGAGACTCCAACTAAACTCTGTCATACAAAAACTACTACAATAATACTACAACTATTACAACTACTACTAAATTACTATTGCCAACACCACTGTACAACAAATGGTTCACGATAGGACTCCAACTCCCCATCTCTGTCACACACCAACAACAACAACAACTACTACTGCAACTACTACTACTACTACTACTACTACAAATATTATAACAACAACAACTATCAACACGGTGGTATAATAAATACTTCAAGGAGGTAGTCCAACTCTTCATCCCTCTGACACTGTGCTACCATTACAACAAGAACAATGTCTTGACACCTAGTCCATGCAACTACTACACATTCTGCTACCACTACAACAAGAACAATGTCTTGACACCTAGTCCATACAACTACTACACATTCTGCTACAACTACAACAAGATATCTACCTGACGCCTATCGGTCGTGGCTTGTATTTATCATGTACTTCCACAACTTCTTTGCCACGTGCTGATGACAGATAACGGATCTGTACGGCAGAATACGTGTGCTGGGTGTGACCTGGCCAGCTTGAGTACTGCATACACACATCGACAACACAGCATACACCAGCAAATGTAGCGTTCTATAATCTCATCCATCTATTTCATCAACGTCTGGGTCTTTTATTAAATAACACTGTTGAAAATTTTATTTTAGCATGCAAACATGGGGTGTAATAACACCAATATTAACTGGCTACTCTCTACAACAGTAAAAAAATTCGAAGCATCCAGTGATGTATAAGCATCTATCCTACTGATGTCCCTTTAACCATCCAAACTGCATCATTGTGGCGGCTACAGTCGCAAAAAGTGCAGCAAACTTCTGGATATCGGTACTAAATGGACGTTGCCTGTTAACAGACGCAGACGGCCTTCACGGTTCTTATTATTTGTTTTTCTCCGGGACATAGTGGGTGCCGGTTTGGCTTAGTTTGTCACGTCGTTGGTCGTATCAACAAAGTTAATCAACACTGGACCCACAGTACTGGCTGAACCATCTCAGTATGCAAACACCCACCCACACAGGTCAACTCAGCCTGGCCATCCCTCCGTGGGTAGGTGCAATGAGTAGCAGCGATAGCCGGGGCGTAAACAGGCACACTGCGCGATGCAGTAGCCCTGTATATGGATGGTCTGGCAGTCCATGTAAACTGACGTCTGGCCACATTTGACTAAGGAGACTGAGATCAGCACAACCCTATAGGCCCTGTGGCTTGGGAAGGACTTTAGGTACATGGCGGGACCACATGACATCTCATCGCCAGGTCAGATTTGTCCTGCACGCTGGACAGCATTCACCACTGACGCACACCATACAACTACTACTACAACTACTAACACGAGAATACATAACCTGCATACACTAAAGCACAATTGACGCAAACGGCACAGTGCTGTAAAACGCCCACATCGCAGGGCAACTTGTATCAGCAGACGAAGGACTGTGTATGAGTGAACAAACGTTTTGTATACAGAAAATTGCATTTTCTGACAATAAAACTTCACAGAAGACCCAGGAACACATCTATTCCTGCATCCGTACGTGGCACAATGTCCTGGCGTGTTTCCATCTCGCTGTATTTAAACAATTCAGCCGAGAGCTGCAGACTGCATCAGCTGAGTAAGTTGACTGGCAATCGCTACCAGGTGTCAGCACTATGCAGAAAATATTCAAAGTGTGCCGTTTAAATGGCAGGTTACATATAATGAAGTGTAATGATGAAAGAACTAGTAATGAGAGTGTAAGCAAGCACTACATACAGTGCAGACAGCGCGGTGTAGCAGTCGTCCATTCTGATCAAAAGCCTCGTACTTCTGCAGCAACCTCTGCGAGTCAATCTTCCAGATAGGAAATGTCCGGTAGTTGTCCATGTCACGACGGTCCAGAATGAACTCTCCTTTCTACGATACGTCATAAATACTACTACACTGACTACTACAACTACTACAACGGCTACCACAACTATGCCATCAACTATGACAACATGTCTGTGAGTCAATCTTCCAGACAGCAAACGTCTGGTAGTTGTCACAGCGATCCAGTATGAACTTTCCTTTCTATGACACATCACAAATACTACTACACTGACTACTACTACACTGATTACAACTACTACAACTTGTCAACTACTATTGAGTCAGTCTTTCACACTGGAAATGATTGACAACTGTCTATATCATGTCGTTCACATGTAAACTTAACTCTTCAGTCAACATTAACTGATTGTTAGCTAACTGACTATTTAGCCAACAGAATGAGAAACTGGCCCTAAGCCACTGCAGTTGAACACTCAACAAGAGCAAACTTCCTTTGACATTGCGGTCCCCAGCTGAGCTTCAAATGTCGGCAACATTCTGGACATAGGCATCAACCTCCCAGCATACTCTAGCTGCTTGCAAAGTTTCAATTCCAAGCCTACTGCAGTTCATCAGATATCATTTGACGTACAAAGTGTTATACTTATAAGTACCACCCAGTTAGCTCAATTAGACACAGCACAGCTTCAGCTCCACCGAGAAATAAACAATATCCACAGAAGCAGCAGAATAAGCCACTTGTTGCAACTGGCGCGGTGGTGGGTTCAAGTTTCACGCCGTACAACTACTACACACACGACAACAACTACAACTACAACTGTTACAACTACAATTGCTAAACAACTACTACACCCACAACAACTACAACTAGTAATGATGTCATGTTAGTAGTTGTACTAGTTGTCATGGGTGTAGTTGTTTAATAGCAGTTGTAGTTGTAACAGTTGTACACCCACGACAACAACTACAGCTACAACTACCAACATGACAGCGTCACCTGGAACTTGTGAGGTGGGTTGAGGTCTGGAAAGTAAAAGCTATCCGGTTTCAATTCTGCTGCTGCTGCTGCTGACGAGGTAGGCACAACATCAGGCAGTCTGCTTGTTGATGCGGCCGGCGAGCTAACACCAGAAACAGACAGTAATCACAAATTTATTTTTCAATGAAAGGGTAAAAGTTTAAAAGTCAGGGAAACCCATCGCAGAGCTATGGAGCGTCACCTGCCATATGGGATCACACAGTGTTGCCTGCCACCTGACACAGGTGAACGCATTCCGCCTATGCCCCAGCCAGACAATCGGTACTTGATTTACCTACCCTGGAGGAATGGAAGGCTGAGTTGACCTCGGTGGTTGGTTATAAACCGACATGGTTTACCTGTCCGTAGACAGTCAGCCATCTTAGTAGTAACCACGACCGGGAGCTGAAACCACAACCTCCTGATCTTTAGTCTGACACCCTACTGTTATGCCGCGAAGCCACCCAAGCTGTGACAAGTAAAAACCAATCATGCCTCTAAAGTTTACTCACTCACTCACTCACTCACTCATTCATTCACTCACCACAACACTGCTTGAAACAAGCCAGTCATGCTAACAAGACCACTAACCGATAACCTCAACGCACCAGATGTGCCGCATGGGCTGGACTTTGTGCAGCACTGCATTAGATCCATCAGATTTAGAGCAGTATAACAAGAAATCTGAGCTAATGCTCAAGAGACACGCGACAGCATCAATGTAATTTCGTACGCAGGTTGTGGTCCTAGACTATCTACAGTAATTTCTGATTTCAGCAAAAATTCACACTAAGTGTGCGTTGCAGCCTAAAATAGTGAAACATTCACTAAAAACCCATATTTTTGGGGTTGGAGGTCGTTCAAGGTCATCGATGTTGGTACCCCTGGAAAGCTCATCCTGTCCTGGTCTATCTTGAATGGTTTCGGCGCAATTAGACACATTAGATTAGCTGTGTCTTCAAATGTGTATCGCAGCCTGAAATCGCCAAAAATTCACTAAAAACCCCTATTGTGGGGTTCGGTTCAAGGTCGTTCAAGGTCATCAATGTTCATACCACCGGAAAGGTCGTCAGCAGTGCTTGTTATGATAAGCAGCAAGTCTGTGTCTATCTGCAACTGTTCTCACGCTAGACGAGCCAATAGTGGTAAAACTACAATTTCTTAGGGGGTACCCCTCTTTGATGCCCTCATTTGAAGCGAATCTCCTCACCCAGGGGCACCAAATTACCTCATAAGAAAGTAGAGACTCTAGGCTATCATATGGTGAAAACCCGGAGTCCGTATCTGACCTGGGCTTGAATCGGTACCGGGTCGTGACAGACAGATGGAAGGACAGACAGAATTGCCATAGCTAATACGCACTTAGCAGTACCAGCCGGTACTGCTGTCGCGCATAAAAATCTGTTTGTTGGAAACCTGCATCTGACTTACTAATGACCCACTCAAAACTCACACAGTGTATCTGTGTCAAGTTGACGGAGTGAATGGTGGAGATACTGTTTTCATCTGATGTGTATGTGTGTCTGTGCACTGCACTGCAGACCAGTCAACTAGACAGGATTGCACTGTAAATAACTCCAAAACAAGCTGCAGACTTCAAATTTGACACGTGTGCTTACAGGAACAGTCCAAATATGACGTCTGAAAATTCTTCGAAAAGGGGGTGTGGCCAGGGTCATGTGACCCACAAATTGGTAGCAATTGCAGCAGCAATTGTAGCAGTAAACTAGTAAAGGGTGAATACTGACCCGATAGTCGGGGGTCTTCCACGACCTCTGCCTGCTGGCATCACTCCACTTGTACTAGTTGCAGATGCAGTGGTTGTAGTTGTTGTCGTTGTAGTTGCAGCAGTAGCATTAGTTGTAGTAGTAGTCTGGCTGAGGGATGTAGTTGTAGCAGGGCTGGCAGTGGCGGCAGCTGGAGATCCATGGCCTCGGCCTCGGCCACGTCCTGGTCCTTGGCCACGCCCACGGGCCCTCGCTCGGCCACGTCCTCTGGCCGGACTTCCAGTGTCATCATCTGAGTCTGATCTGTTTCTCTGTCAACGTGCACAGTAGACAACAAAATACAATACAATTACACAGCAGAGAGGCACAAAAGATTCTAACACACTGTAGCATTGAGGTTAGGAAAGAGCAAACAGGAAGTATTTTCAGTTTGTAAACAACATCTAAAAGTGACAACAGAGAAAATTTGCACAGTCTGCAGACAGTCAAATATCGCTTTGTGGCACAAACCGAAAAGCTTAAAGCTCATTTCTTCCATACTGTACAAGTTGGTAGGCAATCTGACTCGCTCCACTGCAAGCCTAGGACTTAGGTGAAAGTGTGATAGCACAGCCGTCTGTCAGCGACACCACAACACTGTCACACTAATGTCACAGAGTTGGATACAGACATGCAGTGCGATAATAAGAGTCGCTTACAGCTTGCACCTCGTGAGCCAGTAAACAACTGCCACTAGTAACATTTTATCTGACATCATACTAAACACTGTATCTTATTGAATGACTTCATATTCTGCATACTGCTATAATCCAACCTTCTGACTGCAATACCACTTTGATTCAATTTAATTTTATTTTTCACATCTTGATTCTTGAATCGAGCAGTATAATAATGATAATATAAAGAAGATCAGAACTCTGCCAAAGACTGTCTTATTCTTGTCTATCTACATTGTGATTTATAGAAATAACACCAAACTTCTGTACAGATTAGCCAAATATTAACCAATATTGACTGTACCAGCCAGACTTCTCCAGATCAAATTGCAGCATTTATGCATTTTACGCCTGAAAATCACAGCTTGTGGTGACATTCTTGGTTATTTTTATACAATTCTTCCTGGTTCCAGCTGACGGGAGGAGGGGGAGGGGCTGATCGAACCCAACGGACCCTCCTGTTGATGAATTCAGAATGACACCCAGTGGCAGCCAACCTTGGAACAATTGGGCTCCAAAGGCTGACACCCACTATCAATATTTGTTACCATTACTGAGTCTGGAAGCTGATACACATTTCACCATCCAATGGAGGGCAGAAGGTTGGGTTAAACTAGTCGTAAGTGAAAAGTCTGCTACGTGACTTGCACTACTCACCCTGGCACGTTTAGCAGCCGAGCCTCTGCCGGCCGGTGCCCAGGCTGGGTCCTTGTCAGAGTCATAGTCACTGCCATGCTTCTGCACTACTTCCTCCTCCTCATCATCATCACTGGCATTGCTGTCGCTGCTGCTGTCATCACTGTCCGAGTCCTGATCCTGCTGCAGACCTCGACCTCTGCCTCGACCTTGGCCTGCACACAAGCCACACATCAGCGTCAGTTAATAGACTCAAGATGTGTTGTGGTGGCAGCTGATCCCCCTTGCAGCACTCAAAGCTGGCAATGATCCTCCTCGTGGCATTCGGGTCAGATTGGCGTTAATCCATCGACGCTCATGGCATCTGGATGTGGGCGCTCGCTAGAATCATCACGACATCACTTGATGCCAGTGATGTCACACCGCAACCCCCGAAAAGCACTGCACTCGGCTGTCCTGTCAGCGGCTGTCATGGCGTTAAAAGCTGACAATATTGTTTAAGTGCACCTTAAACCATGGCCCGGAGTTGAATACGAACTTATATACGCTCCATACACCAGTTAAACACCTATACCACGGTTGGCAACGGTCAACAGTGTAAGCCTACACTGTTATTCATTTGGTCATGCTTGAATACATCCGTTAAATTACCAACCCATCATGCAACTACTGCACAGCAGTACAAGTGCGACTGTGGTATAAAGCCAATTAGGTAACATAAAACCCACGACAGCCGAATAGCCAGCTTTGTTAACAGCCACTAGGTCAGTATGCCAGCTGTACTTGTAAGAGGGCCTAATGTTATGCAAAACACTGCATTTCTTCCCTAGCAGTGGCCATAACTCGCCAGTACTCATTATGCCTGAGACAACTATGCCGCGTTGGCTTACACAAATACCAGGTCCAAGATGGTATACCTACAAGCAGTCAACCCACCTCACAGTGACCTCAGTACTAACCCAGCTTCGATGCAGAGAAACTTCAATGTTGATATGCCAAACAATGTTATCACTAAACATAGCGTAAACAAATTACTAATTAAACTTAAAAGTAAACAAAACCACCATCTACCCTCCTACGGTCGGTCACACAATGCTATCAGTAAGCTAAACCATTTATGCCAGCATCTAAATATGACGACAGTGAGTCTGGTTTTAATCAGTAGTTTTTAGAATGTTTTTGGATTCACATAAACTATACTGTGGTCATGAAGTGAGCTGTACTACACAGTACACATTGTGTGAAATACTGTTGCTCTGATGATGAAGATTTGTTACAAAATGTCAAACAAACCGATGACGACAAACCTCTTCCTCGCCCGCGACCACGGCTGCTCATTTTAGACAGAATCTTCTGTTTAGCCGAGCGCTGAGTGCGAGGTCGTTTAGCCACCGCACGTGGCTCCGAATCCTCCTCACTCTCCGTCGAACTTGCTTTATCATCAGCAACATCGGTTTCACTATCATCATCATCACTATCGTCATCTGAGCTCGGCCGACGCGGTCTCTTTCCTGGCTTTGCCTTGCTACCAGACGAAGAAGGTTTATTCTCAACGGGTGTAGACAGAGTTTCCACTGCGGTATAATCCAGTTCACTGCTAGCGCTGGTTGATGCTACGGGTTCTGCTGCTCTCGGCTGTGACCTCTGACCCGGCCCAGAATCGTCCTTCTCTTGAACAAAGTCCTGAAAAGCTCCCATGTAGCCCGACATGTTCTCTGCACACAGTCAGTTATATATACGTATATATATACTGTGTCTCAAATAAAACGTCCCACTTTGTCACTGTCCATTATCTTTGCCAAATATTGACCGATTTTCAACCAAAATTCTTTCACTGGCACATTCTCTATATAATTGGCAATAACATGGTTACTAAATATACCACCACAGTGTGGTCCAAAATTTTCATGTATGAAAATTCTATCCTCCACAAGGCTGCCATTGTTCTTTCCACTTCATGAAAGTGATTTTGTGGCAAAATCTGAAGCAAATTAATTATTATTTAGGGGGTGCTATAATGTACAAAAGCAGATGATATTATTGTAAATAATAATTACGCGCGACAGCAGGAACTGCTATAGCGCGTCTTAGCCATCGCAATTCTGTCCGTCCGTCAGTCCGTCCGTCACACGGGTGGATCAGGTAAAAACGGTGCAAGCTAGGATCATCAAATCTTCACCATCGGCTGCCCCAAAGACTCTAGTTTCAGATCTGTAACGCTTTTCCAAAAATTCCATATAGGGTCACCCCAATCGAGGGCCCTAATTGAGAGGGGGTAGGAAAATTTTGCGATTTTGAACCAATAACTGGCCATATCTCTGAAACGGTGTGAGATAGGGCCAAGGTTACAATTAATCACTAATAGGAAGTCACCTATAGGCTTTCCATTAAGACCAAGATCGATGACCTTGGATGACCTTGAACGGCTGTACCGCCCTAAAAGTCGCCATATCTCGGAAACGGTGGGACATAGGGCCAAGGTTACAATTAATCACTAATAGGAAGTCATACACGGGTTTCGATTGACACCGAAAGCAATGACCTTGAGCACTAAAATAGAGGTTTTTGCGGATTTTACATTTGTTCGCAGTGGGCCTTCATACATGCACTGCTGTCGCACGTTCCCTTTGCGTTAGCTCAGCTTTCTTGTTTTAACACAGTGACGAGATGGCGGGACTTCGAACAACGTAAGACCTCATCGCAAATGTCTCAGGAATGCATCAAGTTATCGACAAGCAGATGCTGTCGCATGTTCAACAAAAAATCGGTGAACTTTGGTCCACTAAGAACAAAGTTTCTATGGCCAATGTCTACACACCCAAAATCAACAGTGCACAAGATTTCGGATAACTCTAGACTTTCATCACGAATATCTCTGGAACAAATGAAGCGATTGACAAGTGGCAAACAGCATTATCAACTACAATATCCCACACATTCCACAAAAAATATGGTGAACTTCGGCCCACCACCCACAGAGCTTAGCCTCACACGGCTAATGTTTACCCACCAAAAATCCAGTGCGTGCGATTTCAAATAACTTTCGATAGCGAGCGAACATCTCCGGAAAGGATCAAGATGTCGACATGCGGTAAACGGCATTAGCAACTACACCTCTACCACGTTCGACTTTGGTCCATTAACCACAGAGTTTATGCAGCTAATGTTTACACACCCAAGAATGAGTACTGCACGTGCTGTGTAGGCTAATGTGATTGCATTCGCCGGGTCGCATTGCTATGAGCGAAATTTCAACCCCCTAAAATGTCTCCCCAGTCAGACTTACGGCTTGGCACAAATTTTTTTTAGTTTAATTCTAATTTACAGTAGTTTTTTGCAGACTGATTTATAATTCTAAGTAATTTGCATGTTTAAAATAATTTAGAATTTATTATTTCTATTATCATTAAACAAAGTTGTCACCATTATCTAGGTGTGATGTATTGAGTCACATCCAACTTCCAGCCAAACACATGCCCCTGCCGACATAGTATCCTGGGTTATCTTCTGCCAGCTGCCAGCAGAGGACAAATGACGAATAATATATTATCAAGGGCATTCAATTCGTTTTGCAACTCGACTGAAAACTTTCCAAAATCTATACACTTGTAAAACGTAATTTCTCTTCCACTCATACGAGCTTCAAATGGGGTCTTACTAAAACATGACGGGAGAGCTAGAACATGCAAAAAGTCACAACGTAAGGCCTGAATAGGAAAGATGGGATGGCTAGAACGTTATATGATGTGACAGCCGGTGCAGGAGATCACAGACGAGCACACAAACCTTGCCACTTACAGCCACATGATGGAACAGACGGGATGGCTAAAACATGACGGGACCGACGATGTGTACTGTAGATAGACTTCTAGTTCTCTTCCACATATAACACTCTCGCTTGCACTTGTATTTATTCGTTTCTGAGCTGTAACTCACTAATTGCCGTCACTTGAACTGCTCAGTTAAATAAATACTATTGCCATAAGAGATAGGAACCTGAGAAGCTTCGAGATTCGATTCGAATTGGCCGTTCCGATTCGATTGGAAAGTCATGGGCCGATTCGAAAATTTTTGAATCAGCCGTGCCTGCCCATTGCTCGTCGTAGTCAAACAACTGAAACCATTAACGGCGCTTAGTGGTACAGTATACAGACTCGCTAGCTCTATGAGTGATCATACGCGGGTATTGTTTAATGCGTTTGAGGACTGGAATGAAGAATCTATAGTTCCGCACATCTCTTTGGATGTGAATACTGTAAATTGGATTCGATTCATATTCAATTCAAACGCAAAGGGCCAATTCGCAGGTCCCTATGTTGAGCAGTATATACGGCCGATTTGATTCAAGATTCGATTCAAATCGTAATGCCCGATTGGATTCGAGGTTCGATTCGAACACAAACGGCCGATATGCAGGTCCCTAATAAGAGACTAAGAATGTAATGGTTTGACACTTGTTGCTGCTGATCACTTGGTGTTAATTTGTGCTCCTGTTTTTGAACACGTTACTAAAAAAACTGTAGCAGTAACGCGCATGTGTTGTAAACTACTCAGCCGTAACGGTTTGCTCACCGGCTGTCTACCAATATGCGATCCTGTCTTGTTTTAGCGGTCCCATCATGGTCCGTCATGTTGGGCACGGGTATTTTGCAAACCTGCAGACTGGCGTACGTGTAATTTGCGGACGAAAACCGCGGCTTACGAGTTGGGTGGTGTCAATAACAGACGCTACAACGCCTGTTGCTGACGTGTGTATATGACGTAGATGTAGAGATAGATGATCAGCAGGAAGCCTCTACACAGCTATGAAAAAGTGTGAATAAAATGATGTTGACTACATGTTGCCTTATCGTTTGTAATTGTTCGTTCGTAATACGCCTACAGGAAAAATGCCTTTGCTGTCGTCTTTGATATCTTCGTCGTCCGGGGTCCGCATATTAGTGGTCCACAGTTTACCCACTGGTCCACGCGTACGTCGGTCCGCAAGTCCGCATTTTACCGACGCCCCCTCATGTTCTAGTCACCCCGCATCAAGTGAATGTGACGCCAGTTACGTTTACGACGTCATCGTGAGTTAAACAGATAAGATTTGCAGTCAAACTGCAAAAATTTTTGAACGCTACTCTGGCAGGAGAAATCGGAAAACGTCTGATTTTTGCATGTATGACGGGAATTGTGATAGGGAGAATGGCACCCATCGAATGAATGGTGGTTTCGCGCACTGTTCACATGGTCGCTGCGTAGGATAATCATTCCCGGCCTTTCTTCAACTGACAATATCCCACGACAGTTTCACTTGAAATAAGCTTCGACATTTTACACAAGCCAAGAAAATGTAAATGTCAAAACCTGTATTAAAATCACCTAAATTATTAAAATAAACACAAAAAATAACTCTACAATCGATCCCAGAATGCAATTACGTAATTACCACAATAAATAAGTAACAAGAATTTATCGGCGGCCCATTTCAAACTTCTCTTGACCCTATTCCCATTTCCTAACCCTTTAATAACACTAACTCTAGGTCGTTATTTCAAACAGAACGCAGCCTTTTGCTCAGCTTCAGCTTTAGTTTACTGCCAGAACTCTTATTAGTGTCCGAACCATATAGATCTGTGGTCAGAACCTTAACAGAAGCCTACTTGCAACAATAAACATTTCTTACAATCTTAATGTTTGACAGTTGATTAGTCAGACGGCATAGGCACCGTATTGGTTCAGCAATTCTGAAGAAAGCAAGGCACATTTATTCGTTTCTGCACAAAGGTTTCAAGGCTTTCTTATATACTGCAGCTCAGTTGAATACCGCAGCAAGAGACAGTTTCACACAAATATCGCAAGGTGTCATACGATAACGTCGTCTTCACCTGGACTTGATATGGTGCTACAAAATCATTTTTGGTCTTACCTGTATTGACCCATCTGCCCTATTTG
>Ga0209052_1000470_pt1 | contig 12477 bp, 8 predicted proteins | sample WorMetHEROISLAND_2_FD_187409 | JGI IMG/M metagenome (GOLD analysis project Ga0209052, IMG submission 187409) | Marine gutless worms symbiont microbial communities from Max Planck institute for Marine Microbiology, Germany - Olavius sp. 4 HERON... | ecosystem: Host-associated > Annelida >...
GCCAATCTCCCTCCTTTAATCAATGCGTTGTATGCCTATACCAGCATAACCATTCATCGTACAACAATCGTCTGTACAATTTCAGCCATAGCCTACTGTAGCTAGGCCTATGCTACACCGTGTTGTGGCGCAATTTGTGAAACAGTAAATTTGTCAGTCCGCGCGTCAACACATTACGTTAGACAAGCCTACGCATTATTCCGAGGTCGAGAGAGGCGTTATGCTTGGGTCTCTTTGTGTTTGCTGTATTTTACGCCATAGATAGTCCGAGTCACGACTAGTGAATAATACCCAATTGACACCGTCGACGCCGACGCACTCAACTCGACAGTTGAGTCTCGTCGGCTTCGCTGGTGTGCATTGGGTGTAAAGGCGTCACTGTTTTGTCCAGCTGAAATTAGTTGAGTTTGCTTCCGTCTCGGTACAGTGCCTATTGTTTACTGTGTAATGTTTTTTTCCTTTCCCTTCTGCACTATATTGTATCGGCACGGAAATAAGCATCAGCAAAATGTTAACCTTATTAATTGCTCAGTTAATTATGCACAGTTCTGTTGGACTGAAAATGACGTGTATTGCACCGTACTGTATTTTTGCAAATTGTTCAGGCCTGCGTTCTGGCATGCCTTAATAAACGAATATTGATTGATTGATTGATTACAGCTTAAATTTACGACTATGTCGCACTACAGTTGAAACGTGCCATGTAGAGTTATTGGCTGAATGGTTAAGCAGAAGGTGTGACGGGCAGTTCGAATCATCATCATCATCAATTTTATTTCAGGCACTTGGCCCATATACACATAAAATATACATAAAACACACAAAAACACACAAATCATGCAAATACAAATAAGACTCAGTGGTGCATAGTTGCAACAGCAAACATAAAATACAATCAAATGCAATTATTAAGAGCAGACAGATGGCCAACGATCTTATTATGTAAGGTGCAGGTATTCCAACATTTTGAATTGGTGGGGCAGTCACTATTATCTCCGCCAACGGCTTAGAGTGTGTAATATTTTGGTGGTGATCGGAATCCAGGACCAGATTTTCGAAGTATTTTCAGTGTCTATGTACGGATGGATGTTGACATTTTCAAGAACAAAGCATCAAAATTTTAACGAAGTTGCCAACAAGTTGCCAACCTGATGGATCTATCACGACATGTCGCGATAGATCTATCAGGTTGGCAACTTGTTTGCAACCCAAAAAGTTGCGAACTAGGTGTAAACTCGGGCTACCAACCCGGTTTCCAAGTAGTTTCCAACTTGTTCGCCTAATGGAAATTGGCCACAAAGCATATTATTATTGCTATTACTAGAAGGCGCTGGAGGGAATTGTTGCATAGCAATTTGTACAGTGCTTTATCGATTTTTTTTAATCCAGAGAACCGTTTTTATGTTGTATAGTGATTATAAATTCAGGTCGACAATTACTATCATCTCAACAACATTTCGTACGAGTGAAACTTATTTTCTTTCGTAGATAGACTTACATTCTGTCAGTGTCCTAATAGAAATTTAAAAAAAAACAACTATTCTGCCTATTTTTACAGATTTTATACGTAGGTTTGCATCCAACTATACGGTATTACTGAATTCAGAAACTACTTATACTTTTGTACATTTATACATGTCTATTAGTATACTGTAACTTTGTACAATAACGAGGGCCATATTATTACAGCATATATAGCTCGTAAAATTGTTTCACCTAATTGTCACTAAAACGGATCTGTATTAATGGGAGTGCACATTACCGAGAAAAGCGTGGGTCAGCTGGACGATATAACCTAGTGTACGTTGCTGGTATAGTGTAGAGTAGCCTACTTAGCATGTTATTTGATCAATTCTATGAGGAATATATCGTCAATTAATGTACTGTCAGAGACGATTATAGCAGGGCCAGATTCAGACATGTAGAGGCCCCGGGCAGCTGTCGGTGGAGGCGCCCTACCTTGGAATACTAAAAATTTAAAAAAAACGACAAGATATCATTAAGTAAAGTACATTTTGCAAAAAGCAACACAATAGGGTTATGACGAGAAAATTCTCCAAAATTTCTAGTCGGTTCAGCGCAAATCACGAAAGCGGCGGTGAAGGAATTGGGAATTTAACACTACAAGTGTCCTTTTAAACGTAGTGTTTTTTGTTGAATTAATACATATTTAAAACGTTAAAAATGATCATTGTTTAATGTTTATTCGTAAAACATGTGGAGGCCCCTTTTCTGCGAAGGCGTCTGGGCAACTGCCTATACCTTGCCCGGTCTTTAACCCGGCCCTGGGTCAGTGTAGTCTGCCGCAGGTTGCAATTTGTGCTACAATTTGCCTCGGTTATTGGTAATTTATAATAGTAATCTTTATTCACCAACAAAATGGTAGCAACAACATAACTAAAAAAAGTAACTACTAAACGTAAACGAATGTCCAAACACAACATACCAATAATACACATGGTGACATCAATACTCAATTGTGCAAACTGGCAAATGCATGCTGGTTTGAAATAAACTCATTATATCGCAATGTCAAAATTTCACTGGGCAGGGGCTAGTGCATCGCGCGGTGTGCTTGTTTAATTCAAAGATGTACACGTGGAAAATGCGATGAAGATGTAAGCACACGTCGCATCATCCGAGCTCAGAGTCTGCACCGCTGCAGCCGCCATCATGATGTCTCTGAGAGCTTGGTGCTGCAGATGCTGCCGGCACCGGCACGATTCAACGGAGGCAGAAGATGATCCTCGTCAGCCGCTCATGTAAGCTCTGTAAAGGTTAAAGGTTGGCTATAGCTCTTAATGGTAACCCATTTTGAATATACAGAGCGTCACCTGCCGTATGGAATCACACAGTGTTCCCTTCTACCCGACACAGTTTAACCCCAGTCAGACAGGCCGGTAGTCGATTTACCTACCACGGAGGGATGGAATGTTGAGTTGACCTTGGTGGTTGGTTATATAGCGAGATGGTTTACCTGTCTGCAGACAGTCACTGATTCTAGTAGTAACCACTTGATAACGACCCGATCGGGAATCGAACGGGGACCATTTGATCGTAAGTCCAACGTTCTGACCGCAATCAGCTTATCAACTGTCGTCGTAGATGTAGCATAGTTCAGAGTAAATCTCTTATCGTGCAGAGACTTCATTAGATTAGTGTGTTGAACAGTTTGCAACTTTTCCTGATTCTGCAGTCAACTTTGTGAACGTGCAAGCTTTTGAGCGCAGCAACGTACTAACTTAGAAACTGATTTCTCAACTCGTTGTCCTTCAGTTATGAATCGTATGATCCGTATTTGTCCCAACATCCTGCATTGTTTATTTACTTATTTACTCATCGTTTTGCACTAAGATTGTGTACTATTACTATCACTGGCATTACTATTAGGCCTGCTACTGTTACTGTACGGCCGTCGGGCTTTTTCGATCGCTGGTCCGACGGTTTGGTAGACAGAGATTCCGCGCGCGGCCTTGGCAGTTCCAGACAATTTCTTAGGACAATGTTGTACAGCGTCTACTAGCATGACCAGCGCATTACGTATTTTTTTTAAATTGGTATGTAAATGTACGTTTTACTTTACTTTACTGTTACGCCAGTGCTAGTACGTTACATTATATTATAAAGTGTCGTACGCTTCTGTTGTGTGTAGCACAAGCATTGAAGATGACCATGCGGTCACTTCGTCGATGCCGGTAAAGCTATATTGTTTTTGTGTCAGTATCAGTCTAGACACTAATAGAGTTATTTGTTGGCGAACACTAGGCTATATAGAGCCTTCTCAGATATTCAGACGAAAATAAACAGCCAGTCGTTGGTGAAAAAGAGCCATATACAAATGTGCTCGTATCAGACTGTTCGTCCTGTCAAAGTTGTGACCACAACCGGTGTCGCGCAAGCACTCTGATGAATACAATTCGTGAAGTAGACTTAAGTCCTTCCTGAGACGCAAGGCCCATAGGTCGGCGCTGATCTCCGTTTCCATAGCCCTCAATCAGGCACCAGCTTAAACTACCAGGCCACGGATACAGGGCTAGTGCATCGCGCGGTGTGCCTATTCAATCCATTGTCCGTAGATTCCCGGGTTATCACAACAGGCGCTTTAACCGGGGTCTCTGTCAAGAATCTCGGATACTTTAACGCCAACTTTGAGCGGTTGACTGATTGGTTCGTTGGAGTTACAAAAGATCATGATTATAGTGGAATGTCGTAAACAGCCAGCTATTAGCACATGATCTTGTGGCTGTTCCCGCCACACTACTGTGTTAATGTACTGTTATCGATATTTGTCGAATTAAATCATAGATTGATTGATTGAAAATATGCAGCTAAAACATATGTATTATGTGTTTTTTGCTATTGGAAAAAAACTGTGGTTCATATTTGATGTATTGTCGTGTACAGTACAACAGTCAGGCAACTATGTCTTGGTCGTCTGCAGTTCCAGATATTATGGTAAAATAATCCTCCTTTTTTGTTTTGTTCTAAATTTATGCCGCTTTCTCTGTACGACACTTCATTAAAACACTGACCAATCTACGCCGTGGATCAAAAAGCATGTTACTAAACTTTTGTCTATCTTTGCCAAATATTGACCGATTTTCACAATTCTTTCACTGGCACATTATTTGGCACAGACATAGACAAACGTTTGAAGCTTACTTTTTGGCCCACTCTGTAGCGTTGTGCGTTAGTGCATTGTGAGAACTGGTTGCTGTCTACACTGTGAGTCAAAAACTAGACCACCGAGTTGTTTTGTCATAACATCATCAAACATTGATCAACTTTCAATTTGTTTACGGACACATGTTCTATAGATCTCTATAGTTCTATAGAACGTACCGTAAGCAATAACGTAATCGTTAAAGATATTGTCACACCGAAACTTGTCCCTACACTACCTTGTGAAATATGAATGTCAGAATATTCGCGTGCTCTGTAACGAAACGTGATCGACATTTGAACACCAATTATGACGATGCTAATTGTGATATGAACAGCAATGACTCGTTTTGTCTGAACAATGTCCGTTTGATAACATATACGAGTATGCGCCTGTGAATCTTGCGATAAATAACGCAATTTATTACACCATAAAACGCAATGTAGCCACGCGTTTCGTGTGTCATTACAAATTTTCTGGAATGTGTGTCACTGAAAAACATGGCAAGTGGTCAGTATTTGGTTATGTTACGACACAAAAACTCGGTGATTCATCACTTTGACCTACATTATGTTTTTATATGGAAACTGTTAATCTTGGTGAATTACGTTTTCGTTTAGAATAATGGCTGCAAGTTTGCACGTGCAGGACTATATACACAATACGATAGTCCTAAAATGTAAGCGGTATAATAATCTACTTCGGTTGGCACGTATGTTACAGAACGTACAATACAGCAACGAGTCTGGGCTCATCAAGTCAACTGCGTTTCCAGATATTATGGTAAAATGGGTTTTATTTTTGGGTTTTTATTACACGTATGCTATACACATCTACACTGTGTCCCAATGCAAAGTGGTCACACACGTCAATAACTGCGTGAAACTAAAACTAATGTTAATGTCAATTAATGTCCAGTATGTTTTAGTTAATTTGGAAGGAGTGCACAAAAATTGGCTTAAAATTATGAACCGGATGTAAAGAAATCGAAGTTTAAACAAGTGCCGTTTTTAGATGCTAACTACAAACAGTTATTCCCGGATGCCTGCTATACTGACGTCATTGACACGTTACCGTTGTGTAAACAATAACAGGCGATGGTTTCCGCAAACGACATGAAGTTGTGATTAATGTTTTCCGTCACGAAAGGGTTATGAAGAGAATTGAAGCTTATCAGCGAGTTTCCGAACAGAAACTGCGTGGTCTTTGTCATCTTCGAATTATTAGCCACACAGTTTGATCAAACCGGCGTTGTGGAACGCAAACCCGACTAAAAAGTGTAAAACGTGGATTGCTTAAAACGTTGATTTAGTTGAGAATCTAGTATCAAGTCAAGAAAAGCATCTGGCACTCATAAAACGATTCGTCAGATTCAAGAGACTGGAATTCCCAAAACGTTAGTGCATAGGATCGAAGCAGTTGTGTTGTAAACTTGATATTTTCAGTGATGCACTTTAAGTGTTAATAAAAATCGATGTTGTCATGTGTTTTTTATAAACTGATGCGCCATTCTTTTTCACGTAATTTACAGTTATTACATTTAGAATTCCAGAGAAAACTGACAAGTTGTTGTTGAATTATAGCCATTTGTTTTGGGGGCCACTATTTATTGGAACACAGTGTAGTGTTATCCAATAAAGTTCTACGGTACTGTAATTGATTATTGCATACGGTAACAATAAATTTAATCCAGCAGTTTCCATTCAGAGTAATCTGTGTTACAGTAACTGGCTTCTTGTCTCGTACGCTTAATTCACTACACTGGAATATTACGGTCAGCGGTGCAATGGGGATTCGAATGTCTCGAAAAATTTGTTACGCATGTGAACAGGGAAAACTCCCCTATTACAGACTCGGCAGTTTTTCTGTTTTGACGCGCGATTGTACCCAAGCTTCCCAATAACCCACTCTGATCCTGACCTTGACATTGACTTTGACTTCACGGTATTCAAAACCGAATAAGTTCGTTTTTTGGCCTCAACCACATCATCAGCTAAATTTTGGCGAAATTTTCTCCATTGGGTTCAGCGGCGTCGTGAATTGAAAAAAAATTCGTAAGTTGTAATTTTCTGTCAGACAGTGCAAATTTTCGACAGAGAAGATTATGGGTGCTCAAAAATATAGTTTTGGCTGTAAATTCTCCCGCAATGGGAGATCAGCCCCAAATTTTGTATTTTGGGTGAAACTTTTCTGACAAGAACATTTTTGGACAGGCTATAATTCAGAGAAGGGGGCAATTGCCAATTGCCCCCATTGCCTCTTCCCCTGTCGGGCAATTACCGCTCCACCCATTCCCTGCCACGACGCCATTGATTGGGTGCTACGATGCCATGCTAGCATACCTATGTGCCGCACTCACGGACAGACAATCGAAAACGTAACCCCTCCGTCGATATCTATCGGTGGCGGAGGCACAAAAACAGTTAACTGATTTGTCGCGTACTGTCGACACAGGAAAATTATGAGTTTATATACCTACTCCTGTATGAATTTGTTTATTCACGTAGTACAAATGCCGAATGATGAAATGTATATTTTACAATTGACATAATGGTGTGCTACACAGTGCATCAGCGAGTCTACAAGTCTATCAGCGGTTCCAGATATTATGGTAAAATAACTTTTTTTATTTTTTTTAAGTACCTAGTACGTTTTCTAATACAGCACAGCGACTAAACCGTTTATCTTAATAAACACATTTCTGTTACTAATTGCGCAAAAAAATCCCTGTTTCCAGTTGCTGCCCGTCTTTAAAATACATCCTTCCCTACAAATTTTTATTGGACCCTTAAAAATGTTGTTGCGGTTTTTGGTTGCTTTCAAAGTTTTACTGAAAAAAACTGTTTGCGTCTAATCTGTTATGCTGCAGTATTTTTACTTTAGTTCTCATTGGCACTATTCAAGCATGCTGCAGTGTGTCACTGTGTTTTATGAGCTGTTGTGTAATATCACGGAATATCATGTAATAAAATTTTTTTGAAGAAATATATGCTTTTTCGCAAGGCTGCAACTGGAAACACTGGATTTATTTAGGACTTTAAACTATAAATTAACTTACTTCTGTACTTGTTATTTTTTTATATATCTTAAAGGAATAAATGGAGATTGGAGATGTACAGTAGCCTAATAATGACTGCGTTACGAGCCTGTAATATGAACTTGACGAATGCGCTTTGCTGTAAGAAAACTGTTAGCAATGAGGCGTTAATCTGAGAGTGTTTTCTACACTCTACAGCGACGCGTTAGGCCATGATTTGAATAACAGAACAGAGCGTAACGGAACATTTATTGTCAGAAGGTTGAATTACGTACAGCATGGAACATGACATTCGATATACAGGACTGTTTGTTGCATGTCGTGATATAAATGTATGTTTATTAATATCCACACAGAATGAAACAAATAGTTTGATTGTGAAAATGGTTATAATGGCAGACTTTACAGGCAGGCACTCACAGTAACAATAAGTTAGTTTTTTCCTTCTTATTCGAGTTCCTCATTAGTACAATCAAGTTAACTGCGTAACTAGGTGTCGCACAGTTAACTACTAGCACAGATCAAGTTAAGACCTGTCCGCACCCGCCGCTGCGCGGGTGCATTGTGATTGGCCACTAGAGCTGGTATGCCTAACGATGAAATTTTTTTAATAGTTAAGTTTCCGAAATTAACGATTGATTAAACTTTGCTTTCTATTAAAACTAACTGTGGTTATTGTCAAGAAAACGCATGCTTTTATTAAATTCATAAGTTATTCAGCTAACAGCTGTCGCAACTACCTTATCATTAATACGGCCTAAGTGTTCGTTTTGTCCAATCACGTTCTCCGGAGAAAGCGCTGTTCGCTTGTCAGATGCTTGGCTACACATGGTCTAAGTATACTAAAAAACTGTTACAATACCTTGTTCCAAATCTCGCAAAAAAAATTCAGCATCTTAATTGAACACGCGTTGAAGACATGACATAGTTACGTGTAAAGTAAGGCCTTAACAGTTCCCATGCTTCCAGTTGCAGTCTGGCGAAAAAGAAGAAACGGGGGAATAAGCTTAAGTAAGTAAGTAATTTATATAGCGCGTTAGCAGTAATAACCTCGAACGGGCTCGGTGTGCTAGTAAAGCGAGAAGTAAAATTGTTTGAGATGGCGTCTAAAGGTAGACAGAAAGTGTGTGCCGCATTTAAGACTGTTTGAAAGAGCGTTCCAAGTAGATGGACCGGCATGTCCAAAAGCACGTCTTCCGTAAGTTGGCATCCTGATCCGAGGAACCTGCAGTTGACCATTATTTGCCGATAGGAGATGTTTGTGGCTGTCGATGCTGGAGACAGGTCGGCAGAGATGGACCAGGTATTCCGGAGCCATGATGTGCAGCCTGTGCTGACACTTGTACACCTGGATGCACAGCTGGAACCGGATCCGGTCAGTGACGTCGAGCCAATGTAGAACATGGCGCCGGAAATGAGTCGGTCCTCGGTCGTACTTGCCGCAGTTTGAATAGTTTTTTTTACTTCATGACATTTCTTGTAATACTACACAACAGCTCATAAAACGAAGTGACACTGAATAGTACCCGTGTGGATTAAAGTGAAGATACTGCAGCATAACAGACTACATGAAAACAGTTTTTTTTCGGTGAAACTTTAAAAGCAAACTAAAAACCAGCAATATTTTTGAGGGATCCAATAAAAATTTTAGGGACGGAGGTTTTTTAGGGACGGACAGCAACTGGAAGCACAGGAATGTTTTTACGTAAAACATTTGCAGAAAGTTGAAAAGTGACGACAAAGATCGCTGTTATTATTGTTGTGGCTGACAGAGCTCGTGCATTCGCGAAATCGAAAGTCGAGGTCTCAGCGAAAAAGGACTTTATCAAAAATGCGGGTATAGAAAGAAAAATGTTCTTTCACTACAGACTTTAGCGTACACTTCATTTATACTGCTGCTATTTAAACTGTGCTATCTAGGTCTACTCTTGTCATCACAAATCTGCTGTTGCTGGTGTAGTTTTGCGGTTTCCATTCTTTTGTCTTCGGTTGTTCAATGACATGATGTTTGCCAATGAACGCTGAAATCTGACAAAGAACGACAAGAAAACAGACAGCTTTGGAGTCAAGCAACACTTTGTTGTCAATAATAACAATAATTAATATTGTCAAAGACAACATAAAATATGTACCCGGCATCACGAAAAAAACATGGTTTACTGGTTACTCGTAAGACTAACAAATTAACGTGCAACACAAAGTAAATATTGCTAAAAAATTGCATAATCCAGAACGTTGCATATTTGTGTATTTTAGCTCACAGAATGACGTTGACGACCTTCGAGATAAGTTTAAATACGACACGTCGCCACCAGATCTGGTAAGTTAGCGTCCATCAAAGCTAATAACGGCGTGTACATACGAAACAGCAGAAATGGAATAAAGCGAACTGCCAGTTCGTTCACAGTACACAGTCCGTGCAGCACAACTGAAATGAACTGAACTGCACTGACATGTTGCAGTTAAGTTCAGTTTGTTCTCTTTGTACACTCTTGTAGACGCAATTGAACTGGCATTTCAGTTCATTTCACTTTAGTTTTGTCGCTTAGTGCACTCCTGAGATTTTAGTTCAGTTCACTTCAGTTCGTTTCTGTCATCTTGTACACGCCTTAACCCAGCGAAAAACCGAAAATGTTCATATGCAGTATATACTGTATCCCAATAAAAAGCGGACTCCAAAACAAATAGCTGTAATTCAACGAAAACTTGTCAGTTTTGTCTGCAGTTTTAGACGTAGTGCCTGTAAATCAAATCAACCCGAATGACGTATAACTTAGTTTAGAAAAGCACACGACAACATCAACTTTAGTGACACTTAAAAATATTAAAATACTGAAAATATGACGTTTCCAACACAGCAGCTCCGCAGTGCAGATACACAACGGTGTATGTTCTTGGCTGAAGAAACGGCGGCCTTATGCGTATAATTAACTTAATTGAGCAGGGATGTGGTCTCGGTCTCGATTTCTCGGTCTCAGCTCTCGTACCATTTCGTCTCGTCGAGACGTTTTGTGCATTCGCGCCGTGCTCCAATACTAACCAGTACGTCGTGCTTCGGAGCAGCAATCAACATCTAAATTTCTCCTCGCAATAAACCTACTGTGCATGCTGTTTTGTCAACATTAATTTGTGTAAATAGCGCTTGCAAATGCTGGCTATTTTGTTTTTGGTTACTGTAGCAAATACGGGTCTACACATTTTTACAATGCCTACACATTGCAAATGGAAATGAAAACCGTTGCTCAGTCATTTGATGCACTTACATAGATGACTTGGATTATCTACTGATTTTTGTTAACTGGGTGAATTACGTTTATTAATTAAACAAACGACAATGGTTATCCATTGCATATTTATATTATTTACAGTTGAATGACTTACTGCTTGCGGATTGCGACACGTCTAGTAGCCTATGTGAGTACGACTAGAAGTGCAAGCCAATGTGCAAGCCATTATCATTTCAGTTTCCAAAATGTGACGGCAAAATGACAAGAACACGCCAACATGGTCGCCTATTTAATGTTTTTTCGCCGTACGTCACGGCCAAGGTCTCGGGGCCTGCAACGTCTCGGTTTCGGTCTCGTCTCGGACTCAAAATGTTTCGTCTCTGTTTCGTCTCGAACAAAATGTCTAACGTCTCGGTCTGTGGCAACTTTAGTCTTTCACTGCATGCATCAAAAATAGTTCTGAGGATACTGGCAAGAAGATTAGAAAACAAAGCGGAATTATTCGTGGAAAGAGATCAGTATGGCTTTAGGAAAGGGCTTGGGACAAGAGACGCAATAGCAGCAATGCGTACGTTGAACGAAAGAAGTTTGGACCGTAAGCAACGCGAGGACGAAAGCGCCTGGAAATGCTCAGCGACATCACAAGCGAGACTACGTCACTTTGAAGAGAGATGCAGAAAGCAGAAGCAACTGGCAGAAGACTTTGTCATAAACCTGCCACACGGCAGAATACCAAAGAGAGAAGAGAGACTAGAGAGTTGAAATTGTACAACAAACAAAAAAACATGAAACACCTGAAATTGGGACTTTTGAGGTTTGTGGTTTTTATTAAAAAAAACTACAAACCTAGTTTTTCCAAACAACTTTTCCAGCCCCGGTTACAACTTTACGTTGTTTACGGCGTCAGGTGCCTCTTTGTAACGGGAGCGTGTTGTCGTTTGTTGCGACAGAGTACAGTCGATAACATCCACGTGGTGTGCAGTTGTCTGAAAGGTTACCTGCTCAATCTCGACGAATGTTTACTGACCGATTCGCTACGAACAGCCTTCATCGAAGCTGCCGGTAATTCGTTCATAGTAGCCTATATACACCATGAACCATGAAGAAACGTGCCACTAAACGTTTATCCATACATTCGCCAGGTATCAACCGATTTCAAAGAAATTTTTACTGGGACACTTTCCGGACAATTTGTGACAAGGCTGTTGTTAAAGATTTCACTACACTCAAAACGCGTCGCTACACTACCTTGTGAAATATAAATTTTAGTGACCTCTTACTAAGCCAGCAAGACCAGCCACAAATCTATCATTCATTACAAAAAGTAGCAAAAGCTGGTGTCATTCGAATTATTTTTTTTTCATGGCGATCTTGGTTTTAAATGTTTAAAAAGTCGTCTGTTAAAGAAATAATTGACGCAAACTTTTAACTGAGATATAGCTGCTTAAAACTGTTGCTGATTGGCGTTATTTAGCCGCCCGCAACGGTAGTTAGCGGAAGGCTATATGTTTTACTGCTGATGTTTATTTATTTATTTATTTTTTTTTTTT
>Ga0209052_1000471_pt1 | contig 12466 bp, 7 predicted proteins | sample WorMetHEROISLAND_2_FD_187409 | JGI IMG/M metagenome (GOLD analysis project Ga0209052, IMG submission 187409) | Marine gutless worms symbiont microbial communities from Max Planck institute for Marine Microbiology, Germany - Olavius sp. 4 HERON... | ecosystem: Host-associated > Annelida >...
TACCATCAATGGCTTACTGAAAACTTTGGGTTAAAGGCTTTAGTTACACACATACATCAAGTTATCGGTATCGCAAAAGCATGTTCTTCTATGTTGGAACTTAGAGAGAAGGTGGCTCACTTTTACCGAAAAAAGATGAAACCTAACACGCAGGTCAATTATTCCGCTTTCCAGCCACAAAAACTCTGGCTAGTATGTATATAGGTCCCAAAATTATCTAGACCCTATGTGAATGTGCCATCCTCGCGGCAGAACCCCTCATTTAAAGGGCGCTGACCCCGGTAGTAGGGGTATTTAATGCTAGAAGGTAGGTTGGGCCGCTGTGCGGCCCGGTAGATCTGGACTTTCAATCACGCCATCAGTGAAAAATTCACCACTACCCCAATTATCCCCGGTCCGGATTTTCACACAGAACAGGTTCCGACGCCAGTTGCATCAGGCCTCCGTTTCCGATCGTTCCAGCATCGGCCCGAGGATGCGCAGGGCCGTTTGCTCGAATTCTTCGCCGATGGGCTCGCGGCCGCGGAAGGCGATGCGCACCGCGATCTGGTCCCGCTCCGGCGCGGGGTTGTAGCGCCCGCGCCAGGCGTGCTCGAAGCCGCTGCCGTAGCCATGCTGCAGCCAGACCAGGGCGCTCTCGGGAAAGAAGGCGATGGGTCTCTTGAGCCCTTGCCGGTAGAGCGCGAGTAGGTCCGCGAGCAGGTCTTGGGCGTTGGCAACCGGCGTCAGGCGCAGGGTCAGGTCCTTGGCGACGAAGGTGGTCGCCGACCCGATCCCCCCCGGGACCAGCAGGTTGAGTACCAGATGGCGCACCCAGGCCCGCAGTCGGTCCTTGGCGTTGAGCTTGCCGAAGCGATAGTCGCTGAGTCCCGTGGCGTGCGGATTTTCGAGCTGTCCCTGCAGGCGCAGGCCCGCCAGGGACAGATCCACCTCGAGGGGTTTGGCCTCCGGCGCTGGGTGATCTTGCAGCCGTTGGACGAAGTGCTCCGCCGCGTCCAGTTGCTCGTCGATGAGTAATTCACCCGGCGCGCCGTGGGGCAGGATTCCGGCGCCGCGCAGACGGGCCAGGATCGAAGCCGGCTCCTGCCCCGCCAGTAATCCCTGCAGCAACGCCTGATCGAGTCGATAGCCTTCCAGCCCGGCCGCGTCGAAGGGCTCAGTATCCGGTGGGACCTCTGCTTCCTGGGGCAGGCTCAGCCCCAGGCGTTCGGTGAGGAAGTACCGGGCCGGGTTGCGTAGAAAGCAGATCAGGTCTTCGAGCTCGAGGGTCTTGAACGCCTCTCCCGGCTCGGGGAGCTCGGCGTCGAAGAAGGGTGGAATCTCCCTTTCGATCCGGGTCCGGGCCGCTTCCAGCCAGGTCCTTGCATAGCTGAACAGGCAATCCCCGCTGGGGTCGAAATAGCGGTGGCTGAAGGGCTGCAGGGGATGGCACACGACCAGCCGCTTGACGGGGTCCGCGCCGTCGGGGAGCCGATAGCCCCGGCGCAGATAATCGAGCAGCTCGTCGATCACCACGGAGGGTACCTTGAGGCTATTGTCGCGCTCGTCGTTGCCGACCCAGCTCAGATAGAGGAGGTCACGGGCCGAGAGCAGGGCTTCGATGAATAGGTAGCGGTCGTCCCGGCGGCGGGAGCGATCGCCGCGCCGGGGGTGACGGGCCATGAGGTCGAAGGACAGGGGTCGTTGGGTGCGCGGGAAGTTGGTTCCGTTCATGCCGATCAGGCAGACGACCCGGAACGGGATGCTGCGCATGGGCACCATATTGCAGAAGTTGACCCGTCCGGTCAGGAAGCGGTGGGCACCGCGATTGTCGTCCATCAGCTCCCGGACCAGGGCGCGCGGCACTTCCAATCCGACGGGTTGGTCGAACCCGGCGGCCTCGGCCCGGACCACTGCTTCGTCGAGCCCATCGCGTATCAGCTGCAGCAGGGCCTCTTCCTCGTCGTCGAGGGCGAAGCAGGCCGCCAGCAATTCGCTCAGGGCGGACCGCCAGCCAGTCAGGCTGCGCGGGACCGCAAGGCGTCCGCGCCAGACGCCAAGGGTCTCGATCAGGGCCGCCAGCTGCCCGAGAGCGACCGTCTCGCTGCCCTCCAAGTCCGGGTAGGGCAGCACCCCAGCGTAGGGCTCGTCATCCGCATCCGGCGGCAGCGCATAACCGAGAAACAGGCGTTGCAGGCCGAAATCCCAGGTATTAGCCGGCTCGTCCGGCAGGCCCAAGGCGGCGCGCATGGCCCCGTCTTTACCCCAGCGCACCCCACTCTCCCGGACCCAGGTACGGATGCGCTCCACGCCCTGGTCGTCGAGGTCGAAGCGGCGGCGGAGCGCGGGGACTTCCAACAGGGCCAGGAGCTCGCTGGCCTCGAAGCGGCTGCTCGGCAGGGTGAGCAGAAACCGCAAGGCGTCCCACACCGGTCGCTCGCCGCCGCCCCGCCGGTCGGCGATGGACCAGGGGATGTGCAGGGGCCCGTCCGCGGCGCCAAAGACCACCTCCACATAGGGGGCGTAGCAGTCGATGTCCGGCGCCATGACGATGATGTCCCGCGGCTCCAGGCCGTCGAGCCCCTCGAACAGGTGCAGCAGGCGATCGTGCAGAACCTGGATCTCGCGCAGCGGACCATGAGTGCCGTGCAACTGAATCGAGGAATCGTCGGGGGCGATGACCCGCGGCTCCGCCACGCATGGATCGTTCAGCTCCAGCAGATCCTGTTGCACCCGCTGCAGCAGGCGGTCGCCGCCTGGGGATACGAAGCGGTCATGGTCCAGGCCACCGAGCTCGAGCAGTTGATCGAGAAATATCTGACCCGCGTGACCAAGGGAGGCTAACAAGGGATTGCCCAGATCCAGAAGTCCGGTCGGGTCCGGCCGGCCGGCCTGTCGGGCCCGGGCCCGACGGCGTGCCTGACCGCGCTCGTCTACCAGGTCAGACCAGTACTCACGGCAGGGGTTGAGGAAGAACAGGTAGACCGGAATCTGGTCCGCCAGGGCGCCGAGTATGCGCACATAGACGGGTGCCAGTGCGCTCAATCCGAACAGACACACCCGCTCCGGCAAGGCGTCGGTATCGGGTTCGCTCCGCGCCATCGTCGACTCCAGCTCGGCCAGCAGCCGTGCCCGATGGGCCTGGTCACCATCGGCGCCTAGGGCACGCCACAGCACGGCCTGCCAATGCCGGTCCGCGCCCTGCTCCCAATCCAGGACCAGATCCAGTCGAAAGACCAGATACTGATCGAACAGATCCGCGACGCGCTGCGCGAGTTGATACAGCTTCAGCCCCGAAGCGTCATCGGCAAGATAGCGAACGAGAGAGGCGAAGGCCGGCCGGTCGAGCAGTTCCGGCAGCTGCTTACACACCCGCCAAAGCAGAGGACCCTTGTCGAACCGGTTCGCATCCGGCGCATCGGGCAGCCAGGCCTGCAATACCCGCCACAGAAAACGCGCCGGCAGGGGAAAGTCCAACCGGGCGCCGATGCCGTTGCGCTGCGCCAGCTGCTGGGCGATCCAGCGGGCCATGCCCTGGTTCTGGACCACGATGATTTCGGGTTGGAAGGGATCGACCAGCGGGGCCGCAGTGATCCGCGCCAGCTCCTCGACCAGCGCCTCCAACCGGTTGCTGTGGTAGACTTGGAGCATGTCCCTTCAGGAGAGTCTAGATAACTTTAAGTACTGCAACTACATGTTAAGGCATATGTTATGCGAGGAAAAACAGGTATTTCACGCGTTCACACCTTTCGGAAGCTAAGTTCAGACGGGTTGTACCCAATTTTGCGCACGATTTACCGGCCTCGAAAATCTCCGAGCCGAGCGGTGTTAAGCCGTCCGACGATCAATCAGTTGTTATTCAAACTACGGACCCGAATCGCCCAGTTTTGTGACGCCTCATCGTCTTTCTCCGGCGAGGTTGAAGTCGATGAATCCTATTTCGGCGGGTGCCGTGTTCGTGGGAAGAAAGGGCGCGGGGCTAGGGGTAAAACGATTGGCAGTGGTAGATTAATGGTAAATCAATAGTTGGCAATAACTCCGTAGGATCTAAATAACTTTAGAGAGGATTTTCTCTCGGCAGCGTAAATATTCTATCATAGATAGTTTTTCTCTCGATGAGTGAATGTAAATTCACATTCTTTACAGTTGTAGATGAAAGGTTCTTCGTGGAACACCATTGAGTTTTGCAAGCCTTTTTTCGGCATATGACCAGAATGATTCGATGCCATTGATAGGGCAATTACCACGGGCAAATCCATGCTGATCATGATTCACGCGGAAATGCTTTTTGTACCCCCTATCCACTAGCCCATCGTGGCCCCTCATAGGCGTCCGAGCGGATGATGCGGTCAAGGCACCTGGCCCCGGATTGCGGCCTGTAGCGGCTTCCTGGTGGCGTTCGGGACGATTTCCATGTGACTTCCCCACGGTGTTCCAGAATCCCGAAGACATTGTTTTACCCCCGGCCCCGCGCCCTTTCTTCCCACGAACACGGCGCCCGCCGAAATAGGATTTATCCACCTGAAATTTGGCTTTAGGAGATGTGTGAGCGCCTGAAATACCTGTTTTTTCCTCGCATAACATATGCCTTAACATGCAGTTGCAGTGCTAAAATTGTCTAGCTCCTCGTTCATCGAGCTCCAACACCAGTGTTTGCTCGGGATCGATAGGTATCAACGTCGCCATCATATAGGGATGGAAGCTGTTCTGCTTTTCTTTTAACCAAGCGCTTACTGTCTTCGAGATGCGTCTTTAGATAACTGACAAGAGTCGGCTTGCTAATATTGAGAATTTGGCGACTCTCCAATGAGCCATCCCTAAGTATAAAGATAGGTCGATAGAAAGCAAGCGGTTACATTAATGGATTAGGCATCCGAAGCGGAACCTGAAGGATCTGATCGAGAAGCATGCACCGGTTTTGGCGTACCAAGAACCCAACGCACGGATGTAGATTGAGGCGAAGCCCGTAGAATGAACGAGGCAGGCGGCGAACCCTATCTTTAGGACTTGATTGATTAACCACGGAACACTCGGATCTCTCCGAAATGTTTTCCGTTTGTTTCGTGTGTTCCGTAGTTTTAGGTCGTTGGACTCGGGTCTTCCTTTGTTGCAGTTCGCGCTCAGCCCCCTCCTTCGGATTTCGGCTTGATACGGCATAATCCATTGATTCCTCGTTTTCGGGATTCAGAATCGCGGGGGGCTGAACGGTTACGTCGGGCACGATGTTCCGAGGCTGGTCATGCCGGCCCTCGGGATAATCGCAACGGAGGATGAACAATGATACACATCGATATGTGCGCTCTGCGGAAAACCATATAGAAAATGAGATTCCGCCGAATGAGGGAAATTAATGTCAGGGTCTCCGATTACCGACCGGCTGTTCCCTATTTGCTTAATTGAGGCGGTTGGTACAGGGATATTTCTGTGATAAGTATGTGGCGATAGCGAGACTTCTGGCGTCACTGCCATTGAAAGAGGCTCTGGCTGAATTGGAAAATCGGTTCGACCCTTTTCCCCAATACCTAAAGACCGCGGCCTCGACCGGGATGGTTGAGACGCATCTTTAATCTCCAGTGGTACGGCAAGCATGGTAATAAAGCCTGAATCAGGAGCATCCATGAAAAAGAACGCGTTCATCGCAACAGCAATCTGCCTGATCTATATCCTGCTCGCGTTGCCGGCGCACACGCTGGCCGGTGCGCTACCGGAGTTCAGCGGGCTGGTCGAGACCTACGGGCCGTCCGTGGTCAACATCAGCACCAAGCAGTCCCCCCGCCCCACCCGCAGATTCCAAGGTTTTTCGGTACCCGACCTGCCCGAAGGCAGCCCCCTCCACGATTTCTTCCGCCACTTCTTCGGGGAAGATGGTCTGACCCCACACGACGGAGATCGGCAGTCCCAGTCCTTGGGCTCCGGCTTCTTTATCTCCTCGGACGGGTATCTGCTCACCAATTTCCACGTCGTGGAGGGTGCCGATGAGATCATCGTTCGCACCAGCGATCGCCGGGAGTTTTCCGCCAAGCTGGTGGGAACTGACAAGCGCAGCGACATCGCTCTGCTCAAGGTGGAGGCGCAGGACCTGCCGCCGGTCAAGATGGGTACTGCCAAGGACCTCAAGGTGGGTGAATGGGTGCTCGCCATCGGCTCCCCCTTCGGCTTCGACCACTCGGCTACCGCCGGTATCGTCAGCGCCAAGGGCCGGAGTCTGCCGAGCGAGAATTACGTCCCCTTTATCCAGACCGATGTGGCGATCAATCCGGGCAACTCCGGTGGTCCCCTGTTCAACCTGGACGGCAAGGTCGTGGGCGTGAACTCCCAGATTTATAGTCGCACGGGCGGCTTTATGGGATTGTCCTTCGCCATTCCCATCGATGTGGCCATGGATGTGGCCGAGCAGCTCAAGGCTACGGGAAAGGTCAGCCGGGGCTGGCTCGGCGTGAGGATTCAGGAAGTGACCAGTGAGCTGGCGGAGACCTTCGGTATGGATCAGCCGCGGGGGGCGTTGGTCGCACAGCTGCTTCCGAACAGCCCGGCGGCGGAGTCGGAACTGCGGTTGGGAGATGTAATCGTAGGTTTCAACGGCAAAGAGGTTGCCACCTACAGTGCGTTGCCGCCGCTGGTGGGCACGACTCAGGTGGCCGAGCCCGCGCGGTTGGAAGTGTTGCGCGAGGGTCGTATCAAGGAGGTGACGGTGGTCATCGGCGCGCTGCCGGACGAGGGTGAGCTGGCCGCTGCTGCGGAGTCGGAATCCACGACGGCGAACAGTATTGGCCTGGTGGTGGGGGATCTGAATGCGGAGCAGCGTGACCAGCTCGGGTTGGAGCAGGGCGGGGTGATCGTACAGGAGGTCAAGCCCGGTGCGGCCAAACGCGCCGACATAGGACCCGGCGACGTGATCCTGATGTTCGACGGCAAGCCAGTGGGGGGCACCAGGCAGTTTCGGGAATTGCTCGCGGACATCGAGCCGAACCGTTCAGTCGCCGCCCTGATTCAGCGCGGCGACAGGCATATATTCTTCGCGGTGCAGATCCCTGCGGTGCAGCCCCCTGAGGAGTAAGCGTGATTCGATGTTCGAGCTTAATCACGTCCGCAATTTCTCGATCATTGCCCATATCGATCATGGAAAATCCACCATCGCGGATCGGCTCATCCAGCTCAGCGGCACCCTCAGCGCGCGCGAGATGGCCGATCAGGTGCTGGACTCGATGGACCTGGAGCGGGAACGCGGGATCACCATAAAGGCCCAGAGCGTTACCCTCGATTATGTGGCCGGGGACGGCGAGACCTATCGGCTTAACTTCATCGATACGCCGGGCCACGTGGACTTCTCCTATGAGGTCTCGCGCTCCCTGGCCGCCTGCGAGGGGGCCCTGCTGGTGGTCGATGCGGCCCAGGGCGTCGAGGCCCAGAGCGTGGCCAACTGTTACACCGCCATCGAGCAGGGCCTCGAGGTTCTGCCGGTGCTCAACAAAATCGATCTGCCGGCGGCGGAGCCGGAACGGGTGATCAATCAGATCGAGGAGATCATCGGGCTCGAGGCCAGGGATGCCTTGCAGGTGAGCGCCAAGACAGGGGCGGGCATCTCCGCGCTGCTCGAACGCTTGATCGTCGCCATCCCACCGCCGGCAGGCAATCCCGACGGCCCCCTGCAGGCTCTGATTATCGACTCCTGGTTCGATCCCTATGTGGGCGTCGTCTCCCTGGTACGGATCGTCAACGGCGCGATCAGACGCCGCGACAAGCTGCTCGTCATGTCCACCGGCCGCACCTACCAGGCGGACGGTATCGGGGTATTCACCCCCAAGAAGGTGGAACGCCAGGTCCTGGGGACGGGTGAGGTCGGCTTTCTGGTCGCCGGGATCAAGGAGATCGACGGCGCCCCGGTAGGTGACACCATCACCCATGCGGCCCGTCCGGCGCCGGCGTCGTTGCCCGGCTTCAGGCAGCTGCGGCCGCGGGTGTTCGCCGGACTCTACCCCACGCGCTCCGACGCTTACGAGAGCCTGCGTGACGCCCTGCGTAAGCTGCGACTCAACGATGCCGCCCTGTTCCATGAGCCGGAGGTGTCTCGGGCCTTGGGATTCGGATTCCGCTGCGGCTTTCTCGGGATGCTGCACATGGAGATCGTCCAGGAACGCCTGGAGCGTGAGTACGACCTGGACCTGATTACGACGGCGCCGACGGTCGTCTATGAAGTCCTACGCTCTGACGGCGAGGTCGTGCGGATAGACAATCCGGCCGACCTGCCCGAGGCCGACAAGATCAGCGAGATCCGAGAGCCTATCATCGAGGCCCATATCCTGGTGCCGCAGGACTTGCTCGGCGGGGTCATCAACCTGTGCATCGAAAAGCGCGGCGTGCAGAAGGATATCCAGTACCTGGGCGGCCAGGTCCAGGCCACCTACGAGCTGCCCTTGAGCGAGGTGGTGCTGGATTTCTTCGACCGCCTGAAATCCGCCAGTCGCGGCTATGCCTCTTTCGAGTACGATTTCAAGCGCTTCCAGGCCTCCGATCTGGTCAAGCTCGAGGTCTTGATCAACGGGGAGCGGGTGGATGCCCTGTCCACCATTGTGCATCGGGATAATGCCCAGTTCCGGGGCCACGAGGTGACCGTGCACATGAAGGCGCTCATTCCCCGGCAGATGTTCGAGGTCGCCATCCAGGCCGCCGTCGGCAGCAAGATCATCGCCCGCACCACGGTCAAGGCCCTGCGCAAGAATGTGACCGCCAAATGCTACGGCGGTGATGTGACTCGCAAACGCAAGCTGCTGGAGAAGCAGAAGGCGGGCAAGCGGCGCATGAAACAGGTGGGGAAGGTGGAGATCCCGCAGGAGGTCTTCCTTGCGGTGCTTTATGTCGGAAAGGATAATTAGTCCGGCTCCTCGAACCGCGCCGAATCATTCAGGATTGCTTGTAACCGGACAGCTTCCGAGAACACGGCATAGCCTACTCACAGCAAAGCAGCATTTCGCATCCATGCACCAGGCAGCGCTCGATCTCGAGGGCGTCCCCAAGGCGATCAGGTCCTTCGTCGAGGCCTTTCAGGGACGGCCGGATTTCGCAGCGCCGCTGCGCCCATATGCTGTGAGCACGCCGGCCGCTAAGCTGGAGAAGAGTGAGGCCGCGCATCTGGCCGCCAGGCTGCGGAGGATCGCGCCGGGGAATCCCTATGTCCAGACGCTGACCAAGTCCGCCATCCGCCGCTGCGTGCCTTTCTGGCACTCCACCATCATCCGCGCCGAGCGCCGCAACGCAGTCTATGACCAGGCCCTGCGCAGTCTTGTCACACCCGAGACCACTGTGCTGGAGATTGGCACCGGTTCAGGAATTTTCGCCATGATGGCGGCGCACGCCGGGGCGCGGCATGTCTACACCATCGAGATGGAGCCGGTAATCGCCGCGGCGGCGCGCGAGAATATTCGTCGCAACGGCTATGCGGATAAGATCACGGTGATCAACCGGGACGCGGCTGCAGTGAGCGTCAGCAAGGAGCTGCCGCGGCGCTGCGATTTGTTCGTGCGCAAGATCATGTCGAATGATTTGCTCGCCGAGCGCGTGCTGCTGCTGGTGATACACGCCCGTGCCGAGCTGCTGACGCCGGATGTCCTGCACTTGTCCGACCGGATCGAGGTGCGCGGGCTCTTGATCAGTGAGGATAGGTTTCTCGAGAACCTAAGGGTCGGGACGCAGGCGGGATTCGATCTGTCCGCAATCGATGCGCTCGCGGTTGCGGTCGGGCTGCGCAATCCCCCCATTAGAGATTGAGAATCCCCTGAGTGCGTGTCTGGCGTCGTTCGATTTTGCACAGTCCGACGATTTCGGTGCCGAACGCGCGGCTATCGAAATTATGGCCACCGCCGATGGCGAGGCCCGTGGCGTTCTGCAGTGGATCTGGTTCGGCTTTCCGGACGGCACTGCTTGTGAGAATACCCCGAACAGGAAATCGACCTGGGCGCTGCGCTTTCATCCCTTCGCCGAACCCTTGCTGATCCCGACGGGAGATCGCGTCGAGCTCGACAATCAACCGGACGGGCGATATTGACGAGCATGATGTCAGTTTCTAAGACCCCCGAGCAATGCGTATGGCCCAAGCAGCATACAAACCCGACCGCTTCACCTACGCGGACTATTGCACCTGGCCCGATGAGGAACGCTGGGAGCTGATCGACGGCGAGGCCTACGTCATGTCGCCTGCGCCCGCTCGGATCCATCAGGAAGTGGTGGTCGAGTTGGTTCGCCGGATCGGCAATCACCTCCAGGGCGGCCGCTGCCGGGTCTATGTCGCCCCCTTCGACGTGCGCCTGCCGCACCGCGATGAGGCCGACGCCGCGGTGGAGACGGTCGTCCAGCCCGACATCGCGGTGGTCTGCGACCCATCCAAGCTGGATGAAGAGGGGTGCCGCGGCGCCCCGGACTGGATCATCGAGGTGCTCTCTCCCGCCACCGCCGCCAAGGATCAGATCCAAAAACGCGTGCTCTACGAGCGCCACGGCGTCCGGGAGTATTGGCTGGTCCACCCGACCGACCGGGTCCTGTTCATCTATCGGCTGGGGATCGAGGGATACGGCAGGCCGGATATCTTACCCACGTTGGGCCTCTGCGCCTCGGCGGCGATCCCGGACCTGGTGATCGACTGGCAGGATATTTTTACCTCCCTGGAGAAAACCGATTGAACATGGGCAGCTCCCGACCTTCGAAACGCCTTGCGCTCAGCACCCTTGTCTTGTCGCTCGCGCTGGCGCCTCCATCATCTCACGCCGCCCTGCCGCTTGCGGTTGACAGGGAGCCCCTGCCCAGTCTGGCGCCGATGTTGGAGCGGGTGACGCCGGCGGTCGTCAACATCTCCAGCGTCACCCAGATCGAGGTCGAGACCCATCCCCTGCTGCGGGACCCCTTCTTCCGCTATTTCTTCGAGCTGCCCCGCAGGCGCCGGGAGCGTGAAAATCAGAGCCTGGGTTCGGGCGTCATCGTGGACGCCGAGCGGGGCATCGTACTCACGAATCACCATGTGGTAGACCAGGCGGACGCGATCGACGTCAGACTCCGGGACGGGCGCGAGCTCGAGGCCGACCTGGTGGGCTCGGACCCGGAGACCGACATCGCGGTGCTGCGCATCCCGGCCCGAGGTCTGACCGCGGTCGCCCTGGGAGACTCGGACGATTTGCGGGTGGGCGACTTCGTGGTCGCCATCGGCAGTCCTTTCGGACTCAGCCATACGGTGACCTCCGGCATCGTCAGCGCCCTGGGTCGGAGCGGACTCGGCATCGAAGGCTTTGAGAGCTTCATCCAGACGGACGCCTCCATCAATCCGGGCAACTCGGGCGGTCCCTTAGTCGACCTGCACGGTCGGCTGGTGGGCATCAATACCGCTATCTTGGCCCCGAGCGGCGGTAACGTGGGCATCGGCTTCGCCATCCCGGTGGCGATGGTGCGCGCCATCGCCGATCAGCTGCTCGATCATGGGGAAGTGCGGCGCGGGCTGCTCGGCGTCGCCGTCCAGGACCTCACGCCGGAGCTCGCCCGAGCGCTGATGACGGGGAGTACCGACGGTGCCGTAGTATCTCGAGTCGATCCCGGCTCGGCGGCCGCGGCCGCGGGGCTGCGCCCCGGCGACCTGATCGTTGCCGTGAACGGGCGTCCCATCACCGGTGCGGGGGCCCTGAAGGCACGCATTGGCCTGATGCGGGTCGGTACCCCCCTGGAGCTGGAACTGATTCGCAAGGGTGAGCGCATCCGGCTCAGAAGTGCGGTGGTGGACCCCTATGCGGGCTATGTCGAAGGCAGGCGCCTGAGCCCCCTGCTGAAAGGCGCCAGGCTGGGAGACCGAAGCGAGGGCACCGGCGGCAACCGCTCGTTCGCGGTAGCCGTGGGCCCCGTGGATAAGGGCAGTCCCGCTTGGTTCACCGGGCTGCGGGAGGGAGACCTCCTGGTGGCGGTCAATCAGGAGCGGGTGCGCAACCTCGAGGCGTTGGGTCGTGTTCTGCGTCGGGCACGGACACTTGTCAGCCTGAAGATTCGGCGTGGTGGTCGGGTCATCATTCTCAGCTGGCGCTGAGGAGGTGTCGTCGGCCCCACAATGGGTACAGTCTTCTCATGTACCTGTGATTCGGGGCCCGGCAAAGACAGAGACACCGTCCCAATCGATCGCCAGGTCCGGGATCGCCGTCAGGGTAAATACAGGGACCCACCGTGGGTAAGCTATCCGACCTGCCATATCGGTCGGGTGGACCGGCCAATACTCCCGGACGCTGTGGCGCTCGTAGAGCGCACGTTTTCGGATATGAGTCTTCGGCGGCAGTGGGTGTCTGTCCGGCCCCCTCGATTCCGCATCAGAGCGGCTGTATGCCGGACAGGCGCTCGCATTCCCCACACCCCGCTCCGGTATTTTCCATGCCGCCCCTCCCTGACAAAGCTCTTTTCTTCCCGCGGGAGCCCCTGGGTGCGATCGAACACGATCAGATAGTCCTCGTCGGTGCCGAGCCGGTCC
>Ga0209052_1000472_pt1 | contig 12465 bp, 4 predicted proteins | sample WorMetHEROISLAND_2_FD_187409 | JGI IMG/M metagenome (GOLD analysis project Ga0209052, IMG submission 187409) | Marine gutless worms symbiont microbial communities from Max Planck institute for Marine Microbiology, Germany - Olavius sp. 4 HERON... | ecosystem: Host-associated > Annelida >...
GTAATAAAATTCCACCTACCTCAATGTATGTGATCTCTGCTCACCAACGTCACAGACAGACAGACAGACAGACGGACGTCAAGCGATCCCATGACCGCTACATTGCTAAAGCATGTAGCGGTAAAAATGTGCAGTTGGCAAATGGACAATAGCCTACTGTATATCTCTAAAACAGTGTAAATTTTTAGTTTTAAAATAAATATTCCAGCAAATTCAAATTTGTTATATAATAAACAAATAATAAACCAGTTTAGTGTTTTGGTGTCATTTATTTTGGGTCTGGCCCACCCTGTAGATGCTTTTTTGATTGTTAGTATGTAAGTGCAAAATACTGTTTAATATGCGTAAAACTGTTCTAAAATGCCTTTAAAATGTGTTACAGTAAACGACAATGTGATTCAGCTTCTGGGGAACTTCGTCCTACAGACCCATTACCGGGACTCCGCCCCTGGACCCCGCTGGGAGACTTCCGTCCCCCAGACTTCCTCGCTTGTGCAGTTCTAAAATTTCGTTAAAAATCCCCTGGTGGAAAGCCATGAACTGATTTGAACTGAACTGCCCAGTTGCGAGTTCAGTTCAGTTCATTTCAGTCGCTTTGTACACGCCTTAACGTTTCCAATGACACCGCGACGGACTTCATGGCTTTATTCTTCGATCACAGGACATTGAAATCAAGGACACTGGACTACGCTACATATTCACTATCCACTGATAACTGTATAAACCTAACCCGGCTTGCTGTCGATTATCATTGGCAAAATTAGACTCAGTATTGTTTTTCACAAGTTTCGTTAACGAATTAACGTAATTTCAGGTCTCGACGTTTACAGGTCCAAGATACGACATTACATTGCCGTAATAGAAATTCAGCGTCAGTCACAATCTGATAGCTAGAGCAGTCTACCGCACGAAACCAGACAAAAGGATATAAAATTTAAAAAAAAACACTAGAAGGGCGCTCAAAGAGTGGAAACCTTCGCCAATGTCATGTCATTTATCCATCGTGTTTGCCAGATGGCAGCACTATATGCGGCGGAGGTCTGGCCTATCTGGCAATGCTAGAGAATCCTTCAATCCTATCCTGGATCCAGAACCTGCTCCGGATCACCACCAAGATCTAACCACTTCTACGTTTGGCCAAGTTTAACCTTCCCCGCAGCCAAGTCCGTTGGTGACTTTTTGTGTAATCCCGCTGGCAAGCCAACACATAAATAAACGCGGGCATCACACGACCACCTAGGCAGAGGTAATGAAAATAATGAAAAATTATTGTACACCACTGACCTGCAAGAATCGGCGGAAGCGGATGCGTGTCTCGGTAAGTGTTGAGGTGGTCCCTGACAAGCGGGTCGTGGTTCAGCACCTGCTGTTTGGGAGCGATCTTCACCATGTGACGCAGATAAGCTTCCTTCTTGTCGGTGTAGTCGCAGGCCGAGATGTGTTTGTCGATGCTGACGTCGCAGTCGTTCTTGTACGTGCCGCCGAACTTGAATAACTTCTTCGGTATGTAGCCTGGACAATACAATAATTCTATACACAATCGATTTACAGTATATAGCGCAGAGGCAAAAAGAGTTTCTAATGCGATGTAGCGGCGAGCTTAGTAAAGAGCAGATGAAGTGTTTTAAATAGCGTTTAAAAGTGTCAACGGAGAGAATCGGATCTCACAGGTAGTCCGGCAATGTATTCCAGACACTAGGCCCGGAGACTGAAAAACAGCGAGCTTCATATGTTGAACACTTCACCGTCGGAACAGCCAACCGGTTGGTACTCGACGACCGGAGACGATACGTGGATTGTCATGAACCGTTGGAACACACAGCTCACTCAGGTACACTGACGCCAAGCCGATTGACTGTCATTGCAATACGGAACTGGATACTTTCTCAATGTCCAGCTAGTCTCACGCGATACCCCCACAAAACGGGGTTCTGACCTAGCTCTAAGCTGACTTACCAGCAGTGGTTAGAGGCAGTGTGTGGCAGGGGGTCGAGACGAAGAGTGGGAATGGGGAGGTGGTATTTCTTCCCCATCTGACTAGAGGGGGGAAGCGTCGTGAGCTCGCCCAGCGGGGTCCGGGGCGGCCGAAAATGAATTTGGTGCACTTTGATCGTTAGACAACGCTTCTGGTAGAAGAAACTAGAGACTCTAGGTTATCACACAGTGAAGATTTCATGACCCTAAGTTGCGTCGTTTTGACACAATACAGCAGTGTGGCAGACGGACAGACGGACGGACAGACGGAAGGACGCCTCTGCCGTAGCAAAGACGCGCTTAGCATTACATGCTGTCGCGCTTTACAGTTTCATCTACTGTGAGAAGTACATAGCTTTTCTTACCAAAAGAAAAAAAATATTTATGTTTTGCAGTTACATCTACAGTGAGGAGAAGGCCAATATTACGGCGTCGACTGCTGTTCCGTTGATGTTTGCTGCTAAGAAATATCTTCTTACTGGATTAGTCTCGGCTTGTCTGGATGTGCTGGAGAAATCCATCAGCCCAGATACCGTTTGCACAGTCTTGCAGCAAAGCATGTTCTTTGGGGAAGATAGGCTGAAGGAGAAATGCCTTCATTTTATCAGCGATAATACTCAACTTGTATTGGGCACGGACGCATTTATGGGTATTTCCCATGATGTATTGAAGACTGTTGCCAGTTTGAATGCTGTGGCTACGACTGAGAAGCACGTGTTCGAAAGCTGCATAAAATGGGCAAAGCATCAGCTGCTGGAGTTGGGAGTCGAAGATCCAACAGATGAAGAGATGAGAGCAAAGCTTGGTGATGTCCTGTACGAGATACGCTTTCCAACGATGACTGCAGAGGAGTTTGCGGGACTCACGGCACACTCAAAGATACTTACTCCAGAGGAAAAACACGATGTTTACGTCTATTTAGTAGCAAAAGAGAGGCTGGACAGTTTGAAATTTGTGACTGCTAGTCGTTTAACTAACAACGTCGTAATACAACGTTTAACAGTGACGGATTCACGACAATGGAATTGCAACGGACTATGCGATGCAATATGCTTTCATACAACGGTGGACGTGATGTTAACTGGCATTGGCTTATACGGCGGACTGCAGGAATCAACTCACGACGTAACACTGAAGCTGGTAAAAGGCCAAAAAACTTTATCTGAAACGAAGACAACGTTGAAGTCAGACGGGAGTCAAACCCCCATCAGAGTCAGTTTTGAGAAGCCGGTTTTGATTGCCTCTAACGTCGAACATGTCGTGGCCGCTACCATAACAGGATCTCCTACTTGGTCAGGATTGAAGGCAAAATGTGACTTTGAATCTTCCGGTAAAATAGTATTTTGCAATACCGTACACAGCGCGAACGGCACAAGCGTGGAAGGTGGACAAATTCCGGAGCTTTATGTTCTATTGCAGTAGTTTCTTTTCTGCAACGTCATCCATGACAGACAAGACGTTTATCTTCTGTCGGATCACACAAGCGCGACAACGCCAAGTTATTTGTTTTGCTTTCTGCACAAATGACACCGCTGGTCACTGCTAACGTTACGTATAGGCCCTTGCTACCATATAGGCCTAGCAGTAGAACACTATCTCAGTCTGAAAATGCAGATGTTTCGCTCTCAAGAGTTGTACTCATGAGCTCCCGCAGAAATTTTTCCGAGAGCGAGCAAAGAGGTCGAGGCGGGTCTGTAGAACCAGATCAAGCCACCATAGCGAGCGACATTTTTTGCGCTTTTTGTTTTTTTTCGTGACACAAATGTCATCGGAATAATAAAGAGTGTATTATTGCCACCTGGCCACCTTGACTATCCCTGCATTACTTGTCTGGACTAGAACTCAACCTAGCGAGCGCAGCTAGCGTAAACTGGGAACCACGGTCAGGGGCGTCCATCCGCCCTCAGCGCCGGGAAGCAACCTTCCCCCAAATAGCACCAACCCCTCTCCCATCCCTTCCCTCCCCTCCCTTTTTCTTTCCTCCTCATTCGTTTCCTTCTCTCTTCCTTCCCCACTTCTTTCCCTTTCTTCCCCAAAATGCAGCTAGGTTTGGGGGAGCGCTGTAAGATCCCCGAGTGGAGTTCGGGTACGGGTCGGAGCCCCGGTCGCAAACACATTTTTACGAATTTTGGGCTCTGAAAACGCATCTCACGGCAAAATTTTTAGTCGTGTATGTCCATCACAAATGACCGTTGTTAAACACAGTTATTTACGTTGCACATAAACGACTGAAATGTGCTTTGTTGATTTGTCAAGTGAAAAAAAAATCCCCCAAGTTTAACTTTTCCCAACTTTTAACAGGAACCATCCTGCTTCTACCTGTAGATAAAGTGGACGCCCCTGACCACGGTCATTTTACTGTCGTTTCATAAAGATTGAAGAGTTTCACGTTTGTTTATGTAAAGCATGACAGATTTACTATTTTTGCCTTTTCCTAGGGAAGACAAATGCCCCCTTCTAACCTTCTGCTGGTGCTCATGGTTATACTGGATTGTGTAAATGTGTACATAGAGTTCGAAAGTTCGGACATTGACGCATAATGGCAGTTGTTTTGCAATTTTCACACTTACTGTTTTGTTTCACTAATCACTTTGTAATTGCACTGAGCGGTCTGCTTTGATTTCGCGCCGCTGCTGGAAGGCCATGCGATGCCATTTCCTGCTGTGTGTCGGTAAAGTGCAGGTATAGATCTGATAATATCGCCATAAGCCGATTTTTTTCACAACTATTGGCTCGCTGACTAAAAATTGCGGCGGCTAGCTGGCTGGTCGAACATTTTTATCGGCGGCGGTGGCTCAAGATGAAATGCGGTGGTTACGGCGGCTAGCCGAAACAAGAGCTAAGCAACCACAGGGTTGCAGCACCGCGCCATGCGCACGACCACATATTGTGTTGATCTACTGTGCACGCACACAGTGCACATAGCCACTTCCATTTAGAAACGTGCGACATAACGTATCCGCTTAGGTTTTACTCAGCTGCATCGCGATAGCGGTCTGCATGGCCATAGGCGCTGTAGACACACGTTTGTCGCTATTTTACAACGAATCGTCGCGAATATGCCCATAAGTTTTATATCACCAGCAAGTATAGAGTATCTGGGCTAGACCAAGGTAATAGTAAACGAGATGTTAAATTACAACTCTATCGCGCAATAAGTATCCCAGTAAAAAAAACGTGACTATGTATACGTTTCATCACGGCCAGGGGTTTATATGCGAGTGTAACGAGGCATAGTAAACTCCAGACCGTGTTGAAACCATGGTTAGAAGATATCTTCTAACCATGGTTGAAACGTACTCATTTCATGACTGTGATCGACGGTGTGTTCTGCGTGGGACGGGCGTGTGATATACAGACGCGAGCCGCGTTTCAACCGTCACGCTTGACTATGGAGTGAGATTGTGGGAGATTCTAATACTGAAGATGGCAGAACGCGAAGTAGGTCATGAAATAAAGAATTAGATCGCGCAGTCATGCGGATAGAAAGAAGATATAGGAAGAAGATCGACCTGTGTATCCGGGGACCATGTCCTTGGTGTACTTGTTGTCTCCAGTCGGGTCTGGAAGTTCGTTCTTCAGTGGCGGTCGGTCAATCGGCTCCGTCGTCTCCGTCACTGGGTTACGAAACTCGTACGTCTGCCACACGCGCGACGTAAAGCCATTGTAAGCTTAACATCAATTTTTTTCCGTTTATCTTAATTTTATCTCCAACGGAATGCATAGCATTGGACGGAATATAAAATCACGTAAACGTCCGTCCATCCGTCCGTCCGGCGGCAGTGGACAATATTGTGACGCTATTTATGGACCGATTTTCACCAAATTTGGAACGTAGCTTCTCTGTATCATACTAAATACAATTTTTAAGCAGTTCGGTCGGAAGTAGTATACGGACATGCGCCACCATTAATCGACTGTCACTTACAGCTGCCCAACTTTTGCAGACACGATTAACGTAGTTTTCGCGAAAAAAGTTGCTTCTGTGTGGATTATTTCAACAAAATGGCTGAATTAGTATTCGATGCGTTATTTAGTACACATATGTGTAGAAAAAAAATTAACAAAATGTCAGAAATTTGAGAAACCAAACGATTTCCGACAGGCGAACGAAACGCTGTGCTGAAAAAAAATTATAATTGTGTTCGCCAGATCAAGTTCCGTACTTTAGTACGCAATGTTAATTTCTTTTCTTAGATTTGCTTAGTTGCTGCGTGTGCTATTATTTCACATGTGCATACATACATTTCAAGTTTTTTTTAAACGCAAATCCGATAACATTTCTCCATTTTGAAATTTTGTGTGTTTAATGTGAACGTGTCTCCGCTGACAAAATGGTGACGCTATAGTAGCACACGCTCATTGTAAACATCTGCGCGCGGCTAGTTCGACGTGCGTGGTTATATTACGCTGGCCTTGAGGCATGCCCTAGAAGTATTTGAAAATATGGATAACTTTTTTTACAAAAGGCCTACGTAAGAAAATTGGCATCTTATATTATTATTATTATAACTTGAACACTGTTTATATATAATTAGAAATTAGACCTTTTCAATTTAACCACTGTTGTCTAGGCCTACTCTGTTGATTTGCTCACTGATTTCAGTTATACGAACTTCACTGTAAGCTATAGAGATTCTTTGGACAAACTACGTGTTATTAACGATTCGGCTGAAGTCACGTTGTGTGGCAATCGAACCCATCGAACCCCTGGCTACGGGTCTGTGGTCGATATGATACCTGAGCGAGGATGTGAGACGATTCGCCGTACGTGTGACCGACATGATACTTGAGTCCGTGCACGTGACCCGTGAACCTGCGCGCACACGCAATGAAACGCCAAACGCATTGAAGTGCCTTTTGAGGTCAAAAACAGCACGAGAAACATTATTATGCGGTCGTCTTATAATGCACTCTTCAGGAAAGGCGCAACAGAACTGATCTCATTGAGCTTTTCAAATTTGTTAAAGGTTTCTCTGGTACTCCATGGAATGAATTCTTCCACAGGTCTGATAACATTGTCACCAGAGGTCACAGCTGGAAATTGTTAAAGAACCGCTGTCATTGCGAGGCCCGTCTTCAGTTCTTCTCACAGCGTGTCATCAACCGTTGGAACAGTTTGTCCCAGGAAGATGTGGATGCAACATCAGTTAACTCGTTCAAGGGACGTCTGCAGAGAAGGCGTCGGCACCAGATGGACTTTTTTAAAGACGGATAGTCTACAAGTCCAATTAGCTGCACGACTTCTGATCTGCATCTATCGACGATTGGTGACGACTTGAGGACGACCAAAGTGGGTGCAGCTGCACCTGGTGAGTTACCTGGTGAGTTATAGTGCGCATTACGCGGCTTGCTCATCCGTCTGTCTGTCTATCAGTAAGTAACGTATGGCTCCTGACTCGACAACAAAAAAATATAGAAAAAATGTACGTGAACGTTTCATTGGGTTTTTTACTACCAATTTTCAGTGCAAAAGTTCTAAGGTGAAAGTCACCGGAAGTTCTTCGGTTCTTCCTTGGACATAATTAGGGCCTACAATAAGTTATGACTGAAATCCATCTGCAACAGTTTTCACACAGATACGGCCACTCGGCCAGCATGTATATACACCGTGGTCCATAAAGAACGTGCCACCGTACTTTTGACCACATATTGCCAAATATCGATCAATTTTTAAAATTCTCTCACTGGCGACAATGTGCGATAGAAAAAAAAATTCACCACACCCACAAACCCTTGTGAAAAATTAGCACACCAACGGGAAACTAAGCGCCCATGAACCAAAGAAAATGTGATCATGGTAGATAAGCTGATACTAGGCCATCAAGACCAGCCACAAATTCATCATTTAATAAATCAAATAGCACAGTCTGGTGTCATTTAAATCAAGGCGATCTTGGTTTGAAGTGTTTTAAGAGATGCTTTGTAGATGACTGACTAAGGCACACTGTTTATTCGAGACTTAGTTGCTCAAAACTGTTGCTGATTGATGTTATGTTTTTTTGGTTTAGTGACAAAATGCTGATCACATTAACTACCCTGAAAAATTTTGAGAATGGAGTCTGGTGCAGCGAAGAGTAAAACGTTGGAGCAAAAACGTTTTTTGCGCAAGAATGACGTTCAGTCACTCGCTAATGGAAGCAGACGGCGCATTAAAATTAGACTACGCTAGTGTGATATTCGTCGATCCTGGAGTTCAAATCGATGAAACCTAACTTGATTCTCTTACCACAGTTGCTGCCTGTCATATCTCAGCAAGACTATGGCTGAGACACACAAAACGCTAGTTTACAACATTCGTATTTCACAAGGTAGTGCAGCGACGCGTTTAAGGTATGGTGGGAACTTTAATAAAAGTTTTACTGCTAATTGTCCACAGAGCGCGCCAGTAAAAGAATTATTAAAATCGGTCAGTATTTGGCAAAGATATGGACAAATGTTTGATGGCACGTTTTTTATGGACCACGGTATAAACTCCAGCCAGAGAAAATAACGCAAATCTTCAAGACGCAATCGGTGGCGTCGCGGCAGGGAGCAGGGGGCAATCGTCCGCTAAATTTCAACCTGTCGGAAAATTTTCTTCTTGTCGGAAAAGTTTCTTCCAAAGATACAAAATTTGTGGTTACAAATTCCCCATTTTGGCTGAATTTATCGGCAAAAATCGAAATTTTTTGAGCACCCATAATCTCCTCCGTCTGTCGGAAATTTGCAGCTGTCTGTCGGATAATTGCAACTTCCTGGGCGTTCCTGCCCCCTTGCCCTACTTTGTTATCCCACGACGCCGCTAGACATGTGCGCACCCGGGGATCTGGGCTCCGTCCTTAGGCGCACAGAACTTGCGTCTGAGTTCGAGCGACGCTCCACCGCCGAACTCGACAGTCGTCATGATGGTCGATTGAGTCGCTTGTTGTGAGCGATTACTGCTACAGTTGACAACCTGCCGTCAGTCAGGCACCGACTCCGCCAACACTATAAATACCACACCACAGTCACCACACGCCATACTTGTAACAAACGCTAAGGAAATTTGTTTTAAAGTTAAAAACGTGTTTTTATGGAAAAAATGTTAAAACTTTGCAAAAGTGAATGAAAAGGGTAATTTTTTCTACTTGTTTTGACGTATATTGACGTTAACTAAAATTAGGCCTGCTAAATGGTATTTATAGGCTGTTATGGTGCTGTTTTGCTGTGATATTTCATCCGCAGAACTTTGTTTTGTTGTAATAAATATTTTACATAAGCTTATAACAATAGCTTTATGACAAATTTTCCGCAGTTTGCCAGTGAAAGAATATTATTAAAGTCGGTCAATATTTTGGCAAGGATATGAACAACAGCACGGTGGCGCGTCTTTTTAGGGTTCACGGTGTACCGGCCGAATGGGCCAAAAAGTGCCCCCCTTTCAACTACGTCAATATAATGCCATATAAGCGGCAAATTACACCAGTAATCTATACTGTTTGAACAATCCTAACAGTTGCTACTAAGCATTCGCAGTTTAAATGTGCTCAAACACGTCAAAGCAGACAGACTAACGATTAGACATGCAACTATTCACATATGAATATACTGCTGCTTTTGTTTTATCGTTTTTATGTTTCATTTGCTTTTATTGTACTGCTATTACTACTCTGTCATGTATGTTACTGTGATGCCTGTAAGTGCCTACATGCCCTTGGCATTTGTGTTTGGTTTTATCCAAATAAATTGATGATGATGATGAACGTCTATCTGGGACAAGGATGAGCCGTAACAACTAGGCTATAGGCCTAATCGTGCGATATCACGTTGTCCATATTTTCGAAGTAATTGATACTGTATACTACCAACGATATACGTATCTCTTGCAGAAGTACGGTAATTTCGGTAGTGGAGAAATGAATGATCAACTTACCTCAGATAACGTCGACCACAGCGGCCTGTTGGATCTCTGTCACGAGGCTAATCTTATTGTTGTTGTTGCAGTGACGTCACAACGATGATACGCACGGCAACAGCAGCAGCAACCGTGCACCGTATCAGAGCGTATTTTAAGAAATTTTCTGGACTCCACAAAAAAAGTAAAGAACAGGGAGTTTCCCAAGCGGGGTGCAGGGCAGGGCACGGTAGGGAGTCGGGGAAGGCCACCGGCGGAAGCTGAGGTTGCCCGGTTGCTATACATTTACAGCAGTTTGTTTTACAACAAAGGCGAACTTTATCTAACTGATTAGTTGATTAGGAAGTTCGTTATATTTGATTTCTGATATACTTGACGAATCGCACAAGTATTTGGTATCCACATTTCAGAAATTTGGCTCCACGTTTTTCTGTTTAGGCTGCACATTTTCGATACACTTCTGGTGTTTGTATACCCAAGTTGGCCATATTATTGCACACGGTGTGCCAAGAATAACGCCTTTCATCGATGCTTTTATTGAAAACAGTTTCAGAAGATAGGTATTTGCATATGTATTCATGTTGTTTGTGGAGATTTTTGAAAATGTGTTTCACAAAGTAGTGTACCGACACAGTTAAGGTGTGGTGGTATATTTAAAAGTTACGTTTTTGCAAATTTTCCACAGAGTGCACCGGTGAAAGAATTTCGAAAATCGGTCAATATTTGACGGATATGGACAAAAGTTGTCGGCTTACTTTTTTGGTCACCCTGTATATACGCAAAGCTTCTAATACAAATTGGTACAGTTTGGTACAATGTGGACGAGAGGCTTTTACTGGAAGACCCGGCTTCTACCAGAAGTTTTACGGTAGAGCCTACACATTGTTGCTTACGTAGGCTATAGGTCTAATGTACAGGCGAATGACTACAGTAGTGAAACTATAACGAATTAAAGCTAACGATCGTGGTTGGCTGTCGGACGAAAGTTTCGCCATCTCGTATTAATTCAACATTATCTGATTTTGCTAACATATGGGGGCCTGCAGAAAACGAATGTTCCCATTCGTTAACGTGATGCCACTGAGGATACTTCGTTGACTATATGACATTATAAGCTAATATATAGATCCGTCGCATATTCCAATGACTTGAGACGCACATGAAAATATGCCGTAAAGAGTCAAATACGGTAGCCTTTTTTTATTAACTATTCACGCGCACGCGCATTACATGTCCGATGACAGTTCCACAACGCAGCCTAATTGCCTAACTGCAAACACCGCTCATCACGCGGAATGACTTCATTACGTGCACAGTCGATAGTTCTATTACAGTATAAGTTACAAATACAAGCAACAAGGCCGCCAACGAACAATTGAATTATATACAGTACATGACCGTCAAAGTGACACATCAACTTCTGTACAAAGTTCATTTGCGTGCTTGCGACATAATCAACGTAATTATGCACATTATCAAACAAGTTTTCTTTTTAAATTACGGTTACGTTGAAGAAGACGAGGCGTGTTCATTTTCAGTAGGCCTACATGGCCGACAGAGAAATGACATATATAGGCATAGCCAGGAATATGTCTTGGGACCTCCTGAGGCCCCACCCTTCCTTCTCCTTCTGGGGGAGCGCTCTAAGCTAAGGGGTCCGGGGCGAGTTGATTCGGTTTTTCGTGCTCTGCCAATCTTGAATTCTTGGGGCTAATGCTCCCCCTTTCAGTGCCCGGCCAAAAAGTTTGGGTGCATTGTAAGCTTGAAAACGCATCTGATGCATAGTATGTAATTCACAAACCGCATAGGCTGCACATCGTACAGCCAATGTGACAAGAAGAACTGCCAGCACGGCGTACCGCCTCCAACATAACTGCCGGTACGCCGTACTGGACAGTACCGGCATAGATTAAGCCAGCTGAGACTATGCTACTGTTACTAATGCCGTAAATTTAAGCGATGATCTGGCTGATGCGAACATAGCGTACCATTTGGGTTTTTATCGCCTTTATGGGATGCTAAAAAGTGGAAGAACTTCTATGCAGTATATATTTTGTTATATACAGTATAGGAATTTTTATACTTGTAAAACCAGCATAATGGGCGTATATCATCACACAACCAACAGCCTAGCTGCAGCAGGTATCAGTATACACGACGCTCAAAAAACACAAAATGAAATATACACTATACAGGGTGGGCCAAAAAGCGACACCGTTTAGATGCATTATATTAGCAATAATGTGTTTACTCACGTAGCATTTCGTCGTCTGTCGATGTAAACAAGTTCTATTTACATGCGAATAAATTGTAATTTCGTCACGATAGTTTGATTAACTAACGATGAACGCTGTTTGATTCACAATCTGCATGTGGAGAAACACTGGGGTTCCTAAAGAATTACGAATTTTTTTTGAATAAATTATTCACGTTTAAACTATGAATAATTAATAGCAAATGTTTAAATCGTTCGACCAGTACAAATATCTCAAGCCTCTACATTTAAGCAGCCCATGTTTGAGGGCGTGGAGGTCTCAACATCTTCGGCGCGGCACACGGCCCCAGGCCGTGTTGAGAAAGGGTGGGGAGAGGGTCGCCCCCTCCCAGCAGGGGGG
>Ga0209052_1000473_pt1 | contig 12462 bp, 10 predicted proteins | sample WorMetHEROISLAND_2_FD_187409 | JGI IMG/M metagenome (GOLD analysis project Ga0209052, IMG submission 187409) | Marine gutless worms symbiont microbial communities from Max Planck institute for Marine Microbiology, Germany - Olavius sp. 4 HERON... | ecosystem: Host-associated > Annelida >...
GCTGAAATATGTATTTACTAAAATTAAACTATGCCTAAACGAACGAATCTGTACACTGCATCATCAGTTCAGTGGTACCGTGTAGCGGGAACAGCTGCTGCCATAACACGTCTGAATACTGCAGAATTACGCGCATTGTTTGTTAATTGATGCGCCGCTACATGTTAAAGAAGCAATAAACCACTATTTACCGCCAACAATGGCTTGCGTTGTTTCGCTTCGCACGCTTCCGACTAATTAACGCCGCATGCAGCCGGTTTCGTCGCGCTGTGCGGTAGGAGGCGCACCCCCGCCATCACCCCGTGACACTGTCTCAGGGCATGTATACACAGCAAGCATGCCGCAGACTGTCAGACGATGATGTAACACGGCAAGCAGAGATCAACGAATACGGGCTGCTTTCATCTCGACTCTGTCGTGCTGCTGCAATCCAACCGCCCCACTCAAATAACCGCATGCCGCACATTGACATCGCCGTACGGCGGCCCTTACGTCCGACGGTCAGGGGAGGGGGATGTATTGGCAGGGCCGCTTCAGTGTACAGGGAGAGATGCAGATCTGTCGCGCCGTTAAGACGCCGACCGACGACGTTCGCTTCATTTCCTGCTGCGAGTGAATAGTCAACAAACAGCGGCCGACCAGTATCAGTGTGGTATCGGCTTAAGTATCGGCGATACCGATACCGGACCGATACCACTGGTATCGGCCCGATACCGATACCGAGTACTGGTATCGGTCTAAGCCTAAACTTTTGTTGATGATTTTCGTTATGGCAAAGATGAACTAATGAGGTTTTGATTGTCAAGGTTGCTACAAGTTCGGATGTGAAAAACTTTGGATGGCAGGCCCATAGCAAGGGGGTTCAAACATCAATGCATAAAAATAACTAAAAATGTGACTACGAGATGCAATTTTTGAGCTTGAAATGCACAAAAATGCATTTGCAGCTGTGGCCAGACGGCACTGGGGGTCTTACGGCAATCTCCTAGACTCCCTAGCTGGATTATTGGAGGACTGCAAAGCAACCCAGGGAGGTGGAATCAAACTCCTACTAGTAAATCTTAAAAGTCTGGCTCTGCCACCGGCCTGACTTTTGGACCTTGTGTCCTGAATGGCTTGAAGTTTCACCATCAAATCTGAGTAGACTGTGATTCATATTTATAGGTGATATACTTGCATGATGAAAGATAGTGGGATCAAGGTCATGATCACTACTGCATCAAATATTTTAGTGGGTTTTGCATCAGGCAGATGTATCCATGTTGATGCTTGGGCTCGGCATCAAAGTATTTTGATTAAACTAATGTCCGTTCAGAGTAAATTTCCGTTCTTTTGTATTGATGTCCATTTAATCACATCGGTTTCAATGAAAGTAAGGATTTAATTGTGTATATTTTGTTGTTTTGCAAAACTTTTAGATGAGTGCTGCCAAGTTGAATGTTTCACTGGAGAACGTGGAGTTGCCAGACATTGACAATGTTTTGTCAAAAGGAAGTGGCAAGACCAGCAAAAAGCTGTCAGTGGAAAGAATCTATCAGAAAAAGACTCAGCTGGAGCATATTTTGCTCCGTCCCGACACATATGTTGGATCGGTGGATCGTACCACGCAGGTTTCTACTATTTTACTTATTACCATCATGTTAAGTTTATAACATGGCAGGGTTGAGACACTTGCGAATATACCCCCAAAAACCCACCGTTTTGGTAAACCCACCCCGAACTCGATCCATTTTTACTTTTATGTTCCACTAATAAGGGAATTAGGCTTAGACCGATACCACCACTGATACCGATACTTTTGGCCTGCCTCATTACCGATACTGGACGGACGTGACGTAATGCGCTGGTGCACACTACGAAGCCTGTGTAGGCCTGTGTTAGATTTCTGTTTATGTTTGTGTGTATTACATGATGCGTATTGTACAACGTGAATAGCAGCAGTCAAATAAATGGTGTTAATATGAAATATGTCGTCAAAATATTTATAGGCCTATTCTTTCAGCATTAAACATGTGTCATACGAACAAATGAACTTAAATGTAATCCTACACAAGTCTGTATACCTCATATCAATTTATCAGCATCAGCATCATCACTCGGTTTCTGTTCCAATCGCGAGACCTTCGCAAACTGGCCAAAACTGTTGTTGCAGAAATGTTTCTTTGAGCAAAGGCTTGTGTATGTATTTTTTCAAGTTTATGTCATCAGTAGTTAGTTGTTTTGGCCATCTGTGTTAAATGTTTTTTGTCTGTCTTTCAGCTGATGTGGGTGTATGACGATGACAAATCACAGATGGTGCAGCGTGAAATCACATTTGTTCCTGGTCTTTACAAGATATTTGACGAGATTCTAGGTATGTGTGCCATGATTCAGATTCATACTCCCAAGCTGAATTTTGAGTGCTTTGTATGAGCTAATTATTATGTTTTTTGGTAAGTGCAGTACACACACAGATTATCCAAAATACCAAGTTTTATTAATTGTAACTAATAGACACATTGTATGCATTACAGCAATGCCAGCATGTTGTTCAGTTTGCACGCTGTTGTGTTATTCTTTGTAAATTTTTGTATTAGAGTATTTTGAATGAAGTAGTTATTGGGCATACTACTTCAGCCGTAATAGCATTACATATTTGATTGATTTAGTAATTGTCCAGATGTTTAAACTGCCAGTCACCTTGCTCAGTCGTTTGCAGTGCACCTTATCGTTGTAGTTTCACTGTTGGATCTGCTCATGAATTGCATTGGTTGCGATAAAATAAACCCAGGGCACTAACTATCAAGACTTTATCTGTTGTTTTAGTGTCAGGCAACACCATAAGCCAGAGTACCTGCTTGATCTCTTACCCAGTTATATACCAGCCAGAACCTTGTGTTCCTGCCACTATGACAGGCTATCCACGGTACCCAGTATCTAGACTGCTACTGCCTCTTGTGCTTTCTAGTCCACTGTTCCAAAGCTGTGGAGTAGCTTATCCTCTTCCATTGAAACATCCTATTTTTGCAATGTTTTTAATGATCGACTTAGAAGCTGGGCTTTTTAACCAAGCTTTTATCTAGCCAGTTACAGTATTGATCAGTGCCTTTGTCTTGCTGTCCAAATAATGAATTCTTGGTGCCTTAGACACATTTTGTGTCACATTGTCATGTTGCAGTCAATGCTGCGGACAACAAGCAGCGTGATCCCAAAGGCATGACAACCATCAAGATTGATATTGACCCGTACGTATTTGTGCATTCACTCAACTCATTACTAGCTTTATGCAACCAATTGAAGTCTGTCATTACTCTGTAAACAGAATGAAACATCTGATACCTGTGACATACATATTGTCCTAACAGTGAGCTGACGTTTTTACAGAACTATTTTGTCATGTGTGAAGAGTGAAGAATGAAAATCATGTAACAAAATATCGTGTAACTAAATGTCATGTAACTAGTTCACTTTTTGGCGTAGCTGTCTGAAAAAATGTAAATTACAGGGATTTTTATTTTTTTGTTGTTATTTTTATGGGTTAACACTGTTTAGTGCTGCAGTTGTTAATTTATTGAGATTTTTATCATATTGCTGAATGTTGAAGTTTGTCTAACTAACAAGTATGTCATTGTCGGATGTATAGTGAAAGAAATATGATCAAAATCTGGAACAATGGCAAAGGCATACCAGTGGCGTGGCATGCTAAGGAGAGCATGTATGTGCCGACGCTTATATTTGGTCACCTGCTGACATCGAGCAACTATGACGACTCGGAGAAGAAAGTGACAGGTAGACTGGTAGAGCTTTGCTGTAGTTCTTTTGCCTTTCATTTTGCTGTGTGACTTTATTATAGTCCATGCGACTGGTGCAAGATATACCCAGAATTGTTCAGTTAGTGATAAAAGCATAAAACGTGGCATTATAATACATCAGTCTATTTAATATATTATGTACTGATTATTTTCAGTGCTAGTGTAACAATCCCAACTTTGCCATTACGCAATGATGGTAAAGTAGAAATTTTGTAACGTTGAAAAGTGATCTTTGCTGTTTTATATCTCCCAGCATCAGGTCACCCTTACAGTCTTGTTATAAACTGAACAACAGTGTACAGTTTTTTTTACATTAATCTAACAATTAATCATGAACACATCTTTTAGTCATTAAAACTTTAGTGATTAATCACATGATTAATCATTAGCTTTAGCAGCTGTGATTTATTTGTGTTGCAGGTGGTCGAAATGGCTATGGAGCAAAGCTGTGCAACATATTCAGTACTAAGTTTGTCATTGAAACTCAGACTAATGACAATCAGAAAGCATTTAAACAGGTGAGATGCATTGTTTATATTGGCTAAAGTGTTAGATTTGGTCCATGCTGTTAGCTGATACAGATAGAAGCTGGAAAGAGCTTATCACTTGTTGCTCAACGTTTAGACTGTTGCACATATAGCAGAGCTTGATGTATTTGTAGCATATTAGTTTTGATAATGGACCCATGTTTTTAAAAAAGCCCAACCTGGTGGGTTTTATTGTTTTTTTGGGGGGTGGGGGGCGGGGTTAAACCCATTTTTTAAAGGCCAAACTTGATGTCTTTTGATGTTTTTGTAGGTTTTTAAGTTGTTAAAATATGTGCTGTTAAATACTGTCCACATCAAATAAATATCCAAAAAATTGCAACTTCAAATGTTTAAAAGTTTATTAACTGTGATGAAATCTTTTATTATTAGTGTGACAAGAAACTAAGATTGATTGAATTTTACGTCAGTTTTTAGGCCAATTTGCCAAATAAAACCCACTGTTTTTTTATGTATGTGCCAGTGCCCTGGTGTCTGAACTCTGATTTGTAGTCCAGTCTCTACTTCTTCATTCAGTTCACCATTCAGCTCTCTAACCAGCCACTAAGGCCAACTAACTCTAGGCTCCTAAACCAAATTGGTGTGAATGCTGCCATGGCCATGATGGGCTAAGAACTCTGGCTACTAACTTGTTTCAACCAAGAAGTGGGTATTTGTTGGAGCTGTAGCCTGTAATGTTGTTAGGGGACCATGTCAAGAGGCTGAATCAGGATCGATTGGATGGGCTTATAACCTGCCACAGGCTGTCAAAGTCCAGAGACCCAGTTCAAGATTAATGCACATTAACGGAGCAGTTCCCCCTGTCAGATTATTAACGTGTGGTTTGCATCGGCACAGCGTTTCCATTGCATCTGTTTATTAACCTGTGTATGTGCTGTTGTGTTAATAGGTGTGGACTGACAATATGACAAAGACTGATGATGCAAAGATTTCCCCAGCAAAGGGCGAAGACTTCACATGCGTGACGTTCTACCCGGATCTGACCAAGTTTAAGATGGAGAAGTTGGACAAGGACGTTGTTGATCTGTTCACGAGACGAGCGTACGATGTTGTTGCATCAACTCGTGGTGTCAAAGTGATTCTCAATGGAGTCAGACTGCCCGTAAGCACACTTCTTTGACTGTACTTTCTGTCATAACCTATTACTGGTGCTTCTGTCTTTGTGCTGTTGGTACTCAATTATTAGCAAAGTTTTTTTACGTGCGACAGCAGTATTGGCAGCTACTGCTTAACACATATTAGCTATGGCGATTCTGTCTGTTTGTCTGTCTGTCCGTCATGACCCGGTAACGATTCAAGCCCAGATGAGATCTATAGAGACTCCAGGTTTTCACCATATGATAGCCTAGAGTCTCTAGTTTATTACAAGGTAATTTGGTGCTGCTGGGTGAGGAGATTCCCCTCGAATGAGGGCATCAAAGAGGGCTATGCCCCACTCCCCTTCGAAATCGTTATTTTACCACTATTGGCTCGTCTAGTGTGAAAACGGTTGCAGATAGACACAGACTTGCTGCTTATCATAACAAGCACTGCTGACGAGCTTTCCGGCGGTACCAACGTCGATGACCTTGAACCCCAAAATATGGGTTTTAGTGAATTTTTCACTATTTTAGGCTGCGGCACGCACTTAGGGAGTGAATTTTCGCTGAAATTACTGGAGATGGACCAAGACAACCTGCGTACGACATTATACTGATGCTGTGGCGCGTCTCATGAGCATTAGCTCATATTTCTTGTTACTGCCTGCAGAAGTGACAGCAGTATTGTTTTCAGCATCGTCAGAACTCGGTTAACACGATAACCCATGAACCGCTGCACTTACCTTGATAAAATCTTGCATGAATGTGTACCATGACAATCTCTAGAAGTCTGTGGAATATCAAACTCAAAGGCTCGTGGGTATTTGTTTGTTTTTTCTTGTGTGCATGATACTGGGGCTACCTGCAGGCAGTACGTAGCAATGGTTGACAGTCTTGCTTAAAAATTTTATTAACATTTATTTTTTTGATATTTGAATTTTAATATTATTGGTAAAACGGTGTGTTTATAAACATGTCAGTAAACAGGTAATTAATTTAGTGGTCACTGGTCAGTTAGCACAATTAAAACGTAATTTTTTTTGTTTGAGGCCTTTGTCAAATAAGCTATGCATTATCAAGATCAGGGCATTAATGTCCAGATGTGAAAACTAATATTTTGTGTGTTTTAGAATATGAAAAACTGCTGATGTATATCACTGCTTGTTATCAGAATGTAGTGTGATGCATATATCTGTACTTATGGTTTAGTTTGCACTTCGTGTAGTGGAAATTTAACATTCTGGTTTAGTTTACATTAGCTAGGTTAGTTGGACTTTAGATTTAGTTGTTAAAGCTGACGATTTCCATCCAGGTGGACCAATAAGTAAGGCTGTCATTTGTGGCAAAAAGTTTTAAAATTTCACTGGCCAATTGCAGCGAAAAATGCAGAATTTGCGGCAAGTTTGCGGCGTCATGTGTTTCCTAGTATTACTTGATGCATATGCACAATACTGTGACAATCTGTCGTTTGTGTCTAACAAACAAATAGTTGTATGTTTATGTTAGCATATAGCAACTCAAATCTACAAATAAAAACAGTCAGTTAGTGAGACTAGAATTTTAACCTTTTACAGTTTTCCAGAATTCTGGTACAGCTTGTTGTGCATATGAATAAGTTTTCTTCCTTAATCTTCTCGTCAGAATAAAAACTGAAAGAAGCCAAAATTGACAAAAAGTGCAGCAATTTGCAGCATGATTCACAAATTTGCGGCATGTGCACAAATTCGTCAAATTTGTGATTGCCGCAATTTACCAATAAGTGGTTAGCAGCTTTAGGAAGGTATTCAGCCAAACTTGTACCTGACACTTGTGCTCCAGAATAAGTTCCAATTTTGTCAGTCCAAAAAAGGAGAAATTGAGGCTGAAGAGACTAAGTTCCACGGCTTTGTACCAAGCATTCATTGGCCATGTTACATCTCCAGTCTGTCCTCATTGTGGTAATGTGGAGGAGACAGCTGAGCAATTACCCCACTTTTGTCCATAATGGGCAGCAGAACGCCAGCATTACTTTGATAACTTCATTGACTTCACATGTTTCCAGGACAGCGATAACATGGTTGAATAATTCCTAATCTCTTTCCCTTATAGACAGTAACACTGATGGGCTTATCATAACAAAAACAAGTTCCAATTCAACAGGTTTGATCTTAGCAGAGGGATGACTAGACACAGTATGGTTGGGACTGTGTTGCAGATAAAGAACTTCAAGGACTACATAGAGTTATACCTGAAGGACAAAGAGGATGAGAACGGTCAACCGCTGAAGATAGTTCATGAACTTGTGTCTGATCGGTGGGAGGTCGCACTGACACTGAGTGAGAAAGGATTTCAGCAAGTTTCATTCGTCAACAGCGTTGCCACCACAAAGGTCGGTTTTATATCCAGCCTTCAACATAGGCCACATTACAGGTCTTGCCCATTCGTCTGTCTGTCTGTCCTATATGGGCTCCTAACTCAAAAACAAAAAGACAGATAAACCAAATTGAACGTTGTCCAGGGCCGAAGTAACCAGTGTGCTAATTTTCTTTTTAAAAGGTGAGGGCTAGTGTTGCCCAGCTGTAGGTGGATGACCGCAGTACACTGTTCCAAAAAAGTAGTACATCAAGCATATATCGATAACTTAGTCACTTGTCAACGTATTTTCAAAATTCTTTCATTGGCATGTTCTGCAGAAAATTTGCTGTAAAACTGTTATTAAAAGTCCCACCACACCTTAAACGTGTTGCTACACTACCTTGTGAAGCAAGAGTGCTATAAACTAGCGTTTTGTGTGTGCTGAGCCATAGTCTTGCTGAGATGTAAACTACCAGAGACCTCGTGTATGGCACACAGCAACTGTGGTAAGAAACGTCTTAGTGTAGTTAATGTGAACAGCATTCTGTCACTAAGCCGAATGAAAATGGCACCAATAAGCAACGGTTTCAAGCAGCTATATCTCGGATGACAGTTTGCTTCAGTTAGTTCTTTGGCAGGCATCTCTTAAAACACTTTAAACTAAGATCACTTACTATGAAGAAAATGATCTGTATGACACCATCGTGCGCCATTTGGTGTACCAGATAATGAATTTCTGGCTGGTCCTACTGGCTTGATACTAGCTTGTCTACCATGATCACATTTTCTTTAGTTCATGCGTGCTTACTTTGCCATTGCTGTGCTTCGGTTCTAACAATTTTTGAAAATTTATATTTCACAAGATAGTGCAGCGACGCGTTTTGGGTGTGGTGGGATCCTTAATGGTTGTTTTATTGCAAATTTTCCAGAGAATGTGCCAGTGAAGGAGGTTTTAAAAATCCGTTGAGAGTTGACTAAGTTATCAATATGACCTGACTACTTTTTTTGGAACACAGTATATATCTGCACTGGATCAACATATTTTTCTAGTTTTATCATGCAAATTTTCTTTTGTTTGCTTAAGTTGTCTGTTTACTTTGAACCTTGTACCTTATTTATGATGTACTTGCTTGTAGTGTTTTTTGCTGTGGTAATTTGCTGCTTTGGTTATCACCGTGATTGTGGTGTTGATCAGGGTGGACGCCATGTTGACTATGTCACTGACCAGATCATTAACAAACTGCTCGAGGTTGTTAAACGCAAAGAGAAGAAAGCTGGAGTTACAATTAAGCCATTTCAGGTAAATTTGTATGTCATTTTGTGTATGCTACATTGGCCATAGTTAAATAAGAAAATAGTGTTTTTGATTTCGAGTTGTTTGAATCATTGCTGTATTACTTTATTAATGTGATGTATTAATTGATTACTGATCGGACTGATTTAAATTTTCTGTTTGTTTCGCATGTAGGAGATGTTTGATAAAATGCTATTTCTGTTTTTTTTAATATCGTGTTTATTCAGTTGCGTTAATATTTTGACAAATCACTTGGCTAACTTTCTGTTTTATTGGCTAACTTTCTGTTTTATTAATATTTCATTTGTTGTATTTTAGGTGAAAAACCATGTTTGGGTGTTTATAAATGCGCTGATTGTAAATCCGACGTTTGACTCGCAAACCAAGGAGAACATGACGCTGCAGGCAAAGAGCTTCGGATCACATTGTTCATTGTCCGAAAAGTTCATTAATGCGGTTTGTGATTTTCACTTCTCTGGTTTTCTGTATCTGAACTGAACAATGTGTTTTCATTAAACGTTATTGTGGAATCAGGTTTTCAGTTTCATCTCAGTTGAATGGGCACTGATTTCACTGTCATATTTTTCTGCTATCAAGTGGTTTGTGTGTTTCTGGAGTTGTGTGCATGGCATTCGTCCAAACTAAAAGCCGACTTATGGCGTCCAAGTAAACATGCATAACGACATCTTAGCACTAGCCGGACCCTTACCTTGTGCAACCTGTTGTAAATTAGTCAGTCATAAACAATAAAACAATTAGTATGAAATAATGGCAGCTGCTATCCCAGCGTACATCGTAGAAGACTTTTGGTAAAACTTTATAATATTGATACTAATTCTAGTATTAGAAGTTTCTGAATAAAACATTTGTTGCCTGATACTGTTCATGTATCCTTGTGTCTCACGTTTCTACTTAGCCCATGCACTGTAATTGGCCTATCATAGGCCCATGGCTGTAGCAGATGAGAATTTAGACTGATGTCTTTTATCTGCAGTGATTGATAAAACAATGGTGGCCGCATGCACCTCAGCGAGGCTGAGCGAGTTTACGCTAGGAGTCAAACTATGTTGTTACTAGCTAGCCACTGTTTTCGACAGTGTGTGACAGTGTTTTGCATGCGGTCTGTCGTAAGTCACTAGTTTGCCAGTAGTTAGTCACGATGTAGGCCTTACTGCCAACTAGCTTACAACAGTGTTATGCTGATGGCCCATGGTGATTGAATGTGTACTGTGTATGTTGTGTGTCAAGGCCAGCAAGAGTGGCATCGTGGAGGCCATACAGATCTGGATGCGTTTCAAGCAACAGACTCAGCTGAATCAGAAGTGCTCGGCAGCAAAGCGTTCCAAGCTGCGCGGGATTCCAAAGCTGGATGATGCCAACGATGCAGGCACCAAGAACTCACTGAACTGTACTCTGATTCTCACTGAAGGGGACTCGGCCAAGACTTTGGCCACTGCTGGTCTTGGTGTCGTTGGCCGAGATCGCTACGGTGTCTTTCCGTTGCGAGGCAAAGTGCTGAATGTCCGAGAGGCAACACACAAGCAGGTAGTGTTATAATACACAGGCCAATGGGCTGCAATAGCGAATGTGAAGTAGAAAATGCACATAATTTTTTAATTAACAATCATGCTTTATGTACTGCTTTTGATTTTTTAAAGACTGTTTATTGCTTTAAAATATTGTTTGATTACTCTAAGCCTTCTAAGGCTAGAAGCATATCTGTATGTCTTATTAGCATATTTCTTCAACTAATTTATTTGGTTTGATAGATATAGCTGATGTTTGATTGTTGTTCTTTTCTTCTTTTGATTTGTTACTGTAGTTGCTTGTCTGTGAGTACTAATCACCGAAACCTTGTCATACCTTGGCATTGTTGGTGGGTGCCACAGGGAAGCAAAAAAGAAAACTAGTCATTATTTCTGAACGTCGCGCGTGACTGACATATCATCTCCGTCGATCCGACCACATACCAATGCGCTTTTGTCTGCCTTCACTGGTTGTGCGTGCCGGAGCAAGTTCTGTACAAGATTGCCGTTTTGATTTACAGAGTCTTGCGCGGACTCGCATGGCAATACCTTGGTCCACTCAACTATGTCGCTGACTTGCCTGGCCAGCGACCTCTCCGTTCTGCTGGTACTAACCTTCTGGCAGTGCCGCCGGTTAAGTTGACAACCGTCGCCAACCAGGCTTCCCCGGTTGTCGGCCCACAGACATGGAACAGTCTGCCAGACGACAGGACTTAGCCGATCGTTTTGTCAGCGACTTAAAACTCACCTGTTTACCGAGTCCTTTTTCTGATTATTTCCTGGACTGGACTTTGGCTAGCCTCTCTAGTGGACCTAGCAGTATTTTGTATTACTGGGGCAACTTTAAAAATTCCCGATTGATTGATTGATTGATTGATTGATTACCATGATGATTATGATGATCATGATGTAGATACTGGAGAATGCGGAGATTAACAACATCATCAAGATCGTCGGATTGCAGCAGAAGGAGAAGTACAGCAGTCCGGAGTCGATAGCGAAGCTGCGCTATGGACGTGTAATGATAATGACTGATCAGGATCAGGACGGATCACACATTAAAGGACTTCTCATCAACTTCATCCATCACTTCTGGCCCGATCTTCTCAAGCACAACTTCCTCGAGGAATTTATCACTCCTCTTGTCAAGGTCTCATTTGTGATCAAACTGTGTCATAATTTAGACATTCTTATTGCAGCTTTAGCATGTTGTCGTTTTTTACTAATGAAATGTTGTATGCTGTTTAAGAGACTCATTTTTACGATGTTTACTTATTTACTTTTGCATTTTAAATTATTGTGTTTATTTGTGCTTGCTTGTCACTATGCTTGTCTGCAGTCGCTGACACTGACATGAGTTTACATATTTCTGAAGAACCAGCCTAACCTGGACTTGTTAAATAAAAACCAAAAAGAATACTGTTAGCATGCTTACTATTATGAATATTCTGTGCTAGATCCACAATGTTGGTAGTTAATTATAGTTGTCACAGTTGTAATGTTGTCAGGTGAGCAAGAACAAGCAGGAGAAGGCGTTCTACAGCTTGCCTGAGTTTGAGGAGTGGAAAGCCGCCACTGACAACTGGCATACATGGAAGATCAAGTACTACAAAGGTGATATTTTTTGTCCCAACTGTTTGAGTAACTTTCAAAATTTTCCTGAGAGCCAGATGTAGTATGGTATGAATTTCTGTTTCTTATTTTTTGTGTTCTCAGTGGGCAGTATATTTTAGCGCCTGTGCAGTGTGCAAATTGTGCATAGCTAACTCATCATCATCGCGGGCGTGCCCCTGACTGGAGCGTAGCCGTTTCCACGAGTTGCTTCCATCGTCCTCGGTCCTGGGCGAGTCGCCAGGCTGAGTTCAGACCGTGATTGAGCGGCTGGAGGTCTGC
>Ga0209052_1000474_pt1 | contig 12447 bp, 10 predicted proteins | sample WorMetHEROISLAND_2_FD_187409 | JGI IMG/M metagenome (GOLD analysis project Ga0209052, IMG submission 187409) | Marine gutless worms symbiont microbial communities from Max Planck institute for Marine Microbiology, Germany - Olavius sp. 4 HERON... | ecosystem: Host-associated > Annelida >...
AGCCCCAGGTCAGGGAACAAAGACGCCTCAAAATCTGAGACACTTTTAGCTTTTGGACGTTCAGTGAAAGTGGCAAATTTGACCACTTTCAGTGAAATTTGGAAACGCAAAATACCACAGATATTGGGTGTTGTCTCGACAACCCCCTAAATACGTCACTGCCCTGCCCTCTACTCAGAAGTAGGCCCCTTTAATCCAGCTACCGGGTCTGGGGGAGCGCTGTAAGCTCCCCCAGCGGGGCGGAGCCATGGTCACAAACGCATTCTAGAGAATTTTGCACCCCGGAAACCGCATCTGGTGACACCAAATCGTTCCCTCCAAAAATATTTCGGGAAATGGCGTTCCCCACGTGGGGAAATGGCGTTGACACCTGACCTTTGACGTTTTGAGCGGTGAAAATTGGCACACCGGCTACTCCTGCCCTGGGGAACATTCAGACCAATTTTGGTTTTCTGCACCTTTTAGTATTTGAGTTAGTAGCCCAAATAAGACCGCCAGACAGACCGATGGACAGACAGACAGACAGATGAGTAAGACCAATAGTGCAGCCCAAGATGACTGCACCAGGGGCTGCGGAAGCTGGGAAAAAGTGGGACGATGATGCACGCTGCACTGTAAGGGAGGGGTCTGGGAAGGGGCTTGCCCGTCCATAATTATGGGGTCCAATGGCGTCACGCACTGTAACAATTTAAAAAACATAGGTGCAAATCTGTGCAATTCGGTGCATTTTGGTGGTGAAATATGGATTTATGGTGGTCCGGGGGTGTCGTCCCTGGACAATTTTTGAAATATAGGTGCACATCTGTGCAACTTGTAACTTGATAACATTAGCACATCAAAAGTGGGACGGAAATAGCGATTTAACATTCGATGCTTTCCTATCCCACTTTCGAAAGTGGGATGGAATTTACTGTCCATGCCACATACATTCCACGGCCACTGAATTGCACAACAACACGTATTGACTAACTTTAGCATAATGTAGCAAAAATAAACAGCTCTACAGGCACGGCACGGCTATCTTGATAATATTCTTCCAAATTATATCGACAGAAGTACACTTCAGTGAATGCTCAGGCCAAGTGTGCCTCGGATTCGTTCACGACATATAGCGCTATATAAATGTGTTTTGACTGATTGAAGTGCATTTATCCAGCATTTCACAGAGCAAAATTGCTGATATACCAAATTAAAATTAACAAAATTTCCATAAACGAAAATCAGCATTTGACAACAGCAGTACAGCAAAAACACATCATTACAGGCAACAAAAATTCTTTCCGAAAACGCTCAAATGACTGATATTTTTTACTAACGGTTATCCTAGCATATTTTGATGCTGTGTCGTATGTCAAAAAAGTTTGGGGGACACAAAGATGCAATTTTCCGACAGACAACTGGAAATTTCCGACAGTGGAGATATGGGTGCTCAAAATTTCAATTTTGCCCCTAAATTTCCCCAAAATGCGTCAAATTTTGTGTTTTTGGAAGACAATTTTCCAACAAGCAAAACGATTTTCTAAAATGTAGCTGAGTGCAGTTGCCCCTGCCCCCCCCCGTCACGACGCCACTACTAATACTAAATGGCACGTTGTCCTTCCGTCAAAAGCGAATCATTCAAAATACAGAGATGTGGCAGCGAGGCACATCGACCAGATCATCTTCCAGCGTCAGCAGCAGCTGTAATGTTCAGCAAACAACACACTTTTAATGCTATCAACTGTCAATTAGCATCATATGCGCAGGCCGTCAACTCAGCCTGGCCATCCCTCAGTGGACAGGTGGAAATAGTACCAGCGAAAGCTGCGACGTAAACAGGCACTAGAATTGTACCAGTGGTCTCGCAGTGTAAACTGGTGTGTGGCTGAGGGCTAAGGAAACGCAGATCATCGCCCCCCTATGAACTTCATTGCTCGGGAAGGACTTTAATTTACTTTACTTCAATGACCTGCAGTCCTGCACCTGCATATACAAGACACTGTCGAACGTAGTGAAAAAACTAAAGTCCAACGGAAACGAAAAGGCCTCTAAAAAGCATAAAATTTCCCACTTCATCCTGTATGCATATGCACACTACTTGAGCTAGAAATATGTGTCAGCCCATGTCCAGACATTGTCTGCCAAGAGCTGCCCCTGACACTAAACCCAAACTTCGACCCTTTCTACCGGAAATTGGCAAACCTGCCATTTCTAACCTGGTGAACGTTCACAGCTATTTTGGTTTTTCATGTTAGTAGCTTGTACAGGACAGAGAGATGGACAGATGGACGAGGACCACCTGCACTGCAACCTGTTGGGATGCCGAGACATTAAAACAGACATGTATAGAAATGCAAACTGCCAGTCAAATCAACATGTTGGAAGACGCACCATGAAGCTAATGAAGAGGCCAAGAGCTGACAGGAAATGCCAGATGTCATGGCTGTCATAGAAATTGAGCAGGAGACATTCCTCGTTGTTCTCCCGAGACATCGCTGGTGAAACCTTGCAAACGACACCACCATAGAGCCATTAAACACGCCAGCATTTTAGTAACTAGCTTCGAAAAATTAACCACTAATTTATTATAAATTCAGAGTAGAAACCTTAAAAAAAATTGTAATTGGCATATTTCCTTTCAATGAATCTTCTAGTCTCTCGAGAGTAAACGATGCGGGTAAAACATGTAAACAATGGCCAGTAACTATGGGAGCTTGTTTATAAAGTCATAAATTAGTCAATAATTTATTACGAATTTAAGATCTACATCACAAAATTTAAATCAGCATATTTCCCTTCGATGAATCTTCGAGCTTCAAATGTTATCACATTCAGAAAACAACGATAATTAATAACTAATGACTGAGTAATGAGTATCACAAAACCCACAAGTAGCGACGCAAAAAACTGACAGTAAACGGACCTGCCACGAGGTGAGTCGTTTGAAGAAGAAGTAGAGAGCAAAAGCCCAGACTATGACGCCGGAGATGATATAAAACAGCGGCTGCTTCAGAATCTTCTCTCCACACCTCAGCTGCACAACCATTCAATTGCAGTTACCAGCTGAGTCTAACGCGTGGTATATACAGGGCTGGCCACTACCGTTGAAATCTACCTCAAATTCTGAACATTTCATACGCAGGTTGTTCTGGTCTATCTCGAATGGTTTCGGCACAATTCACTCTTAAAATGTGTATCGCACCCTGAAATCGCGAAACATTCACTAAAACACCCTATTTTGGGGGTTCAAGGTCGTTCAAAGTCATCGACGTTGGCACCACCGGAAAGGTTGTCAGCAGTGCTTGTTATGACAAGCAGTAAGTCTGTGTCTATCTGCAACCGCTCTAATGCTAGACGAGCCAATAGTGGTAAAATTACGATTTCTTAGGGGGGGGGGGTTTCCCCCTTTGACTCATTCGAGGGGAATCTCCTCACCCAGCGACACCAAATTACCTCATTAAAAACTAAAGACTCTAGACTATCATTTGGTGAAAACCTGGAGTCTCTATATCACCTGGGCTTGATTCGGTACCGGGTTGTGACGGACAGACAGACAGACGGACGGACAGACAGACAGAATTACCATAGCTAATATGCGCTCAGCAGTACCTGCCGGTACAGCTGTCGTGCGTAAAAACGAACTATTTTTGATCGTTGATAACTTAGCGACAGTTAGTGCCAGAAGGCGTGTGATTGATATATCAAAAGTTCTGGAATTTTGACTAGAAAAAGTGTAGAACATGCAAAGCAGTGTTTAAATATTCTTTGCCTAATATGCATAATCTTCACACCCCTGAAATTATGCCGAACGTGACAGTACGCACGGCCAGACCAATGCAGAATGCTATTATCATTAATGACCAGACATACATTGTATTGTATATTTTACGAAGCTCGGTGCTGTGTACCCAACTGAAACTGAAACTGAAACCAGTGTTTCTAGTTCAATCAAGTCCAAAAAGCAAGTAAGTAAGACAGAAAATAATTTGCAAAGCATATGATTTCGTATTTTTGGTCTTTCTCTCAAATACTGTGCGACACTGGTCTACAAGAAACAGTATTCCGGAGACCTTCATGATGATGTAGCAGAAGAAGTAGATGATCAAGTTGATGAGGACAATTCCAAGCAGGTATGACGCAAAGTCCTTCGGCAGTATCACCATCCCATACGCAGCACTGCACACCAGATTGTTACTGTTACTGGCTTTCCCTCAAAGCAGCTGATATCACAGACATGTTGAATGTGATGAGAAAACAGCAAGAACAGTGCTAATGGTGGTGACACACAGTCAAGTTTCTTGCGCAAGTTTCTTGGTTGTCGGTCACCACCAAAAGTGAAGAGTTAGTCACAAGGTAGCTTGGTGGCATAACAGTTAGGACGTTGGACTTACAATAATAAAGCATGGGTTTGCCTCCTGGTCGCCGGGGTCGGTCGCTATCAAGTGGTTACTTCTTGGATCGGTAAACCATCTCGGTATATAACCAACCACCAAGATCAGCTCAGCCTTCCATCCCTCTGGGGTAGATAAATCGAGTACCAGCCTGCTTGGCTGGGGTTCACCTGTATCGGGTGACAGATAACACTGTGTGATCCCATATGGCAGATGATACTCTGACCGTAGCTCTGTGGCGGGCTTCCCGTAAAGAGGTATACACAAACTTTAATCCCTCTAACCTTAACTTCAACAAATCCCAATCAGCTTATGCCCTTACCATGCATCTGATACGTTATGTGCGCCTGATTAGTTCGCTACATATGTATGTGGCACTACACCGTGGTCCATAAAAAAACGTGCCACTTTATTTTTGACCATAACTCCCATGTTTCATGGTAGATTTTTACACTTGTTGTACCAATGAAAGCAGGAATAAATACTCTCTCGGGGAATTACAAAATTTGCAACTTTACCACAACTGTGTCTCTACACTACCTGAGAAAATTTTAAAAACACAAAACAGCACATTTTGACACGAACTGTCAGTATATTTTAAAGCACCACGTAGTCAACGGCAAGAACGAGTCCGTGTGAACTGTTTTTAGAGTTCTAGAGTGTGTGCTCAAAATGTCCCCCCTCTTCTCGCACAAAGGCTGCCAAACGATCTCTCCACTGGTCGACAGCATTGTCAATGATCTCCTCGAAACTCAACATTAGGCCTATTGTTCATTTACACAGTAAACATTCATAATGTGCGATGTGACGTAATTATGACATCATAACCGACGAGGAACCATTAAGTAAACAAACTCTAGGTAGGAAATTTATTCCTGTTTCCATTGGTACAAGTGTAAAAATCCACCATGAAACATGGGAGTTATGGTCAAAAATAAAGTGGCACGTTTTTTATGGACCACGGTGTATATAAATGTGTTTTGATTGACTGGCGAAATGACTGATTACCAAAGCCGATAATTTCATAAGCCTCAACAAACATACTGCAGCAAAACAGTTAAACGTGAACTGAAATTGAAAATAAAGTAACTTACTAGGCGAAGTTTATGACATTTCCAATCACCAACAGCACCATTCGATCCTAATACGACAGACACAGAAAAAATTTGCTCGATTCCTGTCATGATGATCGACCACGCTAATGCCTCGACTATATTTCATCATGATCCACACATAACTGTTTGTCCAGCCGACAGAGAGACAGACAGAGATGGACAGACTCCGTTACATTACCTCTGCCTTCTTCAATGATTTGTCAGGATACGCCGATACGGTCACGTGTTATTCCATAGAATTACTATCTCACATATTCCACTTCATTATAACTGACAGTCGAATGAGGTTAAAAAATCAACTTATCTAGAGGTAGCCCCCATTCAAATGCAGCTTGAGATACCTCGTAACTGTGACAGACAACTGCCGAAACACACACTGTGCTTAGATGCCACGCCACATCAGAAAATATTACACTGGTCCCAGAACAACATAAAGCACCTACGGTAACCACTAAATGCTACAATTTACACCGTAACACACTGGATAGAAAGCAGAGCAAAGGAGACAGAGAAGCAGATAACAACAGCATACAAATACAGCTAACTGTGTGCAGCAATATTTAACACAACTAGGAATATGGGGCACAGCCCAACGTGAGGCCACCCCGCGCCATAAGTCCGACTGCGGAGACAACTTAGGGGGTTAAAATTCCGCTCGTGCGTGCCTATGACTTTTTGTTAGTGGACCAAAGTGCACCAAGTATTTTCGCTTAACGTGGGAGGAACTGCATTGATCACTTGCTTTTCCGATTTTCGATAACTCCATCTGATCCAGAGATATCTGCGATCCACACCTGAAAGTGTCCAAAATTTTGGACGTTTTTTGCCATGCCAAATTTTAAAGCGGCAGGCACCCAAAGGTTGTACCTAAATTATCACGCCTGCCTCGCATCACATCACGTGAAAAAGTTTTGCGATGTTACTTTCCCTGGACCCAAAGTTATAGGCGTGCACACGCCAAATTCGAAGCCAATTTTTGAATGTTCATTGTCAAAAATTGTTGGGTAGACCCCCATCTTTGGTGAGGTGTGCGCTAACAAGCCTTGGTCATTCGACATGTCGAACGTCTAGAAATTTAATGGGGTCGAAATATTGCCTTCCAAAAAAGTAGATTTAGGTGAGTCAGAGTCAACCTCTAGAACTGTGTTGTTAGTGGATCAAAGTTCACTGGACTTTTTTTCGCCGAAAGTGGGAGGGATTGCCATCGATCAGGTATCTTTCCAATTTTAGAAATCTTGATCCGTTTAGAAAATGTTTGCGATCAAAGTCTAAGTTGTCCGAAAAGGCGCCAAATTTTGCATGCTTTTGGCCCCAAATTTTTTTTACGGGAGGGCCCCCAAAATTTTGGGACCTAGATTCTAAAATAAAACACTTCCGATCACGTGGCAAAGATTCGCACTGATCGGCAGACAGAGCTCGTAGATCTCGTGCAGAAAAAAAGAAAAGAAAAATATCAGCAGTAAAACATAAGACCGCCGGGAGCTACCGTTCTGGGCGGCAAAATAACAAGCACGACCACATCGCACTGACCGTGAACACGGGTCGAGAACATGGAAAAGTCCGGTGTCGGATTGCTCCACAAAACTCTCTGCACGCTTTAAGAACTGTAACAACAACAACAACAACATAACAAACCCATTGCATGTTCCGAGTTATTTCACTCACACTACTCAGTGCAAATCGATTTATTCACATTTACGTCAAGTACTTTTTTTACAAAACCTTCCGGAGCTGTGCTCCAAGAAATTTATTCCACAGCATACATGCACCAAATAACATGTGATCAATGAAAAACAAAACAGAAACATATTTCATCGATTTTACAGTTTTTTGCACTTGACACTAGAATTGAACTCCTTAAATATGCTTTCATAGTTGCAACCAGCGTCGTCATGGGTTTAGAAAGTTGGAGGAAGGCACAAAGTTGCACATTTACGACAGACAGCAGCAAATTTCGGAGAGAGATTATGAGAGCTCAAAATGGGGTTATCCAGCGCCATATTTTGTATTTTTGGGAGAAAATTTTCAAACAATTGCCACCACCGATTGCCACTCCACTGTATGGAACACACTCTCTGTCCCACAGCAGCTGACTGCATCAACTGTCCATACATTCAGAGCCTCTGATTCGTTCGCTACACACGATGCTATACAAATGTGCTTTGATTGATTGATTGACTCAATGTGTTATTGGAAAACCATCTATAGAGCATACAGGCAAACGCTAACAGCAACTCTGCATCCTAGTACCGTATTATTAACGGGTCTTGCCCGTCCGTCCGTCCGTCCGTTCATCTGTCCGATAGGGGCTCCTTTGAACTAACTCAAAACACAAAAAAATCTAGAGAAACCAAAACCGGCGTGAATGTTCCCCACAGGAGGAGTAAGTAAAGTCCAAATTTCACTTCAAAAGGTTAAAGGCTTGAGTTAGGGGAGTACGTATACGCTAGGTGGACTGGCACTGGGCTTGCTTTTTGGTATTATTACTACTATTAACTTTATTATTACAAAAAAAACAGACAAAATGCAAGAAAAACTGCTTACACAGACGCCAGCGGCCAACGTAGTAGACGAGTATGGTGAGCATAAAAATGCACACGACGTAGAGTACGATGAACACAATCCAGAAGACCTGGTTGCCCTGGGTCTGCAATGACACAATGTCACCGGAAACTTTTGAATTGTGACAACCACACCGCATGACTCAACAAGATATGCACTTTGTAGAATATCATTTAGCAGACGTACAAGAACAGTCAGCGCTTCAAAGCCACCAGTAAGCAAAAATAAAAATACACATTCGTCAAAAAGTGCAGTGATGAGGCAGCAAAACAGTTTATTCTGCAGTTACGAACAAAAAGCCGCAAATTCACTGTCTGTCAATTTAGCATTTATACCACACATATCTTCAAAAGAACAAAGTATAACAAAAAAGAAAAATCGTTTTTTAATAACCTGTAAAAGAGAGACAGCCCTGAGGATTAATGTGTAATGCATCGAACCAGTTCACCATCAATTAATAGGCCTAGCTGACCTGTCTAGATAAGCTGCCTTAAATACAGTTGTTGTTTCAATTTAAAGGGTAAGTAAACCCTAAGACCAACATGGCCTAAAATTAAAGTATATATTTAATAAACTTTAGTGGCGTTAATGAAAGTGACAAAAAATTTAAGATAAAAGCGATGTTTAATGATAAAAATGACGTCCTCCATCTTCTGTTGTGCAAAACCATGAGGTGACATCTGACGGTCATGGGAACACACTAAACGACGTTGTTTAATTTTTTATCTATGGTTGCGTTTACGAAATTCGATACATGTTTTGAGGTGTAACACACTGGTTGTAACGGCCGGCCTCGAAAGTTCGTCAAGTTCTTCTGTGGTATACTCTGGTTCGTAATTGTAACTGCGTAAATATCCAGCCATAATTACAAAAAAAGTTAGCAAAAATAAAGCGACACACCCCTTAGATAAATGCGATAAATCGTGCCTATTTTTAGCGAGAATAAAACTAATTTGTAAGTGTGTAAAATGACTTCGAAATTTGGAAATTTCTTTAAAACCACGCAAAATTTTGTTATATGAGGGTGATACTTATTAATTAGGGTATAAAATGAATCGTTTAAGTGCAACTTGATGTTAAGGTTTACTTCCCCTTTAATGATTTCTCATCGATAACCACAGCGTGAATTAAACAGCATCTCGGACTTACGACATACTGCTAGTTGCAATGAACATCAAAAGATCAATCTAGAAAAAGGTCCCAGAGATAGGTCCACATTCCAAAGACGCCAGAGTGCACAGCATTAATGAGCACGTTTCTTCTATACATATGCTACTATTTTTTGATTTTGGTTTAAAGTCCCCGAGGAGGTAGCTTTGGTAATTGTTGGAGCAAAACTAGTTGCACCCAGAATTCCCTTCCTGTCTTCTAATCAACAGTATTGAACAACTAAAGTATAAATGCACACACGAACAGTTAGTTTAATGATCATATGAACAGATTTACAGGAAAAACATAGGTGAGATATAACTGCAAAGCTTACCACTCCCATGACTCCCATGAAGACAATCAGAGCAATGAAACAATAGGCCGAGTGGGCGTGAGCGTTCACGTCCGGGTGTCTCGTCTGATAGATCTTCACCATGATCAAGCATCCAATCATGTACATAAACGCTGTATCTACCGACAAATAAAGCAAAACAATCATTCAATCAACAAATAAATAAATACATAAATAAATCAACCAATCAGAACACATCGATATAGTGCCATATGTTGCAAAGAATCAGAGGCACAAAACGCAATTTGGCACTTGAACGCCGAGGCACTTGAAAGGCAATCTCTGGTTTAGGAGGTTGATGCCTTATCTACACCGTGTCTCCAAAAACGGTGTAAAATTGTTTTTGTCATAACTTTGTCAAATTTCCACCAACTTTGATAATTTTTGGCACACTGATAGCAGAAAGGATAAATTTATGTGACGTGCACTTATTTTCCACCTCACCTTATTCGCGTCAACGCCCTACCATGTTAAATGCAGATGTTCTAAATTGCTACATAACGCTGTAATTATTAGTATTAGATTGCTCACATTGGAATCATTGATTCGACAGAGGGCGCCACGTAATATAATAGTTTGGTGATATTAAATATTCTACGCTAAAAATAGCAGACAACAAAATAGCTGATGCTGATGAACTCAAAACACGTCTGATCGATGACTGGGCGCAGTTTGACCAGTCGATCATTGATGCCGCTATCAGCCAGTGGCGTCGTCATCTAAGCGCTTGTGTCCGTGTACGCGGGGCACACTGAGCATAAATTCTGACGATTTTGAAAAGTAACTGTTATACAAACATATAATTATGCTAAATAAACCACACACATTTTACTTTATTGTATGCTAATTATGCCATTGAAAATTTAAGTTTACTGCAGACAACAACTCAGCATTATGTAACAATTTGGAGCATCTGCGTTTAACATGGTAGTGTGTTGACGCTAATTAGGTGAGGTGGAAAATGAGTGCACCTCACGTAAACCTGTCCTTTGTGCTATCTGTGTGCCAAAAATTTTCAAATTTGGTAGACATTTCACAAAATTGTGACAAAAACAATTTTGCACAGTTTTTGTTTGAGACATGGTGTATATCAGCATCTAAATACACATCATTTTAAAATTTTGTATTTAAAATTCTGGCATGTTGCATACATTACCCATGCTAACTATTATTACTTATTACCGTTACAATTACTACCAAAATTAATGCATTAACAAACGTGCAAAAGGAACGCATTGAGGAATTAATCTTGAATAAAAAAATAACAAGTTGCGCAATACTCTAGCGCCAAATAATAATAATAATAATAATAATAATAGCCACGACAATGTTTATGGTGCTGTCATCGTAGCAGTGCACTGCCACTGCGAGAGTTCACCCGGTTCATCTGCCGAATGCAGCACGCAGCGCCAAGTGGCCGCCAACCTTTGACCAAGCCGATCAGCCTGAGCCAATAGATCCGCCTATGGGCAGCTATAGTGACTACATTCACCATCGCCATTTATTATTACTCATCCCGAAAGCGGATACTCGTTTTACCATCCCACGAAGGGTAGAAGGCTGAGTCGACCTAGCTGGCTGGCTTTGTACCAAGATGGTTTACCTGCCCGTAGACAGTCACCCATCCAAGTACTAACCGGGCTTGTCGTAGAGCAACTTCGTTGATTCGACACAACACGTTGCCGCTACGCCACGCCACCAAGTAATAATAATAAGTAATAATAGAAATGGCACTAACCAGTAACCAGTGACACAAACAGTGTCTGTATCAAGCTAAACACTTTGTAAATGCCACTCAATTTACAAAGAGTCAAGACAATGGTGTAACGATGTAGACATGCCCAACTATATTTTAGGCCTTTAGTAGTTAGTAATGTTAATATGGCTGGCGTAGAATAAAGTCTACATAGGCATTATTGTATAGTATTAACAATGCGGTCGTCTACGCTTGCTTGCTATGATCTACTGAATGATCTACTGAATGTTGCTGGAAATTAAATGAACAATGAATCGGTGATCCGTGCATCTCCAGAGACGGCCATGGTAACGGCTGTTAAAAGTTGAACTTGAATGATATTTTGAGAGAAAAGACAAAATTCTCTCGTGATAGAGTGTTATACTCATAAATAAAAGCCACTTGTGGTCACAGACTAGTTGTGTGTGAGTTATCTATCGCCTTAGCGTCTATTGACAAGCGTAAAGGCGTACGGTAAATTGGCCAAACAGCTACATTTAAACCGTTTTCATTAGCAGTCGGCCTAAGTCTACAAATGGTCACCCCGACATCATCAATACGTAAATTAGTCACTGAACTAAACTGCTGCATTATGTGAAAAACTGCCTGGATTCGAGTAAGCCCTCTATAGCGCGCAGACGTCATGTTCTTGAGCATGTGGCCTTCATCAAAAACTGCATAGTGGAACTTCATTCGTTTGAAAAGCAGCCGATCATCTAGTGATCCTGTGGCCATGTTGTACCTGCATCAACATCGTCATCACCACCATCTATGACACAAAGCCTGAATCACATCTACTGCATTACTACCATAGCACTCGATAGCCTGACCAAATACTCTTCTGGATCTTGCTCCACTGGCCACATCAGATTCCCTATCCCAAGACTCTCCAACACAGGGTTAAAAAAACATGAGTTTTTTTAAAAAAAAGCCCACCCCAGTGGGTTTTGGGGGTTTTATTGGGGTTTTTTGGACAAGCAGGAAAAAATAGGTAAAATAATACAAAAACTCAGTAACTTAAAGCCTTAAAAGCTTTAAAACAATAAATTATTGCATTATTAGTGGCATATAAAGTATAAACTAAAATTAGGTAAAAGCTTTAAAAACAATAAAATATTGCATTATTAGTGGCATATAAAGTATAAACTAAAATTAGGTTAAAGT
>Ga0209052_1000475_pt1 | contig 12422 bp, 15 predicted proteins | sample WorMetHEROISLAND_2_FD_187409 | JGI IMG/M metagenome (GOLD analysis project Ga0209052, IMG submission 187409) | Marine gutless worms symbiont microbial communities from Max Planck institute for Marine Microbiology, Germany - Olavius sp. 4 HERON... | ecosystem: Host-associated > Annelida >...
ATACAAAAGCCCCCTCGGTTAAGAGGGGGCGAACAGAATTCAGTATGGGAGTTGGTGCAGGTAATACTAGAAAAACAAATCAGGGTAAGTAAGAATTGCTTTCAAGATCTGGTATATCCTAATCGGACCCCGATATTCAAGATAAGTGCGACCATCGTAAGCCTGGCTGCGGTAAAATGCATCTATCGCCATAAAAGCTGCATTTTAGACGATAAATGACGCCGAAATTATTGCCCTACTTCTGTTTTGAGCGACTTGAAACACCGCAATATTCCTTGACAGTCATCAACTTAGTCTATAGAAGCCACGACTTACGCCGGATATGATATAACATTTTTAAGCAATTCAGGTGAGGATCCATGTCTCGGATATGCGAACTGACAAGCAAAAAGACCTTAGTCGGATGCCATGTCTCCCACGCCAAAAACAGGACAAAACGAAGGTTACTGCCAAATTTACAACAGGTTACGCTCATGTCTGAGATTCTGGGTAAAGGACAGCGCTTTCGGGTCAGCACCCATGCAATTCGCTCGGTCGAACATGTCGGAGGGCTCGACGCCTGGCTTTTGAAGACGTCCAACGATAAATTATCTCTAAGGGCACGAAGGGTCAAAAAAGCCATCAAAGCAAAGCTTTCGGAAAGCCAATCAAGTCCCAACGCTACGTGATCGCCATGAAAATATGTAATTCCCTCAAGACGTTAAAGACTCGCCATCGCAACTGCCGTGTCATTCGCCGTCGTGGCCGGGTTTACGTCATCAACAAGACCAACCGTCGTTTTAAGGCGCGCCAGGGATAGCCCAGGAATAGCCCAGGGATAGCAAGGCAGAAAAAGGGTCATTACCAAGATCGCGACTTTCCTGGCACCACCCCCTGCAGACAGCTTATCCTCTTGAGTTCTTACAAGAATACCGCTGAATTTCAGGTAGTTTAATCCATTATTAACTTTCCTGTCCCTAGGGTAGGCGCACTGTGCAGACCCGCGCTTTGCGCGCAGACCTTATCTCCCACAACGCGGTATCATGTCCGACGAACCACTACAGAAAAAGCTACCATTCCTGGCACGACTACATCGGCTAAAAAATAACCGCAGATTATTCTGGGGCGGATTGATCTTCCCGACCATCATCATGGTCATGGCGCTCATTTTAGTTCTGTTCGTCGCCAGAAACGATGTATCGCGAGAGAAGGAAGCCCTGGAAAACGAAATGTCCCTAATCGCCCAATCGCGGGCCAAGGCATTTTCCATATGGATGGGACAGCAAAAAACCGTAATCGACTCAATCGCCGCAACGCCTGCAACCCAACTTTATCTAGCAGACCGGTTCGATCCGAACGCAAAGAGCGACGACGACGATAGAATCCAACAAGGCCAACAGCAATATATCGCCTCACAACTGAAGGCAATCGCTTCGCGGTCCGGTTTTTCAGTCGATCGTCCTGACGTGCGCAGCAATGCCATGGTTCCTCAAGCTTCCGGCATTTCCGTAATCAGCCCCAACGGCGTACAGATTGCTGCAACAGGCGGACCACTGCCCTACCCCGGTCCGCTGATGAAAGAGATGAAAAGCAATCACCAGACGTATACCAGGCTCCTTAGCCTTCCCGAAGGCCCGGCACTAGCGATTCTGGCCCCGGTGCAAGCACCGCTTGCAGATCTGAAAAGCCCCGTAGTCGGATATGTCTATGGAGTACGCTTCCTGGAGCGGGAAGCCCTGGACACTCTGGTCCAGGTCGGACAACGATTTCACTCGGCCCAAACAAATCTGCTGATTGACCAGCAGGTAGTCCTGTCTGCTCCTGCCGGTGTGACGTCGCCGGTCTTTGACATAACCCGTCTGGAAACCAACCGGATGATTGAGGAGGCCAATATCCTGGCGGTCCGAGCATCGGTCCCTGGGCTTTTGGAACACGGCGTCAGCATCATCTTCGCCGTATCGGCAAAGGAAGCGCTTGACCCAATCAAGGAGAGCGCCCGACTGAGGGTCATTTTGATCCTTGCGCTTCTTTTTTTGTTCATCATCGCAATGCTGGCAGCCTGGCGCCACGGAGCTTCCGTCATCATGAGCGAAGCCGCAAGCGACGCCCGGCATCGGGCTGAAAAAGAAGAAGCCCTGCGCAAGTTTTTGCAACATATTGCAGACCGCCAGCCAACCATTGTTGCCGTTGCCGACGGAGAAGATATCTTGCGCTTTTCCAATAAGGAGTTGCAATCCCTGACCCAGGTCACCGATGAAATCGCCGGCGTACCTGTGCCAAAACTTTTCGGCGAACATGCGCAGAAAATACAGAAGCTGATCGAAGAAGCCCGGGCTGCAGACTTCGATAGCGATGACTTTCCGGACATACTTTTGCAAATCCAGAACCACTATTATCATTTCAGCGCTGTCCCTATGGAAGAAGCAGAGCATATTTTGCTTGTCGGGAGCGATTTAACCGAACTTCTAAGCGAACGCGAACGCCGGGAAGCTAATATGGCCGCCCTGATCGATACGCTTACAAACCTGATTGACGCCCGCGATCCGGGAAGCGCAAACCATTCCTTACGTGTATCCCGGCTGGCAGAAGCCCTGGGAGGAGAGCTGGGCTATGACGAGCTGACACAAGATACGCTGCATACTGCAGGACAGCTAATGAATCTTGGGAAAATCCTACTGCCGCGAAAACTTCTGACAAAGGACGGCAAGCTTACAGACGAAGAACGCACTCTGGTCAGCGATGCGATCGCAAAAACCTCCACATTGCTCAAGGACGTTCCCTTCGACGGCCCCGTGGCCGAGACCATAGCCGGAATCGGGCATGAGAATCCGACGCGCTTGTCGCAGATCATCACGATTTGCAACGCTTTTGTCAGCATGATCAGCCCCCGATCTTTCCGCAAGCCCCTCACCCCTCATGAAGCGATTGAGACCTTGCGTAAGAATAACAACGCCGAGACCATCCCCCTGATTTCTGCCCTGGCACATTTTATCGACAATCGAAACGGCTTAGCCGTGATGGAAGGAGAGAAGGAATGACCAATCCTGTCAAGAATCTTGCCATCCAAATAACGCCTTGGTAAAAACGAACAGTTGTTAAAGGCGGGTCAACGCACGCAACATCACGCCGGATTAGCTCAGTGGTAGAGCAACCGCCTTGTAAGCGGTAGGTCGTTGGTTCAAATCCGACATCCGGCACCACCCCCCGGCACCACTCCATTGATTAAGGCTGTTTTTCAAATCTTGCCATTTCTTATCAACGCAGTGCGTTTCTTTACGTATGCTTTACGTATACAGTGCGTATGAGGTCATTGTGGGTTCTGTTACAAAGATGGGGTAGTCGGTGACAAGCTGAGCTTAGGCTCAAGAATCGTTATCTGTCGAAGACATTTCGCACAAAAGGAATGGCGGAGAAGTGGGCTGATGAAACGGAAGCCAGAATACTGCTATCTCCAAAATTGATTCCTGGAAGGACATTTGTTGATGCTTGTGAGAGGTATGTTGAAGAGGTGGCCGTGAATCACAAAGGTCAGCGATGGGATGTGATTAGACTTAAGCGCTTTTGTGTAGAAGAAGATATAGCCCAGGTCTTTTTGACCAAGCTTACTTTCCGACACTTTGATCAATGGGTGGACGAGCGGAAATAAGTGGTCAAAAACTCCACTGTAAATCGTGAACTCAATCTATTCTCGTCCGTCTTTAACCACACGATTCGCTGGGAACGGCTTATGTTAATTCCAGGGCGTAGGAGATAGCGGCAGTTCTGCAATAGTTATCCTAAGTAGTTACGGTCTTTGCCTCACCCTATGTGATTTTCAACAAAATAAGTATATAATACACATAAAACTTGACGCACTCATTAATAATGTGTATAAATTACACATGAAAAGACGAGAAATCATTAAAGGGCTAAAGCGGGCTGGATTCACCATCAAGGAAGGTAGCAATCATTCCAAAGTCTATAAGGATGGAAAATATGTTTCTGCCATTTCTCGTCAGAGTGAAGTTAAAGAATCGGTTGTCAAGGCAATCGAAAAGCAAACAAAAACCAAATTGCGGTAGGAAGGAATTGAAATGGCAAATGTATTCTACCCGGCTATTCTCTATTCAGATAACGGAGACGGGCTATCGGGCGTTGTAATACCCGGTATCAACATCAATGCATCCGGGTCTAGTGATCAGGAGACTATTGATACCGCGTGTCAAGTCCTGCAAGAAGTGATAGACGACCTGATTGCTGACAAGGAAGACGTACCACGTCCGGTCGATATCGCAACCCTTAAACCAGAAGATCGGGGTGTTGTCGTCATACTGCCCGCACAGTTGCCAGGAAAGCAAGTTCGTATCAATGTAACTTTGCCTGAGGGCCTGGTTTCCAGAATCGACAAGCAGGCAGGAAATCGATCAGCGTTTCTGGCGGCCTGTGCTTTGAAAGAACTTGATAGCCGGTAGGTTGAGGTATTTCTGGACAATCCCCGTCTCGCTCCAAGTGCTTGCGACATAGAGGGAGCAGTCATATGTTTTGAATCCTTTAGCTGGCTTGAGCTAGATTAGCCAACAGTAATTCGATTTTTGAGGCGTTGCTTATAAAATTGCTGCTACGTCCAGAAAGTGCATCAATCGCTTTCGATTCCAGCCGTTCTGATGCATCTTGGCCTCCCCGTATTTCTTTGAAAGCGTATTATACGAGCAGCCCATGAGTTTTGCAGCCTCAATCGTGGTTATGACTGGTTTATTGTCAGTTACACAGGCCTTGTCCATGATATCCAAGACAAGCTTTTCCAGTTCTTGCTTTGTTAAGACTATTATTTCGATGGTCATCGCTTCCCTGGTTATCCTTGTTTAGAGCATATTTCTGTCTTTTGAGTTTAAGTGGGCTTGTGGATGCCTATTGGCCCATCATCTTGCACATATAACCTGACAGGGCTGGCTAATAGGGTCTATAAGTATCCATGATCATTGCAAGGATGATTGCAGCCGTTGCGAAGCGTATAAGCGCCTGCTTGCTACCCTTACTTGCTTGTGATGGACCTCTCCCATAGGACAGGGCAAAACAGGCAAGCGACAAAAACACAGCTTTAAGGCTGAACCAGTTTTCTTGTTCATAGCTGTTCGGAAGTAGAGATTGCAAACCGCTTAAGAGCAAAAGACCCCCAAGGATCAAAAAAGCAGGCTTCTGACATTGCAAGATCATTGCATTTGGAAAGCGCAATGGCAAATCAGAGATCAGAACAAGACAGGCGACGGCAACACCCCAAAACAGAATGCGCCCAAAAAGCGCAGTTTTATGTACAAGCAAGAATTCTCCAAGGTACATCCCCGTAAGGGCAATAACCACCAGAGCCATCAACGCCAGGCGAAGATGCGTGTCGATGATTTCGTATATCTGATCTTCGCCTGACTTGTGCGCAATAATTTGCGTAGAAATCAGAAAACCGAGACAAATAGCGTAGGACAGCCATTGCACGAATGTTAAAAACAGAATTATATCCGTAAAGGGCAGAAGGAAATTCGACATAATGATGCTAAAGCCGGAGTCTTGAGCTAAGGGTATTCGATCGATTGAGTCATGTTGTTCTCAAGGTGTATTATAGAAGTTTTTCTAGCGAAATCTTGATCCAATTTGCAAAATATCGCAAAAAACGTGGAGACTAACGCACAAATACCACAATGTAGCAGAAACTTCCATTCATGATGACGCTGGTGCTTACCGATATTATTCTCTTAAGTCTAGGCGCCGGACTATCGGCGCTTATTCTCACGCTGCCTTGCGCTTTCATTCTTGCCCTTGTGGTCCGAAGGATTGGTTTTTGGGGCCGCCTGTGTCTCAATAGCTTTGCATATTTGCCTCTGGTCCTTCCTCCTGTTCTAACGGGATATCTGCTGCTTCTCAGCCTTGGACGACGAAGCGGTATTGGACGATTGTTTGAGAATCTGACAGGAACCAGCGTTGCATTTTCCTGGATGGCAGTAGTGATTGCGGTTGCTGTGATGAGCTTCCCACTGGTCTATCGCAGTATCCTAATTGCCCTTATTGCTCATGGTCGGGAGACAGAGCAAGCTGCGGCAAGCCTCGGCGTTGGAAAAATGACGATCCTACGTAAGATCACGATTCCCGGCATTCTACCCGGCATGGTGATTGGAGCGAGCCTTGGATTCGCAAAAAGTCTGGGCGAATTTGGAGCCACTATGGTTTTCGCTGCCAATATCCCAGGAGAGACACAGACGATCTCGCTTGCAATTTACACGCTGTTACAAGGTGGCGGGCCTACAAACACGATCCTAATCCTGAGCATGATTTCCGTAACCCTATCCCTTTTTGCTTTGATGGGCACGGAGTATCTGTCCGAGCGTTACCATCTGGTCTAAAATCTTACCCAAGCCCGGCAAGCAGTATCACAGTGCAGCGATGATCACGATGGCCTGAGCCATGGGGACTTCATCGGTAATGGACAAATGGATATCAGCCTTCCTTCCCTTTGGAGTGATTTCTTCCAGCCGCCTTGCTGCTCCATTGTGTAGCTTCAGGGTCGGACGCCCAGAGGGATGGTTGATTACTTCAATATCCCTGAAATACACGCCTCTGCTAAACCCGGTCCCCAAGGCCTTGGAGCAAGCCTCCTTGGCTGCGAATCTTTTGGCATAGGTTGCCATGCGCGTAAGGGGACGAGATTCTGCGCGTTTGATTTCTCCGTCTCGAAAAATCCGCTCAATGAAACGACCTTGAAAGCGACTGATTGATCGCTCAATCCGATCTATGTTCACAAGATCAATGCCTAAACCAATAATTCCCGAACCTATCAACATTGCGTTTTTATCTTGATGCAATAGCTTTTCTGCCATCCTGTCCTGATAACGTTGGTTGCCGACCTAACTGCTTATATGCACGCGAAAAATCTTTAACCAGTCCAAGTTTCAGATAAGCACCATATAACAGGGTTGCAACTTTTTCCGCACCTTTGTTTGTTGTATGAACATAGTCAACAAAATCCTGACTTGTAAGGTTCGCATGATAGAGATCGATAAAGTTCTTATCTCCACAGACCTGTCTGATTTGGACATTTAAAAGCCGTATTGCATAATCGTAATCCAGTCCATTGTATGTCTTTCCCTTATATTCAAAAGCTTGCTGGATTCCTTTTCCATTTTTGGTCAACTTATGCGGCTGCGTAACGCAGATCGCTTTGGCCCCTAAACGTTCAGTATGCTCAACAAGGCGTTGCAATCGGTTACGAAAAAACAAAGCATTTTGCCGGGCAATCCTGGCCACACCCGGCGTTAGGGTCGTCACCGTATACTGATCGGGTTTAAAACTAACAAGTCTGCCATGGGCTACCTTTCTTCCATCGTAGCGAATTGCATAAATGCTATCTTTGAAAAAATTATATATCGCAGATTTTGCGATTATCAGATCCCCTAGAGTTCGCGGTTTCAGATTTGAGTACCGCCTCCCCATTTCCAGTCTATGGAAGTTTGCATCGTTTATACCGATATAAAAGAGAATATGTGTTGGCTGAAGGCCCTTGATGAGTGGAAACCAGTGTTTAAACGATAATAGATGTCCGTAGGTACTGTGGCCATCAATTCCGGCATTGGCGATGCAGATCTTCTTATCCAGGGCATCCGATAGTTTTCGCCCCAGAATTGTCTGATATGTGTCTTCAAAGTGAATGTCACGTTGGACTGTCGTCGATCCACCAACCGTCAGGATATCGATATTTTCAACGCCTTCACAGTCCATACGCAGTCCATTTTCATCACGTTTGTAAATGACGGTTTGTCGTTCATGTGGGTAGCGGTTCCTGATATAAATACTGGTTTTATAGTTACGAAGGACATTAATTCTGATGGCTTCTTTCCACTCATCTTCAATAATCCAACCGCCAAACAGTATCTCAATAAGAATAATAGCAGGAATTAACAGCAACACCCATCCGATGACAAGGAATAGTACTTTTTTGGTGATAGACATGCTGACACCCTTCAAGCTAAAGTCTTTTAACATGCTTCATGTACAGCAAGACAGTGATTTCTTGTTCCAGGCTGGCAAGACAGACTCAATCGCTATATATTGAAGACGTTAAACGAAAATTAATTGCTCATTTTAATGAAACAACTGATCCGCTTCCTTGTCCCAGCAGCTTTTGTCTATGCTTTGCTGTTGCAGCCATGTTATTCTCAAGCGATGTCCCTTCAACCTCCGGGTATTGACCGGGAAAAAAGCCCAAGGATTTTTTCAGCTTCATCCCTGGGAGCACTTCTGAAAAGCCATAGCGAGCACCATCCGGCTACCCTGATCCTGGGGGCCTCAACGACGCTTGCCGTACAAATTGCCCAGGGAGCGCAGGCGGATGTTCTGATCAGCGCCGACCGGCTTAGCCTGCGCTACCTCCCCAACGCCGCCGCCAAAAGGCCAGTGGAGAAAATGGCCTGCAACACCCTTATCATTGCTGCGCGCGCAGAAGACCTGCAACCGGACGCCAAGGCCTCTGTGAAGGACTTTCAATCCGCCTTGCGCAACGCCGGGCGTGTTGCCACTGGCTATCCCGATTATGTTCCCCTTGGCCACTACACCAGACAAGCGTTGATCCGGGCCAAAATCTGGAAGGCTTTGCGTCATAAGATTGTTACCGCAAATAGTGCGCGAGAAGCGCTTCATCTACTAAAATTGGGCCAGGTGGACCGGGCGATCCTTTACGCCAGCGATATCTCTCAACATGACGAACTGATCGCCTTTGCCGAAATTCCGAAACATTTTCACGATCAGGTGCAATATTATGCTATCGCATTGACGAAACTAGGGCAGCAGTGGCTAAGGGGCCTGACCGCGAACAAGGACCTATTCAACTTATATGGCTTTAAACGCTGTCAGGACGCTTAAGATGATAAACTCTCCGGATATGCAATCATGAAAATCCGTGATCTTATTCTTGTTCTGATGATGAATTTCGCCTGGGGCTTTGCCATCATTCCATCGAAAATGGCGATGATGCATTTCACGCCCTTGACAGCAACGCTTCTGCGAATGTGTATCGTCTTCTTACTGTTCTGGCCGTTGCTCAAATGGCAGCCCGGACGTATGCGCCTGATTTTTATCTTCGGCACTCTATCTGGAACCATTCAGTTCAGCCTGTCCAACACCGCCATTATGCTTGCCGACAATATGAACGCAATCGCCTTGTGTTTTCAGCTAGGCACACCTTTCAGCCTGTTGCTTGCCATTTTTTTCCTGGGGGAACGAATCCATATCAACAGCTTGCTTGGGATCATCTTTGCATTCGCGGGGGTGATTATCATCAGCTTCGACCCCAATATCGTCAACGAGCGAATAGCGCTGCTGCTTGCCATCATATCCGTATTTTCATACTCATGCAGCGCTATTGTTCTGCGTCAACTGCGTGGGGTCAATCCTCTTACCTTGCAGGCATGGCTTGCCGCAGTTTCGATTCCTGTATTGCTTGTGTTATCGGGAATTTTCGAAAGCGAAAACCTCCTTTCGCTACCACAAGTTCCCTTGAAGCATTTCAGCTATATCCTGGCCGTAACGCTGTTGACGTCGGTTGCAGGCAATACGATCCTGTCCTATCTGCTACATAATTACCCAGTCACGCGCGTGACACCTTTTGCCTTGCTTGCCCCGTTGATATCGATTCTGGCCTCAACCGTAATCTTGCAAAGCGACTTGACAATCCAGCTTGCCCTTGGCGGTATCATAACCATGATCGGTGTTGGGATTATCATCATGAAGGACAGGACATTGAAGACCAACAATTATTGAGCATCAAGCACGCCTTGAAGGATATAGACCGCAGCAAGTTTATCGACAAGTTTTTCGCGCCGTTTGCGGGACAGATCCGCATCCAGCATGACACGGTTTACGGCGTTGGTTGACCATCGCTCATCCCACAGGAGGACCGGAAGAGCAACCAGGGCCTGCAACTTCCGGGCAAAGCTTTCCACCGCCTGAGCCCCCGGAGAGTGGCTGTAATCCATATTTAAGGGCAGGCCGATAACGGCCCCGACAATCTCATGTTGCATCGCCAGATCGCCAATCGCTGTAATGGCCTTACGGGTGGCGTCTGTTTTCCCAGACATAATGACGGTCTCCAGCGGACTTGCGATCATGCGCCGTTCATCGGATAGGGCAAGGCCTATTCGCTTTTTGCCATAATCGATTCCGAAAAGCCGCCCTTGCAGCGGCAAGCAGGACTTGAACTCCTCCAGCGATGTCGTCGTCTTGAGATCCATGGCCTCGATTAAAGGAGGATGGGCGATGACACAAGAGATAATGCGGCGATATTCGGATGACAGTCGTGTTTGGATTATGCTAAAGACAGGCAAGGAACGAGGGGATTATGGCAAAGCATTTACGATCCGTATCCGGGCAGATAACAAAATATGATATCCCGAACGTCATGGACGCTATCGTTATCGCGTCTTGTGGCACTGGCGCGTCTTCTGGTGATGCAAATGTGCTGGAGCTGCAAAATCGCCCAACCCCCAAGATAGGCCCGGAAGAAGTCCTGATCCGAGTCGCCGCAAGTGGAGTCAATCGGGGGGATATATTGCAACGAAAGGGCTTTTATCCGCCACCGCCAGGAATTGTAGAGGATATTCCCGGTCTTGAAGTCGCAGGAGAGGTCGTCGCCTGCGGTGCGCGTGCGACCCGGTGGAGGCCTGGAGATCTGGTGATGGCGCTGGTGGCCGGCGGCGGCTATGCCCGTTATTGCGCCGTCAACGAATCGCACTGCCTGCCCGTACCTTTGAGCATGGATCTTACCGATGCAGGCGGTGTGATGGAGACCTACGCCACCGTCTGGTCCAATCTGTTCGATCGCGGATGGGTTGCCGAGCACGACTGGGCTTTGGTTCATGGGGGCACCAGCGGTATCGGGGCTGCTGCCATAGGCCTGTGCAATGCGTTTGGAGTCAATATCATGGTCACTTGTGCAAGCACGGCCAAATGCGAAGCCGCACGATCTTTGGGCGCGGATTTCGCTGTGAATTACAATCAGGACGATTTTGTGGAATCGGCAAAAATTGCGACCAAAGGTCGCGGGGTGGATGCAGTTCTTGACATGGTCGGTGGTGATTATATTCCAAGAAACCTGGAATGCCTGGCCAATGGCGGACGCCATGTTTCGATTGCTGTGCAACGCGGTGTATCGGTTGATGTCAATTTCCTGGCCATTATGCAGCGCCGCCTGACTCTGACAGGCTCAACGCTGCGCTCCCGCTCCGATGCATTCAAGACCAGCTTGATCATGAGTATGGAACGCGAAGTCTGGCCGTTATTCCTCTCCGGCGAACTCAAGCCTGTTACTTCGGCCTCTTTCCTGGCGCGGCAAGCCGTTCAGGCACATCGAATGATGGAAGCAGGGGAACATGTCGGCAAGATCATCCTGACATGGGACCAAGAGTCATGAGTAGCCACAGCGAAAGCGATGATATCAAGGCGGTCGCGATTTTGGGCGCCAGCGGCTATACCGGGGCCGAAGCGCTACGCCTTGCCCTTAGCCACCCCCGGATCAAAGTGACGGCACTTGGTGCTGAACGTAAGGCGGGAAAGCGCTTGCAATCGGTCTTTTCCCACTTTCATCACTGGCCCGACCTGCCAGAGTTGCAGGCGAGTGACGCCATCGACTTTGCTGCCCTGGATGCTGTATTCGTCTGCCTTCCCCATGCTGCGTCCCAAAATGCAATCGTACGCATTTTGGATCAGGCTGAAAAGAAGGGGGACGCGCCGCCGCTGATCATCGACCTGTCTGCCGATTTCCGACTGAAGGATGCTGAGGTCTATCAGGAATGGTACGCAACCCGGCATATAGCGCCGCATCTTCTGCCCCAGGTGGTCTATGGCCTTAGCGAATTTGCCCATGATCGTTTGCCCGGGGCGAAGATCATCGCTTGTCCCGGATGTTATCCCACGGCTTGCCTTATATCTTTGCTGCCGCTGGCCCGGCAAAAACTGATCCGTCCTTCGCCGATCATCATTGCTGCGCTTTCGGGAGTTTCCGGACGCGGACGATCATTGACCGAAGACAATCTGTTCAGCGAAACAGCGGAAGCCATGCAGGCTTACGGTCTTGACGGCCATCGCCACCGACCGGAGATCGAACAGGAGCTGAGCGAAGCCTTTGCCTCCCCGGCAATGGTCAGCTTTATCCCGCATCTTATTCCCATCAACCGGGGGGAACTGGCAACCATCACGGTGCAACTGGAAGACGGGACCTGCATTGCCGACCTGCGCCGGGCTTTGGAAAAATGCTATCGCGAGGCCCCCTTTGTCACGCTGCTGCCCGAAGGGGAAGTCCCATCGACCCGCATGGTCCGCGGGTCAAACCACGCGGCCCTGAACGTCTTTGCCGATCGCAATCCCAAGCAGGCGGTGGTCATGGCGGCGATCGACAATCTGGTCAAAGGCTCATCGGGCCAGGCGATCCA
>Ga0209052_1000476_pt1 | contig 12421 bp, 8 predicted proteins | sample WorMetHEROISLAND_2_FD_187409 | JGI IMG/M metagenome (GOLD analysis project Ga0209052, IMG submission 187409) | Marine gutless worms symbiont microbial communities from Max Planck institute for Marine Microbiology, Germany - Olavius sp. 4 HERON... | ecosystem: Host-associated > Annelida >...
TTTTCTGGGTTTTTTTGCGTAGCAGTACTTGTTGTTTCTCTCTCATTTCAGTTCTGTTTACGCCAGTTTTAGTTATTTTAATCTATGTGCTAGATAAAACTGGCAGCTTGCTTGGCGGTTTTCCTGTGCGAATCATTCATCGTATCATATTGCGTTACTTGGTGAATAACTATTACATCTGTTACTACTTGTGCGATTTAGCTTACTGGTATTGTGTTGGTCAAGTAGGATCCAGCCAAAGTTTTGTATTCCGATGTTTTCACAACAACGCTAAACATGAAAATATTCTTGACCTTTAGCATTCAACCACTGACATCAAACGTGAAGTAAGGTCTGATGACAGAGGACTGCTAGTAATTGACCAATGTACCATCTGACTTGCGAGGTAATGGTAATCAGAATATCAGTTGCAGTTTCATTACTCAGAAACCATTCTGACCAAGTAAGGTGATACAAAAGCCTAGTGATGTTGGATCCAGCTGGATACAAAGTCTGTGGATCCAATCTGACCGGATCGAGAATCTTAAAATCCAGTCTGGATCCAGTCGGATCTGGACATTCTGGATCCACTGCACCTCTGGTCTGAGCCCTGATAAAGTGTGTGGATGGTGTGATTGTATACAGGTGAGGAGAAGCTGTCATATGGCTATGGTGGAACGGGGAAGTCCTCGGTGGACTGTAAGTTTAATGACTATGGACAACCGTTCAGCCTCGACGATGTCGTTACTGCATACGTTGTACGTTTCATCGAAGTCTGTTACACTGTGTCTCAGAAAGAAAACGTTCCACTTCGTATATTGTCCATTTCTTTGCCAAATATTAACTGATTTTAAAAATTCTTTCACTGGCACACTCGCTCGACAGTTTGCAATAAAGTGATTTGTGAAAATACCACCACACCTTAACAGCGTTGCTACACTACCTTGTGGAATATAAATATAAAAACTTCACTGAAACAGTGTAGTTTGTTGTCGGTCCCTTGTGTCTGCACATGTTTCAGTTGTCGTGGTTTTTGCATTAGCTATCGCCACTTTCCACTATTTGGAGCACCCTTTTTGGATATTTGCAAGTGTGTTTTTTCCATATGCTGTTTTCGTCGCCATCTTCGAACTTTTTCTGTTGCTTGGCTTTCGGGATTGTTAATGTCCCGCTCCAATCTCTGCACCTCAGATTTGGTGGAGCTATCGCCAACATTGTGCGATCTACTAATTATTTACATACTTATTTACTTTCTGCCACACCAATATAGCACATTTTCTGTACTTTGTGATATTTACAGATACTGATAATTGAAACTAGGCTGTGCGGCTTAAAAACACCAAAATACTTATGTGAAATGTTGACCGATTTTGATAGAAATTGGTGTGCAGTGTCTTGGATAAATTAGCTACAGAGTACAATTGAATTTACTTGTTTATTTATTTAAAGTGGTTGCTAAGGGATACGAGCTGTGGCAAAAGCCAAACAGGCACATTGTTTCATTTCAGTTTGTCGAAACAGCTATTGCAAGGTAGTGTGGCAACGTTATTTAGGTGAAGTTGGAAAATTTTATGATACTTTGTGGCTAGTTTATCCAAGACGCTGCGTATCAATTTCTGTCAAAATCGGTCAAGTATTGTAGAAGTTATGACAAAAAATTTTGGTGTTTTTTATGCCCCACAGTGTACTAACGATCAGAAGTGCAGTAAATGCAGCAAATGTTCATAAAATCTGGCAGTAGATATGGCTTAATTCTTTTGCTGAACACGTTGCGTCTGAAGCTGATCAGAGTTTCCTCTATCACAAGGTGTGTAGAAATACTGGCAATCTCCTGGAATTTGCTGTTTGTGGAAAATTCTTACATGTGGCAGTGTAATTTTGGCCCATCCGATGCATTTAATTACACTATAACTGGGAACTTTTTTTGTGAAACAGGATCATTATGACATCAGTCGTTAGCCACCCTGTCCAATAATTGTCAGTTAAAACTGAAAAAAGTTAAGTGATTGTAATATTAATCACTGGTACTTATGTTAGATGTGTCCTGGAAATCTACCAAATTTTTTAGGCTGGATTCATAGACACCCACTATTACTGTATATTTGTGTTTACAGGACTTCACGAGTGATCCCGTGGTGATATCTTACGCCAAGAACGGTGAAGACCTCGGCACCTGCTTTGAGATTCCGTCATCAGAGCTCAGTGATCAGCCACTGTTTCCTCACATCCTGACCAAGAACTGCTCCTTTGAGTGCAACTTCGGACAAATGGTATGTGGAAACATGCTCATACTTCGTTCAATCTTTTGCATTTAATACCCAACTAATTTAATAGGCTGCGTTGCAGGTCTTGCTTGTCTGTCTGTCTCTCTGGTATGGCCTTCCAACTTGAAAACAAAAAGGCATAGTAAAACCTCAATTTGTGTGAACGTCCCCCAGGCAGGAGTAACTGGTGTTCCGGTTTTCATTTCAGGAGGCCAGAAGCAGGGTTGCAGGAACCACCCGTGTTGTTGTCCAAGAAAGATGACTCCTTTGGGAATGATCTAGAGATGTTAAAGCGGTAGTACATCAAAACCGGTAACTGTTTGTTGGAAACGGTTACCGTTACCGTTACCGCTACCGTTGTGACGTCATAATCGCGGCCGTCCAACGGACCTATGCCTATGCTATAGTGACGTCACGTTTCAACTGCTGTAAAACGCCGGCAGTAGGCCTAATGTGATACTAAGTTGGATATCTCTGAACTGTCGCCAGTGGTCTGGTCGTGCTAAAAAGTGTGCGCAGTGCAATCAGTGCCGACAGTGCGACGGCCGTTATCTGTAGGCGGCCGTTACCCTGTGTGCACTGTGCGGCGAGATGAAAGACAAACGTCGCACGCTGGGAAGCAGTCAACAGTGCGATCAGGCAGGGTGTTGCTTACATAACAATCAGTGTGCATGACGGGATTATTATGACGGAAAGCAGCGGTACCGTGTGAGCCAGCTACTCACGGTGCCGCTGCTTCTGACCGCACCGTGCACTGTTCTCCCCACCCACCGCACGTGCCCGCCACTTGTCAATGTCAATTAACGGTCGCCGCCGCTTCAGGTCACATCAAAGCACGCCGCCAGCCTGCGCGCAGTGTGCTCCGCTGTCCCAGACAGTGCGCGCTGCCGTAAGTAACGGCTGATCGCACTGTGTGCACTTCGTTCGCAGGTCGGTAAATCGGTAATTTGAAAATGAAACCGGTAATTTTACCGGTTAACCGATAACCGTTTTACAACCTATGAACGATTGTATTTATCGTAGAGAATTTTGCTGTTATGCATGAGCTGAATGTAGTTGTTGTATCTGCTGGCAGGAGACGCCGTACTTCCCAGTCAAAGAAGGCTTCGTGTTCGCGAATGATGTCCTGGAGGAGGACCGTATTAGAGGTGATCTCCCTCCGACGAAGAAAGAAGAGTGTGAGGTGTGCTTTAGCTCTTTGTGTATTGGTGGGACGAGTGTGAGGTGTGCGTGAACTCAATTTTTCCCTGTTATCTCCTTCCCTGTATTTCTCTGTTAATTCTTGCCCGTGAAAGTGACAGCTGTATTCTTTTCAGCATCATTGCTAAGTTTTTTCTCTGTTAACACAGTAACTTATGAACCGCTGCACTTGGCTTGATGCAACTTTGCATGAACATGTGATTTGACAATTTCTAGAAGCCTGTTGAATGTCAATGGTCAAGGTCAGATAGGTTTTTTGTTTTTTTTTGTGTGCGTGCATGATACCACTTGAACCATTTGGCCTGGATTCACAAAATGTTGCGAAGGCAAAGACACCCTGTAGAAGCCTGTTGAATATGCAGACCCTCAGACAAAGGGCTCATACACTAGTGTCGAAAATGTGGTGTTTGTCAGTCATTCAAATTTGGTCTATCCACGGGCAGTAGTTAGCCTCGAGCAAGGGTTGACATTCTTGTTATATGTCACAAATGTGTGCTTTGCCTAAACTCTGCATTTCTGTATAGTTGAAGCAAAGATTGTGAAGTATCCCTGAAGTCTGTGTTTCTTTCTCATCTTATTTATGTCACCGATGTGAGATGTGCTTTAGTTCTGTGTCTTTTCTCAACCATTGCAGTCTAGAGAGGTAGGCCTAAACTTTTATGTGTCCCTGTTTCTCTGATGGTTGTGTTAAGAGGCGGGTAAGGTATGCCTCAAGTATGGGAATTTTTAGGCAGCATCGCTGCCGCTGCAGTTCATTCTGCCTTTTTTCTAGACATTTCTCTCTGTCACCTGTCACATATTGTGCACCCTGCTTAAACCGTTCGATGGATTTGGATGCCATTTGGCAGGTACACTTGTGGGGTCCAGTAAGACAGTCTCTGATGGGGTCCCCGACCCTCAGGTGTACGGGAGATTTGGGAGTCAAACCCCTAACTAAAACATGGAATTGCGAGTTGCAGCCAAACAGTCAGTCCTATGCTGCCACCTGGTGAATACAAACTAGGAGTTGGGTGGACTTGCCACAGTGATTCCGCCTGTTGCCAAGTTACTTTGGTCTTCGTTCTGTTATTAAAGTGGAGAGAATGCATAAAGTGTTGCTGTTTTATCACTATGTGTCTACTATTACTATCACTACTTTTTAAAGCCGTGATCTTCGATACTTTTTATTTGTGCTTAGCTGTGTTTTCGACACTTTTCCAGGTGAGACTAGGTCTGACTGATGTTAAATGTTAATAAATTGTTAATATAGAAGTGTTTATTTTTGTTGTAGATGGTGATGATGTGTGGACTTCCCGGCTGTGGAAAGACCACGTGGATTGGAAAGTATGCTGCTGAACACCCGGAGAAAGTCTACAACGTTCTCGGCACTAACAGCATCATTGATAAGATGAAGGTCTCAGTCTAATCTTGTCCTCTAGTTTAGTCACATTGTGGCCACACTTTCTTGAAACTCCTTGAAGGTAAGTATCCATATGCCAGGACCTGGAAAGTCCTTGAAAACTGAATAGGGCTTTGAGAGTATTGGAATTTGATGTAAGAGGGTCTTGAAAGTTGTTGAATTTGGTGGCTGCTCGATAGTCCGAGGGTTCGATAATCCGAAGGTCATTTATCCTAGGAGGACTAGCGACAGATGAAAACTCGCATTAATTAATTTACTGAGTTATCCTGAACAAACTCTCAATGGACATGTTGTAGACTGCTGTTGTTACTGTCTTGTCGAATACATTTACCGGTACTAAGGCTTGGGTAAGTGCCGCTAAGCGGTAGGACTATCGGACCTTTGGGTTATCGAACCTTCGGACTATTGATACAAAACCGTTGAATTTCAGTAGTTCATGATCAACTTTATCACGATGTGAAAGTTTTGCACTCTGTACTTAACTCCCCAATCAAGTACACTTCAGATTCATTTTACTTACTTCAAGCGGACAAGTGTGACGTGGACAAAGTACAACTGTTTGCAAAATACCAAAGATTCTACTGAACTGTCACCGCTGTGTAACTGCAGTTGGTTATACTAATTTTATATGATTCCAGAAGCACGGAATACTTTCTTTAACGTGTAAAACATCGCTGGAATAGGTTTGAAGAGGTACTTCTGAGTCCTTCAAAAGTCCTTGAATGTTTTCCACAAAATTGGCCACCCTGTAGTCATTGCTGTCAGTCCACTGATAGTGCATGTTGGACTCACATTGAATCCTTTTGTATACACCCATTGCCGATATCTTTCACATACTGTTAGTATGTCTGATGTGTGTTACCTCAGTGTGGGACATAGTGTTGCAAATAGTTGGGAAAATGTCGAGGAATTTTACAATGCATGGACACTGGTTAACCTTCATTGATGCCTCACTCGATGACTCAAAATACAGGATTAGTTGAGCAGTTTAGGCCAAAAATGCTTTATTAATATGCACTGTGAGGTTAAATAATTGGTGGATTTAAAAATGCATATATACTGGAGTCAGTAGTCCGTAGAATAGCATAAAAGTAGAGAGGGGTATTTATCGGACTTAGATGAGTAAATAAATTCTGTCGTATAAAGTGTTTGTGTAGAAGGTTAAAGGTTGTCTGTAGCTGTTAATTGTTAGCGTTCTCAGAGCTACAGAATCGCGCTTGTGTTACCTGCCACTCGACACGTGAAGCTGGTGAATGTGCCCAACTTAAACGCCACCCAGACAGGCCGGTGTTTCATTTACCTATCCGAGAGGGATGGAAGGCTGAGCTACCATGGTGGTTGGAACCACTTGATAGCCACCCGACCGGGAGTCGTACCTTTGACCTCTAAGTCCAGGGCCCGTATGAAATTACCAAACATCAACTACGTCGGGACTTGCTAGTCTGACGGCTACGCTGTCATCGTGCATATCGACTGACTACATCTGCACTAATCTCGGCATAGATTAAGACCGTGTCATGCACACGGGCCCAGCATCCTAACTGTTACGCCACGGAGCCGTGTGAACGATTTGTTTATGTTGTCATTTTGCTGCGGTCGTCAGGTGATGGGTCTTCCTCGTAAACGCAACTACCACGGTCGCTGGGACGTTCTCATCGACCTTTCCACCAAGTGTCTGAACAAGCTGCTCGAGCTTGCTTCGCGCAAGAAACGCAATTACATACTCGACCAGGTATGAGTTGTACGGGATCTAGGTGTGGCGGGTGATGTGTAGAGTATATATTCATATATTTGCATGTATTCTAGTCAGGGCTGGAAGATTGGTTTCAAAAACCTTGGTTTTCAGGTTTCTAAAAGCCCCGCCCCCAACGTTTCTAAACCGTCCAACGTCCAAATTTTGTGTTCAGGTTCTTAAGCTGTTGTGCAATTTATATTACAGATCACATTTGGATAGCATACTTATTATTTATTTTAATCAATATTTTTTTTTAAATTTTTCTATGATTTGTAGAAAACGATGTGACAGGGAGTATGATGTATAGGTTGTTTTGTGTTCGGTCTTCGTTATACGCTAAAACCCGAAAGAACTTTAACCCTTTTTCTAGAAACCTGGGTTTTTCCGGCCCTGATCTTGTCTATTCCTCCAAGCACCTGTCGCTACTCAGGTATTCACTGAAGTCTAACGAGATCTGGAGTCTGGAATTTCGCAGGTGAGAAACTTATCTTTGGGGTTGCATGGCAGCTGAAGTGTGACTGCAGTTTGCTTGATAGTGAAAACATCTGTGATAGTCATTCACCAGAGTCTGCATTCTCCAACAGGCTATTTGATACTTGTTGTTGACAGTTGCATTTCTTACCTGAGTACATAGAGTGATTACCATCTTTTTAGGCAAGCGTCAGTCTACTGATTTCTTGAGTAGGCAATTGAAAATTGTTTATGTGGGAATGGCAGACCATTCTAGTCGATATATTCACATTGTATTGGTTCTTTCATTACTATTTTTTATCCTGAGCCTTTCTCTGTATCTGACTTATCAATATTCCTTGTCACAATGAAAATGCATGATATTGCTTTTGTTTGTTTTAACATGATATTGTGCTTAAAGAGTCGGAATTTGTTTAGCTACCTTTTAAGTTTGTATTCGTTATTGCTCTGTGTATCATACCTGATTAATTTTGATTTGCTGTTTGTAGTAGCAGGTAAGTATAGTCATCATGTCTTAGTTTAACTAGTTCGATTAATTAATACTTTTGCATAACTTCATCATCATCATGCTGGCGACAAGTCATGATCTGCTAGTAACGTACATGAGTAATGTGACGTCTGTTCTGTTCATTATTGTTTCGCATGGAACCACAGACAAATGTATACCCGTCAGCGCAGAGACGCAAAATGCGACCTTTTGAGGGTTTCCAGCGACGCGCCGTTGTCATTGTGCCGACCGATGCCGACTTTCTGAGCCGTTGTGAGCAGAGAGAAAAAGTGGAGGGGAAGGAGATCCCCGATACTGCTGTGTTGGAGATGAAAGGTAGGATTCAGCTGCAGGCAAGGATGATTGATTTACTAGAGCCGTGTCTCTCTCTGTCGGTCGTAGCAAGAAACTATGAAACTGTGTCAACGGCAGCACTCGGATGCCTCGGATCAACCATGCTTGCATCGTTAGGATCGTTATCATTCCCATAATGCATCGGGGGTCAGTGTTAACAGTAACGTTCTGGGCAGTGGTATTTCTGGGCACACTGATTATTGTCTCGTTTCTGCATGGCTTTGTGCACAGTATCTGCAGCTCGGCGTTGGTCATCGTTACGGCTCAGTTATATAAAGCACTGGATGTTGCAACATTGTCTGATTCGTAGCTAGAGTTGACTAGCTGTCTGTCCTTTGATTTACAATTTTATTGTGTGCTCTGTGTAAGTTAATATGATTAAAGTACTATTATGTAATGGTCAGAATTCGTGTTAGAAGTCTGTCTAATGATGACATGTTCTAATCTCGTTGCTGGCAGGTGAGTAAGAATGCCATTGCTTTCGTATACTACTTGATTCGACTACTGTGATATGAAATGGTTGTACTGGTAACATACATTACCGTAAGAAATGGATTATTGTGGATACCATGTTGAAAACAGGTGCAGTTGTCAGCACCATACTAAATATAAAAAGTACGCAAAATGTTGAGCCTACATCAGCTAGTTACGACTGCATGAGTTAGTAAAGAGAAGTCTTAGGATGATGGCAGAATGTTTATTTGTTACTGTGATTGATTATGCTACTGATTACAAGCAAAAGTCGCATATTAGGTGAGTGCCGATATAACTGTAGGTCTATTTTAATCTCTGTGCATGTAGAGCTTGCCAGTTAGCAGAGTCGATGCTGGAGCCATTGATCTTTGTCTTTCACTGAACCTGATGGTGATGATGATACAAACCTCTTGCACATTTTGCCTATACGTTCAATTCATTTGTGTCATCAGTAATCATTTATATCTGTATACAATGTTCAGAAAATGCCGGTCATCGCATCAATCTGCTCAGTATGGGTAGTTGGATTTGTATTCGTAAATATTTATTGATTGCAGCCGTTGCAGCAACTGTGAACAGGTAATGTACTAATCAGGTAGTACTGTCCAGGTAACTAAATTAGTTGCGAAGAATGCAAGCTGTAACGTGACCAACACCGTGACGTGTAGTAACCGTGCTCAGACATGCGTTCGAAAATCGTCTTTGCATGTCGATAGCGGCATATTTTCAAAATCAAACAGTGCGTCAGTGGAGTCCAATTTATTCGGCGGATAAATCCCACTGGGGGGAAGTCCGTGACCGAATTGTCGGCTGGTTTTCCCGCGAGAGACGTGCGAGCGTGGTGATATCTGTGGCATCCGAGTGCGACGCCGACAACATGCTATTGCTACCGACGTACTGACTCCGGATGTTCTGCGTGTTTTCCCGTAAACAGCGAACTTCCAGCTGCCGGAGGAAGGAGTCCTGTTCGACAAGGTAGAGTTCGTGGAGCTGCAGAGGGATGAGGCGCAGCCACTCGTGGAGAAGTACAACAAGGAAGGTCGCGACGCCCAGCCGCCGGATTCCAAGCGGTTCCGCGGAAACGACGGTCGCGATCGCTACTCCTCATCCGGAAGCAGATTCAGTACGTTTTGCGTTTTGTATTGCTGTTAATCCGGGCTTCGTGACCGAACGGTTGCGAGTTCGATTCCTGCCATTCCGGTACCAGGTAACAACTCTAGGCAAGTTGTTCACATCCATGTGTCTCTGTCACCAACCAGTATAATTGGGTGTCAGCCAATGGGTGGTGATGCTCTGCAGCTGGAAGGTAACCGTAGGTCTGGCGTCACACTGGCCATATGGGTCACAGCCCACTTTACGTTTTAGAGCTTGAAATGGACAAAAAAATAAGTGTAGTTACAGGAACTGTCGGAATTTAGTTGCTGATATAATGTTGTGTATTAGATAGATTATTTTGTAACTGTCTCAGAAAGAAGTGGCAGTGTGCTTTCCAGGTGGCCAAGGAAGTCCCGGTATGTTGTTCCGGCTCAGACCGTCCCACTTCAAGCCCTGCTGGTAACAGAATATCTGCGAGTGGAGACTGTGTTTATGCTGTTTTGTGGCTGACAGGAAAGGCATCTGGCCTGCTAAAAATATGTTAGTAACAGGGTGCACACAGGGTAATTTAAAATTCAGATTTTCCACCCTGGAAAAAAGGAATCAGGCCTATGTCCTTCATAGTCGTGGAAAGTCATGAAAAAGCAAGCTTAACATTTTAGACCCATGTATATATTTTTGGCCTTCACATATCATTGTCTACTGTCAGACAAGATAGTTATGTATTCTGTGCATTGAAGATTGTTGAAACGTGTTCGCTTTACCTGGACATGGTAATTGATTTAGTTGGTGTCTAAGAAAATCTGACTTGTTCGATAGATTAAACAGTCCTGGAAAGACATGGAAAATGGATGCAAAAAGGTACTGGAAAGTCAATGGAAAACCGATTTCAGAGTTGTCTGTGCACCGTGTAGTAAGAATCAAATTTATAAGCGCAGAATGTTGGCAGGAAGCCTGTCGAATCTGAGGTGAAATGTGTGTGGTGGTGTGCTAAGAATGCTAGAAACTAGCTTAACCTTGAGATTTTGCGGATGAATCGGCCCATTACACGACAGCTATGACAGTGGTGGTAGTAGTAGTTGGTAGTTGTGGTTCAAGTTGTAGTAGTGGTGTGACGTGTAACTCGTCTGTTGCCAGGTGACCGAGGAGGCCGTGACTATGGCAGGTCTGGTAGTGGTGGTGGATATGACAGTCGGCGTGGCGGCGGTGGTGGCTATTATAACCGCGACCGTGACAGCAGCTACTCTCGAGGTATGCCTCCGATGGTGCTTAAAGGCACACGCACAGCGGACAAAATGAACTGAATTCACTCTCTACATTTAGTGAGATGAAGTGCACAACCAGTTCATTCACTTGTACAGTCCGTGCCATTGCAACTGACATTAACTGAACTGCATTGACATATTGCAGTTCAGTTTGTTTGCCTTGTACAGTCCATGCAATGCAACAGCACTGGCATTTCAGTTCACAGGATGACCACTAGTCTGGAAAGCCTGGAAATGTCAGGGAATTTGGAACATGTCAGGGAAATGTCAGGGATGTTGTTAACAGTCAGGGAAAAAATCTTGTCATGGAAAAGTGTCCCAAAACTTTCATTACAGGATGAATATTAGCATTTCCTTCAAAACAGTGCATAGCTACATAATTATATACATAGTGATTTCATCCTTTGTAATCATTAATTATGAGATAATTGTGAACTTGATAGTCTGATCATTTACATTAAAACTAGTACTACAGGCATGCTGTGAGTGCCACTTAACATGGGCATGAGTGCCGCACATTGTCAGGGAATTTCATAGTGTCTGGAGAGTGGTCACCCTGAGTTCAGTTCATTTCTCTTGCTTTCTGCTCGCCTTAGTAAAACATTGGTTCCTTTCCTTGCTGTAATTTCTCAATGTAGGAGAACAGTGGAAAGAGTGTATTCATCATTCATCATGTAGCCAGCCATCTATTCATCGGAATATTGCATCTGGAAAACCGAGGTTTTAAAAAATCTTTAAGAACTTCAAAAGTCCAAATTTTTGGGTTTTTAAAGATTTTTTATATGTTCTGTAGTTTAATGCGGATTGTATTTAATTCCATATTTTAATTGTGATCTTTGAATTTATAACAAACGATGTGAGATGAAGAGTGATGTATAGGATGTTTTGCATTCGTTATAAGTTTGTATGTGGTTTTTTTTTGCACACTACAATTAAAGAAAACTTAAAAATCTAGTTTTTCAGCCCTGATCTGACCTGACCTCTATGCTTGGAATTATGTGAATCTCTGTTGTGGCCATTTTCCATACTTTCAGTCTTTGTGTCAACATCAGTACATAAATTATATGGATGCTGGCCCTTACTTGTTAAGCTAACCCCCAAGTGTGGTAGAAACTTTGGCAGCTAGGTTCCAATTTTCAACACTTCTCTTTGGTTCTTTTCCTGCATTTCTCCGGTGTGTGATAAGCTGTATAAATTCATCAAATTGCGACTTTTGTTAGTTAAACTGTTGATGTTGATGGAAACTACGGTTGCCTTCCTCGGATCAATTTCCATTCTTTGCCAGAGGTCACCACAGTGAGCAAATTGTCAAAGACATTCCCTTCCAGGGTTCACACACCCAGTTCGTCTTTGTAGGGTAAACCCATCCAAAACTACCCCAAACCTAAGCCAGTTTTCGTTTCTTGTTCCAGTACTAATGAAATGTTTTATTATGGTTTGGTTTTTTAAATTTTTTGACCTGCGGTTTTGCAAGTTTTTGGATATTTATTCGATGCAGACGGTATCTAGCATAGTGTTCATTCTCATACTGTATCTTAAAGCCCCATAAACCATACAGATGGGCCTTTTTTGAAAAAGGCGGGTTTGACCCGAAAAGACCTACAGAACCCGCCGGGTTGGGCGCTCTTTTTTGAAAGCAGTTTTTCAGCCCTGTCTTTGGTACGATTGCGTTGAGTGTTGGTTGTTCAGGTGGTTATG
>Ga0209052_1000477_pt1 | contig 12413 bp, 10 predicted proteins | sample WorMetHEROISLAND_2_FD_187409 | JGI IMG/M metagenome (GOLD analysis project Ga0209052, IMG submission 187409) | Marine gutless worms symbiont microbial communities from Max Planck institute for Marine Microbiology, Germany - Olavius sp. 4 HERON... | ecosystem: Host-associated > Annelida >...
GGAATCTCCTACCCCTTTGGCACCAAATTACCTCATAAGAAACTAGAGACTCTAGGCTATCATGTGGTGAAGACCCGAATTCTCTATCTCACCTGGGCTTGGTTCGGTACCGGCTTGTGACAGACAGACAGACGGACAGAATCGCCATAGCTAATACGCGCCTCAGCAGTACCTGCCGGTACAGCTGTGGCGCGTAAAAATTGATGATGAGACTGCTACTAAACGTCTCCATTTGACTGCATAATGCACATTATAGTTTTAATTTTGTTCAGTGCCCCTGCAACGTCTCTGATGTGACAGTGTCACTTTAATCTTTTTCATTAGTAATAATAATAACAATAATTGCTTCGTCAAATTGTATGCTATGTTTTTTGTGTCCATATCTTCCTTTATGTTCTCTATCTATTTCTTTGGTTGTCTTCGTTGATTCCTCCTCCCGATTACAGAGCAGTGCATCTCCTTTACCTGCAGCCGTTCACTTCCCATCCTTGAAGCATGCCCGAATCAACCTTGGCTGTGGTATTCTGTCAGCCAATATCCTTTCCTAGTATAGAATGCTATTTTGCACTAATTTCTACAAACCAACAGCAAAAAAAGTGCAAATACCATTCCAACATCTGAGACTAGCTACAATTTTTTTAGTTAAGCTAGTTAAGTTTTTATTTATTATTGCTGTAATAATTTTTCACTTATCATAGTGGACTTCAGTCATCTTGGTTTAGTTTATAGTTATCGGTTATGTTATAACATATGGGAACCGTCCGCACCTCCGTAAAATTATACGCCTAGTTACTCGTATAGGCGTAATAGGTCAAATGTGCGTGCAAAACGGCAGGCAAGCAGACTCATGCGTGTCCGTGACCGAGCTAATTATAACGTTGCAAAGTTGGCTTGAGTCGCCGTTCAGCTATGATAAATGCTCAGCAGTCAGGTGGCACAGTGTGACGGTATGAGCCTAGCTTCGACGTTTGAAATGTTACGTTACAGGGACCAACGCCTTGGACACGGTGATGTGGGTCGTAACAGTGAAGTAGTATGCCCGTATTGCTCAAAACAAGACAGCCGCTGCGTGTATTTTTTTCTGTCGAGCAAACGACGTCAAAGACCAGCCGCACTCCGTCACACTCCGCAGAATGTCAGTGCCCTACAGTGTCACAGAATCACTGGCAGTTAGTTGCAAGAGCAGCGACGAATTCACAATAGTTTGACCGTGGCTACCCCGTCAACTCAATATGACGAGAATGCATTGCAATGTTGAATAGAGACGACAGACAGACAGACAGTAGATAACGTTGTGTCACGCTCACGCAAGCGTCGGCGCAGCTGTCATACTCGCTCGACAATCAATTGTGCCACGACATTCATCTCTATCGTCATTGAGATTTAAAAATATAAAAGGCCTACTCTGACAATAACAAGAGCTAAAGCTCTTTGGCACTAGGCGGCATCGCTGCGAACATGTTAATATGGGGTCGCCGTTGCTGAGTTCCTATACAGGTTGCCTGTAGATAGTAACCATTCCGCATCTGCAACCGTTTGGCCGCAATTTGCAATACAAATTTTCACTGGAATTCTGGTCCCCAAATCTCTCATTTCAGGGTGGGGGCCGGGGCCTCTGTCCAGTGCAATGTTGATTGGGTCCACACAAGTTTCTATGCAAAATAACATAGCCTATCCCGTCCAACGGCTTTAGCGGGGTGCTTGAGTGCAACAGTCTGACATGCGAAGTCTCACGCGTCGCGAGGTGCACAGCACGAATTTTCAGTTTACTCACGCTTTTGCGCCCGCTAAAATATTGTCGCACGCGTGTTATTTTCGACCGAAAATCTTTTTAACCAGGCGCAATTTATGAAACCTTAACTTTATTTTGTAGAGCGAAGGAGAGGGACGAGAGGGAAAGGGGAGGAAAAGGAAGGAATCGTTCTCACGTATTTTTCTTTCCCAACTTTGTCGTGTCTGGATTAAGTACATAGACTAGACCTTTAACATTTACCTTAGCGATGCCTCCTAATAAGCGGCATTTGATATTCTTTTACTGTTGCAAAGTTACAGAATTTTTGCGAGACATGGTCGCGATTTTGCACATTCAAAAACATAGTAAGCTTACTATAACGAGTTTCGCGTACATTGAACACAACTGGGTGCAACACGTTGCTCGTGGTGGTAAAGTAACGCAAACTTTAAGGCGAAAGTCTGAACAGTCTTTTCGTTTAATTTCTTATCGTATTTATTGACAATTTCTCACCAAAACTGAAATCCGTCGCTAAACTCAAGCAGGCACTGCAGGTGATCTGGGACAACTTGCCATCAGCAAAGCTGTTATAAACTGCACTAAGAGATGAAATGCATGTGAAAAAGCTGGCGGTGGACACTTCGAGTTCTGACAGTCATTAGCAAACTGTTTATTATGTTGTTCGAATGACAAAAGTTTCCTGTTTCCTTTGTATATTTTAATTTTTCTTGTATATTTTACATTAATTTTAATTTTAATTTAATTTATTTATTTTAATTTTTTTGTATATTTTAATTTTTCTTGTTGTACTTCGTGTACGATTTTAATAATAAATAAATAAATAATGTGTTTTTGCTGCCGTGCAAACATCGTGCGCCTTGCATTCAGCATACATTATGCTGCATGTGAACATGAGAAATGAGTATGCGGTTACAGAAAAAAAAATCCAATAACTTTGTTGCAGTGACAGACAATGAAATGTCCTTTAACGCTTATACGTGACTATGAACAAGTAATAAACAGGTAAAACTTCACTTCAAAATTCCGAGCGGTTGCTAAGAAAATGGCCAAAAAAACTCTTGGGGAATACTTTTTGCCGCACCCGGTATATCCACTTAACCGAAGCATAGGTCTCATAGGCTTATAACCTGTACCGCTTGCACTGAATATATTTCGAGGCAGAAACGTGAGTCTGGGGCGTGAAGGCATCCATCTGATAGAACAGCACGCAGTCAGTGTACTGGGTGACTGGAATACGAGAGCTTAGTTAATTCAATTAATGCATGGACGTGTAGAATGCCTAATGCTGCTTTGAACGCAGGCCTCTGACTAGACGCAAGCGTACAGTATTAATGTATCACATAACTGTAATGTACTCTTACCGCACGCACGCTTTTTACAGTTCATTAGCAATCGCAACTATGACTAGCTATTGTCGGCATGTCTGTCCGTCCGTCCGTCCGTCCGTCACGCGCTGGTCACTGAGTCACTGTGCATGTCAAAAAATAATGTTGATCCAGAAATTCAAAATATTGTCGTTAGTATTAAAAATCTCTCAATATCAGTAGTTAAAATTATCGTCCCAGTGTTACACGGGCATCGACATCGAATCGGTGGTATCAACAGTTATTGCGAGGGAGAAAGAAAGACAATAAAATCTAACTATACAAGTTACAGTTCGGTTACAAACCGATTCAATTAAGCGATTCTGGTGATATCGACCAGTACACTAACGACCCGATAATTACACGGTGACCAGGTCCAAAACGTGTTCAAACTGCAAGGAAGCATTTGTAGAAATACGTACTACTGAGGTATGGATATTTCTTTCTAAGAGTCTCCATCGCTCAAGACAGAACTTCACGCAGTGTTCCAGATACAACTCGTGTCCTAAGTTTCACTGAGTATTGTACAACGAAATGAACGACTTGTGATCTATGTCGTCGGAAGGCAATACCCGCCCGCGCATTACGTCGTCACGTAATGTGGGTTAGTGAATAGTGTACGATAAGCAAGCGTTCGGCATTCAATGCGGCGGGCGGCATATATGAGCAGTTGAATTTCAACGGCGATTGATTGAGACCAGCGAAGCGAGACGGTCGCCGTTGTCATGACGGTGACTGTTGCATGGCGATGCCTCGGTGTCATTTCTGACCTCTCGGTTTCAGACGACTTGGTATTCAGATATTGCCAGTTACATGTACAACTGAAAAGTTAGCAAGTCGGTCAGTCAGCAAGTAATTTGTGAAATGCGTTAACTACAAATAGCATCGAACGCGCTCGGTGTGCTACTGGAACGAGAAACACAAATGTCTGAGCTGGCGTCTAAAACTAGACAAAAAGTAGCCCTGGCCTATAAGCTTACACTACATTCGTCAGATGAACCGGGTGAACTCTGGCAGGGGCTGTGCGATGACGACAGCACCATAAACATAAACACTGACACTGGTATTATCATTGTTATTAATTTATTATACGTGCTGCTTTGAGACAGCCAGGAAAGGCGTGTCAAGCAGATGGCATATCGGAATGCATGTCCTCCGCTTGTCGGTAGTCTGACTCGTGAAACATTCTGAGCCGTGACCACGGCCAGCAGATCGGAGATGTCTGCGGCCGTCGATGCCGGAGACAGGTCGACAGAGCTCGGCCAGGCATCCAAGAGCCACGCAATGATCGGCGAGCGTCGTTATCAGATCCGCATTAGGCTATATGCACCGGTACAAACGCTAGAGGACGGCAGATGACAACAATGAAAAAACGTTTACTCGTGTTCTGTGCAAATAAAAGTTAAAGTGCTGACAAAGTAAGAACGAAAATATTTGAATGTAATTTGTGATAAATGATAAAACAGAACAAACAGTTGGGCGAGTAGCATCGGAGTAGACAGTATCACACAATACCGGGTGGTTCAGAAGCAAAGTTTTTAGTACAACAGATAGCTGGAGAAATCGCGCGAGGTGCAAATTGGCTAGCAAATAAGTGACTATATACTTGGATGCTAAATAAGAATCATTGGATAACTGAATTGTGTAATATCGGGTAGGCCTACCGGTAGCTTCAAAACACATACACATGCTGTCAAACGTTGTCAATCCTGGACATCTATCGGACTCTGTTTCCGTAGAACGTAGAACTACGAACGGTGGTCAATTGAAACAACGTCTCAAAGAATTCAGTGATTTCAAATCCTCTTCGTCATCCTCAATAATTATAAAGTTACGCACCAAAATGTCGCTTTCCACGGTAGTCTTTCAATACCTACATGTTTCGCAGTCTATACAGTAGGCCTACGTATACACGACATAGACATAGCCGACGACTTCAGTATCGGCCGATACGCAGCCGTTACACGCATCGCTAAACAAACACGTAGGATAGGCTGCGAGCCAGAGCGCGAGTAGGCTAAGCGACTATCCGCCGAATTCAATCATCCATTTTTTATCCAGAAGAATAATTCAGTCATTCAGCGTTCTCTAATTTGAATAACGCTGTCTGAGAGCAGTTTGCCACCATTGCACTATCTTCCAATAAACATCACTGCTTATAAATATGAGCCATAAATCCGAGCCACTCGAGCCTATTCGTAGCCTATTTGACACTGGCGGAATTTATACTGTGACAAATAAAACTTTCAACAGGAAGATTGCAGAGTTGTATAGCAGTTATTCAGTTATTTTGCAACACGCACCTCGCCCTCTCCACGCAGGGCCGTATAGGCCTACTGCAAGGGACCATTACAAAAATAAACTTACATAAGCTTCTTATGAAAATTTGCTTCACGATGTAGCTTTATGACAATAAAAATTATCCGATTTCTAAAAGAATTCCTAAAAGAAATTAAAGCCAAATCATTTTTTTTACATTTTTCGGACAGGACGTAGGTCGGTATAGCTAAAAAAATGTCTACACTGTATTCCAATAAAGTAGTACACCAATCTCATATCAATAACTTTGCCAGTTATTGATATATGGATGGATGGATTTTCAAAAGTTCTTGCACCTGCACACTCTGCGGAAAATTTGTGACTAAACCGTCATTAAAGATCTCACCACACCCAAAACGCGTCGCCACACTACCTTGTGAAATATAAATTTTCAAAAATTGCACCGAAGCACAGTAAAGGCAAAATAAGCACGGATGAACTGAGGAAAATGTGATCGTAGTAGATAAGCTGGTACTAAGCCAGTAAGAACAACTACAAATTCATCATCATTTAATAACCAAGTAGCACAAGCTGGTGTCCTGTAGATTATTTTTTTTTCGTGGCGATGTTGGTTCAGTGTTCTAAGAGACGCCTGCTAAAGAACTAACGGAAGCAAGCTGTTATCTGAGACAGAGCTCCTCAAAACTGTCGCTGGTTGATGTTACTTTCACTTGCTTCACATTGACTTGTACCTTGTACCGCTTTACAGGTAGGCCGAAGGCCTGTCTGTGAAGCCTCTCCAGCATCTTCGATCATCGAACAGGCAGGAACGCTCGACCTCCTCACCTCACATTGACTACACTGAAAAATGTGGAGAATGGCATCTGGTGCATCAAATAATAAAACGTTGGAACATAAACGCTTTTTCGCGCACGTGTAATAATAACACGGACAATTTCTAATGCGCCGTAATACAACGGCGCGACGTTACAGTCAGTAGTTAGTAATGACAGACAACATATTTAAATTAGATTGTTCGTCGATCCTGAAGTTCAAATCGATGACAATCGTTAACTCAATTCTCTTGCCACAGCTGTTGTGTGCCACACGCAAGGTGATCCGGGTAGTTCATATCTCAGCAAAACTACGGCTCAGCGCGCACAAAACACGCTAGTTCACAGCATTCAAGTTTCACAAGACTAGTAACGACGCGTTTAAGGTGTGATGGGATTTTTAGTGACAGTTTTATCGCAAATTTTTCACAGAGTGTGCAGCAAAATAATTTGGAAAATCAGTAGAGAAATAACAAAGTTATCGATATGACCTTAGTGTACATAGGCTTGCTACTTTTTGGAACACAATGTGCATGCAGAAAACAGTATAATTCAGTGATAATCGATCGCTCTCTGTAATTCTGTAGCAAAGTAAGATAGTCTAGCTGACTAAAAAGCAAGTGGCTGAAGTAATTCGGTATAAGAGCGAAATCGATGATCAGTGCTGTCCACTGGTGAATCACGAGGCAAGTGCAAGTTTTTGCTGGAGGGTTCAACCCCCCAAATCGTCCCTTCCCCTTAGGGTCAGAGACCCCTATCTAACACAATGTGTCACTGGACCCCAGAAGTGTACCCGCCAAGTGGCATGTAAATCCGTAGAACGGTTTGAGCAGAGTGCACGAATGTGACAGACGACGGACAGGCGACAGACCACGCTACGGAGAAATGTGTCACTATCGGCGAAATCGCTTGCGCTACAAGAAACGATTTCGCATAGAAAAGAGAAGGGTTTTTACAAAAAAAAGATGAGGCCACCTGACCGCTGCATTTACTATAACGAGGCATGTGTATGAGGTAATGTAACTGATGAAAATAATTGAGAATTTGATTGCAAAAAGACAAGTATTTAGTGCTTCTACAGAGTGGTAGTAGTAGCAGTCGTAGTATAGTAATAATCGGCGGCCGAGTGTGTGTGAAATCAGACGAGGACAGATCGCTTAGAATCAGTGGAGTAGAACATTGAACAGACATCAAGTTGTACCGTATTATGCATGCAGCTTTAGCCGACTTATACCAGCGCCTATGTAATCCGGCGACCGGTGTGTGAAACAAAACATCGTTAGACAGACACAACTAGTTAGGCAGTTTTTTTCGGGAAACACATTATGGCTGATGTATATATGCATTTATCATTAGACAACTACGTTCCACGAGCCTTAATTGGCCAATAGTTCATGGTGGCAACGACCGTCGTCGGCTGGCAGCCTAGCGACGGTTCAGACCTAACGAGGTCAGCGCTGCAGTGTCGGGGCGACTAACAATGCGACAGACTCATGCCAATTACATTTAGGCCGTACATTAATCGTAATGCATTAGAATTTACCTTCGAGCAGCGGCGTCGTGTGAGTGGAGTTGGCGACTGGGTCGTCCAATATACTGAGTCAAGTAGAGATATACGCAGTGATAAATACGGACAGAAGTACCAGCTAGCGTGTACTGTACTGTGCTGTACTGCACAACACGCAAGTCGCAACACACGGCCAAGGCTTTTTGTGTGCAACGACGCGCAATGAATGCCGTCGCACTGTAAAGCCAACTCGGCTTAGCTGCGCTGCTGCATGCGCACTACGTCGCATAATCATGAGGCGCTTCAATTCCATCCGACTGGCCTATAGGCCTCCCACACATTGTTATCTTTCTGCATAAAATAACAGGTAGAATAGTAAAAGTGATAAAACTTAATCGGATTTTAGACGCTTTTCTTAACCAACTGTCACTAACTTATCACGTGATTCATATTGGGCATTTGTAGCGACGTAAGACTGCTAAGTCAATACTAAGGTCATTTTGCTACCAACTGACACTTCTGTGTCGCCGTCTTTTCTGTTGCAATTGATTCTAGGTTACGTCAGCCAATAATCTTTAATCTTAATAATATTTCGTTTTGTGTGTTTGGAATTAAGAGATCGCTGGTTAAAATAATAAACCTCTGAATATCAACAGTCAGTGTGGGTATGCAAAACTGCATTGTCTCCTCAAGTTTGATTAGTATTAACCCAGCTTCAACAAAGTGTAGCTGCATTAAGGCCATACTCTATCAAATTTAAAAGAAAATTGTTACTGGATTCATTAAAATATAGCTTTTCGTAATTATATGTTTACGAACTTAATGCAGTGTTAATATGGTCACCGATGATGATTTAACCTGTGAAATCAAATACGACTATCGACATTGCGACTGGTTATGATTACAACGACAATAGCAAGTTCACAAAGCATATCTGTTAGCATAACTGTGTTACCAGTGGCGTCAATCCTGGTAAAAATCAGGGAGTGTCCCCTTCCTTCCCTCCCTTTCCCTTTTCCTTTCCCCTTCCTCCAACCCCTTCCCTTTCTCCCTTCTCCTCCCCTTCCCTTCAAAAATTGGGGGTGTCTGGACACCGTGGACACCAATGGATTGACACCTGTGTGTGTTACTGTATGTATGTTTAAGTGGGCAGTTGTAAATGGCAGGTTGGCCTTTCTGATTCGTAGAACACAATTATTCACTAAGTCTCACGCTAGTTTACAGCATTCAAGTTTCACAAGAGTAACGACGCGTTTACGGTGTGATGGGATTTTTAGTGATAGTTTTAGCGCAAATTTTCCACAGAGTGTGCAGCAAAATAATTATGAAAATCCGTATAGAAATGACAAAGTTATCGATATGACCAGTGCACAGTATAGGCCTACTACTTTTTGGAACACAATGTGTATGCAGACAGAAAACAGTATAATTCAGTGATAATCAATCGCTATCGATATACTGCTGCATGTACTGCTTGTGTTCTTGAAACAAATAAATCAATGAATCTCTGATTCACTCGAGGGGAATGGCGCTATGCAAATGTGTTTTAACTGACTGACTGATGTCAGTTAACGTTATCGGCAACATGCTACAAACTGTGATCGTGCTGGTCGAGACTGTCGACGTCCAGCTGTTCAGTCGAGATGCTGTTGTAGAGATGAGTCTCAGCGCCAGTCTGGAAGCAGCCTGCGTCAAACAGTCTGTTCGATGACGGACGCTGCGTCGCGTCTTCAGGGCCGCGTGTCAAGGCCTGACGTTGTCCATCACGGCTCATGTCTGTCGGCTTCAGCGCCTGCAGTGACTTGCGGATGACGATGCTACCGCTCAGCGTCCCACGACCGTCAACCGTAGCCAGGTTGTCTGCAGCCCGGACGGCTACAACGTGCATCAACGACAAACGTCATTCTCTTACTAAAATTACGCCGATAGAATGTTGCTACGTAAATAAGTAAGTAAGTAAAACGTGAATTTATAGAGCGCATAACGTTAAAATTAACCTCTGATGCGCTAGCAGTGGCGTAAGGCGGATACGACTGTCAGAAAAAAATGTGTTTTAAGTATAAACCAAATTCTAATTTTATCGACGAGTATGGGCTTAGCAGTAGAAATGACACTGAAATCGTTCGTCCGCGAGCAATCGATGACACAGGCGTGAACCCAATAATGACATTCAGAGAAATGACGGTCCGCGAACTGTCGAGTCAGTCGGGATAGGCCTACCCAGCAGATTGCCGCTGATTCTGTCGACGCCGTTACCAGACAGTCCTGCAGGAATGCATTTTAGTCGTCATAACTTATTCCTGCAATGTACTCGATGCGACGTGTAGTTTTGATAATAGGTCTATCTGTTAAGTTTCGTAACAACAGAAGTTATGATGTTACTGCTCACGATGTACCCAGTACGCAATTTATGTAAATTTGTCATGCTGAAGCCTTCTGATAACTTTGTTTTATAAATTGTTTTGTTCAGGTTATTTTATAAGTGTTTTAGTTTTCAGCCTTTTTTAGAGCAGCACATTTCATGTACCGATGATGCACTTCTAGGCTTATATTTCTTTATTGTGTGCTTCTGCAAAGTATAATAAACACATGTATCTTTTTACATGCATTATTTTGACAGCGAACATCATCTTACATGCGCTCCAGGTTATTACTGACAGCAAAAGTTTCTTAGTGAACAATATTATTTAGATCGTAAAACTTTTGTTATGTCTGAATTGTATTTTAGCCACTTTGAAGCGATTACGACGCGATACAAACCTTCGTACCTTCGTGTTTGCTTGGAAATGGTGATTTATCGGCTGAGCCTTCGTTGCAGGTTGTCTCCGTCCTCACGCTATCAAACTGCTGCAGATCCGGAATATCAGTTATCATGTCGGATGTTTCCATGGCAACTGTGAACGCTGTCGCTGCATCCAGAAGTTAGGTAAAAGGAAGCAAAATGAACTCGATATGACTTAGTCTAGATGCGGTAGTCGGCGTCGGCAGCCTGCTGTCGTCCGACTCGCAGCGGATCTAATGGCTGCAGTCAGAGAGCGCGTGTTATCGATAATCATTTAAGCTACTGCAGCGGGCGACACCGGGAGGGACGTAGAGCTGCCACGTGCTGCGATGATTGCCAACTGTTCAGTCGTGACTCGTGACTGATGCTGAGCCGTCTCAACTGTAGACTCACGCGCCAATCCCCGAACTGGCAAACCTGCCACCAGCTGGCAGCCTCCCGGCGCTGCTGGAAGCATGACAGCGCTAACTATTTAAGCCAGCCATGCGACATCTACATATAGGCTATGCCTACGCCTACTATACACGACTACTCGATTGGTCCAACACCAAAACAACGATCTTAGGCATATCGGCAAGAATGATTTACGAGTTACAATAGTTTACGTAATGCTGCTAAGATAATCTACATTATTCGTACGTCGAGAAATACTTGGCAGTAGACTTTCGCTGCTGTGTTGGGCAACAAGCGTCATCATCATCATCATCATCATCGTCATCATAATCGTGCTAGCATAGAGAAGAGTCGCCCAGTACCGACATCGTATGCGACCGTCCACCAATAATGCATATTTGGCACTTACTTATATATAATTTCAATTGAAAGTCCACTTTACATTGCAGCGCCTGACTTACGAGCTGGCTCGCGGCGCCGCCAGCCATAAGCAAAATTTTACGCGACATATACGTCATTTTCTGGAGGTTTTAGACGTCCGGTGAGCTGAAAATTGATACACCGATGTCACGGTTACTCCTGCCGTAGGAAAAAAAATCACATCAAGTTTGTTTTTCCCGCGCCTTTTTGTTTTCGAGTTATAGGAGCCCGAATACGACAGACTGACGGACAGACTGACGTATGGGCAAGACCCTAATGACCCTAATGCGGCCCATTAGGACAGCCGCATAATAAGACCAACAGGGTCCGATATCATTCGTGCTTATCAGTCACTAGCCTATAGTCACTACGAATCGACCGAAATAATGGTACCATGCACATTGGATTGATGACTGCGCTGATACATCTCGTACAAGACGAGAGATCGATGCCGTTTCGACTTCACCAGTCAAGGTATAATGTATACATTGCTTCTATGTCGGTTCAACTACATCAGATAACTAAGTCTTTAGTGAACATGTAAATGCCCGCTGAAAAAAGACCATAATATGGCAGTATGACGATCTGTAGTGCATTGTTGCTTGTTAGTTGGTTGGTTACATTGATACAGGGAAGAGCAGCCTACAGTACAGCTAGTGTAGGGACCCTATCTAAGCCTCTTCTCGCTGTAAAACGCGCCATAGTTGAATGTTCCAGCTTCAGTATTAGGCCCCCTATCCATTAATTAATAATTATGCGGTATAGAAACATGCCAGGCATATAATAAATACGTCTGAATGCCTCGCATATTTCCACCACATAACGGATCGGTATAAACTATTGCCGAGAACTATAATTCCCGCTGCCTGCTTCGGGCGGATCAATCGTCGACGTGAGTGGCATGTCAGAGCCGACGCCAATTCAGCGCCGGTCAGTGACGATGTGACTGACCAATGACCGATGACCAAGCCCTGACTATGCGTGCGATGCCTCCAGCACTTGGCAGCATGTTGACCATGCAGCTTTAGTCATATATAGCCAGGCGGCCTGCCACCCCTAAACACGTAACGCCAAGGTGCCTTGCATATTATGTGACATTTCA
>Ga0209052_1000478_pt1 | contig 12375 bp, 10 predicted proteins | sample WorMetHEROISLAND_2_FD_187409 | JGI IMG/M metagenome (GOLD analysis project Ga0209052, IMG submission 187409) | Marine gutless worms symbiont microbial communities from Max Planck institute for Marine Microbiology, Germany - Olavius sp. 4 HERON... | ecosystem: Host-associated > Annelida >...
AGCTTGTAAATTCGATGGTTTCTGTGTTACATTTTGTCACGGCAAAACCTCCTTTGTTTTTCAATCTAAGCAATTGATATATAACAAATTATAGGAGGTTTTGCTTCTTTTTTATGAAATATTCAGGTTAAGCAGTTCGGGCAAAAGCACAATAGCAAACAAACTTGTTCAAGATTTTGAAAAGACCGGACAGCCAGTTCAGTTATTAGACGGCGACATCATTAGAAGGTACATTGGCGGATTATTTGGCTATTCGAGGGATGAAAGAGTAAAAGCTGCAAAAATGTACACCCTATTAGCAAACCTGCTCAACTCAAACGGTGTTTCAGTGATTGTAGCGGCAATAACTGCATATGAGGAAAACAGAGCATTTAACCGGACAAATATCGACCGATATTTCGAAATTTATGTCGAATGCCCTTTGGAGGTTTGTCAACAACGCGATGTAAAAGGTCTATATGCGCGGCGCATGCGAGGAGAAGAACAGCATGTTATCGGTATCGATGATCCGTTTGAAAGTGGAAATACTCATGATTTAAAGGTGAATACTTCCGAGTGCGACATCTTCGAGACCATGTTTAAAATACGTCAATTTATAATAACAAAGTCGCTTAACAGCCCTTTTCTGGAGCACAAATATGGAACAGGAAAAATATTGGAAAATCCGATCGGAGAGCTTTAATAAGCTTGATTGGGTGAGCGAAGGCTCCTATCTGGAAGCATTTGTCAGCTCGACGGACTTTAACCGCGCGGACATTGTTTTGGACATCGGCACCGGAACCGGTACCATTGCCAATGCCATATCTCCTTATGTCAAACAAGTGATCGGTTTAGATATCTCCCAGGACATGTTTGACCAAAATGAATGGCACGGGAATAAAAATTTCATTAAAGGCGACATTAAAATACCGCTATTCGTAGACGGCTTCTTTGACAAAATAACGGCAAGAATGACGTTTCACCATATTATTGACGGCACTGAAAAGGCGATGGCGGAATGTTACCGAGTTTTAAAGACAGGCGGCAAAATGATATTGGCTGAGGGAATTCCGCCAACTCCCGAGGTAAAACAAGAATATATTGACATTTTCAGGATTAAGGAGGAGCGCTTGACTTTTCTTGAAGAGGATCTATTCAGATTGATGGTAGATTCGGGTTTTAAAATCAGGAAAAATATAACTCATATTATTGAAAAATTCAGTGTGAAAAACTGGATTGAAAATTGTGGTTTAGCCAAAGAGAAACAGGAGCAGATCTATAACCTTCATATCAATGCTTCCGAGGCTTTCAAAACGGCCTATAACATGGTTCACAATAATGGGGACTGTTACATAGACGTCAAAAACCTTATTATGGTTGGAGAAAAGTAACAATGCCCCTGCATGATAATCTTTGGGAAGTTCATTGTCGCCAAGGCGCTGCCTTTCTTGAAAAAAAGCAATATCTACCGGCAATTGAAAGCTTTCAAAAAGCCTTGACGATAAATCCTCACCAAGGCTCGATATACTATGAAATCGGAGTCGCATTTCAGAAGCTCGGCCTCAATGAGCAAGCCGACAATTGTTTCAAACAATGCCTTCAAATGTCATACAACCTCGGCAGACACAATTTGGAAGCAGGGTTTTACGAAAATTCCAAGATAGAAGAGGCGATAAAAAATTTTAAAGTCGCTTTGAAAATAAATTCAGAGATCTGCGAAATTCACTACGAGCTCGGCAATGCTCTGACAATGAAAAAGCTGGTTGCCGAAGCCACTGCTAGCTATAAAACTGCGATCCGGCTTAAACCCAATTGGATAGAGCCTAAGATAAAATTAGCTGAGTTGTATCTTTCGGCGCAGCTGCTTGAACAAGCAGCCGACTTGTGTGAAGAAATTATTGATTTGGCGCCCGAGCGTGAAGATGCCTATCTGATTATGGGCAGAATAAAAAATGCTCTTGGTGATAACGAAAAAGCATCTGCTTTTTATCGAAAGGCCTTTGGTATTTTACGAAAGTTGAGAGACGCAGATGCCTACAACTATGAAATCCTTTATAAAATTGCTGATGTAAAAGTCAAACTCGGCCAAGAAGTACGCTATAAAAAAAAGATAGCCTTTTTGGTTTTCGATATGGCTGCAGTTTCTCAGTATTCAAAAATCTGGAGACACCTGCGTAACAAAGATTTCGAAATCATCGTATGCAAAAAGTCATCATCCTCGGATCAGTACGAGAAGTTAAATACAAAAGTGCAGTCATATCTGGCTGAAAGGCAGATGAAAGCGGTAGAATTAGCCACCTGCCTAGATGAGTGTCAGGGATATGAATATCTAATCAGTTGGGGCGGCGATCCACAGATCTTTCCCAAACATAACGGCGATTTTAAAATATCAAAGAAGCATATACGCTATGTGTTATACGGTGCCGCGATTTGGGGGGGAGAGTGGAATGATCAATACTGGATGTTTCTTTGTCAAGGTCCTTATCAAACACAACGGATATCAAAAAAATATGCCGGTAAAGCGCATATTCTAGCCACAGGCTATCCAAGATTTGATGACTATTTTACGGCTGAATATGATTGCGTAAAAATCAAAAAACAATTCGGTTGCCAAGAAAACCGGCCAACAATACTATGGTATCCGGATCACAACTACTTTTCCTCCATCATTCACTATTATGAATACATTGTGAAGCTGTCCGATCGATATAACATAATACTAAAGCCCCATCAAAACTGCTTTTTCGAAAATCCCACTGCGCAAATTATCCGATTTCTTGAAAAATCCGGAAAAGTGACGATATGCCCGCCGGTTGAAGATGAAAGCGCCTTATTTCATATTGCCGATTTCTTACTCGCGGACTACGGGGGATCGGCCTTAATCGGTATATGTCTTGATATAAATACCCTCCTGCTCAACGCCAGCATCTCACCGAATTATTCCCAGGAAGGTACCATAGAGTTGGAGCAAGCGCTGCGTGAAGAAATCGTGAATATTTCTGTTGAGGCGGGCGATAACATCGATGAGATTTTAGCCGACGATGATATTTGGGAAAAACAAAAAGAAGTCCGGAAACTGCTTAGGAATCAATTTTTTATGCCGTACCAGGGATTTTCCGGGAGAATAATTGCACAGGTTCTAAAAAATTTGGAATACAGCTCGACACAAACAACTCCAGATACCAAGCCGTCATATCAGCAGATGCCTCACGGTGTCTATCAGGAGGGCCAAAAAAAAAACCAGATTCTCTTCATCTCTGATACACCCGACTCAAGAGTTGCTAAATTCGCTTATGGACTCAGCCAGCTTAATCACGAAATAGTTTTGCTGCACAAAGCAGAGCCGATATTTAATTATTCAAAATATTTTAGCGAATGTCATCGCTATAACCATCCGCAAGAAGCGTTGGAGCTGGCAGCTTCATTTAATCCCCTGGCCTATCATGTTTTTTCAAGTTGGAATTACGACATCGCCGCGGCCCTTATACGCAACAAAATTGGCAAAATAGTTTTTGACGACTACGATGTCATGGCCGGAATGGTAAAACAAAGGTACATCCCGAACTCCCAGCTTGATTTGGAAAGATTCTGTCTGGAAAACGCCGATGGGCTATGTTGCCGCAGCCTTGAAACTCAATACGCCAAACAAAATTACGGGTACAGTTATGCGGGAAAGAGGATTTTTATCCTCGACTGCTGTTGGGCTGAAGAAACGCTTAAGCGTGCACCGGATGCCGGCAGCAAGCATAGTGAGGTGCATATTGTTTACTGCGGCAACATGACCGCTAGAATGAACGAACCCTACAACTACCATTACAACGCCGCCTTGCTTCTGAGTCAGCAACATATTCATTACCACATCTATCCCTATTATCAACGCACTGCTGAAAATCTCAAGAGCCAAATGACGGCATTTGTAATCGAAAACGGGGGAAACCCATCCTATATTCATGTTCATCAGCCTGTCCCTTGCGACAATCTTATTTCGGAATTGTCTGCATATCACTATGGTCTGCACATTATGTGGCCCCAGAACGGGGATCAGGAGAGATTTCCCTACCACCAAAGAGGATTTCACTATGGATCTGCCAATAAAATTTTCGATTATATCGATGCCGGGCTGTCAATTTTAATTCATCAAGGGGCCTTGCAGAAATTCCTTGTAACCAGATATGACAACGGAAAAGTCGTTAAGAACTTCTCCGACATAATTGTGCGGGAAATCCCCAAACCTCCACCTATTCCCAGCGCCTATCATATTAGACCAAATATGCGAAGGCTACTTGACTTCTATTATACTATTTAGAATGCGCCAATTTGAAATAATGTAGGCGCGAGAGTGAGCATATGGGCGAACTTTCTACTATTGATCTCAGTTATGAAAATCAACTCATAAAGAAGGAATTTTTTCAAGAATTTAGCAAGTTGTACGATTCGAACCAGTTAATTGCATCTCCGATCATAGCAAAGCTGCAGAGCAATATTGCGCAGTATTGCGGAACTAAATATTGCACCATGACCGGCTCCGGTACGATGGCTTTGCATGTTGCCTGCAATGCGCTGGAATTAAAACCCGGGGACGAAGTTGTTATCCCCGCCAATACCTTTGTCGGTACCGCGATCGCCGTCCATCATACCGGCGCCAAGGTTTTGCTTGCGGATGTGGACCCAGACACATTGAACCTCTCGGCAGAGAGCGTTGAACGGGTGATTACACCGAAGACAAAGGCCATTTGCCTGGTTCACCTCTATGGAAATTTGGTAGATCCACAAGAATTTGCAAGGTTTGGATTACCGCTGATCGAAGACGCCTCGCATGCCTTTGGAGGACGGTTAAACGGAAAACATTCAGGGAATCTGGGCGAGATCGCGGGCTTTTCAGCCGGAGCAATAAAAGGTTTCGGCGCCTTGGGCCATGCAGGCTTTATTACCTACAACCGAGATGATTACCAATCTTATATCGAAGCATTTGTAAGCAACGGTCAGGTTCGGCGGCATTATGCCAGGCATATGGGCCATAATTTCCGGATCGACAGTGCTAACGCCTTGTTTTTGAGCGAGAAACTGGCAAATTATGCGCATTTGATCGATCGCCGGAAAAAGGTGATGGACGTTTACAATGAATACTTTGACCAGCAGGGTGTCAAACGACAGAGATATGTTGCCGGCAGCGACCCGGTCTTATGGGTATACGTGATACGGGTGAATGCGTCCATTCGGGGCAAAGTAATGAACTATCTTAAGGAAAAGGCAAACATAAATACCCTGGTACAATATAAATATACAATCAATCAAATGCCTATCCGGAAAATGATTGCAGCAAAGCCCACCCAGAGTCCGGTCGCCACCCGGCTCACCAGTGAAATTGTCTCTTTGCCGGTACATCCCGGCATAAATCCCGAGGATGCTGAATATATCTGCCGCCAAGTCATAAAAGCGATAAAAGAATTTTCCCACTGAATTCTCAAACAAGACGCAAAGCAAAAAAGACGCAGGCAGCCTTACTATGAGAAAACGTGTCATTTTTATGGGCGAAAAACATCTGGGTCTGAAGTGCTTGCGGCTGCTGGAAGGGATGCCGGAAGTCGACCTTCTAGGCGTGTGCACCAGAGCGCGGGCAGAGGTATGGTGGGGTGAGCAAAACATCATAGATTATTGCAGCCAAAAAGCCATTCCAATGATGACGCGTGCTGAAATACTAGAGCAGCCGGTTGACCACCTGATATCAGTGCTTTACCCATTTATCGTGGAAGGAAAATATATCCGCCACGCGAAAATGAAGTGTTATAATCTTCACGAAGCGCCTTTGCCGAAATGGAAAGGCTGCAATGGATATTCGCATGCAATAATGTCAGGAGATACCGAGTATGCCACAACTTTGCATCAAATGGTAGCAGAACTGGATACGGGCGGAATAATTACCGAGCGCAGGTTTCCGATTAAGCCGAACGAAACTGCCAAAGAGCTATACACGCGGACCGAAAATGAATCCTATCAACTGGCTCTGGAATGGTTTCCGCGTTTAATCCGCAATAAGATTACAGCACTAGAGCCTTCAGACCGGGATGTCTCGATATTGAACCGGCGGGATTCCCTCGCTGAGCATAAACAACTCGAGTTGAAAACGAAGGTCGACGATGCATATCGCATAGTACGCAGTCTGGATTTCGTACCTTTCGAGCCTGCTTTCGTCAATGCAGCAGGACGCAAGTATTATATGTTTATCAAAGGCGCCCTTGGCAGAGAAAGTCTACCGGAATATTTACCGACAAAGATATCGCCTGTCTCTCGGCTTATGGAGATACCATGGGGGACTTTTAGCTGTGGTGTCCTGGAAAATTTGCCGCGTGCGATGGTTCTTTGCGACGATATTACCTATGGTCAATTGTTTTCAATTTATAACTAGAGCGATAAGGAGCTAAAATGTCCATTAATACGGTCTTGGTAACCGGCGGCGCCGGTTACGTAGGCAGCGTCCTGGTCCCTAGACTTTTAACCGCCGGTTTTGAGGTCAAGGTACTTGATCTTTACCTTTATGGCAGCGCTGTATTCGATGAGATTGCCCATCACCCGCTATTAGAGCAGACCGAGGGCGATATTCGCGACCAATCGCTTTTGAAACGGGTATTAAAAGATTGTGATGCTGTGATTCATCTCGCTTGCATATCCAATGACCCAAGTTTTGAATTAGACCCGAAGCTAGGACGTGAAATTAATTTCGAAGCTTTTGAACCTCTCGTAAAAATCAGCAGGGAACAAGGCGTGCAGCGATTCATTTACGCATCAAGTTCAAGCGTTTATGGTGTTAGCGATCGCTCGGATGTCGAAGAGGATGATCTGTTGCGCCCGCTTACAGACTACAGCAGGTACAAAGCCTTGTGTGAAGAAATTTTACTCGGTTATCAGTCATCTGATTTTATTCCCGTAATCATAAGACCGGCTACAATCTGCGGGTATTCCCCCCGACAGCGCTTTGATTTGACGGTAAACATTTTAACCAATCATGCCGTCAACAATGGTCGAATTACGGTATTTGGCGGAAGCCAAAAAAGACCGAATCTCCATATCGATGATATGGTTGATCTCTATGTACAACTGTTGGGGGAATCTGAAGGAAAAGTGGCCGGTAAGGCTTTTAATGCAGGTTATCAGAATTCTACCGTATCGGATCTCGCCAAAATTGTCAGAACTGTGGTTAAAGAGAGCGTAAAAAACAGGCAGTCAATTGAAATTTTAACAACGTCATCCGATGATCTTCGGTCGTATCACATCTCTTCGAGAAAAATCCGACGAGAGTTGGGCTTTATCCCGAAAAGAACCATTGAAGATGCCGTACGTGATCTATGCCGATCATTTGAAGATAAAAAGTTCATCGAATCCATGTCGAATCCCTACTATTTCAATATCAAGCGAATGCAAGAAGTAAATCTAAGATAAACAGGAAATGACTTAACCCCTGCCAAGCAATTTACTTTGTCGCAAAGGAGTTTAGAATGTCCAGCTTTCAAAAACTGCGCGAAAAACGCCCTAAACATATTCTGCTGGTCACACCCACAAGTCCCAATGACATCGCTAAAACCAAATGGTTTTCAGCCAATTTGGGAATCGAAAGATTGGCCGGGTTTCTCAATGCCCACGGACATTCTGCTGAAACCTACGACACCAACTATTACAATTCCATAAATAATATAATGCCTTTGGATGAGAAGCTAAGACAAAGGCGCTGGGACATAGTAGGTGTATCCGTGCAAGAGGATACCATGATCCATGACATCGGCAATCTAATGTTGGCCTCTGAACTGTGCCCTGGTGCTGTTTTAGTCGCCGGGGGGCATACGGCTCAGTTCGACTATCAGACGATACTGGACAAATCTCCGGCAAACCTGGTTGTCATCGGAGAGGGCGAAAAGCCCCTGCTAAGTCTAGCTGAAGGTAAACCCATAGAAGAAATTCCCGGGATTGTGTTAAAAAACAGCAATCAACCTCTAACCTCTGAGGAATTCAAGCAGGCGACGCAATGGATCGATTACGAGCATATTCCCTATGAGGAATATTGGGACTATTATCTGGATCTGTACAAGAAAAACAGTCAGAAAATTACATCGGCGCTGAGAAAAGTGATCCATACAATCCGGATATATACGAAAAATTATTGTCCCATGAAATGCAGCTTCTGTTCGACGACCAATTTTTTGAAAAAGGCATGCGACACCAATGCGATCCCCCTGGTGGGGTTGTCGCCCGAAGATTTAATAAATCTACTCAAGCGCATTATTAAAGCGCATCCAAGGGTTGAAACCATCTATTTTACAGATGATGATTTTTGCAGCCGACGCAAACATCTAAAAGAGTTTCTTCATCTGGCTGCTAGGGAACAACTTCCGGTGGAATTTTTTGCCTTCTCGAGGATCGACGACCTGGATGACGAAATCGTATCCCTGATGGTCAAGGCCGGGTTTCGATCGCTCCATATCGGAATAGAAAGCTTTCAGCCTGAGATTTTGAAAGAGCTGAAAAAAAAGGTAAACCTGAAGACAATCGACAGAAATCTCGACCTGCTGAATTCCTATGGAATAAAGCCTTCGGTTACCTTTATTTTGTGCACCCCGAATTCAAAACTTGAGTGGGTTGAAAATACCGCCAAAAGAATTCTCCATGAATATAGAAGGGGGCGTCTTTCCCCCGGGATAAATGTAATGGCGCAACCCCAGCTAGGATCGCGCTTATATGAGGAAAACGAGGAATTTGAAAGCCATAATATTCCAATTTGCAATAGCAACGAATTTGTCAGACGGCATTATTTTATTAAAAGTAAAGATCCGGAGGTAAGAGAATTTCAATACAGATTCCTACACCGCTGGGGAGATTACATAAAAAGCATCGTCGCAAGCGATGAAGGCGGACATCTCACTTCTCCCGATCAAACACCGGTGAAGTTAGAACTCATTCTGGAAGTAATCGCAGAAATTAAATCAGAAAGGGGCAGCCCAAATCAGCAACACTACAGCCAAATGTCACAGGAGAAGCGTCACGAGCTATGGTTGGTGCTATCGACCTATAAATACGGAGCAAGTCTGTAGAGCGGCAGGGAGATGAAACAATGAACAGCATGTACAGAAATATATTGATGGAATCGGCGTTTGCAAAAGATTCAGCCCAGTATTTTGGCTGGCATCAGGCACGCATATCAGACTGGGTCGATTCTATCGTCAAAGCACTTGAATCAGGCTGTGATTGGCGCATCGACTCTATTTTAAAGTGGAACCAACAACTCGGATTGAACCTCATGCCGGGGCAGGGCGGTAGAATTCTTGAAGCCGGATTCGGAACCGGATCTTTCACCATTGCCGCATCCCAAAAAGGCCTTGACACCGTCGGGGTTGATTACACGGCCGATTATGTCAAGTTGGCCCGGCAGCTGGCCAGTATTGCCGGCTTGTCCGAGGAGGATCTATACACCGTCTTTAGGCAGGGTGATGTTAGAAATCTCGAGTTTCCGGACAATTGCTTTAGCGTGGTAACCTGTTTCGGGTTGTTGTCTTATGTAGACGATGTCGTCGGCACGGTCCGAGAATTTATGCGGGTGCTGAAACCGGGCGGATTGCTGTTTTTGTACTCATCTGATCACCGTTTCCCCTTTGAGAATCAATATGGAATTCCTTATTTGCCCTTTATGAAAAAAGAATTATTCGAGATCTGGCTGAAGGTCTTTGAGAAGCCTTTGGCAGGGTTATCCGTTATACCAACCTACGTTTCATTGCCGATTTTTATTGGCATCGCCAGGACGGTGGGATTCCAAATCTTAAATTCAAATGTTACGCTGCCTGAATCCGAAATCAGCGGGCAGCTAAGAAAGTTGACCGGCAATGTGGAAATGGACTACCTGACCAGCGATCCTGCCAAAATCTACCTGCTCGCTCAAAAGGTCAAGGAAACAGGTGTCCAAACAGAAGGGGCCGCCTTCACTGTACTATGCCAGAAGCTCCTGGAAAAGCTGTATCCCGGCAGTTTCTGATTATGTTAATCAATAATTTCAAAATGTCAGACAAGTTGACGATGATATCGAACCTACAGGCAGAGACCGTTCCATATACTGATTTTGCGTGTCAGCATCGCGGGATCGCCAAGGAAGTGCTATCGGCAATTGAAGCGGTTTTGGAACACGGGCAATTTATAAATGGACCCGAAGTCGATGAGTTTGAAAAAAAATTCGCAGCCTATTGCGGCACGCGCTATGCCGTCGGCGTCGGCAATGGGACGGATGCATTGGTATTAGCACTAAAAGCTGTTGGCGTCAGTCGGGGAGACGAAGTCATAACCGTTCCCAATACTTTTCTCAGTACCGTGTCTGCCATCATTTTAGCAGGCGGAACGCCTGTTCTTATAGATGTTTGCGATGATTTCAATTTGAATCCTGAGTTGTTGGAGACCGCAATCACAGCCAGGACAAAGGCAGTCGTTCCAGTACATTTGACGGGTAGACCCGTCAGGATGAATCCTATCCTGAAGCTGGCCCAAAAATATGGAATCGCAGCAATCGAGGATGCCGCTCAGGCCGTCGGGGCTAGATATTATGATCAGCGCGTGGGCTCTATCGGTCTTGCCGGTTGTTTCAGTCTTCATCCACTGAAAAATTTAAGCGCATGCGGTGACGGGGGAATCCTTACCACCAGCGACGATAAAATATATGAATATCTGATAAAGGCGCGTAATCACGGGTTGGAGGATCGTAATACCTGTGGGTCGTGGGGCATAAACAGCCGTCTCGATTCGCTGCAGGCGGCCATATTGCTCAAAAAATGGTCGTATTTGGACGCATGGACAAAGGCACGAAGAGCGAACGCCCGCTATTACCGGAAGCATTTGGCCAATGTCGTTGAGGTTCCTCAAAACACCAGGAATGCATATGCGGTATATCATACATTTATCATTCAGACCCAATACCGGGATGATTTGCAAATATTTTTGAAAAGGCGGGGCATCGACACTCGAATTCATTATCCGGTTCCCATTCATCTCCAACCGGCTGCGCGCGCATTGGGCTATCGTCGCGGTGATTTCCCCGTGGCGGAACGCCAAGCACAAACCATTTTAAGTTTACCGATATATCCGGAGCTTACTCAAGATCAACTCGACTGGGTCGTGGAATCGATTCATGAGTACTTCGAGCGCTGAAAATTCCCAACAAATTCTGCAGGTACTTACAGATAGCAGGAGCTTTCGATGAACACCTATATTGAAAGACTGGTGATTGAACTATCCAACAAATGCAATATGAAATGCCAGTTTTGCCCCCATCCAGTCTACACGCGGGAGCAGAAATTCATGGAGTTTGATTTGTTTCAAAGCATAATCGATGAAATTGCCGCGTATAATCAAGCCAACGCTGAATTAAAATTAACGGATATTATCATTTTTTCAGGTATGGGAGAGCAACTCCTATATCCGAAATTTTGTGAGGCTGTTAATTACGTGGCCTCAAAGGGCCTAAAACCGCATTTGACAACTAATGCCGTGTTGCTGACAGAAAAAAAATACGCGCAAATTGCGGAGGCCGGCATTGATCTGTTCGGCATAAGTTTCCATAATTTGAATCAAGAATCGTTTGAATACCGAGGATCGAATCTAAGCTACAGGAGATATCTCGACGGCATGCTGGCTATGGCCGATTTACAAGTTCGCAACCAATATAACTGTGAGCTTGAAATCAGTGTTATGTATTCGATTCCGGGATCGGTAAAGGCCGCTTTTTGGAATCATCTGCCGGCGATGCATAACTCCCGTTATGAGTACATGCTGCTGCTGTTGGACTTTTTAAAGGCAATTTACAAAATTATCCGCAAGCACCATCTGCCCGTTAAATCCACAATGGGTGATATCCTCAGTGCCTACGAAAACGGACAAATCAGCAACAGTACAAAATTTTTTCTGACCGATCATTTGTCGATAATTTTTATCGAACTTCAACATCAAGTGTTCAATACAAGGGCAAAACTAGCCGGCGCGTTGGCAAATAAAATGCGACTGGTTCCCAAATCAAACGCACATTGTTACTATTTGCGCTCGTGTCCGATGATTTTATCCAATGGCGATTTTGTTCCCTGTGGCGCTGAATGTTCAGGGGAACTGAGATTAGGAACGGTAGGCTTAAACACTTCCTTGGTGTCCATCCTGACAAGTAAAGAATATACTGAATTTGCCAGGAGGATGTCATCGATCCAAGATTTCGATAAGCTGCATTCGTCCTGTAAAGAATGTCTAATTATTAAGGCTACCTCTAATAATTGCCTTTTTGGGCCATAAATTGAAAACTATAGTGATAGCTGTTAGTAATTTGAAGTTAAAGGCCGGCTTATTCCAATGTTAATGCTTATCTCAATGCATTACGCGACTAGT